>ERZ894240.36-NODE-36-length-172497-cov-106.116735_pt1 | contig 172497 bp, 92 predicted proteins | sample MGYA00380298_ERZ894240 | MGnify/ENA primary metagenome ERZ894240 (study PRJEB32331, sample SAMN06328419) | human gut metagenome | biome: human gut microbiome; feature: stool | host: Homo sapiens | collected 2014-06-27 ... | reverse complement strand
CATCTTTATTTTCGATTTTTGAAGTGTCAACTTATTCAGTACACTACAGGGAACGCTCGTTCCCCCTTGTGGGAACTGTATTTAGAAGATATTGAATAATAAATAAGCATTAAAACTCGCCAATTACCGCATCACTATGTTCAAAAAACATGATGTAGTAAATGGGGATATAGGTGACTCCGTTCTTCTGATAAACTTTTTGCTCATTGGACAGGACAAAAGCTTGGTGTATATTATATGTTTCTACTTTCAAGAACTTAGTGAGTGCACTATGAATGGTATAATCTTTGCCTGATTTTACTTCTAGGGGCATTACACTGAGGTTATCTGCATCATCTATCAAAAAATCCACTTCCCCATTGTTTTTATTATCATAGTAATACAGATTAAATCCATGCGCAGACAATTCTTGCGCCACCACCGTTTCATAAATCGAACCTAAATTAATACTTTGCACATCTTGCATAATGGCCTGTATATTGTTTTTTAAAAATAAACCTGTAAGCAATCCCACATCATTCAAATAGAGTTTAAGTAGGTTTTTACCACAGTTCTCCACTAGCGGATAGCTGGGTGCACTGATGGCTTTCACTTCTAAAACGACTCCGGCAGAGATAAGATAATCAAATTCTTCCTCATAGTCCGCCATTCGCTTACCTTTTTTCCCTTCAATATCTTTCACCACCATGCGCTTTTTTTTGTTTTCCAAGTTGGATGGTATCAAGCTATATACACGTTGTATCTTCAGTTTGGCATGGTCTCTTTCATATTTAGATGCGTCTACACCGTAAAGAGCAAGAATATCTTCCTGTATTTTTCGGATAGCCATTACATTCTTTTCTTCAACAAAAGTCCTCACAGCATCAGGTAATCCTCCTACAATCAGATATTTCTTGAATAAATCAAGCATTTTAGCATGTAATGAATCCGGTAGTGATTGATGTTCCAAGAACTGAGTCCTCATAGTTGAGATGGCAAATTCACCGACACCATTAGCTATGATAAACTCCTCAAAATCCATTGGGTACATGTGCTTAATCTCAATACTTCCCATAGGAATGGAAGACGTATTCTTCAATGTTACGCCCAATAGCGAACCACTCGCTATATAGGTAAACCGATTATCTTCTTTTAGAAACTTCAACATGGTTAGCAAATGATCGTAGGCTTGTATCTCATCTATAAAGACAAGTGTATCAGTACGTCCTTTCATCCTGTCACCCGCTACCACGCTCAATGCCAGATAGAAATCATTCACCGTTTTGGCATCCGCAAAGATCCCATCCCCCAACTTATCCTCTTCCATGTTTATCTCTATGTACTAGCCCAATAAAGTAGACACTAAAAATAATCTTTAGTTAATACAATTTTTAAAAGTAGTTGCAGCAGCTCTATAAAGTGGACAATGAAAAAAAATATTCGATAATTGATTTATTGCAAAGAGGACTTCAGGATAGGGACGGACTGGCTTTCTTTTCAAAGGCACTGGCAGAAATGCGCGCATAAAGTCGAAGATGTTTATTAAAATCAGTATATTTGTTGCACCATACATGAATGATAACCTATGCATATTATACTGAAATTGCTATTACTACGGGAAATGCTGTTCTGTTTATTGCTTTTTGGAGGGATGATTGTACTTGCGTCATCTTGCCAGCATCCTATAGAGGAAGCTCCCATTCACAGTACCATCACTTTATGGGCTACCGACACGGTGCAAAGTCCGTCTCTGAAAGCTTCTATCTATTGTTACTATGGCCGTCGATACCTGAATGGGCATAACTATGAGGATGCACTGCAATGCTTTTCACAAGCTGCCGGCATATTCGAAAAGAAATCACTGACCGCTTCTTATGCCAATGCCTTGCGAAATATGGGGCGGATCTATCTTTTATCTTCGCGTCCGGACAGTGCCCTGTATTATTATCTTCAAGCGCAGGAGGCAGTGGCGGACTTTGACCCGACTCTTTTTATGGATATTTCTACTGAATTATCCATTGTCTGCCATAATGTGGATGATTGGGAAGAAGGAAAGCAACAAATGCTTCAATACCGGAGAATATCGGCAACGGACGAACTTCCGATGCGGCGGGTTTCCAATGGGATGTTTCTGATGAAAGAGGATTTTGTGAGAGGAAGGAATCGAAATCTGAACCTGTTGCAGGGCGAAGAGTTTAAAATCAAAGACTACAGGCAGTTTGCTTCCGAATATCAGGAACTTTATGCAAGCTGGTGTAAAATGAATGAGGATCAATTGGCTTTAGACCGTGAAATAAAGGAGAAGTACAATAGTGAAATCTTGAAAAATGAGAATCAGCGGATAAGAAATGAGCTGTTAAATCGTAAAGTATGGTTGCTTTCTATCGGTTTCGGAGCCATGCTTTTAGTTGTAGTTGGCTTTGTGGCTTTTCACTTATACAAACGGAATGTTCAGAGGAGGATTGAACATTTGCTTACTCGCCTGAAAGAGAATGAGAAACAATTGGATGAAGGAAGAGTGGAATCGGAAGAAAAACGGCGGCAATTATTACAAGAAAATCATGAATTGTCTCGGAGGATAGAGAAGTTGTTCGTCCGGCAGAAAGATAAGGATGAGTTGAACTCTTATTTGCAGAAACTGAATGTATCCTATACAAAGCAATTGAAAGAATATCAGGAAATTCATTCCTTATTGCCTGTTGAGCGTACGCTTGCACTAAGCCGGTTGTGTCAGTTGCGTTGCCAACCGGCATATGGACTGGTGAAGTCGGATGAGGAATGGATGGAGGTATTTGGAGTAATCGATACTCTTTATGGTGATATGTCGGAGAAACTGGACGGTTATAAACTGGGTATGCAGGAGCGGAGGATATGTTATCTTATCCGAGCCGGGTTCACGAATGGCATGATTGCCATTGTTTCTAACGTAACTGCCGATGCTATTGCGAAGTCAAAGCAGCGTATGAAGAGTAAATTTTTGTTGTCCGGTGGTAATGCTTTTGATGATTTTATACGGAAGTTGTAGAGAATAAAGAGAATGTCTTGTCCGGTTGAGGTTCTTCTTTTTATCTTTATTACAGAGGTAATATTTTGATTTATAGTGCTATATCTGATTTGATTTTTGTCCGGTATCTTTTCTTGTTTAAGTGTAGTATCCTGCCTAATTTTGCTACATTCCAAGTCGGGATGTTAGCTGCATTTCAACTTTGATACTGATACCGTATAGTATTAATTGTAACGGAGTAGCTGGCTGTTGTGATGGATAAAACGGAAGTTTCCTTATTGTTTTATTAAAATCTATGCTTATGAAAAAGATTTTGAATGTCTCGGAAATGAAGCAGGTGCGTGGAGGGGCGGTTCCTTCAAGTATGTGCGGTGAAGGTGAGTCACTATATACTTGTGCTACCATTTGGGTGGGAGGAGGCCGTTCTAGTGGCTCCGTTTGTGCTACAAGCGGAGCAATGGCTCGCACGAGCGTAAACTTGATTTATTATGATCAAGGTGTTAAAGATGATGTAGCAAGTATTCGTTGTACGTAAGTTTTGATTGATTGCATAGGGGAATAGAACTTTATTCTCCTATGTAATTCACAACTATAAAGTATGAAAAAGATAGTTTGTATAATATATATTTTTTTGTGTTCATGCCATAGTCAGTCTGACAGTAATCTAATGGTTTGGCATTATGATGATTTCATAAAAAGAGATGTGAAACTCTCTGATATAGCGGACAAGGTAACAATCATTCAACCCGATTCTATTGATTATAAGGGGGCTAGAATTGTGCATGCTTCATCTTTTTTCTTGGCTGGAACGGAGCAGGGTATATTGAGGTATGATAAAGAAGGGCATTTTATGAATAGGATAGGGGGAATAGGGCAAGGGCCGGGTGAATATAGTAGACTTTATCAAATGGCAATAAATGAAACAGACCGGATTATTTATGTTTATCGTATGGATACTTCTACATTATTATCTTTTTCTTATGAAGGGACTTTTCTAAATAAATATTCTCTTCAACTTCCTGAAAAGTGGGCATGGAAGTTTTATTATTTGAAAGGCAAGCTTTACTTTTATTATAGTGTAGAAGCTGATGATAAATTGCGTTCTTGTATGTATGCCATAACAGATACAATAGGGAATTTATTATCTTTTAAACAAGACGAAAGTATATATTTTGCTTCAGGTAATTATCCGAGTTTCCCTTCTGACCATATCGGACTTTTTGGTGATGCTATGTTAGCTTGGAATCAATATAGTGATACCATCTATCGAATTTCAGAAAAAGGGGAAGAGGTTCTTGCTGTATGGGGTAAGTGGGATAAGCGACTGACTCCTGCCAAAGTGGAAAAGGAAGAATATTATCAATCTATGATAATATATACTATAATAGAAACTGTTAATTATTATTTGTGTATATGGCGTCCTTATGACATAATGAAGAACCAATGGAATTATTGTTTTTATGATAAAACATCTGGGAAGTTATTTAATTCAGAGGGAATCGTCGATGATTTATGTGGACTTCCTTCTGTAATTCCTTCTAACTATTACGTGATGGATGGTTATGAATATTTGGAATGTGGCTATCCAACTTATAAACTATTAGATGCTTGGTTGGTTTCTGATAATTCTGAAATACGGAAACTAGCTGAGAACATAGATGAAGAAGGTAATAATGTATTGATACGGATTCGGCTGAAGAAATAAGATGAATAAGTTAATAGCATAGATATCTGAATATACAATGAAAACACTTTTATCAAGTTATCTAAGAGAATTACATATCCCCTTTACAAGAAGTTTTGCTGATAAACTTTTTGCAGAGCATCCGCATCGCTATAACTTGTATGGCCTGTCGGATATGTTGTCTGTGTATAAGATAGAGAATACTGGAGTACAGGTGGAAGATAAGGACTTGGGGGAATTAACTTTTCCGTTCGTGGCCCACGTTGGTAATGATTTTGTAGTCGTGAGCCATTTATCCGGACAGATGATGGAATATATCTGGCGGGGAAAACGAATATCTGTACCTGTAGAAGAATTTAAAAGATTATGGTCGGGTATTGCGCTTGTTGCTGAACCGGGAAAATCATCAGTAGAACCGGAATATAGAAAACATTGGAAAGCGGAATTTTTGAGTTCGGTTCAGAAAATAGGTATGATTATGATTTTAGCTATTTTATTGTTATTGGGATGTTTGCAACATCAGTTGTTTTCTTCAGTGGCAGGTAGTTTAGTGTTACTCATTAATCTGGCAGGTGTAGGGGTGACTTATTTATTATTGTTGAAACAGGGGAAAATACAAAGTGAGTATACTGATAAAATCTGTTCTTTATTCAAACAAAGTGATTGTAATAGTGTGCTGGAGTCTGAAGCGGCTAAGCTATGGGGAGTATTTAGTTGGAGTGAAATAGGACTTGGCTATTTTGTATCAAGTCTTATCATGACAGTATTTTATCCCCAATGGGGACCCTACTTGGCTCTTGTCAATTTATTGTCTTTACCTTACACGGTTTGGAGCGTTTGGTATCAGTATAAGGTGGCTAAACAATGGTGTCCGTTGTGCTTGTCTGTTTTGTTGCTGCTTTGGCTGACGGCTATTGTCAATGTTTGTGTAGGATGGCAGTGGCCGGCTTTTGAAATACAGGAGATTCTGTTTGTAGTCATACTTTATTTACTCCCTTTCTTAGCTTTACACCTTCTGGCTGAACGTTGGTTTCGTTCGGAACAATTAGAGAGTGTAAAGTATGAATTGAATAATCTGAAAGCATCAGAGAGTGTTTTTCTTTCTCAATTAGAACAACAGCCTCGTTATGAGGTTGGTGCTGTCACTTCTCAAATTCTTTGGGGATGTCCGCAAGCAAAGTTGCGTATTACGATCCTGACTAATCCGCATTGTAATCCATGCGCACAGATGCATAAACGTATTGGCATATTACTGAAACAAATGGGGGACAAGGTTTGTGTGCAATATATTTTTTCATCTTTCACTAAAGAGCTTGAAAACAGCGTCCGGTTTCTTCTTGCCGTTTATCAACAGGAAAAACGTGATAAGGCTGAAAGGATTTATAATGAGTGGTTTGCAGGAAAGAAGTATTTGGGCGAAGCCTATATCATGACGTTCGGTTATGATTTGGAAACTACAGAAGTTTCTCAAGAGTTGGGTAGTCATAATGAATGGCAATATAAAAACAGGTTAACGGCAACTCCCACTATTTTAATAAACGGTTACCAGTTGCCGGATAATTATAAGATTGAAGATATGAGGTATTTGGGGGATTTAAATATCAATTGATGAAACATTCATTTCCATATTATCACCAGGCAGATGCGATGGATTGTGGTCCTACTTGTTTGCGTATGATTGCTAAATACTATGGTAAGAGCTATTCATTGCAGACATTGCGGGTGCGTTCGTTTATATCCCGTGAGGGAGTATCACTATTGGGGATTAGTGATGCGGGAGAGGCTATTGGTTTTCGGACGTCGGGAGTTTATGTATCATTTGAACAATTTATTACGGATGTACCGTTACCTTGCATCTTACATTGGAACCAAAACCATTTTGTAGTTTGCTATGGCATTAAAAAAAGAAAAGAGGAGTATTGGTTTCAGATTGCTGATCCCGGAAAACAGATGGTGGATTATAATGAACAGGAATTTAAGAAGTGCTGGCTGTCGACAAGGACAGAGGGAGAAGATGTCGGTACAGCATTGATATTGGAACCCGGACCGGACTTTTATCATCGTGAGGATGAACCGGAAATTAGAGAAAGAGGATTGCTTTTCTTTCTGAGATATCTCACCCCTTATAAAAAGCAATTGATACAGTTGATATTGGGGATGCTAACAGTCAGCTTGTTGCAACTGATTCTCCCTTTTCTGACGCAGTCATTGGTGGACGTAGGTATCCGTGATAGTAATTTGAATTTTATCATTCTGGTACTGATAGCACAAATCATAATATCTGTATCGCAACTTTCGGTAGAGTTTATTCGCAGCTGGATACTGTTACATGTTAATACACGTATTACTATCTCTTTAATATCTGATTTTCTGGCTAAGTTAATGAAATTGCCATTGCACTTCTTTGACTCAAAAATGGTAGGTGACATTATGCAACGTATCGGTGATCATGAACGTATTAAAACGTTCCTAACAGGGTCATCTATTACCACACTCTTTTCCTTTGTCAACTTCTTTATTTTTGCCTTTGTACTTGCTTATTATAATCTCACAGTATTAGGTATTTTCTTATTAGGCAATACCTTGTACGTTTGTTGGATACTTGTTTTCATGAAGTATCGGCGTGAACTGGACATACGACGTTTTGCACAAGCTGCCGGAGAACAAAGCAGTCTGATACAGATGGTGACTGCCATGCAGGAAATCAAACTGAACAACTGTGAAACGCAAAAACGCTGGCAATGGGAGCGTATACAGGTGAAATTGTTTAAAATCAGTATAAAGGGGTTGGCATTGGGACAGGTTCAGCAAGTGGGCTCTATTTTCTTTAATCAGACCACGAACATTGTAATCTCATTCATTGCGGCAAAGGCGGTGATAGATGGGCAGATGACTTTGGGTATGATGATGTCTCTTACTTATATTATCGGGCAGTTGAGTTCTCCGGTTTCTTCTTTTATCAGTTTTGCTCAGCAGTTTCAGGATGCGAAGATTAGCTTGGAACGTCTGAATGAGATACATAGCAAAAGGGATGAAGAACAGGATATCTCATCGAAACTGACGGTGTTGCCGGAAAAGGGAGATATTCGGATCGAGAATCTGTCGTTCAGTTATGATGGTGCAGACAGGGATTATGTGCTGGATGATATTTCTCTTCATATTCCCCGACATAGGGTGACAGCTATTGTTGGAGCGAGTGGAAGCGGTAAAACCACTCTGATAAAGTTGATGCTCGGCTTCTATACTCCCAATAAAGGAATTGTCAAAATACAGGATACTCCGTTGGAAAATATTAATCCGCATCTATGGCGTGCCCGAACTGGTTCTGTGATGCAGGACGGTTTCATCTTTTCTGAAACAATTGCCCAGAATATTGCAGTGGGCGAAGAGCTGATTGATATTGAACGCTTGCGGCATGCGGTGACTATTGCAAATATTCGTGATTTTATAGATTCTCTACCGTTAGGATATAACACTAAAATTGGTATGGAAGGAAATGGTATCAGTCAGGGACAACGACAACGCATTTTGATAGCCCGTGCCGTTTATAAGAATCCGGATTATCTGTTTTTTGATGAGGCTACTAATGCTTTGGATGCCAATAATGAACGTGAGATTATGGAACATTTGTACGAATTCTATAAGGGCAAGACGGTCGTGGTGGTGGCTCATCGGTTGAGTACGGTGAGAGATGCGGACAACATAATAGTGCTGGATAGAGGGAAGATTGCGGAAGAGGGAATTCACCTGGAACTGACTGAGCGGAAAGGTTTGTATTATCAGTTGGTGAAAAATCAATTGGAACTGGGTAATTAGAAATTTGTAACTCAATACTGTGGAAGAAGAGAAGAAATACAAGGAGATAGAACTGCGTAGTGAAGAAGTGCAGGAAGTTATGAATCACATTTCACCTTGGGTGGTGAGGTGGGGGATAACGGTGCTGTTTATTATTCTGCTTGTTATATTGGTTGGGTGCTGGGTCTTTCGATACCCAGATGTGCTGCAAGCGGAAGTAACTCTGACGACTGAAGAACCTCCGGCTTTTATCTTGGCACGTTCAGCAGGAAAGATTGATACGTTGTATATAAATAATGGTGGCATGGTGCAGGCAGGCGAGCGTTTGGGGGTAATTCAGAATACTTCTGTTACTGAAGATGTACTGTGGCTGACAGATTGTATGAAAGAATGGAAAGAGGCCGGTTATGAACCGGATAAGGGAGCGGACTATTTTATAGGTAAACGCTTGCAATTAGGGGAACTGCAATCGGTGTACGCTTCTTTCATGATTGCTCTTTCAGATTATATCCGTTTTATTAAGCAGGACTATTACACAAAGAAATTGAATGCCGGAAGAAAACAGCTGGGCGGGCAACGTTCTTATCTCAATCTGGTACAGCGTGAGCATACATTGACTGAAAAAGAAATGAAATTGGCGCAAAGTATGTATGACCGGGATTCCATCCTTTTTGAAGGAGATGCTATGATTGCAGTAGAATTTGAAGAGTCGGGTAGTCGTTATTTGCAGAGTCTGCGTACCAGGGAAACTTCCGGCATGAGTTTGTTGCAAGCTGAAATGCAATTGGAGCAGCAGGAAGAAAATTTATTGGATTTGGGCAAGCAGGCTTATGATGAAGAACAAAACCACAGACTTGAATTGAAGAATGCAGTGGAACAGCTTGAAGCTCAATTGAGTTCGTGGGAACAGAGCTATTTGTTCTGTAGTCCGATTTGTGGCAAAGTAACTTTTATGACGGTTTGGAGCCGTAATCAGAATGTAGAATCGGGGGAGACGGTTTTTGTGGTACAACCTTCGAAAGATTCGAAAGTCGTTGGAAAGGCAAAACTTCCTTTGCAGGGTTCAGGAAAGGTACAGATAGGACAGAAAGTGCATGTGCGTATAGACAATTATCCTGATCAGGAATTTGGTTATGTAAAGGGAAGGGTGGAAAGTATTTCTCCGGTTCCAACAGAAGACGGAGTATACATTGTGGAAATCACTTTGCCCGATGGGTTGCATACAAACTATGGCAGAACACTCCCTACAGTACGCGAATTGAAAGGGACAGCAGATATTATATTGGCGGACAGGAATGTATTGGAGCGTTTGTTAGCTCCGTTAAGGAAGATAGTGGAATACGAAAACTAATTCTTCAGCAGTATAATCCCGGCAATAATATGAGGAGAACCTTTCCCCATATTATATACCGGGATTTCTTATCTATTTATAAGCTGTCTGATATCGGGTTGTGCTTACGAGTTTTTTACCGGGAACATCGTGCAGTTTTGGGCGGCTTGGACGTATATTATATGTATTCATCCATTTCTCAAGGACATCACGAAGTTTTTGTAGTTCCTGATTATATGCATTTTCCATAACCAGATTTCTCATTTCCCCTCTGTCATTCTGCATATCAAACAGTTGTTCACGATGTCTTCCTTTATCATAAAGCACATATTTATAACGTTCACTGCGTACCACCCAACCTCTTGTCTTGCTACCGTCAAAACGTGTTTCGGTGATGATGTATTCTTGATGCAAGGCTTGTGGGTTGCCTTCTTCCACAACTTTCCGGAAAGACTTTCCGGCTGCCCCTTCCGGCATCTTGGCACCTGCCCAGTCGCATACGGAAGCGAAGAAATCTATACCGTTACTGATAAGCTGAGGCAATACTTTGCCTGCATTCTTCTTGCCGGGCAGGGTTACAATAAGAGGAATGTTGATAACTTCTTCATATAAAGCAGATTTCTGGTTCCAATGGTGAGCCCCTATACCATCTCCGTGGTCACTGGAGAAGATCACTACTGTATTCTTCCAAAGATCGTTCTTATCAATCGCATCAATAATTTTTCCGATCTCCTTATCTACTTTTTCTACCAAACGATAATAGGTATAACGGTACATACGCCAGTCTTCGGGGGTAAAACCGGCAGTTGGATATACATTATAATTGTTTGCTCTTTCGCTTTCAATGACATCGGCATCGTAAGGATTCTTGGCGAAATTGGCAGGTACTCCCGGGCAGTCCCGTATATCAGGCGTATCGATATTTCCATAAGGGAAGTTTTGGCTCCGTGCGTATTCGCAGATATTGTGTGGATTGTCATAAGAAGCTACCAGGAAAAACGGCTTTTTATGTTTGCGTGAGAGGTATTCGGCGCAAGCTTCCGCCAGTCCGTCGTCACTATGTTTGTATATGTTGTCGAAGCCGTATTCTTTGTCGGGGACATCAAGAAGAGGGAGATGCCATTTACCGCCATAAGCACAATCATATCCGGCATTCTTTATTAAGGTGCCTAATGTCTGTGTCCTGAGAGAGTCGGGCATCGGTGAACCATTGACTGACAGTCCTACTGCATCCGGATAATGCCCCGTAAACATGGCTCCACGTGAAGGACCACTAAGCGGAGCAGTGCAATAAGCATTATTGAACATTACGCCAGCCGCTGCCAAGCGGTCGAGATTAGGAGTGTGCAGGTCCGGATTTCCGGCACAACTCATGGCGCTGGCTGTCTGTTGATCCGTGAATATATAGATGATATTGGGACGTTCGGCCGCAGAAGCCGCAGAAGAGCATAGCAAAGAAAAAAATGCCAGATGCTTCATTGGAATTTGTTTTACCATATTATTAGCTTTCATGATTTAATATTCGGTTTTATATTTCAGGTTTCGGTAGGGAATCAACCAGTCTTTTCTCTATTCTCTTTCCGCCTACCTGATCGACGATAGTCGTAGCACCCTTATTCGAATTATAGTTGAAGTCCAGTGAAGCACCGTTCTGCTTGTTCTCTATGCGCAGGAACGCTTTACCTTCACTATCCAGATTACATTCAATAACCCATCCTTCTACTGTAATGCGATTTCCCTGATGATTTATCACGGCATCGGCACGGTTGTTTCCATGTACATCGATTATATTGAGAAAAAACACTTTATTGCAAGGAGTTGTCGTTGCCGTAAAATGATAATGATTAGCAAGAGCTTTGCCAAGACGCTTTTTCCAGTCAAGGGCGGCTACAAAGAATGTATCCGTTTGTGCATAAGTCATCTCCTGTGAAGAATATAAATGAGCTATTGATATTCCATCCGCTTTATTCTTACCCAAGATGCGCAATCCTCCTTCTTCCTTAACAACCTCCATAGGCAGTTCCACCGTATGCAGCAGATAGTTCCATTCTACCGGTTCTTTACCGGCCAGTTCATCGTAAACAACAAACAAACCCGAGCGTCCGAGCTGAACGATATGTCTTCGGAAGAATTCCAGCTTATTTTCATCCCAACCTTTCTCCGGTGTAAATTGAGTGCCGGACAAACGTCCGCGTTCCAGCCACAACGGAGAAACTACTTTCCCATAGGCGTTGGAGGCATCGCCTACAACGTAAGAGATTTCTTCACCTTCATAGTAGCGGGGAATCCAACCATAGCCTTCTGTCCCTATCTTTTGACCCATACCGTTTACTAATATGGAGTTATGGGCACGGGTGTTCCGGTAGGCATACATACAATGATCATCTGTAAATCCGGTACGATGCCCGCTGCTATAAAAGATAGCCTTACCCCCAAAGAAGGTGTTGAAAGCGTTTTGATTGGCCAAGGCATGGGATGTGGAACCATAAGGGCTGCTTCGGAAAGAAAGCATGGCATTGTTGGCATGATGCCCTATGTCGGTATTCATCAGGGCAGTACCTGCTTGTTTGAAGACTTTGGATTCCGGTAGTTCCGACAGATGTTTGCTATAAGCAGGCCTTTCCTTCGGGGTTGTGCAGCGATACCAGGTCAAATCTGCCGGTTTGGCTTCGAAAGCCTTCGACAGGATGTCAGGGTCTTCCTGCATAATTTCGTGTACATAAGCAGCTACCCACGGATTGTTACATTCGCGTGCCAGGGCATCGGCATATCCTACGCGCCCTCCGTTCGGACTACGTTGTCCTTCATGTGAGTTGCCATGACCTCCGGATTTGGAGAAGGGAGGTTGCTGATAGATAACATATAAGGCATTGTTGTTATACCACGGATCTGCAAAGAAGTTGAAACCGGATATGCGTGAGAAAAAGACCGGCACTTCTATCAAGGTACGTATATTTACATGGAAATAGGCATCTCCATTGTGCCAGCCACCATCCTTATGCAGACCCGGAAGGCGTGAAATCCATTCATTATAACAGTAATCTGTCCATACGGACGCTTCCGGTATTTCACCGACTGTAGCGAATGCCGCCATCGTCAGGATGCGGAAAGTCATCTGCCACACATGGTTGTCTGCAATACGGTTCTCCAGATGGTTCACGTATTCATTATAGAACTTGTCTCCAATTCTGCGGATGTTATCCAACAGCAGTTGTTTCTCTTCCGGTGACAGTAAATTATAAAATCCGTCATATGCGGATGTGCTCATAGACAATAGGGTGGATAGGTTAAAGTCGCCTGCAAAGTATTTGCTTTTTTGCCAGGAAAGGATTTCACTCAGGCGGTTAATGCCTTCCCGATAATACTTCTCGTCTTTTGTCAGCAAATAAGCACGGACCAATGCTTCCACGTTGGCCTCTTCTCTGTCTACAATCTTACGGCTCTCGCGGATGAGGGCTGATTCACGTTGCACTATGTTGGTCAACGTAACTACATTCGTTGTATCGATCTCTTCCTGAAGATGCTTCAACGGACGGGAAATGCATTGGGAAGCCTTGTCCATATAAGTCCGGGCTTCCGGATTATTTTTATTTTTCGCTATAATCTTTTCCCAGTCAGCTGCATCCAGCAACACACGCGGGTGATGGGAAGGATATTTTGCCAAGACTTTTTCCAAAGTCGGCGGATTGAATTCCGGTGTATCTTTATCTATATAGAATTGGTAAACCGGCGACCATTCTTCAGTACCTTCGGGGGTAACATAAGCATGTTGCCAATACCATTTTCCTTGTGCCAGGCACTGGAAAGGATTGAAGAAAGCCCAGGCACGTTCACCGGTAAGGACATCTTTCCGGAAATTCTTGTCTTGGGAGATACGAATCCGGTAAACTACTTTGGGCTTTTCATCTACTTGTCCCGGAACTCCATCCAGCACCGGACCTAAATGAGGGAATTTGTCCGGCCACATGAAACGCGGTGGATTCATCTTGACGTATGTGCCACCGGCAGGAGAGGGAGTTGCACGGACTTCATGCATCAATGTTTCTTCGGAAACCTTTATCACGGCAGGTTGCTCGGAACTGCCACATGCCATTAACAGGCAGAGGGCCGATAAGCCCAATACTATCTTTTTCATCTCAAAATCTTATTTTTGTTTTTTGAAGGTAACCAGCTCTTTCAAGCTAACTGTCTTATTATTAACCAAAGGGTGTGCCCAGAAGCCGATAAACGTAATGTATCCCATGAAAACCAAAATAAGCAGCATGCCTGTTCGCAATGAAGTGGCATCGGATACCAGGCTGACGAGCAGCGGGCCACCTGCACCTCCCACTATTCCGGAACAAAGGATACCTGCAAAAGAACCATGATTCTGGGTTACTGTATTCAGGGCAAGTGAAAACACTATGGAGTACATCATGGAGATACAAAAGCCTATTGCAGGAAAAGCCCATACCGCTATTTCCGCAGAACCGAATAATGCGATTAACAGTAACCCCATGGAAAGTATGCCCGATATTTGCAGTAAACGTTTGCTGTCTATCAACTTCAGCAGGAACATGCCAAATAAGCATCCGACGGTCATTGAACCCCAGAAATAACTGATGCTTTGCGCGCCGACGGTCTTCGGATCAATGCCATGATACTGTTCCAGAAAAGTACTCATGAAAATAGAAACTCCCTGTTCCGTACTGACATAGCAAAAGATTCCCAAGAAGAAAAGCCATACGTATCTTTGACGGAACAATTTCTTGTAGGAGGCCGAAGAACCACTGCGTTCATCATCTTTCAGTTCAATGCGCGGGAAACGAACCAATGACACAACGAGCAGCATAATCAGCAATAACACTGTGAATACCCAATAAAGAGAAACCCAGGGAAGAGTGACCGGAGTGATGTCCGCCAAAATATCAAGCAGGAAATTCTTTCCCGGCTGATAGACTCCCGGTGCCAGCGCATGTATTAACCAAGTATAAACCAAAGGACTGATAAACGATGCTACTCCAAACACAAACTGTGCCAATTCGGCTATGAATGCGTAGTTCTCTTCTCCACCGACAACACGCTGCAAAGGATTAATTACGGTCTGCAACATAGCCATTCCCAAACCGATGATAAAGGAAGACACCAGTAATATCGAATAAAACGGGAAACACGCAAACAAGACGGTTCCGATAAATGGCATAAGGAAACCGATAAACAGCACCGGCTTTTCTCCATATTTGTCTATCAATATGCCTGCCGGTATCGACATGATGGCATAAGCCAGAAAGAAGGAAGTCGGGATAAATCCCGCCATTGCCAGATCCTTCAGCTCAAAGTTATGGATAATGTCAGGAATTAGCGGCCCGAGAATGTTTGTAATGAATGAAATGGTAAACCAGAACATCATTATCAATGCCAGCATACCCCATTTCTTGTTATTTTTCATGATAATTCGTTTGTTTATAGAATTAGTGACGCTGCACCGATAAGACCGGCTCTATTGCCCAATTCGGCAGCCACAATCTGGGTATTCAGGGCACAGTCTGCTATTACGTGCTTTTTGACTACCGCCCTTATTTCCTCTAAATAGAAGCTGCCGGATTCTGCAACACCTCCTCCTATCACAATCCGTTGGGGACTGAAGATATTGATGAAGCCGGCAATTCCTCTCCCCAAATAGTAAAAGTGTTCGTTCATGCACTCGACAGCGAGCGGGAAATCTTCATGATAGAGGCGAACAATCAATTCCCCGTTTATCTCCGTATCAAAGCTTAAATTCTGCTCTTTCGCCAATGCGCTAAAACGTCTTGTCAAGGCGGAAGTCGAAGCATAATGCTCCAGGCAGCCGACTGCCCCGCAGGCACAACGTTCACCGTTGGCAATCAACGGTACATGCCCCAACTCCGTACCCCGGTTAGCATATCCATTGAACAACTTGCCATCAATGATGACAGCTCCGCCGATACCGGTTCCTACAGTCAGAAACACCACATGAGTACAACCTCTTCCTGCACCGTATTTCGTTTCTCCCAGTCCCATCAGGTTGGCATCATTTCCAACAACTACCGGTAGACTCATCTGTTTCTCCATAAGGGAGGCTACATCTATATTTTCCCAGCCGACAATATTTTCCGCACCTCCCAGTACGATACGGTTTGTTTCATCTACAATTCCCGGTGTACCAAGTCCTATGCCCAGTACGTTCCAGTTCTGTTTGGCAGCTTCATCTTTCAGCAAAGTGGCAGCCTTTGTCAGTTGTTCCATCACTTTTGCAGCCGAAACAGAAGCAAAAGAGGGTAATTTTCCCTCAAAGAAAGAATTACCCGCTTTATCTACCAAAGCATATTTTATAGATGTGCCACCTAAATCAATGCCAATTGCGTATTCCATAATTTATTGTATCAAATAAGGAAACATTATGTTCTTTCTACCCATATAGGAGAGCTCCACGCCCATTGCTGGTCACGCTGGCGAACTCTGACATAGTAATAGTCCGTATCTCTTTCGGGTTCAGTATCTTCCATATAATGTTCAACCATAAAGCAACTTTCCGGCATTGCACGGTTGAATAGAATAGCTTCACTAAGCCATCCGATCATAAAATGGGAGCGGGAACCTTCCAGAAGTTCGCCCAGTGAATGTTCAAACTTCTTGCCGTTGAATTCTGCCGTAATCATACCGTCTTTAGGCATAGTGACATCCAGAATGACAGCCTGCATGGCGGGAGTGGTGGTGTTCGGATTCTTGGAACTGTACATGTCCAACTCCGTATCCTTGTCCGTAACAGACACAATACGGTTGACCTTTGTTTCAAACTCGGGTTCTCCCGGTTGCGGAGAGGTGAAGGCAGCGCCACGGAAGCAAGGTTCCACAGCATTGATAGTTCCTTTGCTGATAGATAGCTTTCCTTGCCAATGTACATACTGCTCTTCACGATTCCATCCAAATTCAATCTTTACCTTACAACGTACCATGTCTCCTTCCGGCATTTCGGGCAACAACGGACCACTTAAACGGGCTATGCATCTTCGATTCTTGACAATGTCTATGTAATCGATGCAACTGCCGCCTTCCACATTCAAATAAATACGGCGGCTGTTACCCCGCACCACATCGCCCGGAAAAGCGTCGTTCAGACGAAAATCTATATTGATCTTATCACCGGTAGCGCAACAAACGTGACGGTTCTTCATGGCATCCCAAATCTTATCACGGGTCAATGACTCTGCCAGTATGCCTATACGCCCATCACCATAACTGCCCGGATATCCGGCGTGCTGGTCTGTCGAGCCCATAATACCGAATTTCTTGCCTTGCTCCAATCCACATTGAATTGTACCTTCCCATTGGCGAGGTCCCATATCATGCAGATAATTATAATCGCCCTGATCGCTCTCAGCCAATCCGTGGCGGGAATACATCTCTACGAACGGGGTCTGGTCTCCTTCCGTAAAGAAGTTCCAGTTATATCCGCGGTAGCCCGTCTGGTAACCCATGTGATGCGGAGTTATAAATACTTTATGTCCGCGGGCTTTTTGTTTCCAGTCTTCAATGGAGGTACATTCCACCAACGGTGCATCCAGGTCATAGTTCAGGGCCACATGGTCGCCATGTTCCATGCTATGTGCCTCATAACCTACAAAGGTTAGAAATTCCCCTTCCTTATTGTACTCATTGGTCATGGCTACGTATTTCTCATAACCTCCCTCGCGCAAACGCTTGAAAGCACCGGTATGATAATCAATCACCCACTTCAGGCGAGGGTCATCTGCTCCGGGAATGTCAGGCCACATGGCATGTGGGGTGACAGATACAAAATCCAATTGTCCCTTGGCGGCTTCGAACGCAGAACGCATGTCGCCATGGCCGTAGGTTATGTTACAGTGGTTATGTAGATCTCCCCAGAAATATTTCAGATTACTGGCAGAGGGCATAATTTTCTTTCCTGCGGCAGTTCCGCGCTGGCATGCGGACAATAAACTACCGGAAACAGCTAATCCGAGAAAGGACCAGCTTGTATTCTTTAAAAAATTTCTTCTATCCATGGTATTCATTTAGATTATCTATTTTTCATCAATCGTCTGTCACCTTTGAACAGCTCATTTACTTTTTCATCCGGATCATCATCCTTATACTGCTTTTGGGTTTCTTTCAGCAGTGACATCAGTTCTGTCCGTTTGTCGGCATATTCCGGTTTGTCAAACACATTATTCAGTTCATTCGGGTCATTCTTCAAATCGTACATTTCCCACTCGTCCACATCATTATAGAAGTGAATCAGTTTAAAATCAGCTGTACGAATGCCATAATGTCTTTTAACCGAATGTTCCGCCGGATACTCATAATAGTGGTAGTAGGCGGCTTTTCTCCAGTCTGCCGGTATTTTCCCATTATCCAAGATCGGTTTGAGCGACTGGCCTTGAATATCGGCGGGTATGTCTACTCCGGCAAAATCCAGCAAGGTGGGAGCAAAATCTACATTCATGGCAATGGCACTCGAAACACTTCCGCTCTTGATTGCCTTCGGGTAACGGATGACCAGCGGCATACGCTGACATTCCTCATACATGAAGCGTTTATCGAACCAACCATGTTCGCCCAGGAAGAAACCCTGATCCGAAGTGTAGATAATGATTGTATTGTCCAACTCACCGATTTTTTCCAGATAACTGAGTAACCGCCCTATATTTTCATCCACAGCAACAATTGTTGCCAGGTAATCCCGCATATATTGCTGGTACTTCCAGCTGATCAACTCTTTACCTTCCAGTTTACCACTGCGATACTCGGCAATGCGCTGGGCATATACTGAATCCCACTTATCCTGCACATCAGCCGGCATACGTTTGTAGACCTGATAGAGGCGATTGGTCGTATCTTTCAGCATTTCTTTACGAGTCAGCAGTTTCAGATCCCAATCATTGGTCAATGTATGTTCAATAGACATATCCTGTTCCCTGGCAGCGGAACCTCTTCCCTCATACGTATCGAAGAGTGTGGCCGGTTCAGGAAAAACGGTATTATTGAACATACCCAAGTGGCGGGGGGCAGGCATCCAGTTACGATGCGGAGCTTTCTGATGGTACATCATGCAGAAAGGCTTGCTTTTGTCTCTGTGTTCCAGATACTCGATAGCCTTATCCGTGATAATGTCGGTAGCATAGCCCTGTTCTACAATCTGCTTTCCGTTCTCATTGAAATCGGGATTATAATAATCCCCTTGTTCATGTTGTCCGGTCAAGATGCACCAATAATCAAATCCCTGAGGCTCGGTGATCAGATGCCATTTACCGATAATCGAAGTTTGGTAGCCTGCCGACTGTAATAATTTGGGAAAGGTCTGTTGGTTGCCGTCGAAAGTACTGGCATTATCAGTGAATCCATTGATGTGGCTGAATTTGCCCGTCAAGATACAAGCTCTTGACGGACCGGATAAAGCATTGACCGCATAACAATTGTCCATACGAATACCTTCATTGGCAATCCGATCCATATTGGGAGTTTGCAACAGGCGTCCGCCGTAGCACGACATAGCCTGCGTGGTATGGTCGTCTGTCATCATAAAGATAATGTTCGGACGTTTCACCTCCTCTTTGGCCTTATTGGAGCTACAAGCGGAGACTCCGATGGCAGTGAGAGGTAAAAATAAATATGATAAGCGATTCATAATAAAAGTCTTCTTATAGTTTATACTCCAATTGACGTTTCTTTCCATCAACAGATATCTCTATTTTCACTCCATTCTCATCAAACTTCTTATTCAGGAATTTAGCCTTGAATGCAGGAAAAGAAGCTGCATTTTTCGAAGGATAGATAATGGTTATGTAGCGTACAGCTTCCGAATCCTTTTTGTCCACATCAAAAGAAACTGAAGTACGGGGGACACGTACGCGATAGGCAGTTGAACGCCATCCTTCTTTTTCTCTCATCGAAGCTTTCTTTTCGGCAAAGCATTGTAGCTTCATATTGCTTGGCCCATCGTAAGCGGTAGTCAGAATATGATTCTTATCGTCCACATTTACAGTACCTTCACATAAGTGATAGTTCAGATTCACTGTTCCTTTTGCATCTCCCACAGCCTCATCGACAATGACAAAATAAGATTGGTCTACAAAGAAGACAGAACGTCTGTGCTTTAAACCCTCATAATGGGGATTTTCTGTCACCAGGATTTGTTCATTACCTTCGGGTTTCCAAAGTTTAGTGACGGATTGTGTGGTCTGCAAGTTTTTCTCATCCAGTGTCAGGGTATTATGTGAACTTGTCTGGCGGAACCAGTTGCGAAGTTTCATCACTTCATCATCACCGGCATAGACGTATGAACCGCTATCCGGAAAGAGATTCCGACCATTGAACCAAAGCTCAAAAGTTCCGTTATCCGGCTGGCAGTGCCATTCACCTTTAGGCCCGGCCTTTACCACCATTACAGTAGCATCTTGTTTCCAGCCGTTTCTGAAAGTAAAGAAACCGGAAGTCAGGGCTCCGTGAGAAAGATTGGGTAGGGGGGAACCTTCACGTCCTTCTGTGGCATAATAACGAATCCAGTCGCAATCAGGAAACAGTTTGAGCCATTCCTGATAATTGCGGATTTCTGCCGGACGGTCTCCCAGTTTTGCATCACTGAAACAAGGATTACTGTAATCCGGGAAACAGATGTTAGCGTAAAACTCAATCATATTTTTAACTGTATTCACGTATTCGGCAGGAAACTCCTGACGGAAACCATTGACATCAGCCATACGCAGGGCCTTGCAGAAAATATTGATTGCCGCCAAATGATAATGCGGGTCCAGTTCATATTGACCGCCATCCGGGTAAACCTGTTTTTTTATTTCACGGTTCAAAATGCTTATCCCACTCTCTCTCCATCCGGTTGCCTCTTTAAATTCAGGGAAAAATACGCCTGCATACACCATACGCTGCGCTTCGAACAACAGATGGTTGCCTTGGTCGGAATAATTGCCCAAAATGTGTAAGGCATGCCGATGGTAATTAATAAGGAACTCAGTCAGGAATTCCGGAGTAAAAGCCTGTGAGGGAATAAACAATAGAAATTGCAGTGTCTGATCCTGCAAACGATTGCTCACTTCCAGCGGACGCCATGCAAAGCGTACATTTTCAGCATTTCCTTTTACTTCGCCCGCACTGACAAGTTCGTATTCTTCTTTCTCTACGGTTGTCAAAGGATTCTTCTTAATCCAGTCCATATATTGGTATGCCCATTCCTTGGCATATTTCTCATCCCCTGAGATTCTATATGCTTTTCCCATCGGGGTGAACCATTTATGGCGGTGCAACTGCCAGCGCAACTCGTTGTCCTGTACCGGCCAATATTGCCAATTGATATCTTTACCGTAATTATAGGAAGGCTGATATCCTTTGTGCACAAAAAATGTGTGTTCCAGGGCATCGTCCGCCCATTTTTGTTCTTCCTTTGATATTTTGATATTCTTCAGATTTATATCAGGATGTCCTATGCCGGTGCGTTGGCGGTAATAGTCCAATAAAGCCTGAGCCGCTTTATCCCATTGCTGTTGGGTGCATGCAGCCTTTACTTTCTCCAACCCCGGATAATCCAGGTTCAGTAAATCAAAGGCTTCCTTCCGCAGTTGCTGCGCTTCCGCACTTATGGCGGCCAGCAAAAGAGCCAGGCATAAAAAATACTTTGCTATTTTCATGGTATACTAATTTCGTTTAAAGCGATTTATAATCGAGTCCTTTTACCTGCATATACCGGGCCAATGCTTCCAGATAATAATAATCGGCATAATTGATAGGAGTATCAATTTCGGAACCATTGGGCAACGAACCTGTAGAGTGCATCAGGATAAATCCCTGATTCGTACCAACCTTTGCCAGATAAGCATCGGAAGAAAGAGACTTAAGCAGTTTTTCCGCATAGTCAAAATATACTTGTCCATCTTCTACCAAAGTGCTGAGTTCTATCAAAGCGGAGGCTGTAATAGAGGCGGCAGATGCATCACGGGGTGTTTCCGGGCTATCCGGCGCATCATAATCCCACAAAGGTATCGCATCCTCAGTCTTTACGCGAGTCATAATCAATGTTGCAATATCTTTGGCTTGCTGCAAGAAGACCGTATCTCCGGATTCACGATAGCAAGAGGTATATCCATATACTCCCCAAGCCTGTCCGCGTGCCCATGACGAATCATCATTTTTCCCCTGATGGGTACATTTCATTTCTACGCTGCCATCATTATTGTAACTGACTACGTGGTAGGATGAATGATCTGCTCTGAAATGATTTTTTAAGGTTGTCTCGGCATGTTTCAATGCGATTTCCTTATACTTGGAATCATTGGTAAGATGGTTTACGTAAAACAGCAGGTCCAGGTTCATCATGTTATCAATAATTACAGGGAAATTCCACTTCCCGAAATCCCAGGAGCGAATAGAACCTATGGTCGGATCAAAACGGCTGCATAAGTTATCGGCTGTTTGCACCAATGCCTGACGAACACTGTCGGCAGGAGCCAAGCGATATGCATTTCCATAACTGCAATTCATCATAAATCCGATGTCGTGTGTACCTTTATAGTCTTTTACCGGATACAAATAATTCGTGAATTTCACAGCATCGTTCTTTAATCCTTCAATGCCGGTCAGCTGGTACGTATACCACAAGTTTCCGGGGAAAAAACCACTTGTCCAATCATAGATGGAACTGCAATATCTGCGGCTTCCCAGAACATCCTTCACGGGTTTAACCCGTAAAGAGTCTTTGAAGGTTGCAGGATCTCTTTGTAACTGACTACAGAGAAAATCCATATCGTATCCCGTCCAGATGGAACGGGGCAACAAGACTGAATCTCCTACATCGGCCACTGTTTCTTCCAGTTGTTGAACAGAAGTATCTATTGCTTTTTTCAACCAGTCATAATCTTCTTCAGGTTGACTGGATGAACAACTGGAGAAACCCTGTAGTGTAGCAACTGCGTAACAAAATAATAAAAATCTTTTCATACAATACGTTTTATAAGTAAAGCAGATGGAGAGAGTATGAAACAGATTCTCTCTCCATCACAATTGCCAATTTTATATTTCCCGGATTTATTCGTAACCCGGATTATTCTGGTTATTCAAAGCCGGATTAGCCTGTAACTCTCCCAGTGGTATCGGGAAAAGTTCATGCTGGCCTTTGACGAATTTATCACCGGCTACATACTTACCTTTGAGTGCTTTGTCCATATTTCCTTGGAAGAACTTCAGTGCGTCGCCCAAGATACCCCAACGCAACAGGTCATATTTGCGCTGACCTTCGAAAGCTAACTCGAAACCACGTTCCCAATAAAGAGCTGTGCGGAACTTGCCGGCAGCGTCTCCATCCTGAATATATGGGAGATCATAAACTTGTGGAGCTTTCATCAGGCTGCTGTAGTTGGCATCGGTTATCGGAGTAGCTTTTGCGCGTTCACGTACCATATTCAGCAATTTCCAGGCTTCCGGGGTGTTGCCTGTTTCATTATAAGCTTCGGCTGCCATCAATACAACGTCGGCGAAGCGAAGCGGACAATAGTTCACTCCTGTGTTGTTGGGATCTACAAAACCTCCGGGCATCCACTCTCTGCGCCATTTGCCGGGATACCAGTCAGTCAGTTTTGCGTTTTCAACCTTATCATGTTTACCGGCATTTGCATTCCATTTGTACTGATAGGTACATACCATTACATCTCTGCGTTCATCGCCTTCTTCAAAGAAGTTTTTCCAGGCCGGCAGTACACGGAAGAAAGCATTGGCACGTCCCCATGCATCAGCAGGAGCATTTTTTCCCGGTGCCTCTACCGCTGGTCCGTTATAAGTAGCCCAAGTACCTGCATTGTCCTTGTAGCCGGCTCCTGTAGGATTGAAAGCAATTTCCCACAAACTCTCTTGGGAATTCAAGGTACCTTCTGAATAACCTCTGAATAACTGTTCAAAACCACCTGTATAAAAACCATGGTTGCCTTTGTTCTGGAAGGCAGTCCATTCGGCAATTACAGCGTTAAAGTATTCTTTTCTTTTAGTTTCGTCCGGGCGGGTCAATGTACCGTCTTGCTGCAAGCTGTACCCGGCACGTTGCAGATAAACACGCATCAGCAATGCATGGGCAGCACCTTGTGAAGGAACTTCCGGTGAAAGTGAAGCATTGTCTTTTTGCAGGTTTTCTTTAGCAAAATTCAGGTCAACTATAATCTGGTCATAGATTTCTTCACGACTTACACGACCTTTGAAAGATTCGTCATATCCGGCAGTATAAGTGGTTTTGAACGGAACATCTCCCCAGTATTTAATTAAATCGAAAGCCAGAAATGCGCGGAGGAAACGTGCCTGAGCCACTAACTCTTTTAAATTGGAATCTTCTTCGTAACCTGTCATCTTCTCAATACCGGCAATGGAAAAATTAGCACGGTCAATACCCAGGTATTTGTATTCCCATATGGATGCAATCCAAGTATTGGTCGGTTTCACCATGTAGTGGGCAATATCACGACGTGTGTTATCCGTACCTGTTCCTTGAATATAATAGGTATCATCCGAAGCAGGCATCGCCATTTCATATTGTCCGTAATGCTTGTCTATAGCCAGACAATCGTAAATACCTACTACTGACATTTTTGCCTGGTCCATAGTTTCAAAATAAGTGTCCTTCTCGTAGTAAGAAGTAGGTTTTTCAGTCAGGTCGCAAGAGGTGAATCCTGCTGCAATCAGTGCGCTTAGCGCAATCACTCTATATTTTTTCATTGTATTCTCCATTTGAAGTTCATTAGAAAGCTAAATTAATACCGAAAACAAACGCGCGGCTTCTGGGATAAGCACCAAAGTCAACGCCTGGTGTCAGACCATTTCCCATTGTAGAAACTTCAGGATCGAAGCCGGAATATTTGGTCCAGGTCAGCAGGTTAGAGCCTGTGGCATACAGACGTAATTTGCTCAATCCGACTTTTCTGATCATCTTCTTCGGGAATGTGTAACCTAAAGTAATGTTACTCAGTTTCAGGAAAGAACCATCTTCTACAGCCCAAGAGTGAATGTAAGTATCACCTGCTTCGTTATCATAAATGGCGGCTACAGTCTTGCCCTTGTTGATGTCTGCCATCTCCTGGGGATCTGTAATCAAGTCACCTGCCTTATTAACCAATACCCAGCGGTGCTTAGAATCAGCTACTGCCAAAACGTTTTTGTTCTGCAAAGCAGTTTTGGTGTTGGTCAGTTTGGTTGCATTGAATACATCGTTACCGATGCTATAGGTAAGGAATATACTCAAATCGAAATCTTTGTAAGTGAAAGTGTTATTGATACCACCGTAAAGTTTCGGATAAGCGTTACCAATGACTGTTTTGTCAGCTTCTGTAATTTTATTGTCTTTGCTGCCATCTATATTTTTAAACTTCCACATACCCGGTTTTACATTACCTTTTTCGCCTGCATACGGAACACCGTCTTTCAGTGTGTAAGTTTTAGTTGCTGCATCGTAATCAAAGTCAGATACTTGGTACAGACCATCTGTTACGTATCCGTACATCTGTCCCAAAGGTTGGTTCACGCCGATAATGTGCGTATTCTGGCTGTAACCGAAGTTAGCCTCCCACAACTGCACATCTTCTCCCGTCAGTTTCTTTACAGAATTCTTATTGTGTGACAGAGTGATGGATGTGTTCCAGGTAAAATACTTATTCGTAATATTGGTTGAGTTGATGGTTAAGTCAATACCTTTGTTTTCTGTTTCACCGGCATTGATAACCATGCTGTTGTAACCGGATGAAGTAGGCAGTTTGGCGTTTAGCAACAAATTGCTACTGCGGTTTATGTAAAATTCAGGAGAAATGGTTAAACGTTGATTGAAGAAACCGAAATCAAGACCAAAGTTGAAGGTTTTGTTAGCTTCCCACTTCAAGTCAGGGTTAGGAATCTGCTTGGAAACATAACCGGGCTGGGTGGAGTCTCCATTGGGATAAGTGACAGATCCCAATACAGCCAGACTAAGGTAACTGTCGATACGGTTGTTACCCGCCATACCATAGCCCAAACGAACTTTTAAGTCGGAGAAGATATTCAAGTTCTTGATAAACTCTTCTTCTCCCAGGCGCCAAGCTGCTGAGAATGCAGGAAAATAGCCCCATTTGTTATTCTTACCGAATTTGGAAGAACCATCGGCACGAACCGAAGCGGTAAACAAGTATTTATCTTTGAAGCCGTAGTTGAAACGGGCGAAGAAAGAGAGCAATTTATCATCATAGTTTTCGGCAGACTGAACTGCTGTCGGAAGCCCCAGTGAGAGGTCAGCCAAACCTATATCGTCATTCGGGAAGTTAGATGCTGCTGCTTTGAAATTACGGTTCCAACGGTCTACATATTCCTGACCTACCATGGCAGTCACATCATGACCTTTACCCGACCAGTTATAGTTCAATACGTTTGAAGTCTGGAAGCTACCGGTCTCTAGGTTTTGAATACTACCATTGATGCTTGAACGTTTTGCTGTGATTGACTTGTCTCCGTAGAAAACATCGTTGCGTCGTGTTTGGTAACGCATACCTGTGGTATTACGGAAAGAGAGACCTTTGAAAAGTTTCAAAGTGAAGCCACCGTTAGCCTGGAATGTACGATATTCACGATCATTCGTCTCTTCTGCCGCAGAAAGTAAGGGGTTCTGCATTACGTTACCTGAATCATCCAAGAAGATAGGGTCTTCATCTCCCAATAACAGGTCATCGGTTCCGTTGATACCTACTGTGGGGCGGTACTGCAAAATGTGCTGCATCTTATTGAAACGGTCGCCTCCTTCAGAAGTACCCATACCGGTAATTTTCATTTGGTCGTAACTGATACGGGCGGTGATGTCCAAGCGGTCATTCACTTTATGATTCATGTTGAATGAAATGTTGTGCTTGTTGTTGCCGCTATATACCATGGCACCGTCTTCGTCATAATAAGAATATGCCAGGTTATAATTTAATTTATCAGTACCACCGGAAACGCCTACACGATAGTTTTGTGTAATTGCCGTGCGTCCCAATGTTTCATCTTGCCAGTCCAGCCCTTTACGATTGCCATAGTTTTTTTCAAGGTCACTGTAGTTGCCGTAGATTTCGGTGAACTTTTTGATGTCTTTCTCCCAGTCGTCCGGAGTGGTAGCGTCGTAAACGCGACGTTCATAATCCAACATCGTAAATTCATAAGTAGAAAGTACATCCAGCTTCTTGGCTATTTTCTTGAAACCTACATAACTGTCAAATGTGACAGTCGCTTTTCCGTCTTTACCACCGCTCTTGGTAGTAATAACGACTACACCATTAGCACCACGGGCACCGTAGATAGCTGTAGCAGAAGCATCTTTCAGGATGTCGATTGTTTCAATTTCCGCTGGGTCAAGGGTAGACATACCGTCTTCACTGGGGAAACCGTCGATGATATACAAAGGTTCGTTACTTTGAGTAATGGAAATACCACCACGAACCCGAACAGAAATGGAAGCTCCGGGAGCACCTTCACTCTGCATAACCTGCACACCTGCCATGCGGCCGGCAAGAGCTTGTGTAATATCACTGGTAGGAACTTTTGAAAGCTCTTTGCTATTAACCGAAGCAACAGAACCGGTCAGGTCTTTACGTTTTACAGTTGCATAACCGATGGCTACAACTTCGTCCAGCAGTACGGCATCTGCCTGCAACGTTACATTAATAACACTCTGATTGTTGACTTTCACTTCCTGGGGAGTCATTCCCACATACGAAAAGACTAATACATCTTTAGATGCATCATTTACTTTCAGCGAATAGTGGCCATCTATGTCAGTAACAGTTCCAATACCGGCAGCACCCTTAATAATAACGCTACCTCCAATAACTTCATAACCTTCGCTATCGACTACCTTACCAGTAACTGTCAGACTTTGCGCGTATGCAATCGTACTGACGAAAGCGAGGAAAAACAATAAAATTGATTCTTTTAATTTGAACATAATAAATAAATCTAAGGTTTAACTTTAGAGATCATTTTTGTGACGGCAAACTTACTGCAAGCGCAAAAAAAAGTGGGAAAGTATTGTTTTTGATACTCCCAATTTTATGCTTTTTGCATGCTAATATTGTTCACCTTAGAATGTTTTTGTGTAAAATGTGCGCCACAGAGTCCTATAGAAGGGGTATGTGCCTTTATTCAATAAAGAAATAATATACAGGATTGATTGCTGAAAGACCATTGAGGTATCTCCGTATCATGTCCGTACCTCCTCCGTAGTATCTCCGTACCATCTCCGTATCTTCTCCGTAGTATCTCCATACTCATGGATACGGACTCAGTACGGAGGAGGTACGGACTTGATACGGAGGTGGCATTTCGTTGCTGGTGAATTTTCAAATTTATAGATTGTTGTCTGCCGGTAGATTTCGCCAGGTCGCAATACTGTAGAAGGAAATTGGGGTTTATTGGGGGAGTCTGGGAAATGCTGCATTTCGAGGCAGAATCCATAGTATTTACCGTAATTTCTATTGCCATGCCCATTCAGATAATTCATGTTGGAACTTGGAATATAAAATTGCATCCCGGGTTCAGTAGTATATGCTTTCAGTATTCTTCCAGATACAGGTTCTGTGACTGTAGCTACTAATTCCAAAGAATCCGGGTGCTTATTTAGCTTATAATTGATATCATAAGTTTTTCCCATCATCCGTTGGATTTGTTTTTCGGCTGTTCGTGGAGTTCTGAAGTCATACTCCGTTCCTGCAACTGCCTTCAGCTCTCCGGTAGGGACTCCTGTTGAATCTACCGGAGTAATTGAGTCCGCATGCAATGTATAAAGATGGTTCAGTACAGGCTCTTTACAGCCGGTCAGATTGAAGTAGCTGTGATTGGTGAAATTTACAACAGTAGGCTGATCCGTGGTTGCCGTATAATCCAGGATTACTTCATTGCGATCAGTCAGTTTATAAGCGATTGACAGATTCAGATTGCCAGGAAATCCTCCTTCAAGGTGAGCGCTTTTATAAGAAAAGACAACTATTGCCGTGTCTTTCACTATATAAAAGGTATCTGTTTCGAATACTTGAGTATTGAATCCCCGGCTTCCGCCATGAACAGAATTTCCTTTACTGTTCTTTTCAAGTTGAAAGATCTGGGTATCCAGGCAAAACTCGCCATGCTTGATTCTATTGGCAAATCTGCCTACAGTGGCACCAAATTTAGGATGCTTTCCCAGATAACTTTCTAAGCTATCGAAGCCCAGTACTACTTGTCCGAAGTTTCCCTTTTTGTCGGGTACGGAAACGGACGTTAGCGAGGCAGCAAAGTTGGTGACTTTGATTGTCATTCCATTCCTGTTTGTCAAACAGAAAAGCCGGATGGATGTACCATCTGCCTTAATTTGTGCGACTTCACTGACAGAAAGGGTTAATGATTGGGGCTGTTTACATGCTGCTAACAAGGACAGAACAATGAGTAGTGCACATATCTTGTGTTTTCTCATATCTTATTTCTTTCCATATTCGGTAGGCAGACAACCTATATACTTCTTGAAGCGTGCTGCAAAATAAGAAGGAGTATTGTAGCCTACCATAAAACTGATTTCTGAAACATTGTATTTTCCTTCCTGCAAAAGCTGACATGCGCGGCTAAAGCGTATCTTGTGGATAAAGTCAATAGCTGACTTCCCTGTTATTGCTTTTAGTTTCAGATGTAGATTAGAACGGCTCATATTCATTTCACGCGCAAATTGCTCTGTGGAAAATTCTACATTGTCCATGTTCTTTTCAATCACTGCAATCGCTTTTCTGAGCAGTTCTTCATCCATCGTGTTATTGGTAAGTTCCTCCGGTTCTATTTCGGTGGTATTGGAATAGTGTTCGAAGATGCGATGGCGTGTACGTAGCATGTTCATAATCTTTGCTTTCAATACTGCCATAGAGAAAGGTTTGGCTATGTAATCATCTGCTCCTACCTGTAAACCTTCCAATTGATATTTAATATCTGCTTTGGCAGACAGCATATATATTGGAATATGACAGGTGCGTAAGTTTTGTTTTACCAACTTACATAATTTGGTACCATCCATTACGGGCATCATGACATCTGTTATAATCAGGTCAACTTCATTCTCTTTCAGAATGTCTAATGCCTTTTGCCCATTTTCAGCTTCCAGCATATTGAATAAGCCGGACAATCCATTTACCAGATATTGCCTTAATTCTTTATTATCTTCTACCACAAGGAGTGTTCCTCGTTTATTTGTATCCTCATCTTCTTTGTTTTCTATATCGGCTTCTTCTTCATCACCGATATATACGTCGTGCGCATTCGTAGAGTATACCCGTTGATTGTCTGCGTTCTCTTCTCCTCCAAGCAGTTCTTCACGGTTATATGCAGATTTATCTTGTGGCAAGTAAATGGAGAAAGTAGAACCTTTTCCGGGCTCACTCTCTAATGTGATCTTTCCATGATGTAATTCAACTAATCGCTGTACAAGGGAAAGCCCAATGCCACTCCCCTCACGTCCACTCTCCACTTGATAGAATCGTTCGAAAATCTTCTCTTGTTTCTCTTTAGGAATACCGATACCTGTATCTATCACTTGCAGTACAAGATTCTGCTCCTCCAGATACAGTTTTACCGTAATGCTTTCTCCTTCTTCGGTATATTTAAATGCATTCGACAGTAAGTTATTAACAATCAGATCCAGGTAGTTTTCATCGAATAGCAGTTCTTTATCCTGCAATTCCGTATAGAAATTATAGTCTATATCTTTTTTCTTCGACAAACTTTCATAGTTCATGAAACTATTCAAGACCTTCTTGTAAGCATTGGCACTCACCAATCTTAGTTCAAAGATTCCCAATTCTGCCCGCCGGTAATCCATCAATTGGTTGACCAAATGCAACAAACGGTTTGTATTTCTTTGTATATACAGTAGTTGCTTATGTTCCCAATGCCCTGATATGCGACTTAGCAATTCTTGCAAAGGTGCCACAATGAGAGTAAGCGGAGTGCGCAATTCGTGTGATATATTAATGTAAAAACGGATTTTCATCTGATTGATTTCTTCCCGTTTCTCCTTGTCCAGTCTCTCCATAAGGATTTCAGCCTGCATGCTTTTACGCAGCCAGAAGTAGCGGACAATACCGAATACCATCAGCATGAAAGATAAGGCAAACAATGAAAGCGCCCACCAGGTACAGTACCAGACTGGTAAGATGCGAATATGAAGTAGGGTCGGTTCCTCATTCCATCTACCGTCATTGTTTGCTGCTTTTATATAAAAAGTATAGTCACCGGCCGGTAAATTAGAGTATGAAACCGGACTGGTATCATTCTGTCTGTACCACTCATCATTGTAGCCTTCCAGTTTATAAGCAAAAGTATTGTGCTTGCCGGCGATATAGTTAGACACTACAAAAGATATGGCGAATGAATTCTGAAAAGAGGATAGGGTGATATGATCTGTATATTCAATTGTTTCACTCAATATTCCCGTTTCATCGTTGGGAAGGACTTCCTTATTATAAACAAACAGCTTGTTGATTACCGGTTTAGGAGCATAAGGATTGTCAATCAATGTTTCCGGGCGGAATAATGTAATACCGTTGACACCTCCGAACAACATGTAACCGTTATCTTTACGACAATAAGATCCGGCATTAAACTGATTTCCCTGCAAGCCGTCCAATATAGTAAAGTTACGGAACTTTCCATTTTCCGGATTCAGGCAACTCAAACCTTGATTGGTACTTATCCACAAACGAGCGTAAGCATCTTCCATGATGCCATAAATAACATTACTCGGCAAACCATCTGCCGTGGTATACTGCAATAGCTCCTTACCGCCTTCTTTCATGGCAAAAAGCCCGCTACGTGTTCCGATCCAAATATATCCCGATGTAGATTCATAAAAGCAATTTGCAAATGCTTGCTGTAGTATCGGGTCTATATGGAAATCTGTATTGGTCAGGAAATCAGTTTTTGTCTGATTATAAACGGAAACCCCCATCTCACCTCCTACCCATATACGTTTCTTGGAGTCACGAAACAGCAAACGATTATATTGTTGTAATTTACGTCCATTTTTATCTTTATCAATAATCGTAAAATTGCGCTTGTCTATATCGAAGTGCAAGAGATGTTCCAGAGAAGCGATCCATAGTCCCCCGTTCTCATCTGAGATGATGGAATAGATATTGTTACTGGGTAAGTTACTGTTCTGGCGATTGAAGTATTCCACCTGTCCCGATTTGCGTTGGAGTACCATCATGCCTCCGGCATGGGCTCCCACATATACTTTATCATGTTCCTCGTCTACATACACTGTTTTAATATCCTTGAAAGGCACATCCAATGATCCTGATTTAAACAGATAGTTCTTGTATAATTTTGAGGTGGAATCATAGAAATTCAATCCGCCATCACTTGTTCCGATCCATAGGTTATGTTCACTGTCTTCTACAATGCAGCTTACTACATTATTACTAAGCGAATTCAGGAAAGGAACATGCTTGATACGTTGAAAACGGTTACAAAGAGGATGATAATAGTTCAATCCGCCCCAATAAGTTCCCAGCCACATACCACCTTGAGAATCTCTGAAAATGCTTCGGACGGAGTTCTGTGATAAACTTCCTTCTTGTATCTCGGAACTTCTTATAGAAGAGAAATTATCGGTTGCCTCTTTATAAATATTCAGTCCGCTATAGGTGCCTACCCATAAACGATTTTCCGTATCCAGCTCCAATGAGCGTACATAATTGGAATTTAAACCGGGCTGTTCACTTTTATACCGATAGTTCTTCAGTTCCTTGGTCTTGGAATCGTACATAAATAGCCCATTCCCCTCGGTTGCCATCCAGATACGGCTGAACATCTGACATAGAATAGCATGTATTCGTACGCCTGCAGGCATACTTATCAATCTTTCCAGTTTTCCTCCTGATAGTGTATAAGTGTATAGCCCATCTTCGGCACCTATATAAATGTATTCTCCCTGACGTTTTAAAGCGGTTGGTTTCAGCAAATGCAGTGAAGGCAGAGTATCATTCAAAAAGCATTCTTTTTCTATATCAAAAAGTAAAATACCTTCCGTCGTGCCCAGCATCAGCCAGTTTTCTTTAATGGGGGCGATGTTGTTTATAGGCACATTGATGCCATTCTTTTTATAGTAGTAATTGGAGAAAATGTTTTTGCGATGATTGTAAAGAGACAGACCTTCACGTGTTCCTACCCATATATGATCTGAATCATCGATGGCTATGCATCGGGTTATATCGCTGGCAATGCTATTGGGATTCGTATATTCGTGGCGATACACGGTGAAGTTGTAGCCATCGTATTTGTTCACGCCGTCGTATGTGGCAAACCATAAATTCCCTTCTTTATCCTGATTAATTGCAAATATCGTGCTGTGTGACAACCCATCTTCCATGCCGATATGAGAGAAATAAATATCTTCCGTTGCTCCGGCATTCAATATATATGGAAATAACACTCCTAAAAGTACTGACAAAATTTGTTTTTTTTTCATAGTTGTATCCTATTATGAGGTATACTTATAATAATATATTAACGAAAAAGAATCTTTAAGTGAATTTTCTTCTTCGGATTATTGGGAATTATTCGTAAAGGTACAAAAGAAAAACCAGGAACCGGATTAAATATCCGTCTATCTTTATCGGTTGGCGCTACTTCTATATGTCCGGCTGTGCAGATGATAGATAAGGTTCCTCCACCTTTGTTTATAGATGCTTCTTGGGGAGTTACTTTAACCTCTTCTGTAGGTGATGAGATGACCGGTAGCATAAGATATGCAGCATCATGGCAGTTTTCTACGTTTATTTCGATGCCTTGTTGGGTATAGGTATAATCAACTGTAATTGGAATCTCCCCCTGAGAAGGCGCTTTTTGATTAATGTCGACTAAATGAGTATTCACGGTAAACCGATAACCATCTTTTTCTGTATCGCAGATGATATCTGTATTCAGGTCATCCAGATTGCTATATACAGTTCCATTTTGCATTAACTCGATCCGCGGTGTACCTCCCATGATATACTGACGGCTATTACTCTGCATATTAGGCGCTTCAATCAACTGGTACTGATTCATTGTAGCAGCAAAAATAGGTCCAGCCTGTGTATGCCACAACATAGAGAGTGCACCTCCCATCGGATGAGTACCTTTGATTTTATATTCTGCATCATATCCGGTGAATGTAGCACGCCAGGGGCCTTGAGAGATAAGCCAGGTGTGGATATCCTTGAAATATTTTATACCATAGGTTTTATCACGCGGGAGTTTTGGGGAAGAAGTAATATTCAGGGGAGGAAGTTCTAAAAAAGAAGTGATTGCTTTGGCGTGACCGAATGTATGATGAATGCATGGAGGGATACCGGAAACCCGATAATGCATGCCGCCATAAAGCAGACCTTCGGAAGTGGCCTTTTTCAATAATTGTACATTACGGTGGATTGCTTCTAAATATTCCGGATGTTGGGCAGCCATCGCATAATATCCTCCCATAAAACCATCACTGGTGCGTCCGCCCCAATAAGTCCATTTGAAACTACGGGTTCCCCAGCTATTGTCCCAGGCACCATCGGGCAACATAAACTCCAGATGAGTAACCATTGAACGGTCAACGAGAGCCAGTAAATCAGTATCTTTTGCCATAAGGGCATAATATACCATATTCGGCAAGGATTCTTCTACATTATAAAGCAGGTCTACCGGAAGACAGCCGTTTTTTGTCTTTGATCCTATATTGGGTCCTTCGCCATATAGAAAAGTATCGTTTTCAGTGAAAAAGTTTTTAAGATCGGCAGCTATCTGACGGGCTTCTTCTTGAAAATCAGGTCGGTTACACATCTCTCCAACCGCATACAATGCATAGGTGGCTGAGGCTGAATAATTCACGTTCATATTCCGCATACCTTCCCGTTTGCGGCTGTATATAAAAGGAGTTGCCAGCATGAACTCACCTGCTTCTACCAGCCTCTGTTTCCAATGGTTCCGGGTAGAATCATCTAATAAATGCCCATGGTAATGCAATGCTTCATAAAGAGCTATGGAAGCGAAGACTGTTGTACCGTTCCAGTCGGAGACATGTACATCGTTCATCCACGAGCCATTGGGAAGATGCACGTTTTCCATCCAGGCCATCAGGCGTTTGGCGGCAAGAAGGTATTTCTCTTTGTGTGTTTTATCAGCCAGATACATTAAGGGGAGTACGGCATCTCCGATGCGCCCATGAATGCGGGCACAGGCAGGGCACAGGACGCCACCATTGAGAGACGGATGTAAATTGTCGCATTGATAAGCCAGGAATGTGTCCATCCATTCCGTTAATAACTTTTCTGATTCAATACGTAAAGAATTATCGAATGATTGATTGTTATGGTTAGCCTCTTGGGCAGATAAGAATAATGTGTTTAACAGTAATAGTACTGAGATTAAGTTTTTCATGTTTTTTTTGATTAGATTATTATTTCAAAAATAAAGTTTATTCTCCGGTCTTTTCACCTCTTTTATATAATATCTTATCCACATTTGTCTATGGGTAACCGTAATTTTGTTGAATCCCTGCTAATATTGTCGAAATATAGCTTGCCGAAACAATATTAGCACTCTTTTCGACATAAGAAAACGCTTGTTATTCATAAACGCCCTACTTTAGCCACAAGAAATTATTATCCTTAATACATACTATTTTATGAGACACTTACCTTTATTGATGTGTACTGCTTTCTGCGGTTTGTATTCCTCACAAACCAAGGCGGCTGACAAAAAAAACGAAAGGCCCAATATCCTTTGGCTAACCTTCGAAGATACCAGCGCTTATGAATTTGGTTGCTATGGCAATGGCGATGTACATACGCCCAATGCAGACAGCTTGGCCGCTCGTAGCATACAATTTATGAATGCATGGTCTGTGGCTCCACAAAGTTCGGCGGCCCGTTCATCTCTTATCACCGGATGTTATTCTTCAACCTACGGAATGGATATACATCCGGTTCCTTATGATACTCCGGCTGATATATTCTTTCCTCAAAGATTGCGTGAAGCCGGGTATTACTGCACAAACAATAGCAAGACACATTATAACTCCACTACAGATAACAAAAGCTGTTGGGATGAATGTAACAATAAAGCTTCTTATAATAGTACTAAACGTAGGAAGGACCAGCCTTTCTTCGCTGTATATAACACAGTAACTTCACACATGGGACGTATCCGTACTTTCCACACTGATGGACGCAGGGATTATACTCAAGAGGGCATTTTCCCACAACAACTTACTTTACCTTCCTATGTGCCCGATTTGCCGGAAGTGCGGTCGGATTATGCAGGTCATCTGGAAGCGGTACAGGATGTGGATACCTGGTTGGGGATCTTCCTGAAAGATTTAGAAAATAAGGGATTGGATGACAATACCATCATTTTCTTTTTCAGTGACCATGGCGGTTGCGTGGCGCGTGGCAAAGGTTATCTGTACGAAAGCGGACTGAAAGTGCCTATGATAGCCTACTTTCCTCCTAAATGGCGGCACCTGGCAAATGGAGCTGAAGGTAAGGAAAATGGTTTGGTGAACTTCACCGATCTAGGGCCTACCGTACTTAGTCTGGCAGGTATAAAGCCTCCCAAACATATGCAAGGAAAGGCGCTTTACGGCAAGTTCGCCAGTAAAGAAAAGCGTGAAGTACAGTTTGCATTGGCAGCCAACCAGCTACACCACTTCATGCCGGTACGCGCTGTTACGGATGGTCGCTTCAAGTATATTCGTAGCTATATTCCCTACCGCCAGTTTGCTCTGCGCAATTATTATCAATGGGGAATGCCATCCAATAAAGCTTGGGACAAACTGGTGTTGGGAGGTCACAATACCAATCCGGACTGGAAGCAGACTTTTGAATCCCATCCGGCAGAAATGCTGTTTGACCTTGAAAAAGATCCGGATGAACTGCATGACTTATCCGCTATTCCCGAGTATGCGGAAACTTTATCTAAAATGCGTCAAGCGTTATCCGACCATATCCGTACTACTAATGATTTGGGCTTTTTCCTTCCCAATTCACGCACCGGACATATACTTTATGAGAAAGTACGCAAAGAGAAATATCCCTTGGATGAACTTTATGGGCTTGCCGAAATTGCGGGAACAGCAACTGTAGCGTCTCTCCCCATATTGGAGAAAGCTATTGCCAGCCCTCTGCCGGAGATGAGATTCTGGGGAGTAGTAGGATATGCAAAACTTGCCAGAGAGAATCAAATTAATATTTGTCCGCAAACTTTATTGGCACTCCTGCAAGACGAGAATCCTTATATAGCTTCCGAGGCAGCCTATACCGTTGTTTATCTGGGTAAAGCACAGGAAGGTATTGCCCGCCTTATTACTCCGGTTCAAGAAAAGGACAGAAAAATAGGTTACTCCTCTTTGGAATGTTTATCTTTAGACCCCGAAATGCGCGACTATATCCGTCCATTTTTGTCTGAGCTGAAAGAAGCCGCTGAAAATTTACCACGCCTTGAAAATGAAGATGCCGGACTTATGGCACGCGGTATCCTTGTAAATTTGGGTGAAATGGATATTAAAGATTTGCATGGCCCCGAAGCCTACAAGAAAGGTTTGAAATTAAACTATGGCCGAAGGGCAATGGTACCTCTGCCTAACTCCTTCGAGTAAACTCCATCTAACTCCTGATTCGTATACATTATTAAATATCAATAAAGAATGAGAACCACTGTATTAATCCCCCTTTGTCTTTTGTCTTTGGTAACAGCAAGTCCGGTCCGTGCACAGTCAGATAACTTAACACCCCTGAAAGAACGCGTAAATGTGCAGGCTGATTCAGCCCGTACAAATCAGATTATTGACGGGCGTTGGGTGGCCGTCGGTACTAATAAACCCCATACCATTCAGTTGGATTATTCCCGGCCTTTCCAAGGCAAGCCTTCTTATCGCTTCGAGCTGAAACAGGAAGACAATACTTTGGAAGGCTATGCCCGGGGGGAAACCAAAGGTCGTGCCGAATTGTGTTATTGTTATGCTGTTGCCAATGATTTCCGTAACTATCCGGCAACAGAATATCTTAATGCACAGAAAATGAAGACTGTATACCACTACGGTAAAGGTAGTTGTCCGCAAGGCTCATCCATGAGTTATACATTCTCTGTTTACATTCCGCGGACTTTGGATAAGGAAGTGTCTACCATCTTTGCACAATGGCATGGTATGCCGAGTCGTACACTTGTTTCCGACCCTGACGGTAAGGTGATGAGACTTAGCGTTGAAGAATTCCTTGAGTTGGAAAAGAGAATGATTTTCAAGAAGAATATAGCCCATGACAAAATAACTAAAATCAATTCCAAAGGAGATACAATCTATAAAGCCGGAAAACCTAATGGCTGGCTGATTGAGCAAGGTGGCTATCCACCTCTTGCCTTTGGCTTTTCACAAGGCTATTTCTATATTAAAGCTAACTCAGACCGCAAATGGCTGACCGATAAAACCGACCGTTGTAATATAAACCCGGACAAGGCAGAGATTATGAAGCCCGTAACCTCCACTTATAAAGCTTCGACAATAGCCTACAAAATGCCGTTTGATTCCTTTCCGAAAGATTGTTGGATAACCTTCCGGGTGGATATTGACTGGACTCTGTACGGGAAAGAGAAGGAGACCATTCTGAAGCCCGGTCTTCTGGATGTGATTATGTCCTGTCAGCAGGCTGGAAAAGAAGTTAAGAAACATATTGTAAATAAGGAAGAGATACTAATAGGGCGCAATGATGAAGAAGGTTATTACTTTAAATTCGGTATCTATCGTGTTGGAAACAGTACTACCCCTGTTCTATACAATCTTGCCGGTTACGAAGAGCATGAAAAAAACTCCGGGAAATAAGTCTGTGGGCAAGGACTAAATAAAACCTGCACTACTTTCCCTCAACTCCCGAACTTTTTCGTACTTTTGTCGCTTCAAATTGTTATAGATGAATGGGGGGCACTCCAGCCGTCTGTTTGTAAATCATAGATTAAGCGTATGTTGACTAAAGTAATCGAACAAGCTAAGATAGACCGTTTTGCCAGGTGGATGGGGCATGCGGAGAGAATTGTTATTGTTGCCCATGTAGCGCCGGACGGCGATGCCATAGGCTCTTCATTGGGTTTGTGGCATTTCCTCAATTCGCAGGATAAGGTGGCAAATGTCATTGTGCCGAATGCCTTTCCCGATTTTCTGAGATGGATGCCGGGCAGCAAAGATGTGTTACTTTACGATCACTACAAAGAATTTGCCGATAAGCTGATATCTGAGGCCGAAATAATCTGTTGTCTGGATTTCAACGCTTTGAGTCGTATTGATGCAATGGCAGATGCCGTAAAGGCAGCAAAAGGGAAAAAGATATTGATAGACCATCATCTGTATCCCGAAGAATTTTGTGATATTACAATTTCACATCCGAATATATCTTCCACTTCCGAACTGGTGTTCCGTCTGATATGCCGTATGGGTTATTTCAATGAAATTACCAAAGCAGGAGCAGAGTGTATTTATACCGGTATGATGACCGATACGGGTGGCTTTACCTATAATTCCAATAACCGGGAAATCTATTTTATCATCAGCGAGTTGCTTTCCAAGGGCATCGATAAAGATGATATTTACAGGAAAGTCTATAATACTTACTCTGAGAGCCGTTTGCGGTTGATGGGATATGTGCTTTCGCAAATGAAGGTGTATCCTGATTATCATGCAGCCTTGATTTCGTTGACCAGAAACGAACAGGGACGCTTTGATTATATCCGGGGTGACAGTGAAGGATTTGTAAATATTCCTCTGAGTATAAAGGATGTGGTGTTTTCCTGTTTCTTACGTGAAGATACGGAGAAGCCAATGATTAAAGTTTCGTTGCGTTCGGTAGGCACATTTCCCTGTAATCAATTGGCTGCCGAATTCTTCAATGGAGGTGGACATTTGAATGCTTCCGGCGGTGAATTCTATGGTACAATGGATGAAGCAAAGAAAGTTTTGGAGCGTGCTTTAGAGAAGTTTAAGCCTTTACTCAATGCGAAAGGATAAAAAAAGAGGGGCACAAAGGTTAAAAGATACGAACTTTCCTCGTAGAGCTTTCAACTTTCAACGAAATCGAATACTTTTGTACGGAATTACTAAATAACAGATAATGAAGAAACTTACATTATTCTTTTTGTCCTTGCTGGCATGTGGATTGGCTTTCCAGGCTTGTGATAATACCAAGACTTATGCAGAAATGCTGGAGGACGAAAAAGATGCTATAAAGGCATTTATACGGGACAGTAGTATCACTGTTATATCTCAGACTGAATTTTACAGAAATGACTCGACTACAAAGGAGAATGAGTATGTGCAGCTCGCCAGCGGTGTATATATGAATATCGTAAACAAAGGTTCGGCTAATTTGGCCGATACCGTAAAACCGAACGATCAGATATTGGTTCGTTTCTCAGAATATAGCCTTATGGATAAAAAGGCAACAATATCTAATCTGGGTTATGCAGAGGTAGTCGATGAATTTAACTATAGAGTAACAAGCTCTTCTATTGCCGGTCAGTTTACACAGGGATTTATGCTTAGCTATTATGGTCCTGCTGTCCCTGCCGGTTGGCTAGTGCCGTTGGATTATGTGCGTGATGGTGCGTGCGTTAAACTGATTGTTCCTTCCAAAATGGGACATAGCTCGGCTATGCAGTCTGTATACCCTTATTATTACTATATTCAGAAATATCAAATCTATAAATAATTATAGTATAACCAACAATCTTTAAATCATTAACCTAATGACTCTAATCAAATCTATCTCTGGAATCCGCGGAACCATTGGCGGAGGAGCGGGTGTGGGCTTGAATCCGCTTGACATTGTGAAATTCACATCAGCGTATGCCACACTTATCCGCAAAACGTGCACGGTAAAAAGCAACAAAATTGTAGTAGGACGCGACGCCCGTATTTCGGGTGAAATGGTGAAGAATGTAGTAGTAGGTACTCTGATGGGTATGGGCTGGGATGTAATCGACATTGATCTGGCTTCCACTCCGACTACTGAATTAGCTGTAACCATGGAAGGTGCCAGTGGCGGTATTATCCTGACAGCATCGCACAACCCCAAACAATGGAACGCTCTGAAATTGCTGAATGAACGTGGTGAATTTCTGAATGCTGCCGAAGGCAATGAAGTACTTCGTATTGCTGAGGCAGAAGAATTTGACTTTGCTGATGTAGACCATCTGGGCTCGTATCGCAAGGATTTGACTTATAATCAAAAACATATAGATAGTGTGTTGGCGCTCAACCTGGTAGATGTAGAGGCTATCAGAAAAGCGAATTTCCGCGTGGCTATTGATTGTGTAAACTCTGTGGGTGGTATCATTCTGCCGGAATTGTTGAAACAACTGGGTGTGCAGCATATAGAGAAGCTCTACTGTGAGCCGACAGGTGACTTCCAACACAATCCTGAACCGCTTGAAAAGAACCTGGGTGACATAATGAACCTGATGAAGGGTGGTAAGGCGGATGTGGCTTTTGTTGTTGACCCTGACGTGGACCGTCTGGCAATGATTTGCGAAGATGGAAAGATGTATGGTGAAGAATATACACTGGTAAGTGTGGCTGACTATGTGTTGAAGCATACTCCGGGCAATACGGTTTCTAACTTGAGTTCTACACGTGCGTTGCGCGATGTAACCCGTAAGTATGGTAAGGAATACTTTGCTTCTGCTGTGGGCGAAGTGAACGTAACCACTAAAATGAAGGAAGTAGGCGCTGTAATTGGTGGTGAAGGCAATGGTGGAGTTATTTATCCGGAAAGTCATTACGGTCGCGATGCATTGGTGGGTATTGCTTTGTTCCTGAGCCATCTGGCACATGAGGGTAAGAAAGTAAGTGAACTGCGTGCAACTTACCCGTCTTATTTCATGGCAAAGAACCGCGTAGACCTGACTCCTGAAACGGATGTGGATGCTATTCTGGCTAAAGTGAAAGAGCTTTATAAGGATGAAGAAATCAATGACATCGATGGAGTGAAAATAGATTTTGCTGATAAGTGGGTACACTTGCGCAAGAGCAACACCGAACCGATTATTCGCGTGTATAGCGAAGCTTCCACAGCGGAAGCAGCTGAAGAAATCGGCCAGAAGATAATGAAGGTGATTGAAGATCTGGCGAAGTAAGCTAAATTAATCAAAAAAAAGTCCCGCCTTTCCGGAAGAGAAAGGCGGGACTTTTTTTTGATTAACGTAGCCGATGGAATCATAATTTGCGCAAACGGGGGTGAAAATTGGTGTTTGCGCAGATTATAAGTTTATAATTTGCGCAAATGGGCGTTTTTTATTATGTTTGCGCAAGTTATAAATGGAGGAAAGACCGATGAACATAAAGTTGATAGGACGTAAAAAGGAATTGGAAGCCTTAAGGGAATACATCAGTTCCAATAGGTCGGAGTTTGTAGCGGTCTATGGTCGTCGTCGTGTAGGAAAAACATTTCTTATCCGTCAGATGACAGCGGACAACTTTGCTTTTTATGTAACAGGGATGGATAATGCAAATATGAAAGAGCAGTTGACGAACTTCAGCATTGCTCTTCAAAGGCATAAAAAATCGACTACCTTGTCTGTACCCGAAAACTGGATCTTGGCTTTTTATGAACTTGCCCGTTATCTGGAGACATTACCCGATGGGCCGAAGGTGATCTTTATAGACGAACTGCCGTGGATGGACACGCCTAAATCGGGGTTTGTCAGTGCACTCGAGAATTTCTGGAATAGCTGGGCAGCCGTTCGCACGGATGTGAAGCTGATTGTTTGCGGTTCTGCCACTTCATGGATGATAAACAAGTTGATAAAGAATCGCGGTGGTTTGCACAACCGCATTACGCACCGGATGATTATTGAACCTTTTGTGCTTAATGAATGTGAGCAGTACTTCATGGCGAATGGTTTCTCTTATTCCCATCGAGACATTGCAGAGTGTTATATGGTGATGGGCGGCATTCCTTATTATCTTTCTTTTATGCGGAAAGACCGCAGTTTGGCGCAGAATATTGACCGGTTGTTTTTTGAAAGTGGAGCAGAGCTGTCCGATGAATTTGAAAACCTCTATCGTGCCTTGTTCAAGAATGCCGGTTTGCATATACAGATAGTAACTGCACTTGCCACGAAGGCTAAAGGACTGAATCGTAAAGAATTGCTCAGGATCACAGGACTGACCAATAACGGAGCTTTTAGCATAGCCCTTGAAGAATTGGAGAGTTGTGGTTTTATTCGCCGGTATGAACCTTTCGGAAAGCCGAGGATGAGCCCGACAGGAAGGTTGCAGCGGGATGCTTTGTTTCAATTGGTGGACTTCTACACTTTATTTTACTTTCGCTTTATACGTACCAATCGTTATCGCGATGAACATTTCTGGACTACTTCGCAGAACACTCCACTACATGCCTCGTGGAGCGGTTATGCCTTCGAGATGCTTTGTCTGGACCATGTGCGGCAGATAAAGGCGGCACTCGGAATAGCTGGTGTGCAGACGTTAGTTTGTTCATGGAGTAGTTCTACTGTAGATAAAGGGGCACAGATAGACTTGGTAATTGATCGTAAGGATGAAACTGTAAATCTTTGTGAGATGAAATATTACTCTACGGTGTTTGCGATAGACAAAGGCTATGAAGAAAAGTTAAGAAACAAGATTGCCGCTTTTCGAGAAGAAACAAATACACGAAAGTCGTTGATGCTGACTTTTGTCACCACTTACGGGTTAAAGGAGAATATGTATTCCGGTTGTGTTCAGAGTCAGGTGCTTTTGGACGATTTGTTCAAGGAATGACGGTGTAACTTTGCTTTTTTGTCAAGAGCAGATTTACATAAGATTAACAGACGGGAGGCTCAAACTTCCCGTTTTTGCTTTCGGACAGACCGTCTGTTTACCTCAAACGCATCATCCGTTTACCCCGAACGCATCATCTGTTTGCCTCAATTGCATCATCCGTTCCGCAGGGCTGAATAACCGAAATGCCACACCTCAATAATCCGAATGCCACACCTCAACAACCTAAATGCCAGCCATTTCACCTGTTGAGGTGTGGCATTCGGATTATTGAGGTGTGGCATTTCAAATGGGAACAGTAGAGATAAAAAAAGAACGGAGAAGCGATGCCTCTCCGTTTATGCTAATTTAAAATTGAATCTTAAATAGATTTACCGATACAAATATACGACATCAAGGAGGCGATGTCAAGTGTTTAGGGGATTTTTTTATTAGAAGTTGCAGATTAATGGGATTATTTTAAATAGATGCTTTGATAAAGTTCTGCATGATTACAGTTAGTATCAAGGTTAAAGTGGTTCGATCACTTTCTCTATCTCCCCCTCAAAGTTCGGTGTAAACACACCTTTCCCCATATTCTCTTTAATCTCCTCTATGGTCCAGAAACGACCACCGTCCAATTCATCGCTTGGTTGTATCTCGCCGTCGTAAACCGTTTTGTGTACAAAGACAAGCTCTTTCTCGCGTGCAGATTCAAAGACGTAACTCGTAATGGTTTCGGGAGTAAAGTCGGTGATGCCTAACTCTTCCCGTACTTCGCGCTTCAACGCCATTTCTACACTTTCGCCCAAATCTACATGTCCTCCTACGGATGTATCCCACTTTCCCGGTTGGATATCTTTCCATTCGGGACGTTTCTGCATATACAGTTCACCTTTGGAATTGAAAACATGAAGGTGAATTACCGGATGTAATAGTTTGCTGCCACTGTGACATTCGCCACGGGTAGCGGCTCCTGTAATATTTCCCTGTTCATCGACAAGAGGAAACATTTCCTGGTTATTATCGCTGTTCATTGTCATAAATCATTTTTGGTGAATCCTTTCACGGTAACACGCCCGGGATTAGATTGGTTAAGTTGTAGTTTGAGAGATATCTCTGCAATGGCATTGAAAAGGCTTTCATGATCTTGTTCGTTACTTTCCAAATCTTCGGCTATCTCGGATAGTTGTACTTTTATTTGTTCTAATTCATCCTTTACGGAAAGACTGCTTTCTTTGCATGCAAAAACAAGTTGGCGCATCCGCGTAAATGTTCGCATTGTATTGATGTTGATTTGAATGGCAAGCGGGCTACGCAGAACAGATGAAAGCATTGATACACCATTTTCTGTAAAAGCAAATATGTTTGTAGAGCCAACATTATATTCAGGGGATATCACATTTTGTGATACCCCTATGTGTATCAAGTTGTTAGCTTCTTCTTTGGTGAGCATAAACATAAAATCCTCAGGAAATCTTTCAATATTCCGTCTTACTGCCTGTTTTAATGTTCTTGTTTCTATTCCATAGAGTTCTGCTAAGTCAAAGTCCAACATGACTTTTGTGCCACGCACTTCGTATATCTTATTTTCAATTAATATTAGTTCGTCGTTCATAATTAGGTATTTTAATTTGTATATACAGGTTAGGGTATTATTAATGAAGAATCCCCATAGCTTAGAAAACGGAAGTCATGACCTAATGCGAAGTCATATATTTTCCGCCAATTGCCTTTTACAAAGGCGGAGACGAGTAATAGTAAGGTGCTTTGTGGTTGATGGAAATTAGTGACCATGGCGTTTACAATCTTGTAGTCGTATCCTGGTGCAATAATAATTTGCGTACTGGTGTGCAACGCTTCCATATCATGGCGGTTCAAGTAATTGAGAATGGCCTGCAACGCTTTTACAGATGTGATACTTGCAGTCTCTTCAGCTGTTTCATAAGGCTGCCATTGATGAACATGAAGTTCTTCTTCTGTTGCATTCGGATTTTTCAGAAGGGTGACACCGATATGGTAGAGACTTTCCAGTGTTCGTACGGAGGTAGTGCCTACGGCAATTGCTTTTCCGTTGTGAGCAATCAGATTTTCAATTGTTCCGCGAGAAACAGATATATATTCGGTATGCATCTCATGTCCTTCGATTTCTGCGCTCTTTACAGGTTTGAAAGTTCCTGCGCCTACGTGCAATGTCAATTCCTCCAAATCTACTCCTTTTTCTTTTAATGCGTCCAGTACACGGGGAGTAAAGTGCAACCCGGCGGTCGGAGCGGCTACTGAACCTTTTATTTTAGAATAAACAGTCTGATAAGTTTCCTTATCACTTTCTTGTGTATCCCGGTTCAGATAAGGCGGAATGGGAAGTTCGCCGAATACTTCGAGGATATCAGCAAAAGTTATCTCCGGATTATCCCAACGGAAATCTACCCAATGGCTGGTGCCGTGGCATTCACCACGGGTAGCAGTCAAAGTAATCGGTTGCTCTTTTACAGTCATTTCCCGTTTCAGCGTACCTTCTTTCCACTTCTTCAGATTACCGATCATACAAAGCCAGGCGGCATGTTTGGTTTGCTGGAAATTAAGCACATAATCGTTCGGCTCAATCGGTTCCAGACAAAAGACTTCAATGAGAGCACCGGTTTCTTTACGGAAGTGCAGGCGTGCCTGTATCACTTTTGTATTATTGAATATCATCAGACTTCCCGTCGGGAGATAGGATGGAAGTGAAGTAAAGCGGTCTTCGGATACTTCACCATGGCGGTAGACCAGGAGTTTGGACTGATCGCGCACTGGTAGAGGGAATTTTGCGATACGTTCATCCGGTAACGGATAGTTAAATTCACTGATACGGATATGTTTTGGATCTTCTTTCATGATAAACTTCTTTACGGGCTGCAAAGGTACGGATATTTATTCTCTTTTTTCTATCTTTTTTTATTGAGTTGCCGTATCTTTGTAGAGCGATTGGGTTTTCGAACTTCAATCGTAAATTCTAATTCGTCAAATACTTAAATAGAAAGAAGATGAAAATAGGTGATAAAGTACGCTTCCTGAATGAGATCGGGGGCGGTATTGTGACGGGATTTCGGGGAAAGGATATTGTGTTGGTAGAAGATGCCGATGGATTTGATATCCCGATGCCCATACGTGAGTGTGTGGTGATTGATACGGATGATTATAATATGACGAGACCGGTACAATCTTCCATTTCCCATCCTGTACAGGAAGAAAAAGAAATGGGACATTTGTCTAAGCCTCAAGTTTCTGCTTTTCGTCAGCCGGAAATGCGTGGTGGGGATGTGCTGAATGTTTTTCTGGCTTTCGTTCCGGAAGATATCAAAGCAGTCAGCACGACTCCTTTTGAAGCTTATCTGGTGAATGACAGTAACTATTATTTGTATTATACCTATCTGTGTGCCGAAGGAAAAGCATGGGAGGTCCGTTCCAATGGAGTAGTAGAGCCGAATACAAAATTCTTGCTGGAAGAATTTGAAAAAGCAGAATTGAATGATCGTGAACACGTAGCTGTGCAATTTATTGCTTTTAAGGAAGGGCGTTCGTTTGCGATGAAACCGGCAGTAAGCGTGGAATTCCGTATTGATACGGTGAAGTTCTATAAATTGCATACATTCCAGGAGTCAGAGTTCTTTGAAACGCCTGCATTGATTTACGATATAGTAAAGGATGATGTTCCCACTAAACAAGTGTATGTTTCTGCTGAAGAATTGCAATCAGCTTTGCTTCAGAAAACAGTGGTGGACAAACCCAAATCTCAGCCGATTGTGAAACGTGGCGGACAAAGTGGCATTATTGAGATAGACCTTCATATTGGTGAATTACTGGATGATACTCATGGAATGAGCAACAGTGAGATACTGAATTATCAGCTGGATAAATTCCGTGAGGTGCTGGAACAGTATAAGAATAAACGTGAACAGCGTATTGTCTTTATCCACGGAAAAGGTGACGGTGTACTTCGTAAAGCGTTACTGGATGAACTGAAACGTAAATATCCTACTTTCCGGCATCAGGATGCCTCTTTCCAGGAATATGGTTTCGGGGCAACGATGATAACGATTAAATAGTTACGAGCTACAATAGCTACAAGCTACGAGTTGCTGCGCTATTATTCTGCATAGTACTCGTAGCTTGTAGCTCGTAGCTCATAACTATTATATTCTCTTCTTTCCCAAAGGAATAGAAAGTCCGATAAAGGCATTCACATGTTTGGAATTATTTCCAAAATACATATAGTCAGTACCCAGCATCAAAGGACCTATTTTGAAAGCAATACCGAATGTCTCGCCACCTTGTAACATGGAATAACTCAACGTAGTATTAATCAGAGTATTGGGACGGTAATTGGCGGAGAATGTCAATTCAGAATACGTTTTTAACTGGCCGAAACGGGTAGTTGATAATAATCCTAATCCCAGTTTGTTGTTCAGTAATCCGTATTCCCCTCCGATAACCATAGTCGGTGATAAGGAGGTGGTGCGTGATTTGTTTTCCTTCTTCTTCAAACCGAATAAATTGAAGTCCAGTACGTCGTCGCTATAATTATCCTTATTTATAGTGGCATTTCTATCTGATTCAGCCACTTGAGAGTTAGATTTGTCCCAGGAGATAAATCCTAAATCAAGAATGGCGGCAGAGACATTCAGATTCTTCATTACTTGATAGGTGGCTCCTAAATCAATACCTGCTCCATAACCGCTGATACCAAAGCTGTTATAATCCAGATCAGTGATGTAACCGTCTTCTTCTTCAAGCTTCAAGCCTTTGGCAGAAGCTTCCATATAAGCATCCGACTTTAGCTGAAATTCAGATTCATATCCGATTCCTCTTCCTGACATCTGAATCTGATTAATTTTTAGGTTTATGTTTCCTGCACCTAATAGCAATTTGGCTTTACCACCTACGGTTAAGCGCTCGTTGATGGCACGTGAATATCCAGCTCCGACTTCTATGTAAGCGTTCAAGCGTAGTTTCTCATTGCGGATATCAAAGCTTTCGCCGCTCCAACTGAAATTTTCTACATCAGTTGCGCGAAGATATCGAAACATTTCTTTAGGAATAGTGGCGTCCACATCAGCCCGTGCTCCTACATTGAATGACCAGAAACCTTTTCCTTTATAGAATCCGAAAGATATAACATCTGTATTCGCACTGATATTCACTTCATTCATTCCTTTCAGGCGATTGTAGAACTTGTCATTGTTATAAAATTCACCATCGGAATCGAAAACGTCGATGACATCTTGTATACCAAGTGAGTTGGTGGCTACTTCGGCATTCACGGAACCGATACCGGGGAAATTGACATAGCCACGTTTGGGTTGCAATGCCGGATTTAACTGAATGCGGGTACTGCTTCCTTCCATAAAATAGGATGAACGCAAGTATTGCGCCTGCATAGCTGTGGGGAGAAGAAAGGAGATACAAATCCCCAAAAGTAAAAGCTTTCTCATTGTGTCTCGTAATTTGTGGGTTACTGTTAATGATTACTTCAATTTGTTTATGCAAAGTTAAAATAAGTATTTGTGATGCCCAAATTATATAATAAGTAAAAACAGGATAAATAAATATCTTGGCGGATAAGTGGCCTTAAAATTGTACTAAATGGGAAAAACTATTATATTTGTAGCAATGCGTGAAGGATATATTTATTCTTTATATAAATGTCAATAGCTATGAACACGATAGATGGCAAAATTCTGTGGAGAACTTTTCTTCCGGTTCTCTTACTACTATTCTTAGTTGTTTCGTGTAAACAGTCTGAGCAGCATTCCTCCTGGAAAAAAGAATACGACTCTTTTTATCGTTCGGTTACAGATTCTCTGACCACTCATCCACAACAGATACGTGCGTTGGCAAAGCAAAAGATGGAGGTGTCAACTGATAGTCTGGAATGGTATTATTACTCTGCTATAGTATTAAAAACGTATATGTTCGCTTCGGATGTAGATTCAGCCCGCTATTTAATAAGGCGGATAGAGGACTTTTGTGCCCGTGAACAATCTTCACCCTACCTTGCTGATTTACGCTCGGAATATCTGAATACAAAAGGTAATATTTATGTGCGTGTAGGCGCTATGGATTCGGCTATTGTTTGTTTTACTGATTCTTACAAACAACGTTTGCAGGGAATGAAGACAGAATCAGTCCCGGATATTCTTATCAATCTGGCTGATGCATGCAGCCGGCAGGGAAAATATGACGTAAGTGCATTTTGGTATCGTAAAGCGCTGCAAATCGGAGATTCTTTAGGAATATCGGAGGGGCGTCGTCATCCTGTTTATTATGGGCTGGCTCAGGTGTATATGGCTTTACACGACTTTGATCAGTGCGACTATTACTATAATCTGGCAGGGATGTTTTATGATAAAATGCTTCCTTACGAGAAATATATCTATTTGAATAATCGTGGTAATTCATATTATTATCGTGAGGATTATCCGGAAGCTTTAAAATATTTCAAGAAAGGTTTCTCGCTGGCGGTTTCTCATCCCGATATGGGCTTTGAGAAGAACCTGTGCATGGTGAATCTGGGGGATGTCTATCTGCAAATGAATGAACCTGACTCAGCGGCTAAATATATCAATGAATGCCAACCCTTTTTTCGGAAAATAGGGGCGGCAGGAGCGCTTTATTATATTGATACCCAGCGTATCGGTCTGGCTTTGGAGCGAAATGATATGGCAACCGTAAGAAATCTGCTAAGTAAGGCTGCCAATCCGAATCATATAGAGCCGGACATGCTGCATATTCGTAATAAGTATTTGCAGGAGTTTTACGAGAAGACGGCAGATTATAAAAATGCTTTCTTTTATCAGAAAGAAAACAGTCGGCTGGACGATTCCATCCGGAATGAACATGTAAGAATGCGTACAGCCGATATGTCATTGAGATATCAACAGGACTCTACACTGTTGGCAAAGAACATATTGATTGAGCAGCAGAAGGTAGAGATGCTAAAGTTGCACGAGGGACGTTTCTTCTGGATTGGAATTTGCGTTTTGGTATTGGTTATTGCTTGTTTCATCTATCTGTATGAAAAGAAAAGACGGGCCCTTCTGCTTGCGCAAAGTCAGCGTACCATATCTTCTTTACGTTTGGAGAATATACGTAACAGAATGTCACCGCACTTTATTTTCAATGTGCTGAACCAGGAAATGGGCAGTCGGGAAGGGGAGAATAAAAAAGAGCTCTCCTCATTGGTGAAACTAATGCGTCGGAATTTGGAATTAGCTGAGCAAATGTGTGTTACCTTAAAAGAAGAATTAGGTTTTGTGCAAACCTACATTGATCTTCAACGCCGTTCTTTGGGACCGGAATTTAAGGTGACTATTGAAGTTGGTGAAGATGTGGACACCAATCAGTTGCTTCTGCCTTCCATGTTAATACAGATACCGGTGGAGAATGCCATCAAGCACGCTCTTCGGGGCAAAGAAGGTGAACGGCGCCTTTGGATTGATGTTCATCGTTCCGGTACTTATATTTGTGTCCGGATTACGGATAACGGGGGCGGATTCAAACTGAACAGTGCTAACAGAGGGACAGGGACCGGAATGAAGGTAATCATGCAAACTATTCAGATTTTGAATGCTAAGAATAAGGAAATGATTGAAACTTCGGTACACAATATTCCTCTGCCGGATGGCGAGACCGGATGTGAAGTAAGTTTCCATTTACCGTTGAATTATGATTATTCAGTTTAATGATTTTCGAATAATCCTCAATTTTGATTGGATATCCGTTGTTTTGATCGAATATCCTGAAAATGACATATTCTGATTTTTTAAATTGCTTTCAGTTCTTTAATTTCGCAGAAACAAGAGAGGTATGGACAGGTATAAGGTTGCAATAGTAGATGACGATGAGTTGTCCTTGGATAATCTGGTATTCGGGTTGCAGAAATTTGAAAACTTCCATTTAGAAGGCACTGCACGCAATGGAGTATCCGGGAAGAAACTGATAGCAAAAGTGCGCCCCGATTTGCTCTTTTTAGATGTAGAGCTACCTGATATGAGGGGGATGGATTTGCTGGATAGTATTCGCGAATCTCTGACTTGGGGCATGAAAGTTGTTTTTTATACGGCATACGATAAATACATGATGTCAGCCATTCGTCAATCTGCTTTTGATTATTTATTGAAACCTTTTGAGGAAAAAGATCTGGAACTTATTATTTCCCGATTTATGGAAAGAATAGAATTAGAACGGAAAGCTGCATTTTTTCCTGCGGCATTAGCAAACACTAGTCAGACATTTATGGTGTTTACTCCGACAAATGACATGCGGGCATTACGGCCTGCCGAAATTGGATATTTCCGGTATTGCTCTGAACGGAAACAGTGGGAGGCGGTGTTGAGTGGACAAACGCCGTTACCTTTGAAGAAGAGTACCACGGCCGATCAGATCGTGAGATATGCTCCTTGTTTTGTGCAGATTCATCAGTCTTTTATAATCAATATTGATTATCTGATGATTATCAAGGATGGTAAATGTGTGTTGTATCCGCCATTTGAGAATGTAGATGAGTTGCTGGTCTCTAAGAAATATAAAAAGGAGCTACAAGACAGATATTGTTTGTAAATGAAATATATATTGGTTAGGGAGTCGACACTCGTATAGTGTTGATAGAGGAAAGAGGGCACAAAACGTGATGTTCAGTGCCCTCTCTTATTATTTCACTTCGATACCTTTATTCTGCAAAGTGACATTCAGTACTTTCGCATAATCAGCGTATTGCTTGTCAGTAAGCGTTTTCTTCATCAACTTCAAGTTTCCGTACACTGCATTGTGGAGTTTCTTTTCCTGGTCCTTCTTTGCAGTTGTGGCACGTCCCATCTGTGTAGAGAAGTATTCGCAGATGTTTGCTACTTCTTCATGCTGGTCAGCCGACAATTTTAAATATTTACTCAACTTGGTTACGTTGATGTTACCATCCCATTTTGCAGTTGTAGGTTGATTTCCTGCTGCAAATGTCGTAGCAGTCAGGCAGACTGCTGCCATTAATGTTAATCCTAAACGTTTCATAATACCTACTTTTAATTTGTTATACCTAAAAACAATTCTAACTCTAAAAATCTAATACCTATTGAAAACAGCTCTAAGCGCTTAGCTTTTTCTTTTTACCTATGCAAATATAGGAATATGTTTTATAACATAAAAATAAAGAAGAAGGAAAGTGCTGTTTAAGGGAGCATTTCTTGATATAGATCAATTATCTGGTATTATTTTGCTTGTTTAAGACCTTGTTTGTAATATGAATGTAATATGGTTGTCGAACACGGGTGATCATAATGATAGTATTTATACGGATTTTACCACCATCCCCATTTTTTATCCGGCATATCTATGGTGTATTGAATTTCAGATGAAATACCTACAAAGCCCAATCCGCCTTCTACATTGCTGGGCAGGCTGATAGGTTCCATCAGGGCTTCGTCATAATCTTCGTCATCCATGCAGTTTAAAGCTTTCAGGTAGCGATAATATGTTTCAGGCAAACTGAGCACGCGCACGGTGATATTTTGTTTCAGGTAGCAACGGGTATAATTCAGTGATTGGAGAATATCATAGTTGTCATCGTAAAGTGGGGTGTAAACTTTCAGCGTGGCAGATGAATTGGTGAAACGATTATCTGTGAAGATACTGTATTTGTTTTCAATGTTGGTGGGAAACATTGCATTTTCATCATCATCCGAGCTGGTAACATGTCCGTCGGTCAGGATCACGTCTTCACGGTTGATAAGTTCGGTATATCTATAGTTGACAACTGTGTCTTTCGTTATGGTGTAAATGTAATCTCCATTTTCATCCTTTATATAGTCTCCGTTCTCGTCTTCGTTGGGCGTGTAGATAACGCAGCGGAAGTCTTTGTTATTCACTATTTCCAGACGGTAATAGTTCTTTTCGTTGGGAAGATCCTCTAAGGTGATGCGGTATTGACGATGGGCTCTCATGCTACCCCATTGGCGGATGAGGGCGGTACAGGTGTCCACTTGCAGGCTTTGTAGGGGACGGGGAACAGTTACTTGCGAACTGACATGATACTTTCCGCCTTCCGCTGTGGCTTCCAGGCGAATGTTATCTCCGGGTTGTAAGCGGGCGGTGAGACGGAATATTTTGAAGCGCATACTTTTTAGTAATGCTTCATATTGCCCCTTGTCAAGCTGATTTTGCATATTTTCATAGTATTCTTCGGGAGATATGGCTTGAGGGGATTCAATCTGTTTATCGTTTACATAGAGGGAAAGCGTTGCTTCATTGATGCGGCCGATGCTGTTTCCTTCACTAAGATGCAGATAAACGAGATTCTCTGTTTGTCCGGCATTGAGCAGGGCATTCATGATAAGCTGCGGAGTTTGTTGTCCGGGATTATATGGGATTTCATTTTCACAAGCCATAAAGAGTCCGGCGAAAGCTATATATATAATAAGGTGTAATTTAATTCTTGTTTTCATAATCTGGTATGGCTTTTAAAATTTATAGGTATAAGTCACAGAGGGTATGCAGGGTAATATAGTCAGTTTCTTGATAACAGTCTTCGACTTTTTCTCTGAGTTATATTGATCACCGTTTCCCTGATATATGCTGTTGTAAAAGTCATCGTAAATCAGATTGTAACCTTGTTCCCATTTGCTGTAAACCAGGTTGGGGTTCATAGCATTGTAGGCATTATAAAGGCTGATGTTCCAGGTACGTATGCCATGCTTGGTTTTCTTGTTGAAGTTGATACCCAGGTTTAGGCGATGACTGGCTGGCAGGCGATAGTTGTTGCGCCGGGAAATATAAGGAGCAGATTCTATATTGCCTTCGGGACGGATGATAATGGTTTCCCGTTCAGGCACTGTGATGCATCCCCCGGTATTGAATATCCATGAAGCTCCGACATCGATACGTTCGCTGAATTTATGATTCAAACACAGACTGATGCTGTGGCGGCGGTCATATTTATAAGGAAACCATTTACCCTGGCTGATGGCACCATCTTTGAAACGGTGATCGGTCTTTGCCAGTGTATATGCCAGCCAACCGGTAGTTTTTCCTAAAGTTTTTTGCACCATCATTTCCAGGCCAAAGGAACGTCCTTCACCCATTTCTACCTTTTCCTCCCAATTAGTGGAAGTGCCGAAAAAGGAAACGCCATCCTGATATTCCAGTATGTGACGCATTTGCTTATAATATCCCTCTATAGAGAACTCCCAGCCAGGTAGGTCTGTATAATAGCCTCCTAGAGAGTATTGATTGGCATACATGGGGCGTATATTTTTGGTAATTGGTACCCAAAGATCCGTAGGCATAGAGAAGGGAGTGGATGAAAGTAAGTGTACATATTGTGCCATACATGTATAGGATGCCTTGGCGGAGAATCCCTGTCCAAAGTTGTAGCGTGTGGAGAGGCGTGGTTGAATCGAACAGTAGTTCTTTCCTTGTGTAGAGAACAGAGATGCCCTTATACCGGCATTTAGACTGAGATGACTGTTCAGGTTGAGATTATCTTCAGCATAGAGTGATACCTCTTGTCCTCGTAGTACATGATTATTGCTGGCAGCATAAATTGTTTCTTCCTGTTGCTCTCCGTTTTCCACTTCCTGAGTCTTGGAAGTGGAGATGCCCGGGCGGAAAGTATGGTGGATATATTCTGCTCCAAACTTGATGTGATGCTCCGGCGCGGGTGTAAAATCGAAGTCCATGCGCGCACTCCAGTCACTGATACCTGAACGGAATTGGGATAAATAGCTATAACGATCTAATATCTGCCCCTGGTAGGTGCGCGTATCTTCCACATCCTGATTCAATTTCATCAGATAGTTATTGTAGGAAATAGTGGTGTTACAGAACAACTTACTATTGAATACGTAATTCCAACGGCCATAGGCGATAGTGTTTCCCCAGTTCAGATGACTGTCATCCTTATAATAGACTTTAGCTTCGTCGTTGTTCTGATAGTTATTGCTGTCAGTGGTATCAAAGTGGTAATGGTCCTTTCCTTTATAGAAACCAATGAAGAGGCGGCTGCGGTCATTGAATTTATGGTTCACTTTGGCATTGATGTCGTAAAAGTAGTAGTTGTATTTATCGGCGTAATAATCATCTTTATCCACTATGAGGTTTTTGAAGAAGGCGGTGTGCGTGGCACGTGCACTAAGACTGAAAGAGGTGTGTCCTTTCCAGATAGGTCCTTCAAAATGCAGTTTGTCGGTAAGTGTACCTACACTGAGTGCACCGTGGTAATGATGCATGTCTCCGTCGTTGGTACGTACATCGACAATAGAGGAAAGCCGGCCACCGTAACGGGCGGGAAAGGAACTCTTGTAGAGTGTAGTGTTTTTTACAGCTTCGGGAGTAAATACGGAAAACACCCCCAGAAGATGATCTGCGTTATATACCGGAATACCGTCCAGCAATATTAGGTTCTGGTCCGGTCCTCCGCCACGTACATATAAACCGGAAAAGCCTTCCGTTCCGGCTTGTACACCTGGCATTAACTGAATAGTTTTCAATATATCAGCCTCTCCCAGCACAGCCGGAGTATGTTGTATCTGTGCCATTGGAATTTCATGTGCTCCCATAGCAGTAGACTGAATGCCGGCCTCTTTCTTATCCGAAAGTACTATCACTTCCGCCAGTTCATTATTGCTGTCCAGGCGGACGTTGAGCACGGTGTCTTTATTCAGCGGGAACGAACTGTGCCAAGTTTCGTACCCTAAATACGAAAAACTTAAATCCGCATCTCCTTCCGGCAAAGTAAGAGTATAGAAACCGAAAGGATTGGTGGCAGTGCCTACACGCTGACGACTATCGAGGATATTGGCACCAATCAGTGTCTCGGAAGACACCCCGTCCGTCACATATCCGCTGATAGTGAACCGACGGCTTACGGTTTTCTGCGGCACGGGCCGCTTGTTTAGCAAAATATGTTTTCCGGAGACTTCGAAACCTATCGGTTGGTTTTCAAAGGCTTTCCGGAGAATTTCGTTAATAGTAAGGTCACGGACGGCCAGTGTGATGCGTCCATTCAGGCGTACTTCTTCTCCATATATGAAACTGTACCCGGTTTTTTGTTCCACTTGTTTCACGAACTCTTCCAGTGTAGCGTTTTGTAGTTTTATGCTGAAACGCGTTTGTGAAGGATTTGTCTTCTGTAGAACGCAGGTGGCAAATACGATTGTACTTTGTAGTGTACAGGTTGATAGGAGAACCGCTCCCACCAGGAAAAATTTCCTGATGGTGCGGGGTGAACAGATAGAGGATTTCATTCTAGTTTAATTTTTGTGTGATCATTATTATGTCATTAGTTTTTGTGTATTCAAACTTTTGATTGCGGCAAAGCAGCGAAAGAATATCTTCCAGTGTTTCGCCATCAGAGAAAGTAGCCGTCATGCGATAGTTCTGTAAGTCGGTGTCTTCAATACGAATATCTGTGTGGAAAGCGTTAGAAAGTTGTCGGATAATCTCTTGTAAAGGAATGCTTTTGAAAAGCAGTGTTCCGTTTCTCCAGATAATCTCTTCGGATGCATTATTTTCGGTATGTAGGGTCAGACTTTTCTTATCCTTATTATATATAGCGCTTTCATTGGGTGAGAGAATCAGACTCTTTTCTGTTTTACCGATGAGGCTGACAGAAACGGAACCTTCCAATAAAGTTGTTTTCACTTGCGTATCTTTGGGATAGGCTTCGACATTGAAATGTGTACCTAAAACCTGCACTATAATTGCACCGGCTTCCACTTTGAAAGGATGTGCTGCATCCTTGCTGACTTCGAAATAAGCTTCTCCTTGTAACTGTACTTTCCGGTCTTTTCCTCTGAAGCGTTCGGGATAAGTCAGAGAAGAATAGCGGTTCAGTACAATTTCTGTTTGGTCGGGCAGTGTTACGGTACGTGTTTCTGCCAATGTGGATACGGTTTGCAATGGTACTGGGGCGAACATATAGTATGCCCACCAGCCCAGTACACAAAGCACGGCGACAGCGGCTGCACCAGCCATTGTGTGCAATGAAAGGATGCGGCGTTGCAGATGCGGCAACCGTTTCTCAAGAAGTATCCAGCTATTGGCTTTCGAGAATCTTCCTCTCGGCGAACGGGTGGAGGTTGCGAGTTTATCGAGTATTTTTTCAAATTCTTGTTCCATGTTCTTATTCCTCTTTTCTATAAAGACAGGTAAAACGTAAAAACTCCCTATGCCGAAACTTCTTTTTTTGAAGAAGAAGTGCTAGCCGCTTCAGAATCATTCCATCATAGTCCTATACATGTATTAATCATGCGAATCAGAATTCAAATTATGTTCATTATTGACGGGTTATGAATCTTTTCACCACAGAGGACGCAGAGTTCACAGAGTTTTTAGGCTTCTAGTTCAGAGATAATTATAACCTCTGCGTCCTCTGCGTCCTCTGTGGTGAAATAATTCCTTTCTTTTCCGTTATGAGCCAAATGATTATTGTGGACTTAGATGGATAGTGATCTGTGTCTTTTTGCCTTCTTTATCCTTCGGGGTACAGACGATGCGGAATTCAGCTTTGTCTGTCACTCTCTTCGGATAGATCTTCACTCGTAGATTGGCTGATTTCTTCTTGGCAGGGATAATGACCGTCTTGTCTTCAAGACTGAAAATAACTGCTTTACCCGGCATGTTTATGCCATTAATGAGAACTTCTCTATCCTCATTTTTCTTTTCAGCGGCAATAATCTTTACGTCGAACTCTTCTGTGTCTTTGTTTTTGTCGAACGAATAGTTTTTGGTGGCTTTCTCAAAACCTACATACTCTTCGGGATAACTGGAACTGTTGTTACTGCATGCGGCAAGGATGAAGAGAAGCCCTGCGGTTCCTGCCATTTGTTTGCAAAATCTTTTCATGTCGTTTTAATTTTAGTTTAGTTTAATATAGTTCATGAGTAAAGACAGGAGCAGAAAAGAAACTCCCTATGGCAATAGAAACAAAAAGTGTTAATTAATCATGTGATAATTACTGTGGATGCATATTCCCTTTTGTACCATTCCTCCAGTCCTTTGATAAGTAGATATACTTTTTCCCCCTATCTTCATCGCCCCTTTCGGGTTGAGTTCTTCAGGCATGGGGATGAGCACTTCCGGAAGTGTGAAAATGTTACATGACGATGTCGGGGCGGAATATGGTAAAATCGGTCTGTACCCGCTCAGGAGATAGCTGTGGCACTACTTTTACAAGGCTACACCCTTTTCTTCGGATGGTGTAGCCATCGCCTCCAAAGGGTGTAGCCATCCGGGGGAAAAGGTGTAGCCCTGCCGGGAGGATGGTTTACTAACACCGGGGATTGATGAATGTTGTTTGACAAAGCTCTATTTATTAGAGCAGTATTTCTTTCAATCGAATGGTTGCTTTCTGCAATTGCGCATCCACCGTTTTTGTACTGATACCCAACTCTTCTGCTACTTGTGCATAGGTTTGTTTTTCTTCACGGATGCGGATAAAGACTTCACGGCAACGTTCCGGTAGTCGGTCGAGAGCTTTTACATAGCGAGCAAAAAGCTCTTCGCTGATCAGAGTATCTTCAGGAGATACAGCTTGACCGGAGTGTTCTTGTAGGGTTTCTGTTGATAGGGTGGGGCGGCGCTCCTCTTTTTCTATATAGTTGAGAGAGGCATTCTTTACGAGTATGAAACAGTAATCTTCGATATTGGTAATTTCTAATAGTTGCTTACGGTGTTCCCAGAGTTTCATGAAAACATCGAGCACAATTTCTTGCGACCATTCTTCGTGGTGAGTGTAGTAATAAGCGATACGGAACAGACGGTCATACGTCATGTCATAAAAATCCCGGAAAGCAGTTTGGGAATCCTGCTCGCTCATTTTCCGTAGATACCTTCTGACTTCCTGTTCTGTCATATTGCCGTTTCATATAGCTATGGGGCAAAGGTAGTGGTTTTATTTAGAATTTCCTATTTTGGGCAATGGTGTCTTTTAGAATATATATTGAAGCATGTAATAAGTTCTCGCAGAACTTGGAACATTTAAAATGGTAAATTTACCATCCAAATCAGTTACAATACCTGTTTTTGTACCTTTGATTAATACGGTAGCTCCTACAACAGGTTCATTGTCTTCCTCAAAAATGACGACTCCTGTCACTTTTAATGTTTGTGCACTGAGTAGACCTACCCCTGTGAACAGGTAGATCAATAGCAACATCAATTTTCTTTTCATAAGTACTTCTCTCAGAATTTAAGTTTAAAACAAGGTTATCAGATTGCGTTATTATTCTGCGTATTGACTCGCGCGTTTTTTTATTGCGTTTTGAATAGCGTATATAATAGCGTGTTTATTCGTATTTTTAATAATTTGCAAAGATAAACACATCTTTTTAAGTACAAAGTAATTATTGTTATTTTTTGTAAATACAGTTGTGGTTGATGAATGTTCATAATGAGAATGCAATTGCGTTATATGTTGTTTATTTGTGTTGGCATTGTGTTTGTATATTGGCGTTATATGGTAATAGCTTACAAAATGATTTTATGTTTGATCATAAATAATAATTTTGCATTTCGGTATATAGATTTCGTGATATAATTTTAATAAAAATATTATTCAGCTAAATTAAACACATTTAGAATGTAGGAACAAGATTTATCTGCTTTTCTGTACGCCTTATAAATAGAATGTTCCAAGTTCTGCGAGAACTCTACAGATTTCTTTTGTTGGTATGCAAACACAAGAAGTTCCTATTAAATCCGGGTTGATAAAGGTTCTGTTGAAGCCTGATGCAGAAGTACTTGATGAGGTCGTTATTACAGGTATGACTAAGGTTGATAAACGCTTGTTTACAGGTGCTGCCGACAGATTAACGGCTGCCGATGTTAAACTCGATGGTTTAGCTGATATTAGTCGTGGCTTGGAAGGACGCTCTGCGGGAGTATCGGTACAAAATGTTTCGGGTACATTCGGTACTGCGCCTAAAATCCGTGTGCGTGGTGCTACGTCAATCTATGGAAATTCAAAACCCTTGTGGGTGGTCGATGGTGTTATTATGGATGATGTTGTGGAGGTGAGTGCCGACCAGCTTTCATCGGGTGATGCCGTGACTCTGATCAGTTCTGCTATAGCCGGGCTAAATGCCGATGATATAGAGAGTTTCCAGATACTAAAAGATGGTTCGGCTACTTCTATCTACGGAGCACGTGCTATGGCTGGTGTGATTGTTGTTACCACTAAAAGAGGTAAAGTCGGAACCAGCAAACTAAGCTATACGGGGGAATTTACAATGAGAATGAAGCCTTCTTACCGTGAATTTAATTTGATGAACTCTCAGGATCAGATGGGAATTTATCAGGAAATGAGAGATAAAGGATGGCTTAACTTCGCAAGTGTATACCGGGCTTCCAATAGTGGCGTGTACGGCAAAATGTTTCAATTGAATAACTGGTATGACAAAACGAACGGACAGTTTGGACTTGCTCACACGCCTGAGGCACAGAATGAATATTTACGTGAGGCTGAAATGAGAAATACCGACTGGTTTGACATGCTTTTCAGTAATTCTGTTATGATGAACCATTCTGTTAGTTATGCAATGGGAAATGAAAAGTCAACCTCTTATGTGTCGGTAAGTGCTATGAATGATCCAGGATGGATGATTAAAAACAAAGTACAGCGCTATACGGCTAATCTGAATAATAGCTATAACATACTGAAGAATCTTTCTCTTAATGTGATTGCCAATGCATCTTATCGTAAGCAGGAAGCTCCCGGCACATTGGGACAAAGCATGGATGCTGTCCGGGGTGAGGTTACACGTGGATTTGATATTAACCCTTATAGTTATGCATTGAACACTTCCAGAACATTGGACGCCAATACCTATTATATGCGTAACTATTCGGATTTTAATATCTTCAATGAATTGAATACAAATAACATTTCATTGGATGTAGTAGACCTGAAATTTCAGGGCGAAATGAGATGGAAGATTTTACCTAAACTGGAAGTCAGTGCTTTAGGAGCGTTGAAATATTCCTCAACTTCACAAGAACATAAGATACGGGAAAATTCGAACCAAGCTTTGGCTTACCGTGCTATGGGAGATGCCACTATTATCAATAGTAATTCATGGCTTTATAAAAATCCTGATGATCCTTATGCATTGCCGGTAACTATTCTTCCTAAGGGTGGTTTCTATAATACCACTCAATATAAGATGTTGAGTTATGACTTCCGTGCAGCTGTGTCATGGAATGATGTTTTCAAAGACATCCATATCGTAAATGTATACGGCGGTATGGAAGCAAATGCTCAAGACCGTTCCAGTAACAACTTTGATGGTTGGGGGATGCAATATGACAATGGGGAAATTCCGTTTTTTGATTATCTTGCATTTAAGAAAATGCGTGAAGGTAACTCCGATTATTATAGTTTGAGCAATACTAAAAAGAGAAATGTGGCTTTCTTCGGAACAGCAACTTATTCTTATAAAGGACGCTATACTTTGACGGGAACAGGACGTTATGAAGGTTCCAATCGCTTGGGTAAGTCCCGTTCAGCACGCTGGTTGCCTACTTGGAACATTGCGGGCGCATGGAATATGCATGAGGAAGAATTCTTTAAAGATTTAGAACCTGCTTTATCACATTTTACCCTGAAGGCTTCTTATAGTTTAACGGCGGATGTCGGTCCGAGTAATGTATCCAATTCTTTGGTAATCATTCAGAGCTATACCCCCTGGCGTCCGTCGGCAGGTGTAGCGGAATCGGGGCTGAAAATTGAAGATTTGGAAAATTCTGATTTGACTTATGAGAAAAAACATGAGCTGAATATCGGTCTGGATATGGGATTTCTTGATAACCGGATTAATGTGGAAGCGGCTTGGTATAAGCGTGATAATTACGATCTGATTGGCATTACTACTACACAGGGAGTGGAAGGGCAGACTCAGCGTTATGCCAATGTCGCTTCTATGAAATCTCATGGCTTTGAAGCGTCTTTATCCACCAGAAACATTGAAACAAAAGACTTTAAGTGGTCTACCGATTTTATTTTCGGGTATAGCAAGACGGAAGTTACCGACTTTAAATCCCGTTCAACCGTATTTTCTCTTATTGCCGGAGTAGGTTTTGCACGCGAAGGCTATCCCTCAAGAGGATTGTTCTCTATTCCATTTGAAGGACTTGATGAAGATGGATTCCCGACCTTTATGTTTGGTGACAAAAAGATAACCAAGAAGAATTATGGTTCCTTGAATTTCCAGGAGTCGGAGAATGTTGATTTCCTGAAATACGAAGGTCCGTCAGATCCCACTATAACCGGTAGTTTTGGTAATATTTTCACGTATAAGAACTTCCGTCTGAATGTATTCATCACTTATTCCGCAGGAAATAAAGTACGGCTTGATCCCGCATTCAAGAGTTCTTATAGTGATTTGGACGCAACCCAGAAGGATTTTAAGAATCGTTGGAGACTGCCGGGCGACGAGATGTATACCGATATTCCGGTCATAGCCAGCTCATTTGAAAATAAACAGTATGGCAATCTGAATTATGGTTACAATGCCTATAACTATTCAACTGCTCGCATTGCCAAAGGTGATTTTATCCGGTTGAAGGAAGTGTCCCTCTCTTATGATTTCCCACGCTCTCTTTTGAAAGGAACAGCTATCAGCAATGCTTCAGTGAAACTACAGGCCACCAACTTGTTTTTGCTTTATGCAGACTCAAAATTGAACGGACAGGATCCTGAATTTTTCCGTTCGGGTGGTGTGTCGGCTCCTGTGCCCAAGCAATTTACATTAACTTTAAGATTAGGATTTTAAATATCAGAACTTATGAAAACAAAAATAATAATTATATCTCTGCTGGCTGTTCTTTTGGGAAGTATCACTTCTTGTGACGGCTTTCTGGATACAATGCCTGACAAGCGTGCCGAAGTAAATTCTTTGCAAAAGGTAAAAGATCTTTTGGTGTCGGCTTATCCAAAATCTTCTGCATTACTGATGGAAGAAATGATGTCGGATAACCGGCAGGATAATGGAGATAAATATAGCTTGCCGAATAACAAAATGATACAGTCATTTCGTTGGGAAGATATAACTGACGTTGATCAGGATACTCCTGGCTATATGTGGGATGGGTGTTATATGATAATCGCAGCTGCTAATCAGGCTTTGGTTGCCATCCGGGAATTGGGTGAGCCGGAAGAAGCGTTGCCATATAAGGGTGAAGCGCTGATTTGTCGTGCTTACGGACATTTCTTGTTAACTAATGTTTTCTGTATGGCTTATGGCAATGATGCCGATAAGGATTTAGGTGTACCTTATATGACCGCTCCGGGAACTTCTATTGGCGTCAAGTATGAAAGAGGAACTTTAAAAGAGACTTATGAGAAGATAGATAAAGACATCGAAGAGGCTCTTCCTTTAATAAGTGATGAAGCGTACACTGTTCCGCTCTATCATTTTAACAAAAGAGCGGCATACTCATTTGCAGCTCAGTTCAATCTATTCTACAATCAATATGAGAAGGCAATAAAATATGCTACGGAGGCTATTGGCGAAGATCCCGGTAGTTTATTACGGAATATGAACGGATATAGTCAGTTCCCCAGTTCTAAAGAATATACGTTAGCTTTTATTGATAAAGATGAACCGGCCAACCTGATGCTGATAGGGGCACTTTCAAGGTGGGGAACTCAATATACCAATCAGAGATATGGGCATAACCGGACATTGTGCGAAGGGGAAACCATCTGGTCGCCTGCGGCATGGGGACATCTTATGGCTTATGATAAAGTTTTGGGATATGGAGATCAGTCAATCTTTGTTCCGAAAATGGATGCTATATTCGAAACTACCAATGCTGTATTGAACACCGGTTATTACCGGCAAGTGATATTTGCTTTTACCAGTGATAAAACGCTTCTCAATCGCGCTGAGGCTTATATATTGGCTAAACAATATGATAAGGGGGTGAGAGACTTGCAGTATTGGTGTAAAGCTAAAGTAGCAGCGCAAATACCGGATATGGAAAGCCTGAACACATTTTATGAAAAGACTGTTGATCCAAAAACAAACGGAAAGCCGTTGAATCCGAAATTTGATATAGAGTCGGGCTTGCAGACCAATCTGTTGAAAGCCGTGTTACATGCCCGCCGTATAGAAACAGTTCATGAAGGTGAACGGTGGCTGGATATCAAGCGTTTTGGCCTTAAAATTACGCGTGAACTTTATGGAGAATCTCCTATTGTACTGGAATCTCACGATTTGAGAAAAGCTATACAGATACCGGCAGCAGTTGTATCAGCCGGTATGGAAAGAAATCCCAGATAATTAAACCGCTAAAAAACGAAGATTTATGAAAAATTGGTATATATATATATTGATGCTTATATTCGGAATGGGTTTCTCGGCCTGTGACGACAATGAGCCGGATAAGGATAATAGTATTTTTGATACTTCGGAGGCAGAACGTAATGCCTTTGACAAATGGCTGAAAGTAAACTATGTGGATACCTATAATATTGATTTCATCTATAGGATGGAGCATATCGAATCTGACTATTCGCATAATCTGGTTCCTACGGATTTTAAACTTAGTGTCAAACTGGCTAAGATAGTGAAACATGCCTGGCTGGAAGTTTATGATGAAGTGGGAGGTATTGACTTTACACGTGCCAATGCCCCTAAAGTGATTCATCTGATTGGTTCGGCGTCATGGGACAAAACAACTTATACCTTGGGAACGGCTGAAGGCGGATTGAAAGTTACCCTTTATATGGGGAACTGGCTTGACCCCACTAATGTGAACGAGCTGAATGAATATTATTTTAAGGTGATGCACCATGAGTTTGCGCATATCTTGCATCAAAAGAAGGCATATACGGTAGAGTTTGATAAAATCAGTGCCGGAAACTATGTGCCTACAGGATGGCAAAACCGTAGTCTTGAAACTGTTGCTCCACTGGGATTTGTCACGCCGTATGCCGGTAGCCAGCCTCGTGAAGATATCGCTGAAGTAACAGCCTGTTACCTGACTTATCCAGCTGAGCAATGGGACGAGGTAATAGCACTCGCTGGTGATAAAGGGAGTGCCATCATTTACCAGAAACTGGATATCGTAAGGAAGTATATGAAAGAATCCTGGAGCATCGATATTGAACAACTGCGTAGTGTAATTAGCAGGCGTTGCGCTGAGATAAGTGAACTCGATTTGGATAATATTTAATAATTAAAATATGAAAAAAATAATATATACATTTTTTGTTTTCTCCATACTTCTGAGTTCGTGTGTGCAGGATGTGGACGACGTATTTGATGAACCATCATCGGTGCGTGTAGAGAAAGCATTGGCTGAGTATCAGACTTTATTGAAAAGTGCAGAATATGGGTGGGCTATGGAATATTATCCTTCGTCTACCCAAGCCTATGGAGGGTATCTTTTTACTATGAAATTTAAAGATGGTGATCAGGTTACAGTATCTACTGATGCATTTGAGGAGGCTGAAAAAGAAGTAACCAGTCTTTATTCCTTGAAAAAAGATATAGGCCCGACATTAAACTTTGATACATATAATGAATTGTTCCATCATTTTTCTGATCCGGACATCATAGACGGAGGTGGAAAAGGTAAAGGGTATGAGGGCGATTATGAATTTATATTTCGGTCGCATACCGATAATGAAATTATTCTTAGAGGAAAAAAGACAAATAATGTCATAAAAATGACGCGTCTGACTGAACCTCCGATGACGCTTTTGGACAAAACGGTTAAGTTGTCGAAAGAAACGTTTACAACCACATATACGGCCAGTATTGGCGGAAAGACGTTTGTCGTTCCGATGGAAGACCATGTATTTCTTTTCAGTTATGAGACTGAAGGTAAGAAGACTGAGTCAGTATCGGGGCCATATATTTTCACTGCTACCGGTATTAAATTCTATGAACCGATAGAAGTGATGGGGAAGACATTGGAAAACTTCACGTGGGATAGTGCGACTAAAACGTTTACTTGTACTGATCAGGGAGCCACCGATGTTAAGCTCACGGCAAATGAATTGCCGGAGGGATATATGAAGTATAAGGATTTTTTGGGATCATGGGACTTTGTATATGCTGGAGGAAGAATACCGGTGATTCTTGAAGAGGAAAGTCAGACATCATTCCTGATGGTCGGGTTTAATCCGAATTACAAACTGCTGGTGAATTACGATAAGAGTGTCGGAGGAATTCGAATTATGTCACAGAAAGTGGGTAATGCCGGCAGTAATGAAGTATGGTTATGTGCTTGGGATGCCAATACCGGTAGTTTGTTTAAAAATACTGCACTCGGGGTTGCAAGTAAACCAAGAGTGGATACGGAGGATATTATAATAGATTTAGAAAGTTATGGCGTTTGGGCTGATCATGAAGTTAATTCACTCATAGTATGGGAAATGAAAGGTAATGAGTATGTCGGTGAATTTAAGCAATGGGGAACTTCCCGATATGCCGGACCTTTGAGCATGATTAAAAAATAAATAAATGGAAAGTTGTATGAGAAAGTTAGTGAATATATTAATTCTGGCACTTTGCACAATGGTTGTAGGGTGCAGCGACGATGATGATGCGGTAAAAAGCCCCGAATTGACTGTGATAAGTACAGAAGCCCAGTTTACATATAAAGGTGGCACCGGCTTGATTAAAGTACTTGCTACTTCGGAGGTAGAGGCTACTGCGGCTGATTCATGGTGTCATATATCTGTATCAGGACAGGATATTAGCTTATCGGTAGATTTGAACAATTCAATCTCAAGTCGTACGACGATGGTTACTATTCGTTCTGCCAATGAAAAGAAAGAGGTCCCTGTTACACAGTTAGGTGATACTTTTATCTGTACCTTGAAAGATGTAACATTTGCGCCGGCAGGAGGAGATGCAGCTTTTTCTTTGGATACAAAACGGGATATTAAAGTGACAGTACCCCAATGGATTACCTACCGGAGGGATGAAAATCAGATAATATTTACCGCGCCCGCTATTCAAGATGGAGGATATAGGACAAGTATGGTGGTTATTGATGATGGTAATGTGGCGTATACCGCGGAATTTACACAAATGAATTTGAACGGTATTTATGATATGCTGTATACAAATAATGGTAAGCGATATGCTGCACTTTGTAAAGTTGAATCAACAGGGATTGCTAATGTATATCAACTGACGACGAATGGGATGCCGGTGGATGCATCTTTCCTGGCAACTTATAATGAAGGTTATTTTATTATCTCATTTGGACAATATCTGGGAGATATTTCTCCATATAAAGTTTATCTGTGTGCTTATGACAATGCCGGGACACTTGGATGGGGAACAACTGTACAATATGTTGCTCCTATAGCTACGGATGAAAATTATAATATGATTTTTGTTTTTGCTGACAATGGTACATGGGCAAAACAGCATGTGGATGGATTCTACTATGGTAAATTCACTGGAACCCCTTCAAATAGTACATATAAGGGTGGCTATGGTACTGCTACTGACATTGTTATGCAAACTCATTTTACAGAAAATACGGATTAAATATTTTTAGTTTGTGATTTTTACATTAATTGCTTAGAAGCCGTATCCGTGATGGATGCGGCTTTTAAGCAATTATTCTATTATCAATAAATCGCTCATGATACCATCTGAGATGAAAATACCCTCTCTGGTTAGCTTTAACCGATCGTTATGCAACTCTAATTTCCCATTTTCCAGATAAGATCTGGCTTGTTCCAAACAATATTTCGAGAGTCGGTCGCCGAACTTCTTTTTTAGCTCTTCAGTTGATATTCCCCACATTGTGCGCAGACCTGTGATGATGTATTCATTGTAGCGGGTTCGTGTGTCCAGTTGTTCTGTTTCGTGTTGGCGTTGTCCTTGTTCTACTGATGAAAGATACTGATTTAGTGAAGCTACATTCCATTCGCGCGAGCCTCCATCAAAGGAATGTGCGGACGGGCCGCATCCTAGATAAGGGATACCTTGCCAATAAGAAGTATTATGTCGGGAATACATTCCCGGTTTGCAAAAGTTGGAAATTTCATAATGCTCGTATCCGGTGGCAGAAAGGGTATCTATCAATGTGGAGAAGAAGTTCAGACTACTATCCTCATCCACTTGAGATACCGAGTGTTGTTGCAGCATTTTGTAAAGGGGTGTACCTTCCTCGTAAATCAGATGGTAGGCTGAAATATGCTCTACATCAAGACTGACAGCCTGCTGTAAATCTTGTGTCCAGCGTTGGTCGGTCTCTCCGGGCAAGCCATAAATTAAATCGATGCTGATATTTTGAAAACCTGCTTGTCGACAGTGTTTTACTGCTTCTATGGCTTGTGTGGCATTGTGCCGTCTGTTCAATAATTGCAGTGTTGCATCATCAAAAGTTTGTATTCCCATGCTGATGCGGTTGAACGGTAGAGTGTGCAACATTCCGATATATTCTTCCGTAAGGTCATCGGGATTTGCTTCAAGAGTTATTTCTGTTGCTTCCCTCGTTCCGTAAACCTGTTCAATCGTTTTGAAAACCTCCTTAAAGTCTTCCTCCGATAACTGTGACGGTGTACCTCCACCGAAATAAATGGTTTCAACAGCTTCCCCTTTCAGATATTCCTTGCGTTCCGTCAACTCCCGGCAAAGGGCACGGATATATTGCGATTTCAATTCCGAACGTGTAGTGGAATAGAAATCGCAATAAATGCAACGTGTCTTGCAGAAGGGGATATGTATGTAGATGCCTGCCATAATTATATTGTTTCTGTAGAAGAGCTTTCGTAGCTCTTACTTTGGCGGCAAAGATAACTATTCCTTCCGAAACTTATGTCAGGAGAGAGAAACCGTCTTTACCGTCCCGTCAGAGAAATAAATGGTTATAGTGTCTCCGGTCTGTTTGAAGGACTTTACAGGTGTCAGTTCCTTTTTAGTAAATGACTTGCCACTCTTTTTCCATAATTGCAGTGTGATAAAGACTTTATCACCGGAATGAGTAGCGGCAGCATTGATTACTGAGCATTTGTTACTGACCGGATGGAGCCCTTCAGTCTGTACGAATTCCACTTCCGACCAACCCTGTAGATTGATAAGAGCCGTTTGATAGGCACCATTATCCATGCAGTAGGCGGTGTATCCTCCGGCCTTTTGCTCCTTTGTAACAATGGGATTGCCTAGCTCCGGAAGAGAATAGTGTCCATAACGTAATTCTGTTGTAAGTGGAAAAGAAACCTTGTCCACACGAAGTATACCGTTAGGAAGCGGAATATCTGCCAGACGGAATCTGATTTCCGGGTTTGTTTCAAGTTCTGCATCCCGGTAGTAAATTCCGTCTTCAAACTTTTTGAATGTATAGAGGCGTAGCACTTCCCATTCTTGTTTGTCATTCAGTACGGCATAGTTCATGGATACTTTGCCATCCGGGCTGTCTGCCATCCAGGGGAATGCCGTGTTGTAGGACAGTTTGTTATAATTCTCGGTAGAACGGAATTTCTGCCAGTCTTTGGCAACCGTTTCATGGCACCATGCACGTATTTCCGAGGTGCCGCTATTGGGATAGTTGGTCACTAAAGTGTTGGAACCTTCCATAAACTTATTGTATACTTTGCCGGATTGAAGTTCTTTTTCCCAAGCTCCGTTATTCTCAATAGCTGTCCAGAACGGATTATCAGCAGGCAATAATAATCCAAGGAACGCTTTCCCCATCCAGTAAACGCTGCCACGACAACTATAAATCTGTACGGCAGGCTCAAAAGCCCCATAAAATCCCAGTGTTGGTACCCGGTCTTCCATTAATGCAGGATTTTCAAGGAACTGGAGCAAGGTGGAAGAGGCAATGCGGCGCATCCAGCCATAGTTGATAGACGGATCATTGAGCCACCCCATCAAAGGGAAGGGTACAGCGGCAGCTATACGGTACGTAATACTGCGTCCATACATATTCATTTTTCCATCTTCGGCAAACATATAGGGATAGTTAGGGACCAGGTCACGGAAGTTTCTGACAAACTGTCGTCCGGCTTCCGGATTGAACTTCTCACCGTAGTAATGCGCCCAAATCATACCATACATCTGAAAAGCCCACATACTATAATAATCATAGGCCGGACTATCATTATACCATCCATATCCACGATATTGTGCCAGTGATTTTTGCAGCAATTCATCCATATAACCGTCTTTGACTTCATAACCTTGATCTTTGAAGAAAGACATGACGAATATATTGAAGAAGCGCCAGTTAGAACCGATTGTAGGTCCGTTACCATAACTAAGCATTAATGCGGCAAGATCATCTTTCTCCTTTTGTGTCAATGGTTCCCAGATAATCTCAGGCATTACGGTAAGTGACAAGGCAAGTGCTCCGAATTCTACAAGCGTCTGGCTTGCCCCACCTTTGAGGTGTTGAATATATCCGGACTTAGACGGATCACTCATATTGCGTAACTGTTGCCGGTAATAATCTCCGACTTTGATTCCATTCAGTACCAGATCCGGATTTTCTTTTAGTAGCGGGATTGCTACGAACATGGTGCGGCAAAGTCCCTCCAAATTCTCCGTTTTGTTAGGTTTTCCATCTGTTGGATAACTCTTTCCCGGCTGTTTCGGGAAGTGCATCGGATCATCCGGTGTGTGGATGTAACTGAATGCTCCGTCCAGTAAATAGGTTGCAGCGTCAAGCCAATGTTGGCGAGTCATACCGGTGAGAGGGCTCAACTTGTAGTCCGGTTGTACTAAATGAAATACGGAATCATTTTTAGCCTGTGGCAAGGAGGCATTTACTTTTAATGAAACTAATAAAGTAAATAGTAATAATCCTCCGGTCATTTTTGAGAATACAATTTTCATCATTGCGTGTGTATTACATGGTAAGAATATTCTTATTTATTTTTCTCTGCAAAGAAAAGGTATTCTTTGCAATATAAACGGCTACTTTAGTGCCAAAAAGGGTGAAATTTAGGTCAATATTGTCTTTTTGAGCTTATCTGCTCCTTACCCGAGCCGTATCCGGACCGTACTTGCTCCGTACGTTCTTCGGTCAGAAGTACCTCTGTACGGAGAAACTACGGACTTGGTACGGAGCAAGTACATCCCGGGTACGTCCCGATATAGAATTATTGGAATATAATATTACCAATGGATAAGATACTTTTAGATATATTTACGTATATTTGTCGGGCGTTATTAATTATATTTAAAACGGAGTAAACCATGAAGGTAATGCTTACTATGAAAGAAAAAATCTGGAGTTTTGTATTTTGCTTTGGAATATTTTTCCCTTTGATATGTCAGGCTATCACAACACCTAAACCAACTACTTTGGTGTTTAAGTCTTCGTCCATATTGAACAGTTTGCCCAGTAAAGATGTGCAATCTGTCTATCAGGATCGCGACGGATATATCTGGATATCTACCCGTAATGGCCTTTTCCAATATGATGGTTATTCTCTTACTACTTATAAATCCAATCTTTTTCGCACTGATTTGCTGACCAATAATAATGTTTTCTGTGTGGCAGAGGATGCAAAACACCGTCTTTGGATTGGTACTTACAGTGGTCTGAATGTTTTGGACAAGAAAACGGGTGCGATACGGAAAATAGATCATCCGGAGATGAATGGTAATAGTATCCCTCAAGTACTGATAACCAGTGATGAACGTATTCTGTTTGCAACAGATTGGGGAGTGTATGAGTACCAGGAAGATAAAGATGATTTCTTATGCCATGGTGGCGAAAATACAGGGAATGTGATGCCCAGGGCTGCCATCAAATCTCTGTTTGAAGATGACCGGGGAGATATTTGGATTGGAACATGGGATGCAGGGTTGTATCGTTATGAGAAGAAAACCGGGAAATATTTCAGATACCCGCGGTTGAATGAACAAAACTCTGCTCATTATGTATTTCAGGACAGTCAAAAGAATATTTGGGTAGGTACTTGGCGTGGTGGTTTGGTTTTGTTGAAAGATGCCTACCAGCCGGATAAGACCACTTGGATTACTTATAGGTATGATGAAAAGAACCTTGCCGGTATCTCAGATGATATTATCTATGCTTTATCCGAAGATCTTAATACTCATTCTTTATGGGTAGGAACCCGTAAAGGGCTCAGTGTACTTCCGTTGACAGGGAATTACACAGGTGCTGAGACTTTCAGTAATTATTATCCCAGTGAATCGGATAGTTCTATAGCCAGTGATGAAGTGGCTTCCCTTTTGCGTGATCGCCAGGGGCTGATGTGGGTAGGTATGATTGGTGGAGGTGTAAACAAAGTGAGTACTCGGAAAGCTGATTTCTATTGGGATCAGTTGTTGGAAGTCAAACGAATGCTGAAGACTACTTCTGTTCGCAGTATTTTGGTGGATGATGAAGGATTGCTCTGGCTGGGAATAGGAACTTATGGATTGGGGGTGAAGAACCGTCAAACCGGGAAATTCACTTATTATACCCAAATGCCTGAATTCGATCGTTATCGTGGTATTTCTACGGTAATGTCTATGATGCAACATTCCGTTACGGGACATATTTGGATTGCGGCTTATGACGGAGGAGTTTATGAGGTAGATAAGAAGGCGCCTGTGGCACAGAGGGTGAGGAACTATTATGCTCAGGATGCGCCGTGGTTGGCAGGTTCCTGTGTTTTTCATATCTATGAAGACTCAAAGCACAACCTTTGGTTTGCTACGCGTAATGGAGTTTCAATGCGTACAGTGAATGGAGAAGCGGTGCGGCTGGATACTTTGCAAGTAGGAAATAGCCAGATGAGAAACGTTCCGACTATGTATATGACCGAAGGAAATGACGGAGATATGTGGGTGGCTTCCAATACACACGGAGTTTTTCGGCTTCATTGTGATGAAAAAGGGAGTTATACCGTTTCATGTTATTCTGCTACGAATGGAAAGCTCAACAGTGTGTATGCCGATTGTCTTTACACAGATGCCAAAGGACGCATTTGGGTAGGAACAGGAGGCAGTGGATTGAATCTGTATGATGAAGCAACCGATACTTTTCTTCCGGTACATGCGAAATGGAATCTTCCGGGAGATGCGGTTGTCAGTATCAGGAGTGATAAAGAGGGTGATTTATGGTTGGGTACGAATGCCGGATTGATAAAACTTGCCCTATCGGATAACTTGGAAAGTGCCACATTCCGTTTGTACACCACAGTAGATGGTTTGCAGGACAATATATTTATTCGTAGTGCCCAGGCGGTTGCAGCTGACGGTGAAATGTTCTTCGGCGGACACCGGGGATATAATAGTTTTTATCCTGAGAATCAGCAGGAACAGCCTTTTTCTTCTTCTGTGATAGTGACTGACATTAAGATTTTCAATCAGTCATGGGGAAATCTGCCAGCTAAAGAGCGAATGGAGATTTCACAACTTTCACCCGCTTTTGCAGATGAGATACAGCTGGACTATTGGCACAATAATTTCAGCATCGAATTTTCAGCATTGGAGTATGCCAATCCGGATAGAAACCAGTATGCTTATCAGCTGGCAGGTTTCGATTCTGACTGGCAATATACGGGTGGGTCCAAGCGTTTTGCTTATTATAATAACCTGAAGCCCGGAACTTATACTTTCCAATTGAAAGCTTCTAATGCCAATGGCATTTGGGATGATGAGATGCTTCGGATGAAAGTCGTTATTTTGCCGCCTCCCTGGAAAACATGGTGGGCTTACACCTTATATATTATATGTGTTTGTGCTATTATCTATTATACTTTCCGGGTGATACGTAATCGAATCCGTTTGCGAAATGCCCTGCATTTGCGTGAGATGGAGCAAGCTAAGGCAGAAGAGGTTAATCATGCTAAATTACAATTCTTTACTAATATTACTCACGAGCTACTGACTCCGTTAACCATTCTTTCTGCTTCGGTGGATGAGCTGAGACGGACCGCACCCACGTATAAGGAGCAATATAGAGTGATGAATAACAATATCAATCGACTGATACGTTTGCTGCAACAAATCCTTGAATTTCGTAAGTCGGAGACAGGAAATCTTAAGCTGCGGGTTTCCGAAGGTGACCTTACGCAATTTGTACATCGCAGTCTTGATAGCTTCCGCCCGTTGATGAAGAAGAAAGATATTCAGTTTCAGATTTCATGTTCACCCGATCCTTTCAACGCTTATTTTGATCCGGACAAACTTGATAAGATACTCTATAATTTACTGTCTAATGCTTCTAAATATAATCGTGCCGGTGGTCTGGTCAGTGTGGAACTGTCTGAAAATGAAGATCGGACAGCACGGTTAGTGGTGAAAGACAATGGCCCCGGCATATCAGCAGAAGCCCAGAAGAACCTTTTCAAACGCTTTTATGAAGGAGATTACCGGAAGTTCAAGACTATTGGAACCGGCATCGGTTTGTCATTGGTTCGCGATTTGGTAGTGCTGCATCATGGCACTATTACGGTAGAAAGTGAAGAAGGGAAAGGTACATTGTTTATTGTAAACTTCCCAGTTCTTCGTAATTCGTATGCGGAAGAAGAAATAGAAGAAAGTCTGCCGGCAGATGCGGAAGAAGCTAAGAAAGAACTGTTATCAGATGAGTTTGGCGAAAATGTCTCTGATGATGATAGTGAGGAACAAGCCGAACCGACTGCTATCCGGTCTTCGTACTCTTTACTGATTGTTGAGGACAATGAAGAGTTATTGCAGTTAATGACGAAATTGTTGGGTGCGGATTATATGGTTTACACAGCTAATAACGGTAAGGAAGCTATAGATGTGGTAGAGCAGGAAGAGATTGATCTGATTGTTTCTGACGTAATGATGCCTGAGATGGATGGCATTGAGTTCTGCCAGTATATTAAAAATAAGTTTGAAACATCCCATATTCCTGTAGTTTTGCTGACGGCTAAGAATAAGGAGGAAGACCGGGTTGAGGCTTATGAGTCCGGTGCTGATGGCTTTATCAGTAAACCTTTCAATCTGAGTGTTCTCCATGCACGCATCTCCAACTTGCTTCGAAGCCGTGAACGTATGGGAAAGGATTTCAAGAAACAGTTGGTATTTGAAGCCAAAGAGTTGAATTACACCAGTGTTGATGAGGATTTCCTGCAACGGGCTATTGATTGTGTGCATCGTCATTTGGATGATCCGGATTTTGATCAGGCGAAGCTGTTGGAGGAGATGTATATGGCTAAATCGACTTTCTTCAGGAAGTTGAAGTCATTGACCGGTCTTACTTATGTTTCCTTTATCCGGAATATTCGTATGAAAGCAGCTTGTCGTATAATGGAAGAGAAGAAGAATATTCGTATTTCAGAATTGGCGTATGCTGTGGGTTATAATGATCCGCGTTATTTCAGTAATAGTTTTAAGAAAGAGTTTGGTATGCAACCTTCCGAATATATGGAGCGCTTTACTTCGAATGGCACAGTGGAAGATGATGTTCCGGAAACATAGAGCATATATTTATTAACCATCTTGTCTTTTATACTGCAAGAACAACTTTCGGAAAATGGAATGTTGTTCTTGCAGTCTTATTGTGTTGCTTACTCATTTATTCGTTTTATACATTTCTTTTAAAACTCTCTCACATTTGAAAACTTATGTAGAATAATGTTTCATTTCATGTAGAAAATTGTGTCATGAGACAAATTAGCATCTGTTTGGGCTGTTGTAGAAGGCATATTGCTTTTTGCCCTCCTACTTTTGTGTCGCAATCAAGAATGAAAATGATAGGGATTTTTTTAGTTCTTGTTGTAAATAACAAACCAATGTTTAATCTTAAAATTAATGAGAAACATGAAAAACAAAAGAAGCAAATTGATTACAGTACTTTTTGTTGCTGCAATGTCTGTTAGTCTTTTTACAGGGTGTAGTAATGATGCTACAATTACTGGATTGGATGAAGGTGCATTGCCTGAATTGGCATCCGACACAAGGGCTGTTACAGATGAGTTGATCGAATCAGATTCAATCAGTAACTTTAGTTTATTAGCTGCAACTGAATATAGTGATGCAGAGTTGAAAAAACGCATAAGGGATGGATGGTGGCGTCAATATGCTAATACAACAGAGGATGGAAAAACAACTCCAGAAATGTGGGAACGTACTGATTATACTCAAAATATTTATCCGGAAGCTCCGATCTTATTCTTTGTAGGAAATGGGGTTGCTGAAAATGTAGATATCCAATTTGTACAACCTGGTACTATACCATTGTATTGTAAAAAAGTTGGAATAGATCTTTATGAGTTTAAAACAGGTTATAATGTACCTGTCTTTTTTCAATTTACAAGTAAGTCAACTGGTAATGTTGTTGACACTATTATCTTTTTTATTAAGGATATATAATCTTGGTGTAAATTAAAAAACACGTTGAGAGTGAATTATATTATTAAATAGATGTTTAATCTTAAAATTATTGCTAATGGAAAAGCAAGAAAATTTCTGTAAACGACAGGCTCAAAAATTATGTCGATTATTTCCAGTTGCAATTTTATTGTTTTTGTTTTTATCTGTCCCTTTAAAGGGATATAGTGAAGATGTTCCCTCTTTAGAGAGTGTACAGCAAAACACAGTAAAAGTAACTGGTACAGTCAAGGATGCAAATGGTGAGCCGATTATTGGTGCTAACGTTATGGTGGTAGGTACAGCTACCGGTGTTATTACTGATATTGATGGTAATTTTAGTCTGAATGTCCCGGTCGGGAGTAAGTTACAGTTTAGTTTTATTGGTTATAAGGAACAGGTAGTTTCTGTTAAAAAAGGTATTAGTCTTAATATAGTATTAGAAGAAGATGCCCAGATGTTGGGTGAAGTAGAGGTTGTAGCTTACGGTGTACAAAAGAAGGTATCAGTAACGGGTGCCATTTCCTCAATGAGAGGAGATGACTTATTGAAAACACCGGCAGGTTCTATTTCAAACATTCTTTCCGGACAGGTGACGGGTATTTCTTCTGTACAATATTCCGGTGAACCGGGTGCTGATGCGGCGGATATTTATGTGCGTGGTATTGCAACAACTAATAATGCAACTCCATTAATTCAAGTAGATGGTGTAGAACGTGATTTCTCTCAGATTGACCCAAATGAAATAGAGAGTGTAACCATTTTGAAAGATGCTTCGGCAACTGCGGTATTCGGTGTACGAGGTGCAAATGGTGTTATTTTGATTACAACTAAACGTGGTGCTGAAGGAAAAGCGAAAATTTCATTTACCACTTCTGCCGGTGTCAATGTGCGTACTAAAGAACTGGAGTTTGCAAATTCTTATCAGTATGCTTCTTATGTTAATATGATGAGGACTAATGACGGTAACGAGCCTCTTTATTCGGATGAGCAGTTGGCTGCTTTTCGGGATCATACTAACCCGTTACTTTATCCGGATATTAACTGGATTGATTACTGTATGAACAAAGCCGCTTTTCAGTCACAGCACAATGTTAGCATCTCCGGTGGAACAAATAATATGCGTTACTTTGTGTCTGCGGGTTTGTTCACCCAAGATGGTATGTTTAAGCAATTCAATCTGACAGATGATTTTAACTTTGACTATAAGCGATATAATTATCGGGCAAATCTGGATTTTGATATCAGCAAAACAACATTATTATCAGTCAATATTGGCGGACGCGTGGAGAGTAAGCGTACGCCTGAGTCTGGTGAAGATCAGAATCAATTGTTCCGTAAACTTTATTGGGCTGTACCTTTTGCCAGTGCTGGTATAGTAGACGGTAAATATATCAAAACGAATGCGGATTATGTTACTAAACCTGGAGCAGATGGTTTGGAATCTTATTATGGCAAAGGTTTCCGTAATCAGACAACGAATGTGCTGAATCTGGACTTGGTGCTCGACCAGAAACTTGATTTCATAACAAAGGGACTTTCTATAAAATTGAAAGGGTCATATAACTCTTCTTACTCAACCACTAAAATAGCCAGTTCTTCCGTAGCTACCTATACACCGGTTGTAGATGACAAGGGTGCTATTACTTACAAAAAATCAGGTTCTGATAGCCAGACGAGCTATCGTGAAGGAGATTATGGTAAGGGACGTGACTGGTATATGGAATTAGCTTTAAACTATAATCGTAAGTTTGGCGATCATAATGTTACAGCATTGTTTCTTTACAATCAATCAAAAAGATATTATCCCGGAGGAGATTACGACTATATTCCTACCGGTTATGTAGGATTGGTAGGACGTGTGACGTATGACTGGAAGACTCGCTATTTGGCCGAATTTAATGTAGGTTATAACGGTTCAGAGAACTTTAATCCTGAAAATCGTTACGGCTTCTTCCCTGCCGGTTCTATCGGTTGGATTGTTAGTGAGGAACCTTTCTTTGCTCCTGTGAAGAAGGTTGTGAATTATTTTAAAATTCGTGCAACTTTGGGTATGGTAGGTAATGATAACTATGCGGGTAAGCGTTTCCTCTATTTGCCAGGTTCTTATAGTTATGGACAAAATAATAACCATAACGCTCCCGGCGGTTTCTTTGGACAGAATATAGGAAATGCCAAGCCGGGTGCATGGGAAGCCACTCAGAGTAATCCGTATGCTAAATGGGAAACAGCTGTTAAGCAAAATTATGGTATTGACTTCAATATTCTTAATGACCACTTGAGTATATCTGCCGATTATTTTATAGAAAAGCGTCGTGATATTCTTAGAACTCCGGATTATCTGCCGGGTATTTTGGGTATGACTCTTCCGGCAATTAATGTGAATAAGGTAGAGAATAAAGGTTTTGAAGTACAGGCGAAGTGGAATGATAAAATAGGAACTGATTTTCGTTATTGGGCTAATTTCAATATATCATTTGCACGGAACAAGATTGTATTCATGAATGAAGTTGAGCAAAATGAACCTTGGATGTATCAAACTGGACGTCGTATAAATGCACGTTCTATGTATAAGTTCTGGGGCTTCTATGATGAGACGGCCGATATACGTTATCAGGAAGAATTTGGAATACCCATTAGTGATCATGGAATTACGTTGCAGCCCGGTGATGCGGTTTATGTAGACTTGAATAAGGATGGAAAGCTGGACGGCAATGATGCGACACGAGATATAGGTTTTACTGATCTTCCGGAATATACGGCAGGTTTGAATTTAGGCTTTTCTTGGAAGAATTTTGATTTCTCTATGCAGTGGACGGGTGCCTGGAATGTAGACCGTATGCTTTCTGAATTCAGACAGCCGCTTGGTGATACTCAAAACAAAGGCTTGTTGTTGTACCAATATGAAAATACCTGGCGGTCTTCAGAAGACACATATACTGCTAAATTTCCTCGCATAACGGCAACGAATCGTAAAAATAACTTTGAAAAAGGAAGTGATTTGTATTTGATAAATGCAAGCTATCTCCGTTTGAAGAACATCGAAATCGGTTATAATTTTGATTTCCCCTTCATGAAAAAAATGAAACTGAATAGTTGCCGCATGTATGTAAATGGCTATAATTTATTGACATTTACTGCTTTTGATTGGGGAGATCCGGAGTCTCGTCAGAGCGATCGTCCTAATTATCCTTTGACCAGAGTATTTAATATTGGTCTGAAATTAGGCTTTTAATGTTTATTGATATTGAAAATAAGAAACTTAAGAATTAAATACTTAAGATATGAGACATTTAACGAAATGGTTTATAATAGCATTTGCAGGGGTTACCATACTCTTTGCTTCTTGCGTCGATCAAATAAAGTTCGGTGATAGTTTTCTTGAAAAACCGCCTACGACGAACGACTTGAATCAAGATTCTATTTTTGGAAAAGCTGATTATGCCCGTGCATTTTTATGGAATGCTTATACAAAACTTTATTATGGTTTACCTTACTACTGGGGGGGCTATGATGAAAAGAAAATGAACACCGGTATGTTTGAAGTTCTTTCTGATTGCTGGCATAGTCATAATAGCTGGGATGGAGTGAATCGCCTCTATTATAGTGGTGCATATACGGCAGCTGATGAAGATGGTTCCCGAGGCGATGTCCGCTACAACTATATAGATGATAAAGCCTGGAGTGGTATTCGTGCCGGGTGGATGTTTATTGAAAATGTAGATCGTGTACCGGATATGGACAGTGCCGAGAAAGCGCGTCTGATTGCAGAGGCAAAAGTACTGATAGCTTCCCGTTATTTCGATATGTTCCGTCATTTTGGTGGTTTGCCGCTGGTAGACAAAACGTATGATGTACAAGCTGTCTACGAAGTTCCCCGTGCAACGGCTGCGGCAACGGTTGAATTTATGGTGGGCTTATTGGATGCTGCTATCAATGAGCCGGAATTGCCTTGGTCTTTGGGAACAGATGATTCGAACTGGCAAGGACGTTTTACAAAAGCGGCAGCAATGGCATTGAAATGTAAGATGCTGCTGTTTGCGGCCAGTCCGTTGTTTAATGATAGCGAACCTTATTCTACAGAATCTCCACAAGATGCTGTAAGTAATCTGCAAGTATGGTACGGAGGTTATAATGCTGACTGGTGGGAACAATGTTACCAGGCATGTTATAAGTTTTTTGAACAGTTAGAAGCTAACGGCTTTTATGCATTGATGGAGGCAGATGGAACAAGCTCACAAAATTATCGTGACGCTTTCTTCAAAGCTTATTTTGAACGTCAGGATAATACGGAATTACTTATTTCTACTCGCGTAATAGGTAAGTTCAATAACGACTGGTGGTATAAATTTCAGACTGAATTTGTAGGTTATGGCAACTATACTCCGACCTTGGAATATATGCAGATGTTCCCAATGAGTGACGGTACGCCTTTTGACTCCAATACGCTGCTGGCTGATGGTGCTTTCCCATTCTTTACAGATAATGATTATAACAAGCCGGTACGTGACCCGCGTTTGTACGAGACGATGTTGGTGAATGGTGCCAACTTTGGTGACCATGCGGCTGAATTGTGGCTGGGCGGTCGTGATAACATTGGCGATACGGAAAAGGAAACAGGAAAGGTAGCTACCGGTTTCAGCCTTTATAAATTCTATAAAACAGGTAACTTAAGTGGAACTTATCCTCAGTGGCCTTATTTACGTTTAGCTGAAGTTTATTTGATTTATGCAGAAGCCATCCTGCAAGCTAAGGGGGATTTGCAGAAAGCTATTGATCAGGTAGATATCGTACGTGCTCGTGTTGGTTTAGGGGGCTTGGCAGAGTGTAATCCTACCAAGAATCTGACGACTGATAAAAATGCTTTATTGGAAGAAATACTCCGCGAACGTGCTTGTGAGCTTGGTTTGGAAGATGTACGTTTCTTTGATATGATTCGTTACAAACGTGCTGATCTTTTCCAGAAGAAACTTCATGGACTGAAAGTTTATCGTAATGACGGTGGTGGAAACAAACCATGGTCGGGTACCAGTGGTAATGCTTCTGAATACCCTAATAAACCATCTAATTTCAAGTACGAAGTGTTCGAACTTAAAAACATAGCTCGCACCTGGTGGAGCAATTTTAATCCTAAATGGTATTTAGCTGCTTTCCCGCCTTCGGAAGTAAACAAAGGATATGGACTGACACAAAACCCGGGTTGGAAATAAAGGTAAAAATAACCATATAATAAAGAAAGAACAACATGAAAAAATATAAAATAATAGTTTTAGCAATGTTGGCTTGTGTCTCTCTGAAAAGCTGGGCGCAAGAGGAAGGCAATATAGCCGGAAAAGTGGTTGATAAACTAGGCAATCCGATAGAAGGTGTATTGATTTCCGTTGAAAACAATCCGTTGGTACAGGCGACGACTGACCGTAATGGTAAATTTGAAATTATAGCCGATCATACTCAACGCTTGCAGGTACGTACTGGTAAGGATGATACTAAAATTGTGCCTGTAGCTGATGGGAAAGACCTGACGATTGTTATGGATTTCTCCAGTGAGAAAGTCAACTACGGCTTTGGTTTGAATCAGACCAATGCCGAATCTACAGGTGCTGTCTCTACGGTTTATGCAGACCAGATTGACAACCGTTCTACCTTCAATGTAGGTAATGCATTGTATGGTAATGTAACGGGGCTTTATACTATGCAGAAGACGGGTAATGTTTGGGATCAGATTTCATCTATGGCTATCCGTGGACAAAAGACACTAAATGATAAAAATGGTATATTGCTGTTAGTGGATGGTCTGGAACGGGATAATGGCTATCAGGCATTGAATTATATCTCTCCAGAAGAAGTTGAATCTGTTAGTATCCTGCGAGATGCAGCGGCAGTAGCTCTTTATGGTTTCCGGGGTGTAAACGGTGTAGTGAATATCGTGACTAAACGTGGTAAGTACAAAAGTCGTGAGATAAACTTCTCTTATGATCATGGTTTTAATTCTCAGACACGAATTCCGAAAATGGCGGATGCTTCTACTTATGCTAATGCTATCAATGAAGCTTTGGCTAATGATGGGAAATCGGCACGTTATTCTCAGAATGAGTTGAATGCTTTCAAAAGTGGGAAGTATCCTTATCTCTATCCTAATGTGAACTGGATGGACGAGGTCTTCCGTGATCAGGGAACTACGGATATAGCAACCTTGACATTCCGTGGAGGTTCTACCAAGATGCGCTACTTCACGATGTTGAATTTGCAGAATAATCGTGGTTTTATTAAGAATGCCAATTCCAATGATGGGTATTCTACGCAAGACAAATATTCAAGAGCCAATTTCCGTTCAAATCTGGATATTGACCTGACACCCAAAACGAGATTACAGGCTAATATATCAGGTGTACTGAATGAATTCAGCCGTCCAAGCTCAAGTGGTGATAATCTGATCGGTAAGTTGTATACAGTGCCGTCGGCAGCATTCCCAATTAAAACAGAAAAGGGCTTGTGGGGTGGTAATAGTACTTGGAATGGTGATTATAACCCTGTATATCTGGCACAAGGCCATGGCTATACTAAGGGACACACTCGCGCTCTGTATGCTGACATGTTATTGCGTCAGGATTTGTCATCCATTACCAAAGGATTGGGTGGATCGGTACGTATCGGGTATGATAATTTAGCTTCTTATTGGGAAGATCACCGTAGAAGTGAAAAATATGGCATGCAGTCTGTTAGCCAATGGACTAATGGAGAACCATCAGCTTTCACTAATTTTGAGGGAGGTTCGGTAGGTACTAGCGAAAGTTCAAAATTGGATTGGCAGTATCGCTCTTTAAACTTTCAGGCAAATGTAGATTGGAACCGCAGCTTTGGCAAACATGACCTTTACTCTATGCTGTTGTATACGTATAAATATGACGATAGAAATGGAGTAAATGTAACTTTGTTTACTCAGAATGCAGGTTGGTACACTCATTATGGCTATGATAATCGCTATTTTGCAGACTTTACTTTAATGTTTTCCGCTTCTAATAAGTTGGATCCTGATAGCCGTTGGTTACCGGCTCCCACTGTAGGGTTGTCATGGGTTATCTCCAACGAAGCTTTCATGAAAAACCAAAATGTAATAGACTTCATGAAACTGCGTGCTTCATTTGGTATTATCAATACGGATAACACGCCGGCTGATGGCTATTGGCTTAATAAAATGGAAGGCGGAGGAACTTATCCTGTAGTAGGCGGTAATAACTTTGGAAATGGAGATGGCGGATGGGCTGAAGGCCGGTTACCTTCATTGAACGGGGTGTTGGAGAAAGCCTATAAATATAATGTCGGTTTGGATATGTCTTTGTTGAAAGGACTGACCTTCACTATTGATGGTTTTTATGAAAGACGCTCGGATATTTGGGTAAGTGCAGCAGGACAGAACTCGGCGGTATTAGGTGTTGGTAGCCCTTATAAGAATGCCGGTATAGTAGATAGCTGGGGTACAGAAATGGGTTTGGATTATAATAAACGTATTGGAGATTTCCAGTTACGTTTGGGCGGAACCTTCTCATTCAACCGTAGTGAGATTATCGAAAATTTGGAAGAACCCAAAGCTTATGAGTATTTAAGTGCGAAAGGAAAACCGGTTGGACAGATTTGGGGCTTGCAAGCTATCGGTCATTTTGTAGATCAGGCAGATATTGATAATAGTACACCTCAACAATTTGGTCCGGTAAAGCCGGGTGATATTAAGTATAAGGATGTAAATAATGATGGTGTCATTAACTCCAACGATATGATCCCCATGGGCTATAATTCTGTCTGGCCGGAAATTTATTATGGCTTCAATGTAGGATTAGAATGGAAAGGTTTGGGCTTTAACGCTTATTTTCAAGGTGTAGGTAATTATACGGCTTGGCTTACATCCAGTGTATATCGTCCATTGATAAATAATACTTCTATTTCACAGTATGCTTATGAGAATCGTTGGACACCTGAAAACCCGAATGCCCGCTTCCCGCGTTTGACTACGGAAAATGTGGATAATAACACACAAAGCAGCTCTGTATGGTTGCAAGACCGCTCTTTCCTGAAGCTGCGTAACTGTGAAGTATATTATAAGATACCTTCTGCCTGGTTGAATAAGATCAAGATGAAAACAGCGAAGGTTTATGTAAGAGGTACAGACTTGTTCAGTATTGACAAAATCGATTTAACTGATCCGGAAGCTATAGGAGACGTTTATCCGGCTACCCGCTCTATACATATCGGTTTATCACTGGGGCTCTAAATGAAATAAGTTAATAAAAAAAAACTAAGATATGAAATTAAAGAATATATGTTTCGGTATTGTTTGTGCGGCAGCGTTAGCCGGATGTACAGACAAGATGGACTATCATGAATATACCAGCTACGATAAGGAGTATGTATTTTCTGACTTCGGCCGTACTTCCGGATTTGTGAATAACATCTATTCCTATTTGGACTATGATTTGCCCGGTTCAGGATCATTGGCATCCGCCTGTGATGAGGCAGAAATGGCATTGACTTATTCGAGCGTACTAGACTATACGAATGGAAACTGGAATGCGTTGAATCCGAAGTCGCTATGGAATTATTATGTACCTATTCGTGCGGTCAATTATTATCTGAAGAATGCAAAAGATCTGGATTTCTATGACTTGCGTTTTACAGAAGATTATGAAGCTCAAATGAATCGTTTTAAGCGTTACCAGTATGAGGTACGCCTATTACGCGCCTATTATTATTTCCAACTGGTACGTGCGTATGGTGATGTTCCTTTCACAACATCCATACTGACCGAGGCAGAAGCCAATAGTCTGGAACGTACACCTGCTTCGGAGATTTTTGATTTTATTGTGAGCGAATGTGATGCAGTGGCTCCGGAACTTCCGATAGATTACAGTAAACTTGAAAATGATGCTGCCGGTAATTCGGAAAAACCGGAAACCGGTCGTGTGACTCAAGGTACGGCATTGGCGCTGAAAGCACGTGCTTTGCTTTATCGTGCCAGTAAACTTTTCAATGAAAGTGAAAGCAAAGAACTCTATAAAGAGGCTGCAAAGGCTAATTTAGATGTAATAAACTTCTGTAGCAAGAATGGTATTTCTTTAGGAAAGTATACTGATTTGTGGGGTGAAAATAACTGGAAAGCATCTGAAATGATCTTTGTGCGTCGTGTAGGTGCAACGACTGATCCTGAAGTTACTAATTTTCCGATAGGTTTGGAAAATGCGCGATCAGGAAATTGCCCAACACAGACTTTGGTTGATGCTTATGAAATGAAGAATGGCAGTGAACCCAATCCGAAGGATCCGTATACAGGTAGAGATCCGCGTTTTGCTATGACGATTGCTGTGAATGGGGATAAATGGCCGAATACAAATCCTAATCCGCTGGAAATTTATGTGGGAGGTAGAAATGCTTCTCCTATTCCTTATGCAACTCAAACAGGCTACTATCTAAAAAAATATGTAGATGGTTCTACGGATATTAGTGCCAGCACTGGTAGTGGAGGTAAAGTGCATAGCTGGGTGACATTCCGTTTAGGAGAGTTTTTACTGAATTATGCGGAGGCCACATTCAAATATTTCGGAGGGGCTGATAACAAAGATGGTGAACTTACGATGTCAGCCCGTGAAGCCGTAAACAAAATCCGTAAACGGACAGGCGTAGACATGCCGGAATTCCCCGAAGGAATGAGTAGTGACAACTTCTGGAAGCGCTATAAGAATGAGCGTATGGTGGAATTGGCTTTTGAAGGACATCGTTTCTGGGATGTGCGCCGTTGGAAAGAAGGCGGTTTCAATAGTATTGCTCGTGTAGTGATAACAAAGAATACCGATGATTCATTCACTTATACCCGTAATACCAAATCATTGGTTTGGGATGATAAGATGTATTTTTATCCTATACCGGACGCAGAACGTCGTAAAAATCCGAACCTAACTCAGAATCCAGGTTGGTAATACATGCGTGTTTAACAATTTAAATGAGATATTATGAATTTGAAATTTAAATATATAATCGTTGCCGGGCTGTTGGTTGGAATGACAGGATGCGATGATAAATTAGAGACTTTTGAAGTGGCAGGGAGTGTAACAACTCCCACCGCTCTTGCAGCATCAGTCGTAAGTTCTGAGGCTTTGCCGGGACAAATCAAGTTGTCCTGGGAGGCACCTGCAGAGAATGCTTTTGACTATCTTCAAATAAAGTATTATGATCCGTTGACAAAAGAGGATGTTTGTAAGATAGCTTCTGTTGGCACAACTGAGATGTTGATAGATGATACACGTGCCCGTTTTGGAGATTACTCCTTTTATTTTCAAACCTTTAATGCTGCTCATCAGGGAAGTGCTGTGACGGAAGTGAAAGCTAAATCGGGAGAAGCTCCCGCTACTACAACGGAGAAATCCCGTACGGAAGTAAAGTTGGCTGGAGATCAACTAAGTACAAATGCTCAGGAACCTACCGAAGGCCCGATTAAAAATCTGATAGATGGCAATAGCGGGACATTCTTCCATACAAGATGGAGTAGTCCTCAGATAGAATTGCCTCATCATATTCAAATAGATTTTAAAGAAAGTCATGAGAATTTTGCTATTTACTATCAGAATCGTACTGACAATACCTGGACTTCGGATGGCCGTCCCTCAGTAGTGGAATTGCAGATTAGTAATGATGCGGAAAACTGGGAAACTGTGGGTACATTATCCGGTTTACCTTCCGCACATAGCACTGAATATACTTCTGATTTTGTGATGCCGGGAAAGACATTTACTTATTTCCGTTTTAATGTAACTGCAACTTCGGGTAATACTAAGTACTTTAATCTGGCTGAATTCAAGTTCTATGATGTAGAGGTTGAAGTTTATGATCCGGAAACGGTGCCTTTAGACTAATTTAAATTGAGATAAGAATATGAATAATAAGATAAAAATCTGGACAGCTCTTTGTGCAGCTGTCTGTGCAATTGCTTTTGGGGCTTGTGATGACGATAAAGATCTCAGTTATAAAGGAAGCTTGGACTTGAATATGCTGGGAATTAAGCAAGCCAGTGAGATATGGGACGGAGCGCAATGCAATGTATCTACAAATCTGAAAGAACCGCAAGCTGGTGAAGTGCAGAAAGTCAATAATTTCAATTATCGGTTGAATCTGGCGCTTTATCAGAATCGGGAAGCCGAGAAAGATGCTACAGTCGATTTGGTAGTAGCTGTGGATTCGTTGAATAAAGCGATTGCCAATGTTGGCACCTCTTCAGTATATGACGTGTATGCCAATGCACTACTTTTGCCGGAAGAATATTATAACCTTTCTGCCAACAAAATGCAGCTTAATGCCGGTAATACAAAGTCGGAGGAAGTGGAACTGAATGTTTATTCAAGCCAATTGATTGCATTAGTTCAGGAGGAATACAAAAAGGATATGAAATTTGTGTTGCCTGTGCGAATTCAAAATTCAACTTCATACGCTATTAATGGAAAGACGAATACAATTATGTTCTTCTTTAATGTGACTTACGTAGATCCAGGACCAGAATATGTTGCTGACGGTGAAGGGGTCCCCGACGACCATACATTAGAAGGAGGTTATAAATTGTTGTGGCACGATGAGTTTAATGGAACAGGTGCGCCTAATGCAGAAATGTGGAGGTTTGAAGAAGGCTTCCAACGTAATGAAGAAGATCAGTGGTATAAGAAGGAAAATGCCGAGATGAAAGAAAATGCATTGGTCTTTACTGCGAAACAAGAACGTGTGAAGAATCCGAACTACAATCCGAATGCAACGGGTGGTAATTCCTGGAAGCAGACCCGTGAATATGCAGAATATACTTCCGCTTGTGTTGTTGCTACGAGCAATTATGCCTTTAAATATGGAAGATTAATTGTGCGTGCCAAAATACCTATCGAACAAGGCGGCTGGCCTGCAATATGGTCTACCGGTAACTGGTATGAATGGCCTTTAGGTGGTGAAATAGATATTCTTGAATTCTATAAAGAGAAAATTCATGCTAACCTTTGCTGGGGTGGAAGTAAACGGTGGGATGGAAGCTGGAATTCGGCAAATTATCCTATAACTGATTTTACTTCTAAAGATGCTAAGTGGGCAGAGAAATATCATATTTGGCGTATGGATTGGGATGAAAAATATATTCGTATCTATCTGGATGATGTACTTCTTAATGAAACAGATTTGAGTACAACTAATAATAAAGGCGATCATGGTGCCGGAGATGGTGGAAATATTAACCCATATTCAAATGATATGGTAGGTTTTGGTCAGCTTATGATGCTAAACTTGGCTATTGGTGGGGTTAATGGAAGACCTGTAGAAGCGACATTCCCGCTTGAATATCGTGTAGACTATGTGCGAGTTTATCAGAAATAATAAATAAAATCTTTCAATTTATATTCCGTATTGTCCTATGAGCCTAACAGACATTGGGGCAGTACGGAATATTTGTAAAATAGGTAATAGTATATGAAATATATAAAGTATTTGGGAGGATTCTTATTATTGGCAATTATTTGTCTTCCTCTATTATCGCAGACTAAAGAACGGTGGAAAGATGTTAATAATGAATATATCAACGCCCATGGTGGCGGCGTTTTATTTCATAACGGATTATATTACTGGTTTGGCGAACATCGCCCTGAAAACGGTTTCACTACCGAAGTGGGAGTGAACTGTTATGCATCTTCCGATTTACAGAATTGGACTCACAAAGGCATAGCACTTGCCGTATCCGAAGAACCCGGAAGCGATATTGAACGTGGTTGCATCATGGAGCGCCCCAAAGTGATATATAATAAGAAGGCCGGGAAGTTTGTAATGTGGTTCCATCTGGAACTGAAAGGCCAAGGTTATGGACCCGCCCGCGCGGCTGTGGCCGTCAGTGACAGACCGGAGGGACCTTACCGCTTTGTTCGTTCCGGGCGGGTGAACCCTGGAATCTATCCGGAGAATATGTCTGAGGCAGATCGGAAGCTGACATGGAATATGAAGAAATATAAAAAGTGGTGGACTCCGGAGTGGTACAAGGCCGTTAATCAGGGACTGTTTGTGAAACGCGATTTAGAAGGCGGACAAATGTCTCGTGATATGACTTTATTTGTGGATGACGATGGTAAAGCTTATCACATTTATTCTTCAGAAGAGAATCTGACTCTGCATATTGCAGAACTGACAGATGATTATTTGCAGCATTCAGGGCGCTATATTCGTATCTTTCCCGGTGGACATAACGAAGCACCGGCCCTATTCAAAAAAGATAATATGTATTGGATGATTACTTCCGGATGTACCGGTTGGGATCCTAATGAAGCCCGTATGTTTTCAGCGTCTTCCATTTGGGGGCCGTGGAAGCAACATCCTAATCCATGCCGCGGACAGAACAGTGAGAAAACCTTTGGTGGACAAAGTACGTTCGTATTAGAGTTGCCGGAGAACCGCTTTATATTTATGGCTGATGTTTGGAAACCGAAGAGTCTGATGTATTCCGGGCATATTTGGCTGCCTATACAGTTTGATGAACAGGGTGTTCCGTTTATTGAGTGGACGGACGAGGTAAATCTGTCTGCTCAATCGGAGTGGAAACAGGTATGGAGTGATGAATTTAATACAGACGGTCTTCCGGATACGACTGTTTGGAGCTATGATAATGGTTTTGCACGCAATGAAGAAGCCCAGTGGTATCAGAAAGGTAATGCTTACTGCAAAGATGGAAAGCTGATTATTGAAGCACGAAAAGAAAAAGGACGTAAAAATCCCTGGTATGAGGCCGGAAGTAACGATTGGCGGAAGAAGCGGGAGTTCATTGAGTACACTTCCTCATGCATCACTACGGCCGGTAAGAAAGAGTTCCTGTATGGCAGATTCGAGGTTCGTGCCAAGATTCCCGTGAGCGGAGGGGCATGGCCGGCTATTTGGGCTTTGGGTAGCGGTATGGAATGGCCTTCGTGTGGTGAAATTGACATAATGGAATACTATCGTATTAAAGGTGAACCGCATATTCTGGCAAATGCTGCCTGGGGAACTGACTGGCAGTGGAATGCAAAATGGAATAGTAAAGCGATTCCTTTTACTCATTTTACAGATAAAGATCCGGCGTGGGCGGATAAGTTTCACATCTGGCGTATGGACTGGGATGAAACGGCCATTAAAATCTATCTGGATGATGAATTGCTGAATGAAATTCCTTTGAGCGAAACTGTTAACGGTATCATCGGAAAAGGAACGAATCCCTTCCGCATGCCACAATATCTTTTGCTGAACTTGGCTCTTGGTGGCATAAATGGTGGCGAAATTGATGATAAAGGTATTCCTATGCGTTATGAAATAGATTACGTTAGGGTATATCAGAAATAGTTTAAGACGAGTGAATCTAAGTTTGTTGAATTGTCACTATGATGCTGAATAGTTGATTTTAATGACTTAATGTGCGCTTTTGTCTGTTATTAACAACGAGTCTTCCTGTGGAATAGAGCCTTCTGGAAGATTCTACCTGTCTTTTCCCTCAATTCAGACCGTCTGTTTTTCCTAAACAGACGGTCTTTTACCTTCCAACAAACGGTCTTTTACTCTAAAACATACCATGTAATTTCCAAAAAGACTTATTCTTTTTTCCGAAGGGCTACACCATAGGTCCAAAAGGGTGTAGTCTTGTTGACTGAAGGGCGATACCATCCGGCATAAAGGGTGTAGCCTTGCCTTTTGCTGGCAAAGTTTTCGCTGTTTCGGTGGGAAATAGGAAGCTGACTGAAAGAACCCTTTTTCTGTATTCTATTAAGAATATATTGCATGTTGTTACAATAATATTTTTTTTACTATTAAATCTCTGGTATTTCCTTCTTCTTGTATTCTTTTGTGCTTTTCTAAATAAGGAATCCTTGCGTTTTTCTGTGTGATGTCGTAATCAGTGTGGAAAGAAAAGAATGTGACGGAATAGAATTATCAATTTGTCATTTTGTCAATCTCTGATCTATATACATTTACATACATGGCATAGTATAAATCTACGATTACTTAATGTGTTAGTGTAGCACTCCTGAAAATAATACTATCGAACAAATAAGATAGTTTTAGAACTTTTTATGTATATTTGTCGGCGTAGATTAATAATATTTGCTAACTATCGACTATGAAAGAAAAGATCTGGAGTTTCTTCTTTATCTTTGGGGTATTGTTTTCCATGGTATGCCAAGCTATGGTGATGCCCGAACCTAATTCTTTGGCATTCAAATCTTCATCTATTCTGAACAGCTTGCCAAGCAAGGACGTACAGTCGGTTTACCAAGATAGGGATGGCTATATCTGGATATCTACCCGCAATGGGCTTTTCCAGTATGACGGCTATTCTATCACTACCTATAAATCCAATTTATACCGTCCGGATTTATTGACTAATAATAATATTTATTGTGTGGCAGAGGATGCACAACATCGGCTGTGGATTGGCACTTACAGCGGACTGAATGTTTTGGATAAGCAAACTGGACAGATTTGGAAAATAGATGATCCGGAAATAAATGGCATTGGCATATCCCAAATATTGGTGACAAGTGACAATCGTATTTTATTTGCTACAGAAGGAGGATTGCTCGAATATCTGGAGGATGGTAATCGTTTTTCTGTTTTTAATCAGGATAATACCGGTGGCGTTTTTCCTAAGACAACAGTAAAGTCTTTGTTTGAAGATGATCGGGGGGATATATGGATTGGTACATGGAGCCAGGGATTGTTCCGTTATGAAAAGAGAACCGGTGAATACTGGAAGTATCCGCAAATGAACTCTGGTAACTCAGCTCATGTTGTATTTCAGGATAGCCATAAAAATATATGGGTAGGAACCTGGGGGGCGGGATTACATTTGCTGCATGATGCTTATAATCCGGAGAAAACCACTTGGACAACATTCACCCATGATGAAAACAGGTCGGGTACAATTTCCGACAATCTGATTTATGCTATTTCCGAGGATCTCAATACGAATTCTTTATGGGTGGGGACTCGTAGTGGTCTAAGTATACTTTCATTGCGGGATATGGAGATGTTGCATTGGAGTTTTGAAAACTGTTATTCCGGTGAATCAGAAAACTCTATAACCAGTAGTGAGGTCGCTTCTTTGTTGCGTGACAGGCAAGGTATTATGTGGGTAGGTATGATTGGTGGTGGCGTCAATATGGCGAATACCCGTAAGGCAAAATTTAACCTTGATCGTCTATCTGAAGCAAAACGGATACTCAAGAGTAATTCTGTCCGTAGCATTCTGTTGGATGATGAAGGGCAACTTTGGATGGGAATCAGTACATACGGCTTTGGTGTGGAAGATCGCAGGACCGGGAAATTTACTCATCATGGTCAAATGCCCGACTTCAGTTCATATAGGGGGATTTCTACAGTAATGTCCATTATGCAATCTCCCTCTACTGGACATATATGGATTGGAGTGTACAACGGAGGAGCTTATGAAATAGATAAATCAGCTCCTGTAGGAAAGCGTGTGAAAGCATATAATTCTTCGAATGCTCCATGGATGTGCAATTCCTGTATCTATTATATTTGTGAAGACTCCAAGCAAAACCTATGGTTTGCCACTAAGAGTGGGGTTTCGATGCGTGCGGCGGATGGAACTCCGGTACGTTTCGATTCGTTGAAGGTTGGAGACGTGGCTGTGCGGGATATGGTGGTCATGCAACTTGTTGAAGGACATGACAGTGAGATGTGGCTGGCTTCCAATACACATGGAGTCATTCGCATTCAGGGTAGTGGGAATTCTTTAAGTGGATATACTTTCTCAGGCTATTCGGTTTCCAATGGAAAACTGAACAGTGATTATGCAAACTGCATTTATAAGGATGTTGAGGGACGTATTTGGGTAGGAACCGGTGGAAGCGGATTGAGTCTTTATGATGCTGTGGAAGATGTATTTTTGCCGGCACACAAATTGTGGAATCTGCCGGGAGATGCAGTAACCAATATTCAGAGCGATAAGAAAGGAAACCTTTGGCTGGGAACTAATGCTGGTCTGTTGCGCCTCACTGTGCCACGGGACTTGCAGAATGTGACTTATCGTCTTTATACTACTTCTGATGGCTTACAGGATAATATTTTCAATAGGGGAGCGTCATTTGTAGCTTCCGATGGAGAGATGTTCTTTGGAGGGCATCGGGGCTATAATAGTTTCTACCCTGATAAACAGGATGAACAGGTCTTTTCTTCTCCGGTTGTAATCACTGATATTAAAGTGTTTAATCAGTCTTGGACGGCTCTCTCTGACAAAGAACGTTCCGAAATATCGAATTTGTCACCAAGGTTCACAGATAAAATAGTCCTGGACTATAAGCGTAACAACTTTAGCATAGAGTTCTCCGCATTAGAGTATGCCAATCCCGAAAGGAATCGGTATGCTTACAGGTTGGATGGTTTTGATGCAGGCTGGCAATATACGGATGCATCCAAACGTTTTGCATATTACAATAACCTGAAGTCCGGCACCTATACTTTTTATGTGAAGTCTTCCAATTCAAACGGCATTTGGGACGAGAATATACAAACTGTTAAAGTCGTCATTCTGCCGCCACCTTGGAAAACCTGGTGGGCTTACACCTTATATATAATAGTACTTCTCGGTATCTCCTGGTATATTTACCGGATTGTCCGCAACCGTATCCGCCTGCGCAATGCCTTGCACCTGCGCGAGATGGAGCAGGCAAAATCGGAGGAAATAAATCATGCCAAACTGCAATTCTTCACAAATATCACACATGAGTTGCTGACTCCGCTGACCATTATTTCGGCTTCTGTGGATGAGCTGAAGCAGACGGCACCCGCTTATAAGGAGCAGTATGATGTGATGACACACAATATCAATCGATTGATACGTCTGCTGCAACAGATATTGGAGTTTCGTAAAGCGGAGACGGGTAACTTGAAGTTGAAGGTATTGCAAGGGGATTTGGTCTTGTTTGTACGCCGGAGTCTGGATGGTTTCCGCCCGTTGATGAAGAAGAAAGATATTCGTTTCACCATTCAAAGCGATGCGGATAAATGCTTGGCTTTCTTTGATCCGGATAAACTGGATAAAATATTATATAATCTGCTGTCCAATGCTTCCAAATATAACAAACCCGGTGGTAAGGTCGGAATTGAACTCAATTGTGATGAAGTTAACGGAATAGCTTGCATAATAGTGAAGGATAACGGTCCCGGTATTCCGAAAGAGTCGCAGAAGAACTTGTTTAAACGCTTTTATGAAGGAGATTATAGGAAGTTTAATACCATTGGTACGGGAATCGGGTTGTCGTTGGTGCGCGATTTGGTTACTCTGCATCATGGTTCCATATCGGTAGAGAGTGAAGAAGGTAAAGGGGCTGCTTTTAAGATACAATTCCCGGTTCATCGGTTTGCCTATTCGGAAGACGAGATAGATGATGCCGTGACTTTGTTGGATTCGGACGGAATAGATGCCGTGCAGGAAGATGTAGTGATAACGGATGCTCAGGCGGACATTTTGGAAGAAAATCTAATTCCGGTTGAACAAAGTGTAGCGGAGAAGAGTCACACCTTATTATTAGTTGAAGATAACGAAGACCTATTGGGCCTGATGGTGAAACTTCTGGGCGGTGATTATACAATTCATACTGCAACTAATGGCAAAGAAGCGCTTGAAGTCGTAGAATTGGAAGACATCGATCTGATTGTATCTGATGTAATGATGCCGGTGATGGACGGCATTGAGTTTTGCAGGAACATAAAAGGAAACTTCGATACTTCGCACATACCGTTAATTCTGCTGACAGCTAAAAAGCAGGAAGAGGACCGTGTGGAGGCCTATGAATCGGGAGCGGATGCTTTCATAACGAAACCGTTCAACCTGAGTGTGCTCCATGCCCGTATCGGCAATTTACTGAAGTCACGTGAACGGGTCATGAAAGACTTCAAGAAACAACTGGTGTTTGAGGCGAAAGAACTGAACTATACCAGTATGGACGAAGATTTCCTGCAACGTGCCATTGACTGTGTAAATCGCCATTTGGATGATCCGAATTTTGACCAAACTCAATTTCTGGAAGAAATGAATACTACTAAATCCACTTTCTTCCGTAAATTGAAGTCTCTTACCGGACTGACTTATGTTTCATTTATCCGCAATATTCGTATGAAGGCAGCGTGCCGGATTATGGAAGAGAAAAAGCATGTGCGTATCTCGGAATTAGCGTATGCGGTAGGGTATAACGACCCGCGCTATTTCAGTAGCATCTTTAAAAAAGAGATAGGAATGCAACCTTCTGAATATATGGAACGATTTACTTCGGGAGGAACGATTGAGGGAGAGTGAAACTAGGTTGAGGAAAGGTGCAAAAAGTGGAGGTGTATGTGCCATTCATCATAATTAAATCATTTTGAAACATTTCTACGTGTTGCTTACGCTTACGCGGAATAACTTTGCTTCTATGAATTTGAAACAATAATGCTTGTTTCGTTCGCAGAATATTAATCTTAAAAGTTATTACGTATGGAAAAACAAAAGCAAAAAACTGGATTGTGCAAGATGATCTCAGCTTGGATGATTTGCATAGTTCTGGTGATGAGTGTGCCGATACAGGCGCAGAATTTACTTGCCGGTTGGGACGATACCACTGGGACTCCTTATGATGCCGGTTGGCGGGTAGATGAAAGTATCTCTGTTACTTGGGGAAATCTCGCTGCTTCCTCCGGCAATCGGTATCGCATAAATGTAGGTAGTCCTGCCAGTAATGGAGCAGATCAGATGTTGTATATAACAGAGGCGGATACCAAGTACGGCTATCCGGTAAGACCGGTGGAAAATAAATTCTATCAACTTTCTGGCAAAGTGTGGCGAAGGAATGGGGGATCTGGAAGTGCAACCTTCAATTTTTATTTTGCTGACGATCTGTTGGCAACAAAGCCTGTTTCAAAAAATTCTCTGACTCTTTCGGGAAACAATGTAGTAAATACGTTCAATAGTTTACGTTTTGTTGCACCGGAGGGTTTTACGTCAGGCTATTTTCTTTGGGATGTCCATGTTAATAGTGGTAACTGGAATGAGGCTGGCATCTGGCTTTTGCAACTTACTGAATTAGGTAATGCTGTTTCCGTAAAGTTTGATACCAATGGAGGCAGTTCAGTAGACAGTCAATATTTTTTAGATGGGGAATCTTATACGATAAGTAAACCTGCCGATCCTGTTAAAGACGATGGCTCTCCTTTTGATGGCTGGTATGCCGATAAAGAATTTACTATACCTTACGACTTCTCGGTTTCTATTACTACTGCAACAACTGTTTATGCCAAGTGGGAAGATGCGAGTGTGGTAAAAGCTCAGTTACAGACGTTGATATCTGAGGTGGAAGATGCCAAAGAAGGTGGTACGGAAGCCGGAATAAACTATTTGCAAACTGTTATCGGAGAAGCGCAGGCGATTGTCGATAATTCCGGTTCTACAATCAGCGATTTCACGGCAGCTATTAGTAACCTGAATGCTGCTCTTGCTGTTTATCATGATCATTCTTTAAAAGAACTGTTGGTGGGGGGAACCATTATTCCCGGTTTCTCGGCTACGACTTACATATATACCTATGATCTTGCTCCGGAGGCTTCTATTCCAACGGTTACAGCTGCGGCTATAGCTCCGGTTGCATCGGCCGGTATTGAGCAAGCATCTGCTATTCCGGGTAGCACTGTAGTAACAGTTATGGCTGGTGACGGTTCTACCCAAACCTATACGGTAACTTTTAGGGTAAACTATATGGCTGCTTGGGATGGTAACGGCATGGGGACAACTACAGATATTCCGAACAACTTTGGTTGGCAGTGTAGTAGTGACGTGATATGGGTGAGTGCAGATAATAGTAACGACACTTATGCATATAGATATAGAGATAATTTTGGCAGTGGTGTGGGGCGTGTGATTACCCATCCTGTTAATAATAGTGTCTTTTCTTTTCCGGTTTCTTTAACCGGAGGCAAAGTCTATAATTTCACTTGTCGCAACTCAAATGTAAACGGTACCTGTACCACAATGTTTGGCATCAATACGTCAAAAGACGCAATGGGCACAATGCTGAATTCCCAAAGCAAGACCTCTGCGAAGTGGAGCTCACTGACGACATTTAACTTCAACTTTGCGGCAGCAGTGTCCGGCACATACTATATGGTATGGCAAACGACAAATGGCACAGATAGAAATATAGCCACCGATTTCTTGCTTACAGAAGTGGGGAATGCCCTCAATGTATCTTTTAATACTGATGGGGGAAGTGAAGTAGCTACACAATATTTTGTAGAAGGAGAATCGTATGCAGTGAATCCTCCTGTTGAACCTACCAAAAACGGCTATGTATTTAGTGGCTGGTATAAGGACAATACTTATACATCACTTTTTAATTTCAATATTCCGGTTCTGGAGAATACAATCATTTATGCACGGTTTGTACCGGATGAAAATCCTACCATGACGAGCCTTACCATAAACAACGAAACGATTGCCATTCAATCTGCTAAATATATGAATATCACAGCTAATGGGACTTCTGAATTACACATTTCAGGCGAAAGTCCGTTGGTGGGCAGTACTATTAATCTTGCTTCGGACAATGCTTGGCTCTATCTTGAATCTGTTAAACCTTCGGAAGTTACTTCCAATTATCTGAGTTCTATAAAAATCAATGGACAAGCTTTCAATGCCGAAACGGATCGTATGGCCATTTACGGAAGTGGTACGGTGATTATTCCCCAAGGGAAACAAGTTTCTAAACATGCTCTGATAGCCTATACCGGGAATAATTATGGAGGTGAATCCATGGAATTTGAAGTAGAGAAATATTATCGAACAGCCGAACTTGGGGCTGCTTTCGATAACAAGATCCGCTCGTTTAAACTGAAGAAAGGCTATTCCTGCACGCTTGCCAATAATCCTGATGGTACAGGCTTTTCACGAGTGTACATTGCCAGTGATGCAGATATTGAAGTGCCCGAAATGCCCGAAGGATTGGAATTTGTTTCATTTGTGCGTGTATTCCGTTGGGAATGGGTTGGCAAAAAGGGAATTTGTAACGGTGGACTTGCTGCAATCACTAATTCTTCCTGGTACAATGACTGGGCTGCTGGTGGTGCTACGGATAATCCTGATTTTGAATATGTTCCTATGCGTCACAATTTAGGTTGGGACTCTTTTGAAACCATCAATACGAGAACCAATGTATCTCATGTTTTAGGTTATAACGAACCGGATCATACTGACCAGGCGAATTGTACGCCGATACAGGCGATTAGGCAGTGGCCTGAGTTATTTAAATCGGGTTTGCGGCTTGGGTCGCCTACACCTGATGCTATTAGAAAAGATTGGCTGGTCAAATTCTTGGAGTTAGCAGATAGTTTGAACTATCGTGTTGATTTTGTGGTGGGACACATGTACTGGAATGGGCAATCGGGGCAAAACCTGTATAATGGAGTGGTGGATGCTTGCACTCGCCTGTATGGAGGACGTCCGATGTGGATAACTGAATGGAACAACGGTGCCAACTGGACAACTGAAAACTGGCCTACTAATTCGGGCCCTCAGAGAGATGCGGATTTGAACATCATTTATGATGAGGATGGAAATGAAAAAACAGTGACCAGACCGTTGTCGCCCGAAAACGCAGCAAAACAAGCTACATGGATATTGGATGCGCTGGATGGGCTTGAACGTTGCGAATATCTTGAACGACATTCACTCTATAACTGGGTACAGGATGCAAGAGCTATGGTGTTGGACAATAAACTGACTCCTGCGGGGAAAAACTTTGCAGCATATAAATCGAAAGTGGGCTTTTCAAAAGCGCGGGAGTATACCCATACCTGGAAAATAGCTCCTCCTCTTCCCAACTATACTTTGTCGAAAGACTATAAGTCGATAACCATTAGCTGGTATGACCACAATGGAGAGACGGGTAAGAATTACACATTGCAGAAGAGTGTGGATGGTGGAGAATGGACAGATGTAAAGGTATTTATTGCAGCAGCTGAGATGAATCCTGATAATCCTTTGGTCTATACATATGGAAGTACAATTTCCTATACCGAAGAAATTGATTGCATATCGAAGGTTGATTACCGTATCATCGCGCTGAGCTATAAAGATACGCAGTCTTCTTATTCACGTACAGTAAGTGTGACCAGAGATGCTGTACCCGATAAACCAGTCTTGCAAGGTGAAGCACTCTCTTCTAAAATTATAAAATTGACTTGGAGTGCTGTGGATAATGCCCGTTCTTACAGATTGGAACGTGCGGAAAGTGCAAACGGAGAATATACGGAAATAGCAAACCTACTCACTGGTACGACTTATATGGATGAGAATTTAGCAGTGAATACTCCTTATTATTATAAGCTTTATGCATTGAGCACAGCAGCCACTGAACCGGTTTCTGATGTCTTAACCGTAAGTACGAAGGAATTGATAGCTCCTTCGGCAATAGACGGGCTGCGTATAGCAGCAGGAGACGGTCGTTTGACTTTAACCTGGGATTTCGCTTATGATGCTAAATATAGGGTATTACGTGCCGAGGAGAAGGATGCTTCATATAAACAAATAGCAGATGCTATTGAGACTACACGCTATGCGGATAATGGGCTTGTCGAAGGAACTACTTATTACTATAAGGTACAAGCCTATAATACGGCCGGTGATGGTCCGGAAAGTGAAGTTCTGTCGGCTATGCCTGTTGGTGGACAACATATATATATGTCATTTGATGAAAATGCAGGAACAACTGCTTTTGATGCATGGGGTGGATATCATGGAACACTGTTGGAGGGTGCTGAATGGACTACTGGTAAAACGGGAAGCGCGGTAGCGCTCACTAAGAGCAAAAGTTCTTATATACAATTGCAGGATGGTGCACTTAGCAGTTTGGAAGATTTCACCATTGCCACTTGGGTTAACTTTAACGGAGGAATGGGACGTTTGTTTGATTTCGGTACCGGGACAGGCACATTTATGATGCTGGCACCGGCTACAACCAAGATACGCTATAAAATAACATGCGGAGCCGGCACATTTGATATTACTATTCCTTGTGCGATAAAAACTAAGGAATGGGTACATTTTGCTATGACACAGGCGGGTACTTCGGTTAAGTTTTATCTGAATGGTACTTGTGTAGGTACAGGTGAAAATACGGATAAAATTTCTCCTAAAGATATGGGAATCACTACACAAAACTATTTGGGGAAATCTCAGTGGTCGAGCGATGCCTATTGCGACCATATCTATGATGATTTTAGGATATATAATAAAGCATTGTCCGACCTGGAAGTGGCAAAGCTGGCTGACGCTATAGTTACTGTTTCCGTTTATAAAGGCAATAATACTGAAGAAACAGTAGAAGTCTATAGAGATGGTAGTGGTTTGGCTGACATACTCACCGGCAATACTATTGCCGTAGTGGACGATGCAGATGGTATTAACCTTCCGGAGGGACAGAACAACGTTGTCGTAAAGAATGCGGCAAACACTTATTCTTGTACCAGTTTATTGCTTACGGATAAACAGCCTTTTTATTCGCCTGTCAGTTTTACGGCTGCATCTGCTGTTTATCGACGTGACTTGACCGGATATGTATATGCTGATGGTGCAAATGGCTGGAGTTCTCTTGTACTGCCTTTTGCAGGTACCTTGTATGCCGGTGAAGATGCCAAGAAGCCTTTTATCAGTGATGATGACGCATTCGGAAATTACTGGCTGAAGACATTTGCTGGTAAAACAAACGGGACTATGAACTTTGAATATGCAAGCTCAATTGAAGCTGATATACCATACATCATAGCTTTGCCAGGGGAACGCTGGGGAGTGGAAAATAGTATTAAAGATAAGGAAATAGAGGTTCGTGGTACGGATGTAACTGTATCAGCCACTAAGGGCATTGCTAAAGTTACGGCAGATGATTATAGCTTTAATGGAACTTATGCAGTTGTTCAACCTGTCGGAACTCATTATATACTAAATGCTGAGGGAAATACTTTCATTAAACATGATGATGGAGCTACAGTTGAACCTTTCCGTTGCTACTTGCTTCCGGATGTAGAATCAATGTCGATGCCGAAAAGTTTTAGCATAGGTGGTGGAAATGGCGAAATCACCGGTTTAGAGAATGGAACTAAGGATCATGCCGGTAAATTGCGTGTGTATTCGGAAGCCAGCAATCTGAAGATTGTTTCCCCTAAGGTAGCTATAGTTCAGATTCATGGTGCGGATGGAGTATTGGTACGTACAGTGCAGTTGCAGGAAGGTGTGAATACTGTTACCGGTCTTGCTCCCGGTTTCTATGTTGTGGAAGGTCAGAAAGTCGTGATATATTCCAAATAAGAAAAGTGTAAATCTCAAAATGAACAAATATATGAAAAAAGAAACTTATGTGAAGCCAACTGTCGAGTTGATTTCTATGGAGAATGAAGGTTGTGTCATGACCGGTAGTTTTACTGGTGGCGGACAGATAAATCCGGGTACACGTTCTGGTTATGGACGTAGTCGGGGAAGAACCTACGGAGGAAATTCGAGCTCTGTCAGTGACTTGGAACAACTGATCGAGGATATACTGACAATAGATAAATAGTCAGGTTGTTGAAGAATGGTGCATTATTGATGGAAGAATGTTTCATGCACCATTCTTCAACATCTCTGGCATTTTTGTAATGCCGTAATGTGTTTCCTTTCCATACATTTGCCATGCAGTTCGGAAGCCAGGCATGCAGTTTCCGGATTGAAGATAGAGAACTTATATTATTTTTTTAATCTTAAAAATTATACGATGGAAAAACGAAAGATTTCCTCAAGAGCAGGGCTAAGCAAGGTGCTTTTTACCTTAATGGTTTGTCTGACTCTCATGATGAACGTCCCATATCTGGGCGCTCAAAATTCTCAAGTTACAGTAACGGGTAAAGTTGAGGACACGATGGGTTCTGTGATTGGTGCCAGTATTGTTGAGAAAGGTGTAGCTTCTAATGGTACAATTACCGATATTGATGGTAACTTCTCCATTAAAGTAAACCCGAATGCTACATTGGTAGTGAGTTTTATTGGTTATAAAACGGTGGAAATTCCTGTAAAAGGGCAAAGGAATGTGAAAGTAACACTACAGGAGGATAGTGAAATGCTGGATGAGGTTGTGGTTGTGGGTTATGGTCAAATGCGTAAAAAAGACCTGACCGGTTCTGTTATCCAGATTCGTCCAGATAAGTTGGCAAATGAGGCTCCCAAGACTGTGCAAGATGTATTGCGTGGTACACCGGGGTTGAATGTCGGTTACGATGCTTCTGCTAAGGGTGGTGGTTCTATGCAGATTCGTGGTCAGCGTTCTGTATATACGGATGGTGGACATAATGATCCGTTGATTATCCTTGATGGTATGCAGTTTTATGGTGAACTTTCTGAAATTAATCCGAATGATATTGGCCAGATTGATGTATTGAAAGACGCCTCTTCTGCTGCTGTTTATGGTGCTAAAGCTGCCAATGGCGTTATAATTATTACGACTAAAAAAGGTAAGTCAGGTAAGCCGACCATCAATTTTACTGCTACTCTTGGTATCAATACAAAGAGTGAATATCGTGATGTTTATGATGCCAACGGCTATATGAGATATCGTGAAGACTGGTATAAGAAAGATACTTATGCCACTGACCCTTTTACCGGTGTTTATGGAGCGTATGCAGCTGGACAATGGAAAAACAAGAAGGATGAGAACGGTAAAGATATAATAGGCTCTGATGGCAAGCCCGTACAAGAATATATATATAACCGTGCTGCCGGTTATTATGATAATCCTGCGAATTTGGGTCGGTATGGCATCTCTGTTGACCAATGGAGAGCGTTCACTTCAAATGAGAGTGGGGAATCGGATGCCAGTATTTATGCAAAGCGTTTGGGACTGGAAGATGGTGTTTTGGCTAACTATTTGGCCGGAAACACGTACGACTGGTACGATCGTACTTTCCGAACAGGCATCAATCAGGATTATACGGCAAGCATTTCCGGAGCCGGTGACCGGATGAATTATTATATGTCTATCGGTTATCTGAAGAATGAAGGAGCAGTGAGAGGCAATGATTACAATGCTATTCGTGCCAATTTGAAGGTGAATGGCAAAGTAACCGACTGGTTGGAAATAGGAACGAACGTTAATTTCCAGGATCGTAGTGACGGTGATATTTCTGTAAATCTTGGTACGGATTACTGGGATGCCAATATGTTGCGAAACAGTCCTTACTCCACTTATCGTAACGAAGATGGTAGCTATTGCCAATATCCGATGGGTTCCAATAAGAAATGGGGCTACAACTATGACTTTGAACGTCAGTATCTGGATCTGGAGAAGGGCTATACTGTGTTGAATACTATTTTCAATGCCAAAGTAAAATTGCCTTTTGGAATCACTTATGATTTCAATATAGCTCCTCGTTATCAATTTTTCTATGACCGCTACTTTATGTCAGCTGCCAAACCTGACTCTAATCCGGATAGCCAGGGCGTAAATCGTGAACAAAGTAAACGTTTTGATTGGTCTTTGAATAATACTATTACATGGGATTATACATTGGCTCAAAAGCATCACTTTATTCTTACTTTGGTGCAGGAAGCAGAAGAACGCCGTTTTTGGCAGGATAAGATTAACGCACGCAAGATATTACCCTCGGATGCCTTGGGATTTCATAATACCAGCAATGGTAGCAAGACGCTGAGTAGTTTTTCTTCAAATGATACGCACGAAACGGCTGCTGCTTATATGGCACGTCTGTTCTATTCTTACGATGATCGCTATATGATTACTGGTACGGTTCGTCGTGATGGTTATTGCGCTTTCGGTGCCAACAATCCGTGGGCTACCTTCCCTTCTATATCTGCTGCATGGAATTTTACCAATGAAAAGTTCTTTAATTGGGAGCCGATGAGTACCGGTAAATTGCGTGTCTCTTGGGGTAAGAACGGTAACCGTTCGTTGAAAGACCCTTATATTGCTCTTGCCAATCTGGGTGCCGGAGCAGGGGCTACAATGGGGTATTTGGTTGCTAATGGCGGTACAGTAGATGTTAAGTATTTGGGTATGGACCGTTTGTCTAATCCGAATCTGCAATGGGAGAAAACGGAAGCTTTAAATTTTGGTTTGGACTTCGGATTCCTGAATGATCGCATCACGGGTAGTGCTGAATATTATATTATGAAGACGCATGATATGATTATGGGACAACGTCTGCCGGGATTTACCGGATTTGGAAGCATTACTACCAATTTGGGTGAAGTGCAGAACAGAGGTTTCGAGCTTTCATTAAATACCCTGAATATTCAGAATCGGGATTTCGAATGGCGCTCTACTTTAAGCTTTTCCATCTATAAGAATGAAATCAAGCATCTTTATTATGAATACGAAGACGTGCTCAATGAAGCCGGAGAAGTGATTGGTCGTAAAGAGATGGACGACACAAGCAACGGTTGGTTTATCGGACAATCCATTGGTACTATCTGGGATTATGAGATGGATGGTATTTGGCAGGCTGATGAGGCTGCAGAAGCAGCTAAGGTAGGACAACGTCCGGGCGATCCGAAAGTAGTGAACCACTATACTGCTGACGATAAAGAAGACGGTACGCCGGTTTACAATGAGAAGGACAAAGTGTTCCTGGGTAAGAAAAATCCGCCTATCCATTGGTCGTTCCGTAATGAGTTCACTCTCTGGAAGGATCTCAATATTTCTTTCAGCATGTATTCCTATATGGGACATAAGAGTCTGGAAGGTTATTATCTGAATCAGGATAATGGCGGTTCATTGATTACTTATAACAGCAATACTTTCAAGAAGAGATACTGGACACCTGAAAGTCCGACTAATGAGTATGCGCGTCTCGATGCCTATGGTCCGAATGGCGCTAAGGGTGTACAGAAGTTGCACAATCGTTCCTTCATTCGTCTGGACAATATTTCTGTGGCTTACACCTTGCCGCAAGCGTGGACGAAGAAGATACAGCTGGAACGTGTAAAACTCTTTGGTACTGTTCGTAACGTAGCGACCTGGGCGGCAGACTGGGAATATGCAGACCCGGAAACCGGTGGCTTGGCTACCCGTACTTTTACATTCGGATTAAACTTAACTCTTTAAACTGTTGAAACAATGAATAATTATATTAAGAATAAGCTCTCTAAGGGTGTATTGCTCCTTACAGGAATAGCAGTATTCAGTGCATGCACTGACAACTTTTTGAAACCGGATCCTCTGTCGTTCTATGAACCTGAGACTACTTTTGCCACTGAATCTGGTCTGGAAGCTGTATTGGCTATGGCTGACCGTCATCTCCGCACTTGGGCATTCCACTATAGCAGTGGTGATTGTAATATCAGCATACCTCTTGGTACGGAATATCTATTTTCAGAACTTTCTCTGTATGGTAAAACTGATGGTACAGGTGGTGTGTATGGTAATTTTGCCAATCAGTTGCAACCTACCAGTGGTTTGAACAACGGTGATGACAACCGAATCATGTACTTCTGGAACGAAGGTTTCACAGGTATCAAGCATGCCAACACTATATTGTCCTTTATAGACAAAGTGACTGCATTGAGTGAGGAAACAAAAAATGCCTATAAAGGGCGTGCTTATTTCCATCGTGCTTACCGTTATTTGAACCTGGTGATGCAGTTTGGTGATATTCCTTTGGTAACAAAGACGCTGGAAGTGCCCAAACGAAACTATCGGTCTACCAAGAAAGAAGAAATCCTGGATATGATTACTCAGGATATGGAGAAAGCTGTGGAATGGGTGCCTGTGCAGAATGATACCCGTTACATTGGTATGGTGAATAAAGAAGCATGTCGTCAATTGCTTATCAAATGTTATTTGGCAACGGGCCAGTTTGAAAAGGCTGAGAAGCAAGCGGATATTTTGATTGATCAGTCGGGATTATCACTGATGACGGAAAGTTTTGGTAATGCGAATGATGGCGGTGAAACGCAGACATGGAAGATTACCCGTAACGTGATCTGGGACTTGCATCGTCCTGAAAACAAGATGATCGCTGCGAATAAAGAAGTTATTATGGGAATGCCTAACTGTACGGATGAGTCATTTGTGAACTTCTTATCTATGCGTATTTTTGGTCCTTTCTGGAGTGACGGTAACCTGAAGACACCTGATAGTAAAACAGCCGGTGAACGTTATGCACGTAATAATGGCAAGTATGAAGCTACTACTGACTTTACACGTGCTTTTGGCCGTGGTATTGCTACTGTTCGTGCTACTCATTTTGCTCAACATGGACTTTGGGTAGTGAATGGTGTGGAAGATAAGGAAGACCTTCGCCATAACTCAAAAGTAGGAAACTGGGTAAATATGGAGGACTTGACTTACAATAATAAGGATTCTAAATATTATGGTCAGAACTTTATGCTCTATTCACCTGAAGATGTTTGGGGGGTAGATAAAGATGGTAAACCTGTTATCACAACTCCTAAGGGAGCTTTACTCTGTAATGATACAATTCGTGATTGGTTTGATTTCCCTCACTATAAGATCTATTTGGAAGATGTGCGCAATGAGGCTAATATGGGAGCCAATGACTTTCAAGGTGCAGCTGGTTCCGGTGCTAATGCAAACTGGTATCTGTATCGTTTGGCAGAAACTTATCTGCTGCGTGCTGAAGCTAAATATTATCAGGGTAAGGATGCCACATCAGATGTAAATGAAGTACGTAAACGTGCTAAATGTTCACAACTTTATGCAGCTGGAACCGTGACTATTGGTGATATCATGAACGAACGCGCTCGTGAACTTTATCTGGAAGAATGGCGCAATGTAGAGTTGACCCGCGTATCTCTTTGTCTGGCATTGAGCGGCAAACCTGATGAATGGGGAAATATTTATAGTAAAGACAATTGGGATAAACAGCAAGGTACGGATAATGTTGGCGGAAGCTACTGGTATCAACGTATCATTCATTATTCTTTGTATAATAAGGGTGACATCGTTTCCAATGGCAAGACTCTGAATTATTATATGGATAAGCGTAACCTTTTCTGGCCGGTTCCGAATAGTGCTATTACTGCGAATAATAAAGGGCAGCTTGCTCAAAATTACGGTTACGATGGATATGATGCTAGTGTACCGATGTGGGAAACTTGGGAAGAAGCTGTTGCTGATGAGGATAAGAGTGAATAATCAGGTTGGAGGATTTCTATAGGTTTAGTTCTTAAATAAAGAGGTTGGGTCAAAAGTACTGTGCTTGTAGAGGCGAATCGTCATTCGTTCGGAATACACAAAGTGATTTTGACACAACCTCTTTTCTTTTTAAAGATATGAAGATATGAGTAAATATTTGAATATAACAGGATGTTTCTTATTCCTTTCTTTTTTCTTTCAAACCATTCTTTTCGCGCAAAACACTTCGATTGGTACGAAAGATATAGTTTCCGGTGAAGTCTGGAAAGATACAGACGGTAATGTTATTAACGCCCATGGCGGCGGTATCCTCTTCAACAATGGAAAATACTACTGGTTTGGAGAGCACCGGCCTTCTTCCGGTTTTACGACGCAGGTGGGAGTGACATGTTATTCGTCAGCCGATTTGCGTAACTGGAAGTACGAAGGTGTAGCTTTGGCTGTATCTGACGAAACAGGAAGTGATATAGAGAAAGGATGTATCATAGAACGTCCTAAAGTTATTTATAATCAGAAAACAGGAAAATACGTAATGTGGTTCCATTTGGAACTTAAAGGAAGAGGATATGGCCCTTCCCGTGCCGGAGTTGCGGTAAGCGATACCCCGGCGGGACCTTATCGGTTTATTCGCTCGGGGCGTGTGAATCCAGGCGTCTATCCGCTGAATATGACACGGGAGGAGCAGAAGCTTACCTGGAATCCGAAAGATTATGAATGGTGGACTCCGGAGTGGCGTGAGGCTGTCAATAAGGGAATGTTTGTGAAACGTGACCTGGAAGGTGACGGGCAGATGTCCCGCGATATGACCTTGTTTGTGGACGATGACGGCACAGCCTACCATATTTATTCCTCAGAAGAGAACCTGACGCTCCACATAGCAGAATTGTCTGATGATTATCTGAGCCATACCGGAAAGTACATTCGTATATTTCCCGGCGGACATAATGAAGCGCCGGCTATATTTAAGAAGGATGGAACTTATTGGATGATAGCTTCCGGATGCACAGGATGGGAACCGAACGAAGCCCGCCTGATGACTGCTTCTTCAATTCTGGGGGAATGGTCGCAATTACCCAATCCTTGTGTAGGTAAAGATGCGAAAATTACTTTTGGAGGACAAAGTACCTACATACTGCCACTAAAGGATGGTGGATACATGTTTATGGCAGATGCGTGGCGTCCGAAAAGCCTGTCGGATTCGAGGTATATTTGGTTGCCTGTTCGTTTTAATGAAAAAGGAATTCCATTTATAGAGTGGGTTGATAAGTGGTGAGTGTGGAGTGAAAATCTGCCATTTATCTATAGAATGGTCGATTATGCACCCTTTTTGAAATAATTTTAGTAGTTCGGTTTGTCTGAAAACAGATATATTTGCAGCGATGAAAAACAACTTATAATTGAATATCATGAAAACGTGGAAATATTTGTGGCTACTATTGATTGTAGCCTTGCTGGTTCCCATCAATGTTTCGGCAAAAAAGAAAACGGAAAAAGTAAAGTCTGATCGTGAACTTTGGACAGGAATTCTGTACCAGATGGCAGCGCCTGTACTCAGCAATATGAGCGAAGGCAAGTTGCAGGAAAATATGCTGGTAGAGTTGAGCCCTACATGGGACGGTCGTGATAAACGGGTGACTTATATGGAATGCTTCGGACGGTTGATGGCCGGACTGGCTCCGTGGCTGTCACTGCCCGATGATGATACGGCGGAAGGAAAACAACGCAAACAATTGCGTGAATGGGCATTAAAGAGCTATGCTCAATCCGTAGATCCGGAAAGTAAAGATTATCTGTTGTGGCGGAAAGAGGGACAACCCCTGGTGGATGCCGCTTATATAGCTGAAAGCTTTTTGCGTGGATATGACGCTTTGTGGGTTCCATTGGATGATTTGACAAAACAACGTTATATAGCTGAATTCCAGCAACTGCGTCGGGTAGATCCCCCCTATACGAATTGGTTATTATTCTCTTCAACTGTTGAGTGCTTCCTGAAAAAGGCGGGTGCCCAGACGGATTATTACCGTATCACTTCAGCTTTGCGTAAAGTCGATGAATGGTATGTGGGAGATGGCTGGTACAGTGACGGAGAGGATTTCGCCTTCGATTATTACAATAGTTTTGTGATTCATCCCATGTATGTGGAATGCCTTGAAGTGATGACAAATGGCGGAAAGCAGAATATCTGGAATGTAAAAGGTGGAAACTTCCCGAAAGCCTTGAAGCGTATGCAGCGTTTCGGCATGATATTGGAACGTTTTGTTTCTCCCGAAGGTACTTTCCCGGTCTTTGGCCGTTCGATTACTTACCGTACCGGTGTACTGCAACCGCTTGCCTTGCTGTCATTGCGTGGCTGGTTGCCAAAGGAATTGCCTGCCGGACAGGTGCGTGCGGCGATGACCGCCGTTATTCAGCGTATGTTCGGTGATAATCACAACTTCAATGCGGAAGGCTATCTGACATTGGGGTTCAACGGTTCTCAACCTAATATATCGGATTGGTATACCAATAATGGCAGCCTATATTTGGCCTCACTTGCCTTCCTGCCGTTAGGATTGCCCGCTGACGCTCCTTTCTGGACGGATGCACCGCAACCGTGGACATCAAAGAAAGCATGGGGCGGAGAAGATTTTCCGAAAGATCACGCTTATCATGACTAAAACGGTAAGCTGCCTATTTTTCCTCTTAAATAAGGATATCATGAACAGATACATTCTCCTTTTCTTTCTAATTCTCTCAACGACTTTCACACTCCGGGCACAGCAGGCCCGGCTTGTGGAAGTGGGACAGGGATATAGCCAAACGTCAGTCAACACAACTGTATTCCGCAACAACTCCCTTGTAACACAAGGGGATGAGCAATATATCTGTTATTATGATGCGGATGGTTATCTGGTGCTGGGTAAGCGGAAACTGAATTCCGACCGGTGGACGCTGAACCGGACACAATACAAAGGAAACGTAAAAGACGCCCATAATATTATAAGTATGATGCTGGACGGGGATGGTTATCTGCATCTCTCGTTCGATCATCACGGACATAAGTTGAACTATTGCCGCAGCACGGCTCCGTATACACTGGAACTCGGAGATAAGGAACCTATGACGGGTGTAGATGAAGGAAATGTCACTTACCCGGAGTTCTATCCGCTGAAAGGGGGCGATTTACTTTTCGTCTACCGTTCCGGTTCTTCCGGCCGGGGCAATCTGGTGATGAACCGCTATTCCGTGAAAGAGAAGAAATGGAGCCGGGTGCAGGATGTCCTGATTGACGGTGAAGATAAGAGGAATGCTTACTGGCAACTCTATGTGGATGAGCAAGGCACTATCCACCTATCCTGGGTGTGGCGTGAAACGTGGCATGTGGAGACGAACCATGATCTTTGTTATGCCCGTTCCTTTGACAATGGCGTGACATGGTATAAGGCGAATGGCAAGAAGTATGAGTTGCCTATCCGCTATAACAATGCGGAATATGCCTGCCGCATTCCGCAAAATTCTGAATTGATCAATCAGACCAGTATGAGTGCCGATGCGGGCGGCAATCCTTATATCGCGACTTACTGGCGTGATCCCGACAGTGAAATCCCCCAATACCGTATTGTATGGCATGACGGTGCCATGTGGCGTAACCGCCAGGTTTCGGATCGCCGGACGCCCTTTTCGTTGAAAGGGGGCGGCACCAAGATGATTCCCATTGCCCGTCCGCGTATCGTGGTAGATGGTGGTGAAATCTTCTACATCTTCCGCGACGAAGAACGGGGAAGCCGGGTGTCAATAGCGCATGCGTCAGCAGTCGGGACGGGTGAATGGACTTTTACTGATTTGACGGATTTTCCGGTAGATGCCTGGGAACCGTCGCATGATACGGAACTTTGGAAGCAAAAACGCCGTCTTCATCTCTTTGTGCAACATACCAAGCAAGGGGATGGAGAACGTATGGTGGACTTTGCTCCTCAGCCGGTGTATGTGCTGGAAGTGAGATGACAGTGAGTTAAATCGGAGTTCATGTAGGATGTTCTGATTCTCAACGAAGGGCGAATTCCGTTTCTATATGAGGAGATTACAGTTCCCCTATAGGGAAACAATAGTTCCCATTAGAGGAAACTTGCGTTCCCATTAGAGGAAACTGACGTTTCTATTAGGGGGAACGGGCGTTTCTATTAGGGGAAACGGGAAGCATCTCTAATGATATGAATATGAATAAGGTAAATAGATTAATTAAATGAATAAGCATATTAGTATGAAAAAGTATTTCGGAAACATTCTGGTCCTGGCTTTTTGTCTGAACGGAATGTCGGCTTGTGCTTCCCCTAAGGATGAAGCCAAAGAGATTGTGGATATTATTTATAAAGTGAACAACTATTGGCAAACCCAGAATCCAGAGCACGGACGCTCTTTCTGGGACAATGCAGCTTATCATAGTGGTAATATGGAAGCATTCTTCCTGACTGGTGACTCCGATTTCATGAACTACTCCAAGGCTTGGGCTGAACATAATCAGTGGAAGGGTGCTAAGTCGGATAATAAAGCCGAATGGAAATACAGCTATGGCGAGAGTGATGACTATGTGCTTTTTGGTGATTACCAGATTTGCTTTCAGACGTATGCCGATTTATATAATATAGAACCGGATACTCAAAAAATAGCTCGTGCCCGCGAAGTAATGGAATATCAGATGAGTACAGATAAGAATGATTATTGGTGGTGGGCTGACGGTCTTTACATGGTGATGCCTGTGATGACTAAACTATATAAGATTACCGGCAATCCGCTTTACCTGGAGAAACTGCATGAGTACTGGGCATTTGCCGACAGTCTGATGTACGATCCGGAAGATGCGCTTTATTATCGTGACGGAAAATATATCTATCCTAAACATAAAAGTGTGAATGGTAAGAAAGATTTCTGGGCTCGTGGAGATGGATGGGTTTTAGCTGCCTTGGTTAAAGTCCTGAAAGATTTGCCTGAAACGGATAAATATCGTCAGGAATATATAGACCGTTACCGTGCGATGGCAAAAGCTGTGGCTGCCTGTCAGCAACCGGAAGGATACTGGACACGGAGTCTGCTTGATCCGGAGCATGCTCCCGGACCGGAAACCAGTGGCACTGCTTTCTTTACTTATGGTCTGTTGTGGGGAATGAATAACGGCTTTTTGGATAAGGCTACTTATCAGCCTGTAATAGAAAAAGCCTGGAAGTATCTGACGACTGTTGCTTTGCAACCGGATGGACGCATCGGCTATGTGCAACCCATCGGCGAGAAGGCCATTCCGGGACAAGTGGTAGATGCCAATTCAACAGCTAACTTTGGAGTAGGTGCTTTCTTACTGGCGGCTTGCGAAATGGTACGATTCCTGAATTGATTATTCTATTTTTTCCAGAAGATACAAAATGGAGTTTGTCGGCATTGGCAAGCTCCATTTTGGTTTAATAACCTGGGTAAAACTTTGTTTTTTAATGAAATGACACAAAATTATTCCCTTTTTGCATGATTCGTGGTAGTATATCTCTTATTTTATGTGTATTTTTGACACCCAATAACTAACGTGAATTTTATGAGGAATACTATGAAACAATTTGCAATTGCAATTAGCTTGATGTTGGCAATAACATTGCCTTCATTCTCTCAGCAACAACATCCTATCGTTGAAAAAGATTATGTGGCTTATTTGTTCACCTACTTTACAGGTAACCACATCAGTGAAGAAGCCGTATGTTATGCCGTAAGTATGGACGGATATACATATTGGGCACTGAATGACGGCAAGCCCGTTCTTGATTCGAAAGTAATCAGTTCGACCGGTGGTGTGCGCGACCCGCATATCCTGAGAAGCCAGGACGGGCATACCTTTTATATGGTGGTGACAGATATGGTATCTGACAATGGTTGGGATTCGAACCGTGCAATGGTGCTGCTGAAGTCCAATGACCTTGTAAACTGGACGCATTCCATCATTAATATGCAGAAACGTTATAAAGGACAGGAAAAGCTGAAGCGTGTTTGGGCACCGCAGACGGTTTTTGATCCTGAAGCCGGAAAATATATGGTGTACTGGTCTATGCAGTATGCCGGTGGAGCCGATATCATCTACTATGCATATGCCAATGACGACTTCACAGATCTGATCGGTGAACCGAAGCCCCTCTTCATTCCGGAGAATAAGAAATCATGTATCGACGGGGATATTGTCTATAAAGACGGCGTTTTCCACCTGTTCTATAAGACAGAGGGACATGGAAACGGCATTAAAGTGGCAACCACCCGTTCGCTGACTTCCGGCCAGTGGAAAGAAGAACCGGATTACAAGCAGCAAACAAAAGATGCTGTAGAAGGCGCCGGCACATTTAAACTGATAAACCAGGATAAGTATATATTAATGTATGATGTATACATGAAAGGCAAATATCAGTTTACGGAAACTACCGACCTGAAGAACTTCAAAGTGATAGACAGTGAAGTGAAGATGAATTTCCATCCCCGCCACGGAACGATTATTCCTATCACGCGCGATGAATTGATCCGTATCACAGATAAATGGGGCAGGCCTGCCGAATTGGGTGCAATACCGAACAACCCTGTATTGCCCGGATTTCATGCCGATCCTGAAATCTTATACTCAAACAAGACAAAGAAATATTATATCTATTCCACAACCGACGGACAACCCGGCTGGGGCGGATGGTACTTCACTGTTTTTTCTTCAACCGATCTGAAGAACTGGAACTATGAAGGCGTTATGCTGGATTTGAAATCCGAACAGGTACCTTGGGCGAATGGAAATGCCTGGGCACCGTGTATTGAGGAAAAACTCATCAAGGGAGAATACAAGTACTTCTTTTATTATAGCGGCAATCCTGCCAAAGGCGGAGGAAAGCAAATCGGCGTAGCAATGGCCGACTCACCTACCGGACCGTTTACCGATCTGGGACAACCCATCATTACAGACTCCCCTGTAGGACACGGACAGCAGATAGACGTGGATGTCTTCACCGACCCTGTATCCGGTAAAACCTATCTGTATTGGGGTAATGGCTACATGGCCGGTGCCGAACTGAATAAAGATATGATTTCCATCAAGAAGAAAACACTTACGGTAATGACTCCCGAAGGAGGAACCTTGCAGGATTATGCATTCCGCGAAGCTCCTTATGTATTTTACCGTAACGGACTTTATTATTTTATGTGGTCGGTAGATGACACCGGTTCACCCAACTATCATGTGGCTTACGGTACATCTAAATCGCCGCTGGGACCTATCGAGGTGGCTAAAGATCCGATTGTACTGATTCAGAATCCGGAAAAACAAATCTACGGTCCTGCACATAATGCAGTGTTACAAATTCCGGGTACGGATGAGTGGTATATCGTTTACCATCGTATTAATAAGAACTTCCTGAAAGATGGTCCGGGCGTGCACCGCGAGGTGTGCATTGATCGCATGGAATTCAATGCGGACGGAACCATTAAGCCGGTAGTGCCAACCCTTTAATTATATGACTATTAAAATACCAGAGAAACATTATTTGATCATGAGAAACAAACTGAAGGGATTAGTTTTTTTATGTATGGCGGTAGTCTTGCCGCTGACAGCACAGAATGTAACCGTCAGCGGGCCTGACGGTAAATTACAACTAACAGTTTCGTGCCCGGAAGGGAAGGAAGCATCGTATTCTCTCACCTATAGCGGGAAACAGATGTTGGAATCATCTCCGTTGGGTCTGGAGACCAATGTGGGAGACTTCGCGAAAGCAATGAAACTGACTGGGTATAAAGAAAGGAAAATTGATACCGTTTACATGCAATCGCGTATCAAAGCTTCTAAGATACACTATCAGGCCAATGAATTGGTATGTGCTTTTGTCAATGCAAAAGGGCAGAAGATGGACGTAATATTCCGTGTGAGCAATAATGATGTTGCTTTCCGCTATACGTTGCCCCGCCAGGGCGAGCGGGGAAGCCTTGTTGTGAACAGCGAAGCGACCGGCTTCCGTTTTCCTAAACAGACTACTACCTTCATATGTCCGCAAAGTGACGCCATGATAGGCTGGAAGCGGACAAAACCGAGTTATGAAGAAGAATATAAGGCGGATGCCCCGATGGATGTCCGTTCACAATACGGACATGGATATACTTTCCCCTGCCTGTTCCGCGTAGGAGATAATGGCTGGGTACTTGTCAGCGAGACAGGAGTAGACAGCCGCTATTGCGGTTCGCGCCTGAGCGATGTAACAGAAGGAAATCTGTATACGGTAGCTTTCCCGATGGCTGAAGAGAATAATGGTAACGGAACAGTTGCCCCCGCTTTCGCTTTACCGGGTTCTACCCCTTGGCGTACGATTACGGTAGGTGAGACATTGAAGCCTATTGTAGAAACCACTGTTATCTGGGATGTAGTGGAACCGTTGTATGAGACGGAACATGATTATCAGATGGGACGTGGAACCTGGAGCTGGATACTCTGGCAGGACGGCAGTATCAACTATGATGACCAGGTGCGTTATGTTGATCTGGCTGCTGCAATGGGTTATGAATATGTGTTGATTGACAACTGGTGGGATACGAAAATCGGCCATAAGCGTATGGAATCCCTCATTGACTATGCACAAGGTAAGGGTGTGGATGTATTCCTGTGGTACAGTTCAAGCGGCTACTGGAATGATATCGAGCAAGGGCCTGTCAATATGATGGATGATCCGATTATCCGCAAGCGTGAAATGAAATGGCTTCAGGAACAGGGTGTGAAAGGTATCAAAGTCGATTTCTTCGGTGGAGACAAACAGGAAACCATGCGTTTGTATGAAGGTATTCTGAGTGATGCTGACGATCACGGTCTGATGGTAATCTTCCACGGCTGTACAGTGCCTCGCGGATGGGAGCGGATGTATCCCAACTATGTAGGCAGCGAAGCGGTACTGGCTTCCGAGAATCTGATTTTCAACCAACATTTCTGTGATGAAGAAGCTTTCAATGCCTGCCTGCATCCTTTTATCCGTAATGCGGTGGGCAGCATGGAATTTGGCGGTACTTTCCTGAACAAGCGTTTGAACCGGGGGAACAATGGTGGAACTACCCGTCGCACGACGGATGTATTCCAGTTGTCAACAGCTGTGTTGTTCCAGAATCCTATTCAGAATTATGCTTTGGCACCCAACAACCTGACGGATGCCCCGCAAGTTTGCCTGGACTTTATGAAACAGGTGCCTACTACGTGGGATGAAACACGTTTTATTGATGGTTATCCCGGAAAATATGCAGTTGTTGCACGTCGTCACGGCAAACAATGGTATGTAGCTGCCGTTAACGGTACAAAAGAAGTACTGAAGTTGAAACTCGAATTACCTATGCTTGCAGGAGAGACTCTCTCATTCTATAATGATGATAAAGAACTGCAACCCCAGTTGCAAACTCTGAAACTGAAAGCTGACGGCAAACTCCAACTGACCCTCCAACCGCAAGGTGGCGCCGTACTGGTTCAGGACTGGAAAACGAATGAAAAGGAAATGGGAGCCTATCTGTTTACCTATTTCAAAGACGATACACATAGTTTATATTTCGCAGTCAGCGATGACGGATATACATTTACGGATGTAAATAACGGTCAGCCCATTATCGCCGGTGATACGATTGCCGAACAGAAAGGTATCCGTGACCCGCATATCTATCGTGCACCGGACGGTACTTTCTACATTGCCATGACCGACCTGCACATCTTTGCCCAGCAGAAAGGTCTGCGCAACACCGAGTGGGAGCGTGACGGAGCCAAATACGGCTGGGGTAACAACCGTGGTTTTGTCCTGATGAAATCAAAAGACCTTGTAAACTGGACACACCATGTGGTCCGTATTGACAAGACTTTCCCCGGATATGATGAGATCGGTTGTGCCTGGGCACCTGAACTGGTCTACGATGAACATGCAGGCAGAATAATGATCTACTTCACCATGCGCATGGGCAATGCACGGAATATGCTGTACTATGCTTATGTAAACGAAGATTTTGACGGTCTGGAAACAGAACCCCGGCTATTGTTCCAATATCCCGATGCTACCAAATCAGCTATTGATGCCGACATCACGAAAGTAGGTGATAAATATCACATGTTTTACGTTGCTCACGACGGAACACCGGGCATCAAACAAGCTGTATCGAAGTATATCAACCGTGGATATGCTTACCTGCCGGAATGGGTAGATCCGGAACCGAAAGCCTGCGAAGCTCCTAACATGTGGAAGCGCATCGGCGAAGACAAATGGGTGGTAATGTATGACATCTATGGTATCAATCCTCATAATTTCGGTTTCAGTGAAACCACTGACTTTGTGAACTTCAAAGATCTGGGACACTTCAATGAAGGTGTGATGAAGGCGACTAACTTCTCTTCACCGAAACATGGAGCAGTAATCCACATCACTAAGAAAGAGGCTGAGAAGCTGAGAAAGTACTGGAAATAGGTCGATACAAATGTATTGAAAACAAATAACCCGATAAATAATACCATGAACAGATTGATTAGATTTTTAAGTGTATGTTTACTTCTGTCCTTTGTCTTCCCTGTGCAGGCAAAGGTGGAGGGCGTGACGAATGAACCGAATCAGGTGTACCTCTTTTCCTATTCGAACCGTGACGGACGCAGCGGCCTGAAGTTTGCCTGGAGTCCCGACGGAGAGAAGTGGTTTAGCGTGGCTGATGGATTTGCCTATGTGAATTCCGACTTCGGTCCGTGGGGACGGGCAAAGACTATGTTCAAGCCCCATTTGATGCAAACCCGTGCTGATGGCAAATGGCATTGCATCTGGGAAGCTACGAATACCGGTAAGGCACTTGCCTATGTAACCTCTCCCGACTTGCAGAAGTGGGAAGCACAGAGTTATTTCTCTCCCGAAGAACGTAGCAAGTATGAACCCAAAGATGTGTATCCCACCACTCAGAAGAAGGTATTGGTGAATGGTTCCGAAGAAGAAGGCTGGGTACAGGAAGTTCCCTATACTACCGTGCAGCAGATCATCCGCTATGCCGAACATAAGAAATACCGCCAGTCACTGAATGCCGAGCGTACCGAGCAAGACCCTGTACGTTTTGCCAACCTCAAGCCTGTAGAGGCTACTATTCAGGTGAATGCAGGTCAGGCGAAAGAAATCAGCAAGCATCTGATTGGTATTTTCTTTGAGGATATCAACTATGGAGCAGACGGTGGCTTGTATGCCGAACTGGTTCAGAACCGTGACTTTGAGTATACCCCGACCGACCGTGGTAACGATCAGAACTGGAATAGTACTCACTCCTGGAGTGTTCAGGGCAGTGATGCTACATTGAGCATTGCAACGGAAAATCCTATTCATCCTAATAACTCCCATTATGCTGTTTTCGATGTGAATGCAGCTGAACAAACAGCATTGGTGAATGCCGGTTTCGATGGCATAGCCCTGAAGAAAGGTGAGAAATATGATTTCTCACTCTTTGGTAAAGTGCTTGAGGGGAAAGGAGGCAAGGTACTTGTGAACTTGGTTGATAAAGATGGAACAATTATAGCACAAACTGCCGTAAATGTAACATCTAAAGATTGGAAACAACAGAAAGCAGTCTTGACAGCCACAAGCGATGCGGCGGCGGCATCTCTGTCCATTGTTCCCCAGGCTGTCAGCAAGTATGCGCTGGATATGATTTCCCTCTTTCCGCAAAAGACCTTCAAAGGTCGTAAGAACGGACTCCGCGCTGATCTGGCACAAACGCTTGCCGATTTGCATCCCCGTTTCGTACGTTTCCCCGGTGGTTGTGTGGCTCATGGCGATGGAATAGATAATATTTATGATTGGAAAGGTTCTATCGGTCCGTTGGAAGCCCGCAAGCCGCTCCGCAATCTTTGGGGATACCATCAGACACGCGGTCTGGGATACCACGAATACTTCTTGTTCTGTGAAGATATGGGTGCGGAACCCGTACCTGTGCTTGCAGCCGGTGTACCTTGTCAGAACTCTGGTACCTGCGCCCACCATTCCAAGGATGAACTGACTTGCATGGGACAGCAGGGTGGCGTTCCGATGGAAGAAATGGATCAGTACATCCAAGATGTTCTCGACCTGATAGAATATGCCAACGGAGATGCCCGCAAAACCGTGTGGGGTAAGAAGCGTGCGGAAGCCGGACATCCGAAACCGTTCAATCTGAAGTTCATCGGTATCGGTAATGAGGACATGATTACACCTGTCTTCGTGGAACGCTTTAAGATGATATTTGATGCAGTGAAAGCAAAACATCCTGAAGTTACCGTGATTGGTACTACCGGTCCGTTCTACGAAGGTACGGATTATGAAGTAGGTTGGGATCTTGCTACCGAACTGGGTGTACCGATGGTAGACGAGCACTATTACGTAGAACCGGGTTGGATGATTCACAATCAGGAATATTACGATCATTACGACCGTAGCAAAGCGAAAGTCTATTTAGGCGAATACGCCGCCCACCTGCCGGGACGCCCCAATAATGTAGAAACTGCGCTTGCCGAAGCTCTCTATCTAACTGCCGTAGAACGTAACGGTGACGTGGTAGAAATGACTTCCTATGCTCCGTTGTTGGCTAAAGATGGTCATACACAATGGAATCCGGACTTGATCTATTTCAATAATACGGAAGTAAGACCCACAGTAGGCTACTATACCCAACAAATGTATGGTCAGAACGCCGGTACCGAATACCTGTCTTCTACGGTAAAACTGAATAATGGTTGGGATGCCGTGAAGAAACGTGTCGGAGTATCAGTTGTGAAAGACGCTAATACCGGAGATTATATCGTGAAGTTAGTGAATATGCTTCCGGTGGAAGTTTCTTCCCAGGTGAAGTTGGACGGAGTTACTTTGGTAAATCCTTCGGCTACAAAAACGATATTGACAGGTGATCCGAAAGACAGAGGAGCTAAACCCGCTTCTTCTGATTTCAAGGTAGAAGGAAATGACTTTTCTTACTCAATGCCGGCTTATTCGTTTACAGTGATACGTATTCATCAAGTCGTTGGTAAATGATAATTAAAAATATTCTTATTAATCATATCAACCATGAGAAAACTAACCACCCTTTTAGTCCTGTCCCTTGCACTGGGTGTGCAGGCGCAGCAGCATGTGATGACCGTCGACGTTTCCAAACCGACGGCAAAGATACAACCTGAAATGTATGGCATCTTTTTCGAAGATATCAACTTTGGTGCCGATGGAGGTCTGTATGCCGAACTGGTAAAGAACCGTTCTTTTGAATTCCCACAACCTTTCGTGGGTTGGGTGCCTTTCGGTAATGTAACCGTTCAGGATGCAGACCCTTGTTTTGACCGCAATCCTCACTATGTACGCGTAGTGAACGACGGCCGCCTACTGCGTGCCGGACTGGATAATGAAGGTTACCGCGGCATCGGTGTGAAGCAAGGCGAAGAATACCGTTTCTCCGTTTATGCCCGCACGCCGGATGCGAAGCCGATGAAGCTCTCCATCGAGCTCGTCAACTCCAATGCACAGAATCTGTTGAAGAAAGAAATCGAAGTCAGCGGCAATAACTGGCAAAAGCTGACGGCGGTGCTGAAATCTCCTTTCACAGACGCTCATGCCCGCCTGCGTATCGTCCTCGAAACACAGGGTACGGTAGATATGGATCATATCTCCTTGTTTCCTGTGAATACTTGGAAAGGACGTGAGAATGGTCTGCGTGCCGACCTCGCACAAGCCCTTTATGACCTTAACCCGGGCGTATTCCGTTTCCCCGGTGGTTGTATCATCGAGGGTAACAGTCTTGAAACCCGTTACCAGTGGAAGAATTCCGTAGGTCCTGTTGAAAACCGCCCTCTGAATGAAAACCGCTGGAACTACACCTTCAAACATAAAGCCTTCCCTGACTATTTCCAGACTTTGGGACTTGGTTACTTCGAATACTTCCTGTTGAGCGAAGACCTCGGTGCAGAACCTCTTCCGGTAATCAGCTGCGGGCTCTCCTGCCAGTACGAAAGCAACGAAGTAGTTCCGATGGATGAACTCGATCCGTACATACAGGATGCACTCGACCTGATTGAATTTGCCAACGGCCCTGTTACTTCCAAGTGGGGAAAGGTGCGTGCCGATATGGGACATCCCGAACCCTTCAATCTGAAGATGATCGGTATCGGTAATGAACAGTGGGACAAGGTTTATGTAGAACGTTTGGAAGCTTTCACAAAAGCTATCCGTGCGAAATACCCTGATGTGAAGGTTGTAGGTAGCTCCGGCCCGAGTGCCAGCGGTGATAAATTCGATTATCTCTGGCCCGAAATGAAGCGTATCGGTGTAGACCTGGTGGACGAACACTACTACATGAATCCTGATTGGTTCTTTGGCAATGCGTCACGCTATGACAATTACGACCGCAAAGGTCCGAAGGTTTTCGCCGGAGAATATGCTTCACACGATCATTCCACGAAGAAGGATAACAACTTCCTCGCCGCCCTTTCCGAAGCTGCCTTTATGACGGGACTGGAACGGAATGCGGATGTTGTTCATCTGGCTACTTATGCGCCGTTGTTTGCTCACGTAGACGCTTGGCAGTGGAATCCCGACCTGATCTGGTTCGATAACCTGCGCATGATGCGCACACCGAACTATTACGTTCAGCAGATGTACGGCATGAATGCCGGTACCGATGTACTCAGCCTGAAGATGGATGGCAAAGCAGTAGCGGGGCAGGACAGCCTCTATGCAACAGCTGCACTGAATGCACCTACCGGAGAAATCATCCTGAAACTGGTGAATGCAAGCAGTAAGCCTGCCGATGTTCAGATCGATTTCAATGGTTTGAAGAAACGTCAGTTGGTTGCCGGTTCCTGCACTTACTTACAGAATGACAATTGGCGCACAGTAAATACGCTGGATCAGGAAGCGATTGTTCCCCGTGTACGTCCGGTACAGGTAGAAGGGCAATCTCTGAAACTGAAACTTGAACCACGTTCGTTCGGAGTGTACCGGATGGAATAGTTACAAGCTCTTTGAACTCTATTCCCCCTTTTTTGAACTATTATTCCCCCTAAAAAAAGTTCATTCACCCTATCTTTGTAGCGGTATGCAGAAAATATTCTTCGTACCGCTACAAACATACTAATTTTATATCCATGAAGAAACATCTTATTACCGGACTCTTTGCAGCCCTGGCTCTGACTGCAAATGCACAGTCCTTTAAAGAGTGGCTTGATCCGGAGATCAATGCCGTGAACCGTGCTCCCATGCACACTAATTACTTTGCCTATGAATCGGCAGATGCCGCCATGCAAGGCAAGAAAGCCCAATCTACTAATTACATGACTTTGAACGGTACCTGGAAATTCTCTTGGGTACGCAATGCCGACCAGCGTCCTACCGACTTCTGGAAAGTAGGTTTCAATGACAAAGGCTGGAATAATCTGCAAGTTCCGGCTGTGTGGGAATTGAATGGTTATGGCGATCCTATTTATGTAAACACTGGCTATGCCTGGCGTAATCAGTTCCAGAACAACCCTCCTGAAGTTCCTACAGAGAACAATCATGTAGGTTCTTACCGTCGTGAGATCATTGTTCCCGCTGACTGGAAAGGGAAAGACATTATCGCTCATTTCGGTTCTGTAACCTCCAACATGTATCTCTGGGTAAATGGCCGTTATGTAGGTTATAGCGAAGACAGCAAGCTCGAAGCCGAATTCGACCTGACTCCTTATTTGAAACCCGGACAAACGAATCTTATCGCTTTCCAGGTATTTCGCTGGTGTGATGGAACCTACCTGGAAGACCAGGACTTCTTCCGTTACAGTGGTGTGGGACGTGATTGCTACCTCTATGCCCGCAACAAGAAACGTATCCAGGACATCCGTATTACTCCCGATCTGGACGAGGCATACAAAAATGGTTCTCTGCGTGTGACGCTCGACCTGAAAGGCAGCGGTAACGTAAATATGGAATTACTGGATGCTACCGGCAAGGCAGTAGCTACGGAAACAGCCAAAGGTAGCGGTACCATTCTGATGAATGTGGAAAATCCGCATAAATGGACAGCCGAAACTCCTTACCTCTATACACTGCGTGCCACTTTGCAAGGCAGCAACGAAGTAATCCCCGTAAAGGTAGGCTTCCGCAAGATTGAATTGAAAGGTGACCAGATATTAGTAAACGGTCAGGCCGTTCTCTTCAAAGGTGCCGACCGTCATGAAATTGATCCGGATGGTGGTTATGTCGTATCTCCCGAACGCATGATCCAGGATATCCAGGTCATGAAGAAATTTAATATCAACGCTGTGCGTACCTGTCACTATCCTGATGACAATCTGTGGTACGACCTTTGCGACCAATACGGTTTGTATGTAGTGGCTGAGGCTAATGTCGAATCACACGGTATGGGTTATCGTGAAAAGACACTGGCTAAACGCACCGACTATGCCAAAGCTCACATGGAACGTAACCAGCGCAACGTACAACGCGGCTTCAATCATCCCAGCATTATTTTCTGGTCATTGGGTAACGAAGCCGGTTTCGGACCTAACTTTGAAGCTTGCTACCGTTGGATCAAGAATGAAGATTCCAGTCGTGCCGTACAATACGAACAGGCGCACGGAAACGAATTTACCGACATCGACTGCCCCATGTATGCCGATTACAAGCACATGGAAAGATATGGCCAGCGTACAGATGCCAAGAAGCCTCTTATCCAGTGTGAATATGCCCACGCTATGGGTAACTCACAGGGCGGTTTCAAAGAATATTGGGATCTGATCCGTAAATACCCTAACCTGCAAGGCGGTTTCATCTGGGACTTCGTAGACCAGTCCGTTCGTTGGAAAGGCAAAGACGGTGTAACTATCTACGCTTATGGCGGTGACTTCAACCGTTACGACGGTTCCGACAAGAACTTCTGCGATAATGGTCTGATCAGTCCCGACCGTGTTCCCAATCCGCACATGTACGAAGTGGGTTACTATTATCAGAACATCTGGACAACTCCCGCTGACCTGAAGAACGGCGAAGTGAACGTGTACAACGAAAACTTCTTCCGTGACCTTTCCGCTTACTATCTGGATTGGCAATTGCTTGCTAACGGTAAAGTAATTCGTACCGGTCGTGTAGAAGACCTCAACGTAGCTCCGCAGCAGACTGCCAAAGTGAAATTGAACATCGGCAAAACCTGCGAATGCAAAGAATGGTTGTTGAATGTAACTTATCGCCTGAAGAACCGCGAAGGTCTGCTTCCCGCCGGATATGCCGTAGCCAAAGACCAGCTTGTATTGAACCCCTACAAGGCTCCTGCCATGGACCTGAAGAATGTGGAAGTTGTGAATACTCCTACCGTTGCTCCTCAAATCCAGGAAAACGACTGGCGTTATCTGATCATCAACGGTGATAACTTCCGTCTGGAATTCAACAAACATACCGGTTACCTGAATCGCTACAACGTAGCAGGCACGGAATTGATGAACGAAGATGCCGAACTGGCACCTAACTTCTGGCGTGCACCTACGGACAATGATTTCGGTGCAGGTTTGCAACAGAAATTCGCTGCCTGGAAGAACCCGGGTCTGAAGCTGACTTCCTTCAAATGGGAGACAGTAGACAATCAGACAGTGGTACGTGCAGAATACGAAATGAAGAATGTTTCTGCCAAACTGGATCTTACTTATGTAATCAACAACAAGGGTGCTGTAAAGGTGACTCAGAAGATGACTGCCGATCCGCAGGCTAAAGTATCTCATATGTTCCGTTTCGGTATGCAGATGCAGATGCCCAAGACTTTTGAAACTGTAGAATACTATGGCCGTGGCCCGGTAGAGAACTACAGTGACCGTAATCATTGTACAGATCTGGGATTGTATCGCCAGAGTGTAGATGAACAATTCTATTCTTATATCCGTCCGCAGGAAACAGGTACGAAGACCGATATCCGCTGGTGGAAGCAACTGAACGATGCCGGACGCGGTTTGCAGATTGTAGCTGACGCTCCGTTCTCCGCATCAGCCCTGCACTATACTATCGAGTCTCTGGATGATGGTTGGGACAAAGGTCAGAGCCACTCTCCCGAAGTGAAAGAGGCTAACCTGACAAATCTCTGCATCGACAAGGCTCAGATGGGCTTAGGATGTGTGAACAGTTGGGGTGCATGGCCGTTACCACAGTATCAGTTGCCTTATGGTGACTATGAATTTACGTTCATTCTTACTCCGGTACAACACGGTATAGAAATTGAATAAGTTATAGATACGCGGACGACGCGGATGAAGCGGACAAACGCGGATTTATGATTATTCCGCGTTTGTCCGCCTTATCCGCGTCGTCCGCGTATCTATCCTCATTATATTAAAAGAACTAATATGAGAAAAGAATTATTGGTGTTTATATTTACCTTGTGTTCTGTCCTTACATCTGCCCAGCAGAAGGTCCCAAACCGCTTCCGTACCAACATCCCTCTTGATTCCATCCACTTGAGTGACCCCTGCATACTGGCCGATAAGAAAACCTCCACTTATTACATGACCGGTACCGGCGGCCTCCTTTGGAAAAGCAAAGACCTTGCCCGTTGGGAAGGCCCTTATCGTGTAGCAGAAACTGATCCTGACTCCTGGATGGGCCCTAAACCCGAAATCTGGGCAGCTGAGCTGCACGAATACAACGGAAAATATTACTATTTCGCCACTTTTACGAACAACGCCATCAAGATTGATACCGTAAAAGGAAACGTCATCCCCCGTCGTGCCAGCCACATCCTGGTCAGTGATAAACCGGATGGCCCTTATAAACCTATGAAAGACCCCACTTACCTACCCGAGAATATGCCTACCCTTGATGGGACATTCTGGGTGGATAGTGACGGCAAACCTTATATGATCTATTGCCACGAATGGCTGCAAAACTGGAACGGTACGATGGAAAAGATTGAATTAAAGCCCGATTTAAGCGGTTCCATCGGCAAAGGAAAGATTCTTTTCCGTGCCAGTGAATCTCCCTGGAGCCGTGAGAAGATGGGGGACAAAGTATTGCCCAACCGTGTAACCGACGGACCATGGCTTTTCCGCACAGGTACGGGCCGGTTAGGTATGATATGGACAAGCTGGGTATTCCAGGACTATACACAAGGCGTTGCCTATTCCGAGAGTGGAACCTTGGATGGCCCTTGGATACAAGAGAAAGAACCGGTCACTCCGCCTAACTTCGGACATGGAATGTTGTTCCGTACTTTGGATGGTGAGTGGATGATGTCGGTTCATAGTCATAAAGATGTGAACGGGCGATATATTCGTATTCCGCACCTGTTTAAAGTCGATTTATCGGGGGATAAACTGAAAATTGACTGATTTATCACCTTTTATGAAACAATTGTGCTACTACTGAATGAAAATTTCACTCTATCTTTGCAACATCGACAATAGGTTATAGATTAACATAAGATTGGTATTAATAAACAAAGGGTAGTTTTTTTAGTTACAGTTTTCAGTAGGTAGTTGTTATAAGAGGCGGATGTCCCTTCAGGTAGAAGGGATGTCCGCTTCATCTTTTTATTGCTTCTGTTTTATGTACTCCGACGGTGCCATTCCATATTCCTCCTTAAAGCAAGCCCGGAAATACCCCAAGTCATTGAAACCGCTTGCGTAAGCAGCTTCGGAAATGTTTAGTCCTTCTTCCATCAATAAGCGGAGACTGTTTTTCAGTCTTATTTTCCGGATGAACTCATTGCCTGATATGCCTGTTAGCCCCTTTATCTTCCGGTAAAGGGTGGAGTGGCTCATGTTCATCTTGCCTATCATGAAAGGCATGTCCAATTGAGGTGTGTCGATATTTTCTTCTACTATTGCAGTAAACCTGTTCAGGAATTCTTCATCCAGCCTACTTAGTTTCATTGATTCCTGAGATTGTTCAGGTTTTAGCTCTTTGGTGCGGTTGGTTATCAGCAGGGCTAACTTCTTCCGTGATTCCAACAGATTGTGAACGCGACTATGTAATAACTTGGCGCTGAATGGTTTCGTAAGATATGAGTCGGCACCGCTTTCATAACCCTCTTCTTTATCTTGAATGGAATCTTTGGCTGTTAACAGGATGACAGGTATATGGCTGGTGCGTACATCTTCTTTTATCAGTTTGCATAATTCAATACCGTCCATCACAGGCATCATGATGTCGCTGATAATGATATCAGGGATATATTTCAGTGCTTGTTCTATTCCTTCTTTTCCGTTAGTTGCAGTTAGAATGTGGTAGTTGTTGCTGAAAGAAGTAGCGATGTATTCGCGAATATCATCATTATCTTCTACGACCAGTATTACCGGACAAGTATCATTTTCTTCCTCTTTTAAGCTTTCCGTTTTTTCTGGAATACTTTCCGTTTTTTCTTCTTTATGCAAGGCATCGGGATAAGTATTTTCGGTGAGAATCCGGAAAGTGAAAGTCGTTCCTTTACCCGTTTCACTTTCTACATGCAGACTGCCTTCGTGCAGGTCGGCCAGTGATTTGACTAATGCAAGGCCGATGCCTGTGCCTGACGCCTGATGTTTCCCTTTCGCCTGATAATAACGGTCGAAGATATGCGGTAGTGCGTCAGCATCTATACCGTATCCGGTATCGCTGACTACTATTTCTGTATATTGTTTGCCTTCCTGATTTATTGGATGCATAATCAGGTTGATTTCTCCCTCCGGAGTGTATTTTATGGCATTTGATAACAAATTATCCAGTATGGTAGAGATGATATCAGTATCAAAATAGAGTTTAGTCTTTGAGGGCTGAACACGGATGTGGAATTTTACTCTATCATTTCGGTTCAACTCTTTGTAACGCAAACCTATTTCTGTAATCAGATTACTTAAATCTCCTTTGGTTACTGTTAGTTTTCGGTTTTGTGTTTCCGTCTTGCGGAATTCCAGTATTTGGTTGATAAGGTTCAATAACCGGATAGCACTGCTGTGAATCATCTTGATTTTATTACTATAAAAAGCAGGTACGTTAGAGTCATTGACTAAATCTTCCAGTGGACCGAGTATCAACGTTAATGGGGTGCGCAGTTCGTGTGTGATGTTGGTGTAGAAGCGCAGACGTTCGTTGTTAAGTTCCTGTTCGTTTTGGCTTTTCTTTTTTTCCAGTTCAAGGGAGTTTTCCAGCATGAGTTTACGTTTGTAAAAACGGAACCAGATATACACACACAATAATACCAGCAGAATATACAAGACTTTCGCATACCACGTCAGCCATAGAGGTGGATAGATGTGTACTTGTAATGTGGCTATATGACTATCGTCCCACTCCTGATTTCTTAACCTTGCTTTTACTTTGAATGTATATTCTCCCGGGGAAATATTGCGGAAAGTAATCATGTTTTCTCCTAAAGTATTGGTCCATGTATTTTCCAGTCCGTCAATCATATATGCATATTCCACCTGTCCGCTTTGCGAATAGTCCGGTACGGTGAATGAGATGCGGAAAGAATTCCGGTTATAGGGCAGGTTGATGCTTCCCTCAGAGGTCGGAATGATAGTTCCTTCATTACGACTTTCTATCTGGTTGTTCAGACTTCTGCATTCGATAATCTGTACAGGAGCCACTTGGCGTTCTACGATCAGATTCTCCGGATTGAAATAGCAGACACCGTTTAGCGAACCGAAATAGAGTGTGCCATCTTCTGCCCGGCAGGCTGAACCTTCAATAAAGTTTCCCATAGGTATGCCGTCACGATAGTCGTAACTGTCGAATTTCTTCTTTTGCTTGTTCCAAAAGGATATTCCATCGTTGGTACTGAGCCAGATATTTCCGGATGCATCTTCTTGAATGGCACGTACGAAGGTGTCTTCAAGTCCTTGCTCATAACCGTATGCTTCAAACTCTTCCGGACGGGCTGTATCTTTAATGTATCCTATTCCGTTGCGTGTGGCAGCCCATACGCCCCCCTGAGAATCCATGTAAAGACTATTGATGGCATTAGAGCAGAAGCGAGTGCCTTTGTTCAGTTTGGCTACCAGCTTGTTTTCTTTGTCAAGGACAGCTATTCCTCCGCCATAAGTACCTATCCACAACTTACCTTGCTTGTCGCGGAGAATGCCATATACTGATCGGTCTGGCAATAACCGGTTGATTTCGTCTTCTTTGCGGAGAGTACCGTTGCTGTAGCTGTATATTCCATATTCGGCACCTATCCATATTTTTTCATCATTTTCCTTGAAAAAGGTGATGATATCTACATCAGCCATATCCAATGGAATACGTTCGATATGTTTGTTACGGGTATTGAACTTTAGAAGACCGTCATCGTATATTCCAAGTAATAATGCGCCTTGTTGGTCGCTGATGATGGAAAACACTTGTCCGTATGGTCTTGAAAGTTGTTTGGTAATATCTATACTTTTCAGGATTTTGTTGTCCTTGAATAATGTTATTTCATTTTCACCGCCCAACCAGATTTGATCGTTCTCATCTTTGCAAAGTCCCCATACAGGCTTGTGTTTAGTGATATTCCCTTTTTCAGTCATATAGGGCAATATGTGGAATTCCGGTTGGCTGTGGCTGATAAAATCTATACCGCTACTGTAATTGCCTATCCAGATATTTCCGAAAGAATCCTGTAACAAGGTGCGTATATTTCCTGATGTAACTCCGTGCTTGCTATTGTCGGCGGTGATATTGTAGAACTGTACCTTTTCAGGACTCTTAAAAGTTATACTATGTAAATCGAGTATACTGATCCCCCCAATATCGCTGGCAATCCATAATGTGCCGTCATTCATTTCTTTAATATCATAAATATGGTCGGCAATCAGAGAATGAGGGTTATCGGATTCATGCCTGAATACGGTAAATTCTTCTGTTTTCGGATTAAATAAGCCCACCCCCCTGTTGGTGCCTACCCAAATATTTTGCAAATGATCTTTATAAATGGAATAAATACTGTTTCCGGGCAAACTTTGCGGATTATTGTTTGCATGACTGAGCTTACGTACTGTTTTGTTTTTCAGGTTGATAATACTCATTCCGCTTTGGGCGTGTCCGATATAAAGGTGCCCTTCTCCATCGTCGAAACAGCACCAGTTGGATTTATTCAGGTTCTCTATGCCCATATCTGCGAGCGATGTGAATGTACGGCTATGTTTATCGTAATGAACAATGTTCCCGTAATGTGGAGTCAACCAAAGCCCTCCATCGGAGGCATGCGACAGGTGCACGATATTATCTGCCCTAATCTCGTCTTGGGATGTATAAGAGTAGAACTGGTAAGTGGAACAGTCCAATGCACTTATACCGTCGAATTTTCCACCTATCCATACTACATTTTCTGTTTCGTCATATAGTAGTACGTTTAGTGCATCATTGATTAATTGTGAGTTATTACTTTTATAGGTGGTGAAGTTGCATCCGTCAAACCGGTTCAGTCCAAGTTCTGTTGCCACCCAGATGCAGCCTTGTTTATCTTGTGCAATGTCGCGGACATAATTGTTCGACAATCCGTCTTCTACACCCAAATGTCGCAAGGTATAAGGTTGTGCCATGCTATCAGTACAGAATAGCAGTCTGCATAGCAAGAATAGAAGAAGTTTGTAGCTTCGCATGATTGTTCCTGTTTTAGGGTTGTCTTTGCAACAAATATACGATAAATCTGTATTTAATGTACTTGTTGCTTTGGTTTTGCCCGATTTGCCTCTGTGATTTGATGAATTTGCCTTGCCTTTGTATTACTGTAATAAGCACTCTTGCCTTTTTCTCATATCATTTGATGGTTGTGCAGGAACAAATTAAAGTTGGCTGATACTTTTTTGTTAGTCTACCTATATCAGTCTAAGACAGATTGGTCAAAGAGTGGGATAAAATAGCCATGACAAATTTGTCCTTTCTCGAAAGCGAATTTGTCCCCTATGTTTTCTTTATTACTTCGATATCTTTGCATATCCCATAATGGGACATAGTTTTGAGATTCTATTAACCTTATTATTATTATCTAATTTAAAAGGAAAACAATGAAATCAGATTCTTTTAGAAACAATCGGAAGGCACTTGCGGCCTTATTGCTTTGCACTGGTTTCATTGCCGGACAACCCCTCACGGTGAGGGCTACGGGCAATGAACAAAGTGTGCAAACGGTTCAACAACAAATCAAAGTTTCCGGAACTGTAAGTGATGCGCTGGGGCCGGTCATCGGTGCCAGTGTTGTAGAAAAAGGGAATGCATCTAATGGCACTATTACTGATGTCAACGGTAACTTTTCTCTTTCAGTACCTTCCGGTGCAACGCTTCTCATTTCTTATATAGGATATAAAGCGCAGGAAGTACAGGCAGTGGCAGGCAGAGTTATTGATGTAACTTTGAAAGAAGATACTGAAATGCTTGATGAAGTTGTGGTGGTAGGTTTTGGTACTCAGAAGAAGGTGAATCTGACCGGTTCGGTGGGAATTGCTACAGCGAAAGAGTTGGAATCCCGTCCGGTATCATCGGCAACACAGGCTTTGCAAGGCTTGGTTCCGGGTCTGAAGATTACGACGAATACTGGCCAGTTGGGAAAAAATATGGATATATCAGTGCGTGGCACGGGTACGATTGGTGATGGATCGAGTGGTGCACCTCTTATTCTGATTGATGGAATGGAGGGAGATATTAATACGGTAAATCCGCAGGATATTGAGAATATCTCAGTCTTGAAGGATGCTGCCGCTTCTTCTATTTATGGTTCACGTGCTCCCTTCGGTGTGATCCTTGTAACGACAAAGAAGGGTAAGGAGGGTAAAATCTCTGTCAATTATAACAATAGTTTCCGTATTTCCACTCCAATCAATATGCCTGAAGCTATGGATTCCTATTCATTTGCAGTCATGATGAATTATGCAGGTGTTAACCAGGGAGTAGGACAAGACTATACTGATGATGTATTACAAAAAATGCTTGATTTCCAAGCAGGAAAACTACAGTATGGACTTGATGAAAAGAATAGTTCAGCATGGGAGGACCGTTGGACGAAAGGATATGCCAATACTGATATCTGGAAGGAAACTTATAAAAGTTCCGTATTCTCGCACGAACATAATATGAGTGTGACGGGAGGTAGTGAGAAGATGTCTTATTACGCTTCTTTCAATTATTTGGATCAGGAGGGTTTGATACGGTTCGGTGAAGAAGGACAGAAACGCTACAATGCCACTGGTAAAATCAATGCCACCCTTACGGATTGGCTGAAATTTAACTGGAGTACTCGTTTTACGCGTACTGACGGTTGGAGACCAAGAGCATTTACGGATAGTTATTACGATGGTTTGGGAAGAGGAAACTGGCCCAATTTACCTGTCTACGATCGTAACGGGCATATCAATCAGGATGGTCCTCGCCAATTGGCCGAAGGTGGACAGAGGAATCAGCAAATTGACCGCCAATATTATCAGGGTGCTTTTATTCTGGAACCTGTAAAGAATTGGATTACTAATGTCGAGTTCAATTATCATATTAAAAATGATCACGTGAAGGAAGCTACGCTTACTTATTATAATTATGATCCGCAAGGTAACGAAATAAATAACGGTAGCCAAAGTACTAGCTTATTTGAATCGCAACTTAAGGAAAATTATTTGAATCTGAATGTCTATAGCTCTTATTCTCACAGTTTTGCCGATAAGCACAATCTTAAGTTTATGGCTGGATTTCAGGCGGAGAAGATGAAGCAACATTATTTTTCGGTCACCAAATATGGATTGATTACAGAGCAAGAAGACTTTTGGGATTTTGACTTGACGAATGGATTGGATGGTAAAGGTAATTCTAAAGATACGGGAGTAGAGGGCTATACTAACGAATGGGCTACGGCAGGGTTCTTCGGTCGTCTCAATTATGATTATTTAGGACGCTATTTATTTGAAGTGAATATGCGTTACGATGGTACTTCTCGTTTCCGCCGTGGCAGCCGTTGGCAACTGTCACCTTCTTTTTCTGCCGGATGGAATATTGCTCAGGAAGAATTCTTTGCCCCGGTCAACCATATTGTTGATCAATTAAAATTGAGATTCTCTTATGGAGAGTTAGGCAACCAGAATACAAACTCATGGTATCCTACTTACCGTGTAATGGATCTGGGAGCATTGAATGGTGATTGGATTCAGAACGGTGCGCGTCCTAATACTGCTAGTGTAGGAAGTCTGATTAGTACGTCATTGACATGGGAAAAGGTACGTACATGGGATGTAGGATTGGATTATGGTTTTTTCAATAATCGCTTGTCAGGATCATTTGATTACTTTATCCGTTATACTAAGAATATGGTGGGACCTGCAGAACAACTGCCCAATACGTTGGGGGTGGATGTGCCGAAGAAGAATAACTGTGATTTAAAGACTAAGGGATGGGAGGTCTCACTTTCGTGGAAAGACCGTTTGAATAATGGACTGAATTATGGAATAAGTGTGTCATTATCTGATCAAGTGACTTATATTGACAGTTATCCGGGTAATAAGACCGGAACACTGCCATATTATAGTCTTACGGAAAATAAATATAAAACAGGTTATATAACAGGGCACAAAATTAATGAGATTTGGGGGTATGAGACCATAGGTATTGCTAAAACGCAAGAAGAGATGGATGCTCATTTAGCTTCTTTGCCCAATGGCGGTCAGACTGCACTGGGGTCGCAGTGGGCAGCGGGAGATATAATGTATAAAGACTTGAATAATGATGGTAAAATCAGCGAAGGATCATCTACATTAGAAGATCATGGTGATTTAAAATTACTGGGTGATGCTAATCCTCACTATTTCTATGGTATTGATCTTACCGCCAGTTGGAAAGGCTTTGATTTTCGTTGTTTCTTGCAAGGGGTTATTAAACATGATTTTTGGCCAGGAATGTCTTCTTATTTCTGGGGGGTTCGTGGTGGCTTTAGTAAATGGTTCACTATTGGCTTGGAAGAGCATGGTGATTACTTTCGTGATGAACCTCTCGGACTGGACGGGCATGAAATTCCTGCTAATTTGAATTCTTATTATCCAAGACCTATTTTCTCCAAGTCATCCGATGGAACGAGTTTCGGTGCAAAGAATCAGAAAGTACAGAGCCGTTATATGCAAAATGCAGGTTATATGCGCCTGAAGAACTTACAATTGGGTTATTCTTTACCTGCATCTTTGTTACAAAAGGTGGGTGTATCCAACTGTCGTATCTTTGTTTCCGGTGAGAACCTATTGACTTTTACTTCTTTAAATTCTTTGTTTGATCCTGAAACCTGTACTGGCGGTTGGGGGGGGAATGCCTATCCACTCTCTTCTACATGGTCTTTTGGTTTAAGTTTAACTTTTTAATCTTCATGAAAAATGAAAACGACTAAATATATAATATTAACAGCTTTCGTACTGGGTGGCATGTTTGCATCGTGTGATGATTTTCTTGATATGGAACCGAGGTCTGATCTTGCTCCCGAGACCTACTTTACGGATGCCTCACAATTGCAGGCATATGCCGATAAATGGTATGCAAGTGTACTTCCTTCTTGTCCCGGCAACTCCTATGGTATTTATGCTAATGATCAGGGTACAGATAATCAGATTGCTGAAAGTGCTCCCTCTTATTTCTTTCCGGGTGAATGGAAAGTACCTAATAGTAGTGGAAATTGGAGCTTTAAAACTATCTATAATCTGAATTTCTTTTTCTCTTGTGTATTGCCTAAGTTCGGCGAAGATTTATCGGGAAGCCAGAATACTATTACTGGTGATTTACAGAATGTGAAACACTATATTGGAGAAATGTATTTTTTGCGTGCACTCGAATACTTCAACCGTTACCAGCAATTTGGGGATTTTCCTATTATAACAGAGCCTTTGGCTGATGATATGTTGGTATTGACTGAAGCGGCCAAGCGTTCTCCACGTAATGAAGTAGCAAGGTTCATTCTGTCAGACTTGGATAAAGCTGCTGCCTTGCTGGCTGGAAAAGATATGCAGAAAACCCGTATCAATAGGGATGTAGTTTTATTGCTTAAATCACGCGTAGCTCTTTATGAAGGTACATGGCTGAAATATTTTAAAGGTACGGCTTTTGTGCCCAATGGCGAAGGGTGGCCAGGCAAGAGTAAAGAATACAATGCGAATTATCAATATCCCAGTGGAAGTATAGACAATGAAATTAATTGGTTCCTGGATGAAGCTATGGCTGCTTCAAAAGAAGTAGCAGAGAAATATAAAGATCGGTTAACTGAGAATACGGGTATATTGAAACAAGATGTGAATACTCCGGAGAATCCTTTCTTTGCAATGTTTGGTTCAGAGGATTTGTCTGGTGTAGACGAGGTTTTGATGTGGCGTCAATATGTATCGGGTCTGGGTAGTGGACAAGATGTGGCTTTGGCAGCAGATGAGAGCAACTGGGGAGTTGGTATGACGCGTGGGTATGTACAGAACTTCTTGATGGCTGATGGACTTCCTGTTTATGCTCATGGTACTTATGCTGATGGCGACGGCTATTATAAGGGAGACAAAACTATTAATGATGTACGTCAAAATCGGGACAGTCGTTTGAGTCTTTTCTTGAAAGAACCAGGGCAAAAGAATGTTTTAGTGGAAAGTGTTACCGGGCTTACCAATATTTGGTTGGATGAACCCTATCCTGATATAACAACAGGTTCTTTGCAATATGCCTATACAACAGGATATGCATTACGTAAGGGAGGTGCTTGGGATAGTAAGTATCTGGTTCAGAATAAGGGTTATTTAGGACTTGTCATATATCGGTCGGTAGAGGCGTTGTTGAACTATATGGAAGCCAGTTATGAGAGAAATGGAACACTTGATGCTTTGGCGCGTGAATATTGGCAAAAACTTCGTAGCAGGGCTTTAGTTAGTACAGATATTGACGCTACTATAGTGGCAACTAATATGAGTAAAGAGGCTGAAAACGACTGGGGAGCCTATTCTGCGGGACAGATATTGACTGACAAAACACTATATAACATTCGCCGGGAACGTCGTTGTGAACTTCTTTCCGAAGGTTTCCGTTGGATGGATTTATGTCGTTGGAGAGCTATGGATCAGATGCTTACTGAACCTTATATCCCCGAAGGTTTTCATCTATGGAATACACCTATGCAAAACTGGTATAATGATAATACAGGAAATACTATATTGGTATATGGAAATGATAGCAAAGCCAATGTTTCTTCACCGGATGACAGTGAATATCTCCGTCCTTATAGAAAAAGAAGTAATCAGATTTGTCATGATGGTTTTGTCTGGAAAATGGCTCATTATTTGGAACCTATCCGAATAGATCAATTCCTCATAACATCGACTGATGGACGTTCGGTTGAAACTTCTCCTATTTATCAAAATCCATATTGGCCTGTTACAGCCGATATGCCTGCTGAGAAATAAATATTAGAATAAAAACAGGTTATCCGCATACTTTGCTCAAATATGCGGATAATCTTTAAATATAAAAAGGATGATTGTGAAGCCAAAATATAGATGGATTTTAGTTTGTGTCTTGCTGTTAAATGTCTCTTTATTACTGGATGCTAAAAATCGTATTTCTGAAAGTAAGAAGAACGTGGATGCGGTATCATGGGTTGATACGAGTTTGGAAGGAGCACAGAAATACGTGTTGCGGGTAGATGGAACCCCTTATTATATGATTAATATCCAGATACGGCTTGATTTGTTGCGTTATTCCGAGAAATGGAGTGATGCCGCTTGTGAAGCCTTGGTTGCACAGGCTGCGGCCGATGGATTTAATACAGTTTCCATTCCCGTACATTGGTATGAAGTAGAACCGGAAAAAGATAACTTTGATTGGAAGATTTTGGATGAATACCTGACATTGGTGAATAAATATGGGCTGAAGATGGAAATGCTGTGGTTTGGTGCCAATAGTGGAGGTCATGTGCAATGGCTGAGTCGCTCGAAAGAGATGCCGAACCATCTACGTACTCCTGACTATGTACTTTACTCTCCTGCACCGGATTCAAAAGAAACGACAAGCGATTACCGCATCCGTCGTGATATGTCGGATTATAGCATGGATATGACGGATGATCGTTTATGTGCAAGAGAAACATATGTGTTAGGAGTGGTGATGAAGCATATAAGTGAATGGGATAAAGCTAATGGGAACAAACATCCGATTATCGGCGTGCAGATAAACAATGAAGCGATAGGACAGAAGGGACTATTCGCAAACTCCGAAGTCATTTCTTATTTAAGTAAAGTGGCAAGTGCTGTGAAACAATCTGACTATGTTGTGTGGACACGGGCCAATTGTGTGTATTGGAATGTCATGGCTCGTGTGTATGGGAATGAGGAACGTCGTATTTCGAAAGAAGGTACAAATCTTGATTTTATGGGTATCGATACTTATCGGCATCATTTCTCGTCAGACACCTCATTTGTGGCAAGTATGAGGTACAATATGCCTTATGTGGGTAAGAATTTTCGTATGATAATGGAGACTAATACGAATGTGCCTTATGCAGCACAGATGCATCTGGCAGCTTTGTCTGGAAATTCTGCTTTTGACTTTTATAGTATTGAAAGTTTATATGGAAGGGATGGAGATATGGTAAAGCCGTTAGTTGCCTATCTTGAGGATATTCGTTTGGTAAATAAGATATTGAGTAGTGACAGGGTTGATCTTGCTATAAATGCCCACGGTTATGGTCTGTTTGTACACAATTGGGAAGGAGGAAATTCTACTCCAAGTGTCAGTAATGCAGGAATTGTGTTTGAACCTAATTATCCGACATCTCAAGGCATAAGTATTTTGAGGAGTAATACCGAACTTGTGTTAATGAGTTCCAAAGGAGGGCGTTTTACACTTCCAGACGGTATTGATGTACTTTCTGCCAGCAAAGGTTATTTTGATGATAATAATTGTTGGGTAAATGAGGGGGAAGTTCTTTTGTCTTCATCAGTACTCTTCGATGCATCTCCTTCCACTAACAGGTCTTTGTCTGTGGAAGCTGGTACAACGGTACTGCTTATTTGTAAAGACTTGGGACTTACTATTCCCTATATCATTTATCAGGCAGAGAATGCTATCCTTTGTGCTGGGACGAAATCAGATGCTGCAATTGAAGGCGTTGGCTTTGCCGGTAATGGATATGCACAACTACCTTCTTCTGAAGGTGCGTGTATCATTTGGAAGAGAGTTGATGGAAAAGCTGGTGGTAAGAAAACTTTAAAAATAAGATATTCTAATGGGAGTGGAAAAGCTGTCAAATGCCTGCTTTTTGTGAATGGAAAGATGCAGGTGATTCAATTGGAAGATACCGGTTCTTGGACTAATTATCGTACAGTAGAAACTATGGTAACTCTTAATGCTGCTATGGACAATCTGATAAAATTAGAATCCACAGGAAATTATAAACGGGTGAATCGTGTGGTCTATCCATTATCTGCAGGAAATATTGATGAGTTGCAACTATTTTGAACGGATAATGATATGAATAATCCTAATAATAAGAAAGGAAGAAAATCAAAATGAAAATCGGATATATTTTGTTATTAAGTATCTGTTTGCCACTAATGGTGACAACTGGGTATGCGCAGGTACGATTAGAGGTGGATGCAAGTAAGAAAATCGCTACTGTAAGTAAATTGTTCAATGGAACCAATATTGAAGACTTGAACAACCAAACCAATGGAGGTGTTTTTAGCCAGCTGTTACATGGTGAGGCCTTTGAGGAGAATATCGATATTGATTTTCTGAACGTGAAACGTGCTGATTACTCAAAACTCTATGTAGTGCTTGATGAAAGACGTATTCCGCATCTTATTACTCAAAGTGATATTTATCATCGGGTTAATTGGAATAACTTGTCAGAGAAATATGATTTTTATTCCAAAGATATTTATGATGCTACTCCGTTCGAGAAGCCCAAAATCATTTCAGGACTGAAATTCACTGGACGTTTCTTACCTTTTGATTCACTTCCGGCTAATATTCAACGGATAATGCTGGAACGGATTAACGGTAATGAACAGATAACTAAATATTGGAGTAAAATAGTAAGCGGACAACCTGAATACAGTTATAAACTGATACGTGATGGTAAGGCTTATATAGGTAGGCAAACACAGCAGATAAATTTTATCAGTGGTACAGGTGAAGTGGGTATCAGCAATTTGGGCCTTTATCGTATGGGGATTTGTTATGAGAAAGGAAAGCCTTATGACGGTGTACTGCGTATAATGGCTGAAAAACCTACTAATGTTTATATTTCCCTAAGAGATGAAAATGGACAGATACTGGATGAAAAATCTTATATATTGGAAGGTAATGGTAATTATGAAAAAGTACAGTTCAATCTGACTCCTTCTGCTTATACGGCTAATGGCGATTTTTGCATAACTTTAAAGCAACCGGGTACGCTTAATTTGGGCTTTGCTTTTTTGCAGCCGGGCGATTGGGGGCGTTCGAACGGATATCCTTTACGTAAATCTTTCATAGATGCATTGAAAAAACAGGGTATCACAGCTTTCCGTTATAATGGTTCCATGGTGGACGTAGGAGCCGATAAATTCCTTTATCGTTGGAAAAAAATGCTTGGACCTATTGATGAACGTCGGGTATTGTTTCGCTCAGGTTTTAACGTTTATGCTACCCACAGTTTTGGTATTATCGAAATGCTTCAAGCCGCTGAGTGCATTAATGCTGTAGCAATTATCGGTATGAGTATGGATGAAACAGCTGAGGATATCCGGGATTTTGTAGAATATGTTAATGGAGAGGTTACTTCAGAGTGGGGAGCACGTCGTGCAGCAGATGGCCATCCGATACCATATAATTTAAAGTATATTCAAGTGGATAATGAACGGCGTATTTCCCGCGGATATGTGGAATGTGTAAAGAAGTTTGCTAAAGCTGCTTGGTCGGTAGATCCTGATATGTCTATTATGGTTTCATTGAATATTAGTAGAAACAGATATATACGTGGAAATCAGAATTATGCGTTAGCTTCGGAATTGGTGGGATGGTTTATAGCTCAAGGTAAAGGCGATAAGTTTGCATGGGATTCACATTATAGTGGCAGTCGTAGTTTTGCTGGTGATAAAGAGTGGCTTGAGAGTGAGATGGGAATAGACTTGCAGCGTGAGTTGGCTAAAGATTATCCCGGTTTTAAATTGAATTTATGTCCTATGGAAGAAAATGGGTCTCGTTGTGATTGGGATCGTGGTTTGGCTCATGCTCATAATTGGATTGTGTTGCAACGTTATGGTGATTGTTTCAAGATGATGGGGACAGCTAATACGTTTCAACCACACGGATTACATTATATGTGGGATCAGGGACGAATTCACTATACGTCAGATAAAGTATGGTTTCAGCCATCGGCTTATATAGATGAACTAATGATGAAGTCGTGGAAACCGAATGTGGTGAAGACAATTAGCAGTGATGAGCAGAAGATTGATCTTACAGCAAAGATAGATGATAAAGGTGATGAACTGACACTCTATATTGTAAACATGACTGATCAACCCCAAGAGAGCGTGATAAATGTGAAGGGCTTTGGAAAGGTGAGAAACAAGGCAAAAGTCATATCTATGGGAAATTGTGAACTCACAGAATACAATACTATAGATAAACAAGATAATGTAGTTCCTCAATTTTCAGAATTAAGTATGGATGATATTGTAACTTATACATTTCCTAAATATTCTTATACAATGATTACCCTGCGGAAGAAATGAGGAAGAACTGTAGGATTATTAAAAATAAAATAGGTGAAAACGTTATGAAAAATACTTTATTAATGAGATGGTTACTGGTATTCTGTATTTCTACATTTTCATTGCTGCCTTTGTGGGGACAATATCGAGAAATAAAGGTAGATGCTCCTTTCCGTATGGAGGTAATTAAAGAATTTATTTATCCCTCAAGGAGTTTTTCTATAGAGGAGTATGGTGCTATAAAGGGAGGACAGGTGGATAATACGGATGCCATTGCCCAAGCGATAAATGCTTGCAGTAAAGCAGGAGGTGGTAGAGTCTTAGTGCCTGAAGGGGAATGGCTTACAGGATCAATACATTTGAAAAGTAACGTAAATCTTTATCTGGCAGAGAATGCAGTGTTACGTTTTACTGATAATCCATCTGATTATTTACCATCTGTAATGACTTCATGGGAAGGCATGGAGTGTTATAACTATTCTCCATTAATTTATGCTTTTGAGTGTGAGAATATAGCTATAACAGGCAAAGGAATGCTGAAGCCTAAAATGGATACTTGGAAAGTCTGGTTTGCCCGTCCCAAGGCTCACATGAATGCATTGAAAGAACTTTATACAATGGCATCTACAGATGTTCCTGTAGAAAAACGGGAGATGGCTGTAGGCGAGAACCATTTACGTCCGCATCTGATACAATTCAACCGTTGCAGGAATATCTTGCTTGATGGATTCAAAATCAGGGAAAGCCCATTCTGGACTGTGCATATGTATATGTGTGATGGCGGCATTGTCCGTAATCTGGATGTAAAAGCTCATGGACACAATAACGATGGGATTGACCTTGAGATGACCCGTAACTTTTTGGTGGAAGATTGTACTTTCGATCAGGGAGATGATGCGGTGGTAATCAAGGCGGGACGTAATCGCGATGCATGGCGTCTGAATACACCAACGGAGAATATTGTAATCCGTAATTGCGACATTGTAGAGGGGCATACTTTATTGGGCATTGGCAGTGAAATTTCAGGGGGTATCCGTAATGTGTATATGCATGATTGCAAGGTGCCGCAATCCGTCAGAAGGCTCTTTTTTGTCAAGACCAATCATCGGCGTGGAGCATTTGTGGAGAATATTCACATGGAGAATATCAAAGCCGGGCATGTACAACGGGTACTTGAAATAGATACAGATGTGCTTTATCAATGGAAAGATCTTGTTCCTACGTATGAAGAACGCATTACGCGTATTGATGGCATTTATATGAAAAATGTGACATGTACTTCGGCTGATGCCATCTACGAACTGAAAGGAGATGCCAGACTTCCTGCCAGGAATATAGTGATTGAAGATGTATATGTGGGGGAAGTAAAAGATTTTGTTAAGAAGGTAAATTACACGGAAAATGTGGTAGAAAAGAATGTTTCCTATTCCGTATTGAACCGTACAGGTGATAAATAAATTTGTTTTCTAATAGATAATAGATATGATTAAATTGCTTTTATTAGTAGCTTTTTTTTGTGTAGGGTGTGCAGGAATCTCAAATGAGGGTTCCGGAAAGATTGTTTATAATGGAATCCCTTGGTTCGATAATCAAGGAAATATCGTTAATGCACATGGTGCCTGCATAGTTGAGGATAACGGTAGATATTACCTTTTCGGTGAATATAAATCAGATAAAAGCAATGCTTTTCCGGGTTTTAGTTGCTATTCTTCGGATGATTTGGTGAATTGGAAATTTGAAAGGGTAGTACTACCGGTACAACCAGACGGTATATTGGGACCCAATCGTGTAGGTGAGCGGGTAAAGGTGATGAAATGTCCTTCTACAGGAGAATATGTCATGTATATGCATGCGGACGATATGGGGTATAAGGATCCTTATATCGGTTATGCTACATGCAGTACAATAAATGGGGAGTATAAATTACAAGGACCTTTACTTCATGATGGAAAACCTGTTAAACGTTGGGATATGGGAACCTTTCAGGATACGGATGGTAAAGGGTATTTGCTAATCCATCACGGGCCTATTTATCGGCTGAGCGATGATTATCGCTCCATAGAGGCAGAAGTAGCTCATGTGAAAGGCTCAGGAGAATCGCCTGCCATGTTTAAGAAAAACGGTATATATTATATGCTCTACTCCAATCTGACCAGTTGGGAGAAAAATGATAATTTCTATTTTACGGCACCGAAAATTGAAGGTCCTTGGACAAAACAAGGGTTGTTCTGTCCGGAAGGAAAGTTAACTTATAATTCACAAAGTACATTTGTCTTTCCGTTGAAACGGGGCAATGACACAATTCCGATGTTTATGGGTGATCGCTGGTCATATCCTCATCAGGCCTCGGCTGCTACTTATGTGTGGATGCCTTTGCAAGTAAATGGAACGCATATTTCCATTCCAGAGTATTGGCAATGCTGGGATATCGACCAACTGAAACCAGTAGATGCATTACGTGAAGGAAAGTTGGTTCCTATTTCAAAGATGGAATTTACACCGGATTGGAAGCAAGACAACGAGGGGTTATCTTCGAATGTTCGGGGCAGTGTTCTGAGTATTCCTTTTAAAGGGACTCATGCTGCAGTGATTGGGGAATCGAATCCTCATAGCGGATACGCAAGAGTGAGTTTGCTGGATGCCAAGAAGGATACGGTGTATGTTTCTTTAGTAGATTTTTATAGTAAATATCCGGAAAAAGCGATTCGCATCATGACTCCAGAGATGCCGGAAGATAGTTATACTTTATTGATAGAAGTGACAGGTATAATGCCAATATGGACGGATAAAACGAAAACGATTTATGGAAGTGATAATAGTTTTGTGACTATTGATAGTATTTATTATTTTTGAGGAGTTAAAAAAGCAAAGATCGAAGTTATTAAAAACCAGAGCTATGTCATGAAAAACGAACTGATAAAAAGAATCGGGATTTTTGTTTGTCTGTTGATTGCAGTCAATTGTTTATCTGCCGGGAATTTTCCTGTGGAGATACGTATTAATCCCTCTACCGGTGCTATTAGTGAACTGACCTTGAAGGGTGATAATCGTAGTATGAACTGGGTAGTGAAAACTGATGGGACTCAATACCCTTGGGTTAAGGATAACTATGGTTGGGGATTGGGATACTTTACGGCGGTTAAAGGAAAGGAAACCGTAAAGCGGGAATGGAGAGTACCTGTGGAAATCAGTCCTGACGGAATGAAAGTTTTATATCGTGAAGGTGATATACGCATTCTGGTAGAAAGAGAAATAAAACAGGGCGATTTGGTAGAAGAATATTTTTTCACTAATGAAGGAGAAGAACCTGTATCTTTATATGATGTGGCTATCTGCACTCCTTTCAATGATAATTACCCGGATGCACAACAATGCATTAATTCCCGTGCTCATACGCATATTTGGAAAGGTGGAAGTGCTGCCTATGTCAATGCTATCCGTATGGGAGCTTTTACTCCCCATCTGGGACTGGTGGTGACGAACGGAGCTATCAGGAACTATGAAATCTGGGAACGTGGACGTAAAAAGGCAAACTCACAGACAAGAGGTATCATTGCATTGGATCTACCGGATTTATTGTTGCAGCCGGGAGAAAGCTATTCACTGGAGTGGCATATCTTTGCTCACAATGGGAATGATGATTTCCGCCGTAAGCTTCTGGAAAAAGGGAGTGTACTTGTATCTTGTAATAAATATGTGTTTGAGAAAGGAGAGAAAGTCCGTGTGGAATGTCGGAGTCTGGAACCTTTAGAAGCGTGTACCGCTAAGATGAATGGAGTACCTGTCCCCGTAAAACAGGCGGGGAATCTTTGTTTTGTAGAAGTACCGATGGAACAGGCTGGAGAAGTACGTTTTGATTTCTATTACAATGGAAATAAGCAAACTCATGCAGACTGTCTGGTCATCAGCAATACGGCTGATTTAATCCGAAAGCGTGTCGATTTTATTCGTACCCGTCAACAGATGAACAATCCGTCTGATTTGCGTGATGGGGCTTATATGGTTTATGATAATGAAGGTGATAGCATTTATCTGAATGATACGCCAAACTGTAATCCGGTGGATCGCGATGAAGGAGCGGAACGCCTGGGTATGGGGGTACTACTGGCAAAACAGTATTTGCTGACTAAAGACCCGGAATTAAAGCAATCTCTTTTGAGGTACACTGATTTTGTACACCGGAAACTGCAAACGGATAATTACGTAACCTATTCGAGTGTAGACCAGAAGAATCGCAACCGTGGGTATAATTATATGTGGGTGGCGGAACTCTATTTTCAGATGTATAAAGTGACTGGCGGCAAACAATTTGTGACTGATGGCTATAAGACTCTGAAATCTATGTTCCAGCAGTTTGGTTATGGCTTTTATGCAATAGGCATTCCTGTTCGGTTGGGACTGCAAAGCCTGAAAGAAGCCGGAATGAAGAAAGAATATACGGATTTGCGGAACGATTTTATAAAGACAGGTGATGTGTTTGTAAAGAATGGTTTAAATTACCCTGCGCATGAGGTAAATTATGAGCAAAGCATTGTAGCCCCTGCCATTCAGTTCCTTGCACAGCTCTATCTGGAGACTGGCAATCAGAAATATCTGGATGAGGTGAAACGGCAAATGCCTGTACTGGAAGCATTCAATGGTTCCCAACCCAGCTACCATCTGAATGAAGTTGCGATTCGTCATTGGGATGGTCATTGGTTTGGCAAACGTGAACTGTTTGGTGATACTTTTCCCCATTATTGGAGTACGATAACCGGTGCGGTATATTATTACTATGCGTTATGTACCGGTGATAGCTCTTATCAGAAGCGTGCGGAAAATGTAGTGAGGAATAATCTATGTCTTTTCTTCGAAGATGGGAAGGCGTCTTGTGCTTATATGTACCCCTATAAGATTGACGGTGTGAAGGCGGAATTTTACGATCCTTATGCGAATGATCAGGACTGGGCGTTAGTCTATTATCTGTTGGTCAATAAGGGATTATAGAAAAAATGTACTTCTTTATGTACGATAATACATCTAATTGTACGTAGCTCCATACGCCGTATCTATGAACTTACTTATTGTTACTGAATATTTCTTAGCATGAAAAATCTGAAAATAAAACTACTGTTTGCACTCTGTGCGATATTACTCTTTTCAGCTTTTATAACGGAAAAGAAAGACGTTATCACCATCTTTATGATCGGTGATTCCACCATGGCCAACAAAAGCCTGAGGAATGGTAATATTGAGCGTGGTTGGGGGCAAATGCTTCCTGACTTCTTGACTGATGATGTTGTGGTTGATAACCATGCTCGGAATGGAAGGAGTTCGCTTAGTTTTATCAATGAAGGACGTTGGGATACGGTTGTTTCAAGGCTGAAGAAAGGTGATTATGTATTTATCCAGTTTGGGCATAATGACGAGAAGCCATCGGAGAAGTTGCACACTGACCCGGGAAGTACTTTTGATAATAATCTGCGCCGTTTTGTAACGGAGACACGTGAGAAAGGAGCTTATCCGGTGTTGTTTAATTCAATTGTGCGTAGGAATTTCCCACCGGAAGGGGCAATGGAAAATAAAGGTAGTTATGAGAAAGAAGGAAATGTACTGGTAGATACACATGGCGAATATTTGATTTCTCCCCGCAAGGTAGCTGAAGAAATGGGGGTACCTTTTGTTGATTTGAACAAATTAACCCATGATCTGGTAGTTGGGATGGAAGTAGAAAAATCAAAGGAACTCTTTATGTGGGTGCCCGCGGGTAAGTATGACTTCTGTCCGAAAGGAAAGGTAGATAATACCCACCTGAATATATATGGTGGAAAAGTGGTGGCAGGGATTGCTATTGAGGCTGTAGCCAAAGTAGTGCCGGAACTGGTGCCATATATTCGCTACCGTGATCCGGAAGTATATGTAGCCGACTATAAGGACAATAAGGAATGTGCTGTCAGTTATACTTTTGATGATGGTTTACAGGAGCACTATACGCTTGTTTTCCCCGAAATGGAGAAGGTTGGATTCAAAGGTACTTTCTGGGTATGCGGGAACATTATAGAGAATGAGGCTGCACGGCAAGGTAAGTCACGTATGACTTGGCCGCAGATGAAAGAAATGTCTGATAAAGGGCATGAAATCTCCAATCATAGCTGGTCGCATGCGAATCTGAAGCATCTTAACTCAGATGGAGTGAAAATGGAAATAGAGAAGAATGATAGCATTATAGGGGCAATGATAGGTAAGAAACCTCTGACATTCTGTTATCCGTTCAATGCCTTTGATGAAGTGATATTGCGGCAAGCTTCGGAAAGTAGAGTGGCTACCCGTACAAGGCAACATGGTGTGGGTGGTGATAAATCGAAATCCACGGTTGAGTCGCTGGATAAATGGGTGAAGGAGCTTATGATTGCCGGTGATTGGGGAGTGGCTATGATACATGGCATCTCTACCGGATATGATGCCTTCACTTCTTCGGATATATTATGGGAACATTTTCGTAGAGTGAAGAATCAGGAAGATAATATTTGGGTCGGTACTTTTCGTGAGGTAGCGGCCTATGTGAAAGAACGGAAGAATGTACACCTGGATATTGTGAAAAAGAAATCGCAGTGGGTGGTTACACCTCGTTTGTCGCTGGACAAAGAATTATTCGACGAACCTTTGACAATGGTGTTGGATAAGAAAGGGAGGGAAAAAGTGAAGGTATCTCAAAATGGAAAGAGTCTGTTGGTAAAAGATCGGGATGATAAACTGACCTTTGACTTCAATCCGTATGGGGGAGCTATAAAAATAAGTTTTCTAACCAAATGATAGGATGTATCTTTGAAAAATAACTTGAAATAATGAGAAAAGGGATTATCAGTTTAATTTTGCTTTTTATTGCGCAGCTTGGCTGGGCACAGTTTAATTTACGTTCCGGGCAATCGGTTGCACTGGTCAGTGACAATACGGAAGAACAAGTGGTGCAAACTGCTTTGAAATTGTTTATGCGTGACTATCAATCAGTATTTTCGACTCCTGCCGTTATGAATGTCCGGAAAGGGGATATCATAGTGGGAACTGTAGGAAAAACTTCATTGGTAGAGGCAACTGGTGTGGATCTTTCTTGTCTGAAAGATAAAAAGCAAGCCTTTCTACTGACTGTTTTACCGGATGGAAAACTATTGGTAGCCGGAAGCGATGCACATGGTACAGCTTATGGTATTATGGAGCTTTCCCGCCTGATAGGAGTATCGCCGTGGGAATGGTGGGCGGATGTGGTGCCGGAAAAAAAGACATCTTTCACTTTACCCGCAGATTACCAAACGACACAGTCTCCTTCCGTAGAATACCGTGGCATCTTCATCAATGATGAAGATTGGGGATTGATGCCTTGGAGCAGTAAGAATTACGAGCCTGCCGATCAGCAACAAATCGGTCCTAAGACGAACCGTCGCATCTTTGAGTTATTGCTCCGCCTGCGGGCTAATACTTATTGGCCTGCCATGCACGAGTGTACCTTGCCCTTTTTCCTGACAAAAGGTAATCGGGAAGTAGCTGCCGAATTCGGTATTTTTATCGGTTCTTCTCATTGTGAACCGATGGTGTGTAGTGCTGCCGGCGAATGGAGAAGAAGGGGAGAGGGCGATTATGACTATGTGAATAACAGTGCCTCCGTTTACAAATTCTGGGAAGACCGTGTGAAAGAAGTGGCGGGACAAGAAAATATCTATACTTTGGGTATGCGTGGTGTGCACGACGGACAAATGCAGGGAGCCAAGACTGTTGCAGAACAGAAAGCTGTGTTGGAACGCGTGCTTAAAGACCAGCGTGGTTTGCTGGAAAAGTATGTGAATAAAGATGTCACCGCCATTCCGCAGGCTTTCATACCTTACAAGGAAGTACTCGACATTTATAATGCCGGATTGAAGGTGCCCGATGATGTCACGCTGATCTGGTGTGATGATAATTATGGCTATATCCGTCACTTTCCTACGCCGGAAGAACAAGCCCGCAAAGGTGGAAACGGCATCTATTATCACGTATCCTATTGGGGACGTCCGCACGATTATCTCTGGCTGGGTACTTTTAGCCCGTATCTGCTCTATCAGCAGATGAAACTGGCCTATGACCGTGGCATCCAGAAAATGTGGGTCCTGAATGTAGGTGATATCAAACCTGCCGAATATCAGATTGAGCTATTCCTCGATATGGCATGGAATATAGAACAGGTGGCTGAAGAAGGTGTTACAACTCATTTGAAGAACTGGTTGGGCAGAGAGTTTGGTACGGAATACGCAAAGACTCTGCTTCCGGTGATGAAAGAACATTACCGCTTGGCCTATATCCGCAAGCCCGAGTTTATGGGGAATACGCGTGAAGAAGAACGTGACCCTATTTATAAGAAAGTAAAAGACCTGCCTTGGAGTGAACAGGCCATTCGTGAACGCTTGAGAGATTATGCTGCTTTGTCTTCCGTAGTCGAAGAAGTTGAGGCCAAACTTCCTGTCTACCGGAAAGATGCCTATATGCAATTGGTAAAATATCCCGTACAAGCTGCCGACCAAATGAACCGGAAGCTCCTGAATGCACAACTTGCCCGTCACGGAAAGGTCGATTGGGAACAAAGTGATGCAGCTTTCGATAGCATTGCTTCACTGACGCGTCGGTATAACGCTTTGCAAAACGGAAAGTGGATTCACATGATGGATTTCCAACCCCGCAAACTCCCTGTCTTTAAACGTGTGGCACATGAAACTGCCGTTACGCCTATGGTAAATGAGAAGACTCCTGCCTATAAATGGAATGCTATGGATTGTACAGCCGGAAATCCTTTACAGTGCGAAGGGTTGGGATATGAGGGTAAAGCGGCAGGTATCGGTAAAAATACTTCTCTCACTTTTGTTTTTGATGATTGGAAGACCGATTCTGTGGAAGTTGAAATACGCTTGTTACCCAATCATCCTATGGATGAAAAACAACTGCGTTTCACACTGTCAGTTGATAAATCGGCTCCGCAAACCGTTTCTTATGAAACCAAAGGGCGTAGCGAAGAATGGAAAGAAAATGTGTTGCGCAATCAAGCGATACGAAAAGTGAAACTACCCGTCAGCAAACGAAAATCGCATAAGCTGGTGATTAAGGCATTGGACGAGGGTGTCGTTTTGGATCAGATCATGCTTTATTGATAATTCCAATTGTTACAAAATAGTTTAAGTAGAATCTCCCTTAAGAAGGAATGGACTTAGGGGAGATTCTCGTTTACTTCAACTGTTTTATATACTCTGATGGAGACATTCCGTATTCCTCTTTGAAACATTCTCTGAAATAAGATACGGAATTCAGCCCAACCTGATGGGCTATTTCTGAAATATTATACTTTCCTGAGAGCAATAGTTGCTCTGCTTTCCTGAGCCTCAGTTTACGGATAAATTCTCCTGTTGACATCCCGGTCAGGGCTTTTATTTTTCTATAAAGAGAAGAGTAGCTCATTGATAACTCCTGGGCTATTGTGGGCACATCTATTTTTTCATCCATCAAGTTTTCTTCTATAATCCTTGTTATTCTCTCAATGAATTCATTATCTATTTTGTTTAATGATTCTTTGATGATAGATTGCTTAAGATGCGTGCTTGAAGATATTAAGGAAGCTATTTTTTTCCTTCCTTCTAATAGATTGGCCACTCTGCTTTTAAGTAAAGATGCGCTGAAAGGTTTGGTGACGTAGGAGTCGGCACCGGCATCATACCCTTCTGTTTTATCTTGTAATGTGTCTTTTGCTGTCAACAGTATTACAGGAATATGGCTGGTTGCAATGTTGTTTTTAATTTCCTTGCATAACTCGATTCCATCTTTTACGGGCATCATTATATCGCTGATAATTATATCGGGAATACTTGTGAAGGCGGCCTGGCATCCTTGTTCTCCATTCTCTGCAACAAGAACATCGTAAGAGCCCATCAGTGCTTCAGCAATATAATCACGGATGTCGCCCTCGTCTTCCACCACTAAAACGATGGGTTTGTTTAATTTCTCCTCGTCTATGGATTCTTTGAGGTTAGTATTGATATGTATGGCGTTGGGATAGGAATTATTGGTTATTAACCGGACACGGAAGGATGAACCTACATTAGGTTCACTATCCACCAGGATAGTTCCTTCATGCAAATCTACCAGGTTTTTCACTAAAGCGAGCCCTATACCGAATCCGGGTATGTTTTTTCTTATATTAGTTTGATAATACCGTTCAAATATACGTGAGATATCCTCTTGGGAGATTCCGATTCCTGTGTCAGCTATTTCAATTTCTGTGTATTCTATATCATTGGCTATTACTGACCGCAAAGCAAGCGTGATGGTTCCCTTATAGGTATATTTGAATGCATTGGATAAAAGGTTATCAACAATCATCGAAAGCACTTCTTGGTCAAAATATATCTGTATTTTGTCTGCATCAGTAATCATATCAAATGTGATATCAGCATTTCTGTTCAGTTCTTTATATTTGAAACCGATTTCCTGAATCTTTTCGACAATGTTTCCTTCAATTACACATAACTTCTTGTTTTGAGTTTCTGTTTTACGGAACTCCAATATTTGAGTGACCAGATTTAACAGGCGGATTGTGCTTTTATGAATAAGAGAAATCTTCTTCATGTGTTCCTCTTGAATTCTTGAATCGCACTGTAGGTCCTCAAGTGGCCCGAGTATTAACGTCAATGGAGTTTTCAGTTCGTGAGTGATATTGGTATAAAATCTCAATCGTTCTTCATTCAATTCCTGCTGTTTCTGGGCTTTTTCTTTCTCAAGTGATAGTGAACTGCGTAACTGCAAGCGTTTTTTATAAGATTTAATTATGAAGAATATGATGGTGGCTATACCTGCTACATATATCAATTTAGCCCACCAACTGAGCCAAAACGGAGGATTGATGCTTATGAACAGTGTTGAATAATTATTTTGCCACTCCTGGTTTTTATAACGGGCTTTAATATGCAATTTATAGTTGCGATAAGGAATATTGCGAAATGCAACTTGATTTTCTCCTCCTATATTAATCCAGTTTTCCTCCAATCCTTCCAGTTTATAGGCATATTCAACTTTTCCTTGCAGTGATTTGTTCATGACGTTGAACGTTATGCTGAATATATTCTGATTATGATTGAGTGTGACTTTTCCGTCTGTCATAGGTATGGATATGTCAATCGCATCTTCGTGAGGGTTTCTACCATAGACTTTGAACTCGGTAAATATTACCGGAGGAAGAATAATATTCGAAGGCCTGTCATTAGGATTAAAGTAGCACACGCCATTGATGCTGCCGAAATAAATAGTTCCGTCTTGAGTCTTACCAACAGAGTTGTTCATATATGTACCAAATAGGGTACCGTCTTTATGGTCATAATTAAGAAATCTTTTTTCTGGTTCAAAGAAACAACTGATACCTGAATGGGTACTCAGCCAGATATTACCTTCTGAATCCTCTTCAATAGAACAGACTAGATTGCAGGCTAGTCCGTTTTGGGTGTTAAACAATTGGTAAGCATCTGACTGCTCATCAGGGAATAAGACTAATCCTTCTGTTGTTGCAATCCAAATTCTGTTTTTAGAATCTCTGAATATTTGGTTGATTGCGCAATTCTCAAATATGGTGTGTTCATTTATATGTTTCATTATCTTGCTCTCCGGATTATATATACTAATCCCTCTATTGAGAGTACCGATCCATATGTTCCCGTTTTTATCTTGTGAGACAGCTCTGATTTCATTAGTCAATAGTTGGCTGTTATCTTTATTAAGAAAATCTTTTTTCTTAGTTATCAGGTTGTAAATTTCCAACCCGTTACTGCTGCCAATCCACACATTTCTCTGGTTATCTTCAAAGAAACAATGGATTATTGAATTGTTTTTTTGAGGGGTGTAATGGATAAATCTGTTTTCTTTTTTTGAGAATATGTCAATCTCCATATCTCCAAACCATAAATCTCCATTAGAGTCTTTTAAAGAAGAATGATAAGCATTTGATGAAACCTCTCCTGTATCGTGGGAGTAAAATCTGCAATTCTTGCCATCTTTGTTGACATTGATACCTCCTCCATCGGTTCCCATCCATACATTTCCATTGTCGGCAACACATATTGTTAATACTTCTTTGTCATTGAGCCCGTTAGTGACTCCCGGAATTTTATTAATTTTCCAACTATGAAAGAAAGATGAAGTGCTACTGATGAAACTGGCCCCTCCGCCGTTTGACCCTATCCACACGTTTTTGAAAGAGTCTTCAAAGATGCTATGAACGGTTGGATTTGATATTCCCCAATAGATATCCTGGATAAACATATGATTGACGTCCTTTTTCCCGGATAAGATCAGGTCTGTGTCTTTGGAGTCGAAATAACAAAGATCAGATATTGTACCCACCCATATTCGTCCATCACTAGTTTTGCAGACTTTATAAACTGCTCCTTGCATCGTGTTGTGAATCCCGCTGACATCTTTGAAATTGCGGAATGTTTCTCTGAAAGGATCAAAAAGTGACACTCCGTTGTTGGTCGCAATCCAGATTTTAGAATTAGCGTCAACAAAAATGGAATGTACGGTATTGTTGGGGAGCGAATTTTTGTTTAGAGGTGAATGAGTGAAATTTTTAAAGCTTCTGTTATCTGGAGAGAAGATGGTGAATCCGCTATGAGTATGTCCGATGTATAAATCGCCATTATTGCCTTCAGCCAATGTCATAATGCCATTTGAGGGGAAGTTGGGAACGGTTGACGTATTATAATGTATGAACTGTGAATTCTCGGGATTATATAAATCTAATCCTTGCGTTGTTGCAATCCATACATTTCCGTTGGAAGTGACCAGAATATCTTTAATTTCATTGGATATCAGTGTTTCCGGGCGATTTTTATCATGCAAAAAAGATGAGAATTGCTGTGTTGCACAATCAAATACATTTATGCCCATCCATCTGTTGGCAATCCATACTTTATTATTAATGGTGTCTGTCGCAATCTTATTAATATCATTACTATTAAGTAATGCTTTATCGGGCTCCTTTAGATAGACAGTAAATTTATCTCCGTCAAATCTATTAAGACCATATTTGGTTGCAATCCATGTGAAGCCATACTTATCCTGAGCGATATCTGTTACATAGTTGCTGGATAATCCATCTTTCATGACTAAATTAATAGTCGGAATCTGCTGGCAGAAACCTCCTATGGAGTAAACTACTAATGAGAGTAATAAGATTAACTTGAATAGGCCGCTCTGTTTCATTTTCATACTATTTTCATCTTCAAAATTACTACTTAATCTCAAACAAATACAAAAATCAGCATTAATAAGCACAATGATGGTCGCAATCCTTCCAAAAGTCGCCCACAATTCTGTCATTGAAAAAATAACGGCGGTATTCTGAATGATACAGATGCCTGAAGTCTTGGCTCGAATTTACCTTTGTCCGGTGAAATCTTTTGGAGAGCTAATTCTCCATGCTATGTGAAACCTTAAAATGATTGCCTATGAGAAGCACATAAGAGTTACAGTTTTTTTTAATTTCATTAGCTGAAAAACATAATGAATGAGTTTAAGTAGTTAATTTTAAATCACTATTATTTTATGAAACATTTTCTTATTTGGATTTTCTTGTTTTTTTTCGCTATGTCCGGTCTTGCGCAAAATTTGAATATCAAAGGGCAAATTACGGATACATCCGGTGAATCGATTATTGGTGTGAATGTAAAGGTGAAAGGTAAGGATACCGGGACTATAACAGATATAGACGGCAACTATCATCTTCAGGCTGCTCCGAATGATATTTTGGTTGTTTCTTATATAGGTTTTATTACTCAGGAAGTGCCTGTGAAAAATAGAACGGTTGTTGATATACGTTTGATAGAAGATGTGAAAGCATTGGATGAAGTGGTAGTAGTGGGATATGGAACACAACGTAAGGCTGACTTGACGGGTGCTGTTATACGTGCAGATATTAAAACGTTGAAAAGGTCTCCCAACTCAAATGTGTTGCAATCTTTGCAAGGGAATGTTCCGGGACTTAATATTGGGCAGGTGACCAATTCGGGAGGTACTCCGTCCATGTCTATCCGTGGTACGAATACTTTGGGAGGAAACAAGGATGTTCTAGTCATTCTGGACGGTATCATTTATACAAGCTCGTTATCTTCTATAAATCCTGATGACATTGAATCTGTTGATATCCTGAAAGATGCAAGTTCTACTGCTGTGTATGGTGCACAGGCTGCCAATGGAGTAGTTATGATTACTACTAAAAAAGGTGTGGAAGGGAAACCGAAAATCACTTTCTCCAGTAGTTATACGTTTTCCAACCCAACTCACAATTATCGTCCGATGAATCGTGAAGAGTATCTGGATAATGTCAGAGACTTCTATTATACGGAGGCTTTCCTGGGTCCTGATTATACTACCCCTAATCCGGATTTTGATCTCGCGTCTAAATTGCCGGATGCTCCGTTGAGGGATGAAAATGGAAATGTCAGTCCTTATAATTATAACTGGTGGGACGAAGGTACACAAAGCGGACATCTGTTTGAAAACCGTTTTAATATATCCGGTGGCAGTAAATCCATCAATTATATGCTTTCGTATTCCAATACGGATCAACGTGGATTTATCGTGAATGATGATTTTAAGAGAAACAGCGTTCGTATGAATCTGAATGCGGAAATAGCTCCCTGGTGGAAAATAGGAATTCAGACTTTTGGTGCATTTGTGAATCAGGATGGTGCGGAGCCGGGTTTGTGGAATCTGATAACCCAATCTCCATTGATTGAACCTTATGACGAAAATGGCAAAATAAAACCATATCCTTTTAATACATTGGATACCAATCCTTTTATGGGATCGGATATTGATGATTACGAACGTCATAATTACTTTTTCGGTAATATATCATCCGAAATAAGATTGCCTCTTAAAGGGTTAGTGTATCGGTTGAATTTTGGTAATAACTATAGAATAGACAATCATTTTCAGGCCAGCCAGTATGGATACAATCTGCAAGGAGAGGCTTATAAAGAGCATACCGGTTACTATGATTATACTATAGATAATATTCTGGCTTACAATGCTACATTTGGTGAACATCATATTGATGCCACATTATTATATGGGGCTTCGGAGCGTAAGTACGATTATACAAAGGCTTTGGGACAAGGATTTACACGCATGACATTGGGTTATAATAGTCTGGAACAGGCAACCACCCGCTATGTATATTCGGATGCCTGGAGAGAAGCCCTTTGTTATCAGATGGCCAGAGTCAGCTATCGTTTGAAGGACCGGTATTTGATAACGGGTACGGTGCGTAGAGATGGTTTTTCGGGATTTGCGGCGAATAATAAATATGCCACTTTTCCTTCCATAGCTTTAGGGTGGATTATCTCAGAAGAGTCTTTCTTTAAAATACCCTGGATTGATTATCTGAAACTGCGTGGGGGATATGGTATTAGCGGAAATCAAACCAGCAGATACAAATCTTTGTCCACAGTTGCTTCTGAGATCAGGTATATTTTTGGTGATGGTGGAAAGCCTGTAATCGGACAGGAAATCTCAGCTTTGGGAAATAATAATCTGAAATGGGAAAAAACAGCAGGGATAAACTTAGGGCTTGATTTCACAATTCTGGGTCAGAGACTCACCGGTTCCGTTGAATATTATTCGACAACTACGAAAGACTTATTGTATGATGTGGCTTTGCCTGATATTACGGGATTTTCAAAGATTGCTTCTAATCTTGGAAAAATCAAAAACAAGGGTTTCGAATTTATTCTCACTTCGAAGAATATACAGACTTCTGATTTTAAATGGACTACTTCACTCAATTTTTCGACAAACTCCAATAAGATCGTAACTTTGACAGGAGAAGATAATGACGGAGATGGCATAGAGGATGATAACATATCCAGTAATCTGTTTATAGGCCAGCCCATTTCTGCGGTATATGGGTATGTGGTAGATGGCATTTATCAGTTAGGTGATGATATACCTGCCGGTTTCCATCCGGGCAATTATCGTATTGTAGATATGACCGGAGAGGGAGAAATAACCCCTGAAGACCGTGTCATTTTAGGGAAAGGAGATCCGGCTTACCGATTTGGTATTATGAATACGTTGGAGTATAAGAACTTCACACTTAGTTTCTTTATCAATTCTGTTCAAGGAGGAAAGGATGGGTATCTGGCGGCAAACTCTTCTTCGTTAGTCAGAGATCAGAATAATCTGCGCTGGAATCGTATAAGTGCATGGGATTACTGGTCACCGCGTAATCCGGATGCAGTCTATGCACGCTCCATTAGTACCCCGAAAATAACTCCTACGGTATATGAAGACCGCAGCTTTGTACGTTTGCAGGATGTTTCATTGTCTTATGCCTTTCCAAAGTCTGTTACGAACAAGGTTGGTTTGAGTGAAATTGATCTGTTTTTCAGTGGGAAAAACCTGCTGACTTTTACAAAATGGCATGGTTGGGACCCGGAAGCCGGAAGCACTTATTCGGGCAGACCGGTAATGAGAAGTTTTTCTTTTGGTGTTAGTCTTACTTATTAATCTGATTTATTATGAAAATAAAAATATATACTATTACCTTGTTGCTTTCAGCAGTGCTGGGTTCGTGCAGCAGTTCTTTTTTGGATGAGAAGCCTTTGGATTTCATGAGTGCAACCAATTCTTTTCTTACCCAAGAGGATATTGATTGTTCAATAAATAATCTCTATTACCTGATAAGAAGAGAATTTTATAGTAGGGATGAAAACCGTCCGATGGATTACCTTTACGGTACGGATATTGTTTATGATGGCGAACCGAATGGTACGGAGCGACATTCCAATATGATTTCAGCTTATCATTCAACCGGTAATATTGCATCGGTACACTGGTCATTACTTTATCATACCATATCAACTGCTAATACTATTATCGACCGTCTGCCTGCTTCTGAAGTATCAGAGGAACAAAAGACGATTGCCGAAGCCAAAGCCCGTTTCTTTAGAGGATTTGCATACAGGACCTTGGCCTATCTGTACGGTGGGGTACCTCTTTTATTGACAGAAGTCGTCGAGCCTAAGTTTGATTATGTCAGGGCGTCCAAAGAAGAGGTGTTGAAGCAGGCACTTACGGATGTAGAGTTTGCGGCTACTCATCTACCCAGTTTGTCCAGTGTGCAGGATGGGGAAGTTTCTAATGCGGCTGCATATCATTTGCTTTCAGAACTTTATCTGGCAACAGCTCAATATCAGAAAGCGGTGGATGCTGCTACAACAGTCATCGATGATCCGGCTACCGGATTAATGTACACTCGCTTTGGTTCCAGAGCTAATGAACTTCCGGGAGATGTATATTGGGATTTATTCCGAAAAAATAATCAGAACAGAGGTTCCGGAAATACAGAAGGAATCTGGGTTATTCAGATTGAAACTGACACTCCCGGTGGAAGTGGTTCCTTGACGGCCAAAGACCAGACATACACTTTGGAAAGGCATCATGCTCCGATGGTTCGTGACGTGAAAGCACATGGCATGAATCCTTTTAGCTGGCCGATTGGTGACTATACCGGAGGTCGTGGCATTGGTTGGGCCATTTCGACCCGATATTTCAGTGATGAGATATGGAAAGATGATTTCTATGGAGACATGAGAAACGCTAATCATAATTTTGTGAGAAAGTTTGCAGTTCATAATAAAGAGTATGCCAAACTTTACGGGGATACCATTGACACTCAGAATCCGCCGGTAGGGGTTACGGTTCCGTCCCGTCCGCTCTATGCTTATCAATCCAAGTGTACTACTCCGTATAATCATCCGGATGGTTTGTATTCCAATTCCAAAACTTTTGCGCTTAACAGTGGAGCCGGTGCTACATATACGGATCAATATATGTTCAGGCTTGCCGAGACTTACTTGTTGCGTGCTGAGGCTTATTTGGCTTTAAATGATAAGGATAAGGCAGCGGCTGATATCAATGTGATTCGCGATAGAGCTCATGCTAAGCCTGTATCGGCATCTCAGATAACATTGGATTATATTCTGGATGAGAGAATGAGAGAGTTAGGCGTAGAAGAAAGACGTAGAATAACGTTGATGAGAATGGGAAAGCTTTACGACCGCGTGATGAAATGCAATCCTTATTATGCCAAGGAGATGGAAAAACATTATGAATTATGGCCAATACCTTATAAAGAAATTGAAGCTAACAGAGGAGCTGTGTTAGAACAGAACCCCGGATATGAATAAAGATGATAAGTAGTAATTAAAATATAGTTTATGTTATGATGAGATTTTGGTTTGTATTCATGTCTATGTTTCTTCCGGTAATATGCTGGGGACAGATTATAGTTAAAGAAACCGGGGGCGGGGCAACCTTTCCGTTAGTGTCTTCCCATAAGACAGTGATTTATTATGATGCCGGGGATTATGGTGTAGTAGAAAAAACGGCTTGTCTTCTGGCTGAAGATATAAAGCGGGTGACTAATAAGAAAGTACCTGTTTCTTCGAAAAAGGTTTCTTCGGAGTATGCCGTTGTTGTGGGGACAGTGGGACATAATGCTTTTATTGACCGATTGGTGGCAGAGGGACAATTAGATGTGTCGGCTATTCGTGGTGGTTGGGAACAGTTTATTGTTAAAACGATAGATGATCCTGCCAAAGGAGTGAAAAAAGTGCTTGTCATTGCCGGATGCGACAGGCGTGGTACAGCTTATGGCGTATTCACACTGTCAGAGGCTATAGGAGTGTCTCCTTTGTACTGGTGGGCCGATGTGCCGACAAAAAGAAAGTCTCAATTATATATTGAGAACATAAACTATGTTTCTCAGGCCCCGTCTGTTCAGTACAGGGGTATCTTTATTAATGATGAAGGTTGGGGAATAACTCCGTGGGCCGGAAAAACGTTTGATAAAGAACTGGGCGACATCGGACCGAAGACTTATGCTAAGGTGTGTGAACTGATTCTGCGGATGAAAGGTAATATGCTGGCACCTGCGATGCATCCTTCTTCGGGTGCTTTCAATAAATATCCTGAAAACAAATTAGTTGCTGATAGTTATGGAATTATAATGAGTTCTTCTCATTGCGAACCGTTACTCTTTAATAATGTAACGGAGTGGGATAAAAAAACAATGGGAGAATGGAATTATATAACTAACAAAGGAGGAATCAATAAGATACTCGACCGACGGGTTTCCGAGAATGCCCCATATGAGAACATTTATACGATTGCTATGCGTGGTATTCATGACGCCGGACTCGTAGGTGTTCCCAAAGATAAAGAAGTCAGCTTGGTAGAGGAGGTCATTGCTGACCAAAGAGGCATTCTGAAGCAACATGTAGATTCTCCTCTTGACTCTATCCCTCAGATTTTTGTTCCCTATAAAGAAGTGCTTGATATCTATGAGAGAGGGTTGAGGCTTCCGGAAGACATTATGTTGGTTTGGCCGGATGATAATTTCGGTTATATCAAACGATTGAATAATAAGGAGGAAAGAAACCGTAAAGGCGGATCGGGCGTATATTATCATATTTCATATTTGGGCGAGCCGCATGACTATTTATGGTTGAATACAACTCCTCCGGCATTGATGTTCGAAGAAATGCGCAAGGCTTATGATACCGGGGCAAAACGCTATTGGTTATTGAATGTGGGAGACATCAAACCGGGTGAATTGGGTATGAAAACATTTCTGGATATGGCCTGGGACATTGATAAATTCAATTTTGATAATATAAACAATCATCAGGTGGACTTTCTGGCTTCCATATTTGGTGAAAAGTATAGGGAAGATATTGACGATATAATGAACAGTTATTATCATTTAGGTTTCCAGCACAAACCGGAGGCAATGGGATGGGGATATGAATGGAATAATGAACATGCTCAGGAAAGAATGACGGATACAGACTTTTCTTTTGCAAATTATAATGAAGCAGAAGGCAGAATGCAAGAGTACGACCGTATTTCTGATAAGAGCGAAAAGATATGGAACACGTTGCCGGAATCTTATAAGGCTGCTTTTTATGAGCTGGTTTTCTATCCTGTGAAGGGAGCGGCGCTTATGAACAAGAAAATGCTGACTGCGCAGCAAAACAGATGGTACGCGCGTCAAGGACGTGCAGCAACCAACTATTTGGCTGATAGAACAAAGGCTTATCATGATAGTATCGATTATTATACCGGTAAGTATAACTCCCTGCTTAATGGTAAATGGAACCATATGATGGCTCTGGCACCCGGATGGACTGCTACTTATCAGAAGATGCCACCGGTAACGACCATCGATGTACCGCAGAAAGCAGAAATGCGTGTTTTTCTTCCGGGACAGGACTCTCCTTTGGGAAAGATTACATTGAATGTACTTCCTTGCGTAAATCCTTATACCCGGAAAGAATCTTTTATTGAATTGTATAATATAGGAGAACAAGCATTTACGTGGAATGCTAAAGTTTCGGATTCGTGGATCAAACTCAGCAGGCAGAGCGGAACCACTCTTCTGCAAGAACGGATTATTGTATCTGTTGACTGGTCGAAAGTTCCGGTAGGAGAAAGGGTAACAGGTGAAATTGATATTATATCCGGCAGCAATCAGGAAAAGATTTATTTGCCTGTTTTCAATCCTGCTTATCCTACAGCCGGCGAGTTGAAAGGATGGTATGTGGAGGATAATGGTTGTGTATCTATCAATCCGGGAAAATTTCATAGAAAAGTGGAGAATGAAGATATAAAAATGAAAGTAATAGAGGGATTGGGATATGAGAATCAGTGCATACAATTAGGAGAGGCTACAAAACCTGTTCAAAATCCACGTCGTTCCAGACAGGCTGCCAAAGTGGAATATGATTTTTATACTTTTAATGCCGGTTCAGTAACGGTTTATACGTATGCATTACCTGTTTTCCCGGTGAATTCGGAACGTGGCACTTGCTTCGGCATAATGATAGATGATGGCTTATTGAAATATGCTTCGAATAATGCAAAAGAATATTCAGGCGAATGGAGGGAAAATGTGTACCGCAACAGTACGATAAATGCTGTAACCCTAAACATTGATAAGCCGGGCAAGCATACTTTGAAATTGATATGCTCTGACCCGGGTATGATTATTCAAAAGGTGGTGATAGATATGGGAGGAATGAAGCGCTCTTATCTTGGCCCTGAAACTACAATCGTACGATAATGAGTCGGACTTCTATATAAAGAAGAGCGGCTGTCTAAGTGGTGCTGGATCAGGTGATACTTTATTAAGATCTCACCACAGAGTAACACGGAGTCCCACGGAGTTCTATTGATTTAAAATCAAATGAATGAACTCCGTGGGACTCTGTGTTACTCTGTGGTGAATCAGATTAGTATTTGAAGTTTTCCCCCTTCACATAAATCTTGAAATCCTTAATGCCTCCCGGTACTTCGCTTTCCATTCGGGGTAAGCATTGGAAACCAGTCACGGCATGACTGGCGCCCAGATCGATTACAATCGTATGCGGATAAGGACTACCTTTCTCTGTGCTCCAATAGGTGGATTCCTGAAGGTCGAAAGTCTTGTCGGCAGAGCGGTTGACGTGAGCCACGTCTTCGCTGTCGGCATACTTCACAATCCAAGGCTCGCGGGACAGACGGCTGCCATCCTTGTCCAAGAAATACATTTCGGCAATACAAGCCAGGTCTTTTCCATCCTGTGAGTTTAATGCTTCAATGCAAACATAGCGTCCGGTGACCGGTTTGTTGAATTTAACTTCCTGCCAGCCGTTACCCGGTTTGAAACTTCCCGTGAATACAGGCTTTTCACCTGACAAGTTCAGGTTTTCGCCTTCATTGCGATGTGTCAAGGGTTTCTGTACAAGCAGCTGGTCAAGGAGCGGTTCACTTAAACCTTCGGACTTAGCTTCTTTAGGACCTACGATATCGAAAACTACGATTTCATTCTCACCTTTCTTCAACCAGCATCCCGGTACATAAAGAGTCTGCTGAGGACCGATCTCCCAGATACGGCCTAATGCATAACCGTTCACATAAACCAGTCCTTTGCCCCATGTTTCGAAGTTCAGGAAAGTATCGCTCGGTTTCTTCACCTGGAATTTAGCACGGTAAACACCCGGAATACGTTGTCCGAGGCGGTCTGTCAATGACTCTATCGGCTGGAACTTCATGCCCTGATAGAATTCATAGGTATCTTCAATGTTGAAAACTTCCCAGTTCTTCAGGTCGCAAACGAAAGGATATCCGTTGATGTCCATAGAAAGTTCTACGTTTTTCGTGATTCCTTTGAAGTCTTTGATGGCACGTCCGAAGTTGATGCGGCCCATGGCTTCTACCAGAATATCAAGTCTGGAGCCTTTGACGCAGGCGGGGAGTACCAATTGCTTTTCACCGTTTCTTCTGTCGAGCTTGCCGATGTATTTCCCGTCTACGAATACCTGAGCATAGTCGTGCGCATCGTTTACTGTGAGGGTAGCGGGTGATTTCAATTCAGGCAGGGTAGTGCGGTAGAGGATGCTTCCGAAGCCTTGGTTATATTCTTCCATGGTGCGGATGTTTTCATCCTTCTTTGCTGCGGGCAGGTTCTCGAACAGTGGTGCCATTTCTGTGAATCTGAAAGCAGGGATGCTGATAGGTTTGATCAGTGCAGGTACTTTCGCCTGTTTCTCACCATCCATGTATTTCGCCATGGCTTCTCTCAACGCCCAATACTTAGGAGTTGTCTGACCGGATTCACTGATAGGCGCATCGTAATCGTAAGACGTCACATCGGGTGCAAAGCCGGGAGAGTTGGCGCCTGCCCAGTGTCCCCAGTTCGTACCTCCATGTGTCATATACAGGCTGAATGAAATGCCTCTTGATAACATATCGTCGATACCTTTGATCATATCAGCAGCAGGACGCGTTTCGTGGTTGGCACCCCATTTGTCGAACCAACCGCTCCAAAATTCAGAACACATCAGAGGGCTGTTGGGACGAAGCTGTTTCAGTTTGGCAAATTGCTGGTCGACGTTGGCGCCTGTACCGAAGTTCATGGTCCAGATCAGGTCATCGAGTCCGTTCAGGGTGAAGTTAGAAGCCCAGTCGCATTGGAACAGAGCGATGTCATTTCCGAAGTTGGCACGTACGATGTCTCTGATTTGGGATACATACCCCTTATCTTCTCCGTAAGATCCATATTCGTTTTCTACCTGTACCATGATGATGGGGCCGCCATTGGCAATCGTCAGGTCTTTCACTTGCTTGGCAACGGCTTCTTCGAACAGAGCTACACGTTCTATGAAGTAAGGATCGGATTCGCGCAGACGCACATCCTTTTTCTTAAGCAGCCACCACGGCAGACCACCCATTTCCCACTCGGCACAAACATACGGTCCGGGGCGGAGGATGACATACATATCATTTTGCTGGCACAGACGGCAGAATTCAGCCAGGTCGTTTTGCTCCGTAAAGTCATATACGCCGGGTTGCGGTTCGTGAGAGTTCCAGAATACATAGAGGCAGACAGTGTTCATACCCAGTGCTTTGCACAACTTGATGCGTTGGTCCCAATAAGGTTTCGGGATGCGCGGGTAGTGCAGTTCGGCGGCTTTAACTACAAATGGTTTGCCATTTAGCAGGAAAGTTCCTTTGCCGGCTTCAAAACGGCCTTGATTTTCGAAATTGTCGAAGCTCCATTTGTCACGCCAGGGAATGGTGATTTTATCACCTTCGAAGGAGAAAGGAAGCCATACATAACGTGAGTTTTCCAGGTCTTTCTTATTCCAGCGGTCGAACATGGCAATGTACATGTCTTTCTTGCCCATAACTTTCTGCACGTAAGTGCTTTGAGCATAGAAAGTCTTGTCGGCATCTGTTCCGGTACAAGGATTGCCTATTGTTTTCCATTCACCCATAATGGAATCAGCTACAGCCAGTTCTGCCTGGTTCGGATCCCACCCGGTACAGCCGGAAGAGAGCATGTAGTATTTTCCGTTACGTTTGAAGACGGCGGGGGCTTCGCGGCTTTCCTTGACGAAGTTACGGGTATAGCGTCCGCTCGGTCTCTGATAGTCGTCTGTCAACTCGCTGATGTACAGTGTGGCGTTGTTTTCGGAAGAGTAGAAATGATAAGCGCGGCCGTCGTCATCCACGAATACGGTTTGGTCGCGGCTCATGGCATTGTTAGGACGGAAGCTGCCCAGATAGGTGAATTCTCCGGTAGGGGAGTCACTGACGGCTACTCCGGCGCAGGCTTTGCTGTAGTCGGCACTTTCCACGTGTGCCCACATCACGAATTTCTTGGTTTTTGGGTTATAAATCACCTTCGGACGTTCCAGTACCTTGCTGGTGTGCAGGTCGTGGCCTTGGTCGTCCTTTACTGCGGGAAGCACGATGCCTTCGAACTTCCAGTTCAGCAGGTCTTTGGATGAATAGCAGCTCACGCCGGTTACATCCGTGCGGTAACACTCCCATGTGGCCCATTCGGGCAGGATGGTTTTACCTTTTTTGTACTCACCGTACCAGTAGTACGTTCCTTCATGGTAGAGGATACCGCCACCATGTGCATTGATGGGGTTACCGTCGGTGTCGTTCCATACTTCACCCGGCACGATGGCATTGTTGGCGGTTACTTGTTTTTGGGCTTGCGCTGTAGCAGCTCCAAATAAACAGGCAACAACTAATGTCATACTCCAGAAAATGTTTCTCATGATTTGAATGGATTATTGTTAGTTTACGAATTAATTTCTGTTGCAAAGATAAGAACGACTTCTCATTTAATGTTCCACAAATAATTCAATATAGGTAGACAGATGTTTCAATTTAATACGATTTATAATTTATATCTTTGTAGTCAGTAAACGAAATTATAGAAAACATTAACATGAAACACTTACAATGGTTATTGGCAACTGCCTGTATGCTTGCGGTTTGTCTGTCTGTTTCTGCTCAAAGTGGCAAGAAAGTAAAAAGTATCTCGCCTGAAAAATGGGTAAAATCGAAAGTCTGGAGTGAAGGTTTGAAGGCGAAGCCCCATTCTTCTACGAATTTAGCGGAATTCAAAGCGCAGTACGAAGCGAATCCGGAACAATGGAAGGCGGCTTTTCGCTGGTTGGCGTCGCACGACCTGACTACTATCGAGAAGGGAAAACATCCGATAGAAGGAACGTCACTTGTGGTTTCTGTTGAAGATAGTAAGAATGAACCGTTAGAGAAGCGGACATCCGAATCACACCGGAAACATATAGATTTGCAGTATGTGGTGAAAGGAACGGAACGTTTTGCATTGCTGGATCATGAGTCTTCAAAGGCTAATTGCGAATATAGTGAGAAGAGAGATGTTATTCACTATGATTTTGATCCGGAAAAAACTACCTTTATCGACTCTGTTCCCGGTGAGTTTTTCTTGTTCTTCCCGTCCGACTGGCATATTGCAAAGATAGCTACGGATAAGGAAGATCAGGATATAAGGGTGATCGTGATTAAGTTGGATTATATATGATACACGCGCGTACCTATATTATAATTATAGTCTCATCTTATGAAAATAAGTCTATTGATAAAAAAGTAAGGGTGTAGTCGTAAGATTGCGCCCTTTCTTGTGATTAGGAGGAGAGATACTTTAGCTTTGTCAGGCTCTCGTTTGTTTCATTTTGTTTCTTTCAACTGAAACAAAATTGCCTTGCCTAAGAAACAAAGATTTCTTCCCATTGAAACAAGAGTTTCTTGCCTGAGAAACAAGAGTGCCTTAACTGAGAAACAAAAGTGCCTTGCCTATGCCTTTCGGGATGAGTAGGCACCGGGTTTATTTACTCCTTCGAAATGCCGCCGCTTTATCAACCAGAAAGTGGAAGAATCTGGCAGATATACTGTCGCCTGCCATTGTTAATGCTTCCGGGTGGAACTGTACTCCCCAAATGGGCTTTCCATTGATATTTTCAATGGCTTCAGGAATACTATCCGTGGCCCATGCCGTGATGCGGAAACCGGGTGCTGCCAGCTTCACCGCCTGGTGATGATGCGTATTTGTGAAAAGCTCCGTTTGCCCCGTAATCTGAGCTATCGTGGAGCCTTGCAGGAGATGAACCGTATGCGTGGGCACGCTGCTCGGTTCTTTTTGATTATGTCGTACGGTAGTGTCCGGGTATTGTGCCGGTATGTCCTGATAGAGTGTCCCGCCGAACGCTACATTTATCAATTGCTCACCCCTACAGATGCCTAACATCGGTACATTGCGCTGTGCTGCAAGACGAATCAGGGCGATGTCGTAAACATCGCGTAGCGAATCAACCTCCCCCAGTTGCTCGATAGGTTCTTCATTATAATAAGAAGGGTGAATGTCAGCCCCTCCTATTAATATAATTGCATCCAGCCGGCTGACGATATCCGCCAACACCGTACTGTCCGTTGTGATAGGGATGAGCATCGGGGTACCTCCGGCTTGTATCACAGATTCTGTGTAAGTCATTCGGGCAGTCGAATAATCATTGGGGTGGGAGCAGGATATGCCGATCAATGGCCGTTGCCTGTGCGAGGCACCATTGGATTGGCATCCGCTGAACAATAGAAGAATCAACAGCGTGGTGACGGATAGCAGTGCTTTCATTGTAAGTTTAAAGATTAGTGATTTACGCTGTAAAGTTAAGAAAATCTTTCTGTTAGTCGTGATGTGTTACATAACATAGTTTAGTAACACCGTCGATTTATTGCTTTTCTTTTGATAAATTCATAATTTGCGCCTCACAAAAATTAAGGGTATGCGAAGGCATACTGAGTTATTCATTTTAAATCTTATATATCATGAAAGTATATCAGACGAATGAAATTAAGAACATTGCCCTGCTTGGCAATGATGGCTCGGGTAAAACCACTCTCACAGAAGCGCTGCTCTTTGAGAGTGGTATTATAAAACGTCGCGGCAGAATTACTGCCAAGAATACAGTCAGCGATTACTTCCCGGTGGAGCAAGAATATGGCTATTCTGTGTTTTCCACCGTTTTCCATGTGGAGTGGAACGGTAAGAAACTTAATATTATAGACTGTCCGGGAAGTGATGACTTTGTTGGAGCTGCCATGACAGCACTCAATGTTACTGATACTGCAATATTGCTTCTGAATGGCCAATATGGTCCTGAAGTGGGTACCCAAAATCATTTCCGATATACAGAAAAGTTAGGTAAACCGGTGATTTTCCTGGTGAACCAACTTGACCATGAGAAGTGTGATTATGATATGGTACTGGAGCAGTTGAGGTCTGCTTATGGTTCGAAGGTAGTTCCCGTACAATATCCGTTGGCTACCGGACCGAACTTTAATTCGTTGATTGATGTACTTTTGATGAAAAAATATTCGTGGGGCCCCGAAGGTGGTGCACCCACCATTGAAGATGTTCCTGCAGAGGAATTGGAAAAAGCAACCGAACTGCATAAAGCATTGGTAGAAGCTGCTGCTGAACACGATGAAAGCCTGATGGAGAAATTCTTTGAACAGGATTCACTGACAGAAGACGAAATGCGCGAGGGTATCCGTAAAGGTTTGGCTTCACGTGGCATGTTCCCCGTATTCTGTGTTTGTGCAGGTAAAGATATGGGTGTGCGTCGTTTGATGGAATTCCTGGGTAATGTGGTTCCGTTTGTAAACGAGATGCCGCCCGTACACAATACCCGTGGCGAGGTTGTGGAACCGGATCCGAATGGACCTACTTCTCTCTATTTCTTCAAGACCGCTGTTGAACCTCATATCGGTGACGTTCAATACTTCAAGGTTATGAGCGGTAAAGTGCACGAAGGTGAAGACTTTACGAATGCTGACCGTGGTTCGAAAGAGCGTATCGCTCAGATTTATGCCTGTGCAGGTGCCAACCGTATTAAGGTGGAAGAAATGGTGGCCGGTGATATCGGTTGTACTGTGAAATTAAAAGATGTGCATACAGGTAATACTCTGAATGGTAAGGGTACTGAAAACCGTTTCAACTTTGTCAAATATCCCAATTCAAAATATTCCCGTGCTATCAAACCCGTGAATGAGGCCGATACGGAAAAGATGATGGCCATATTGAACCGTATGCGCGAGGAAGATCCGACTTGGGTGATAGAGCAGTCCAAGGAATTGCGCCAGACTATTGTTCACGGACAGGGTGAGTTCCACTTGCGTACGTTGAAATGGCGCTTGGAGAATAATGAAAAGTTGCAAATCAAATATGAGGAACCGAGAATTCCGTATCGTGAAACCATTACAAAGGCGGCTCGTGCAGACTATCGCCATAAGAAACAATCGGGTGGTGCAGGCCAGTTTGGTGAGGTGCATCTGATTGTAGAACCTTATTACGAAGGTATGCCGTTGCCTGATACTTATAAGTTTGGTGCGCAGGAGTTTAAGATGAACGTGAAAGGTACCGAAGAAATCCCATTGGAATGGGGCGGTAAATTGGTATTTATTAATAGTATCGTAGGTGGTTCTATTGACGCGCGTTTCATGCCGGCTATCCTGAAAGGTATCATGTCTCGTATGGAACAAGGACCGTTGACCGGTTCGTACGCTCGTGATGTACGTGTTATCGTGTATGATGGTAAGATGCACCCGGTAGACTCTAATGAAATTTCCTTCATGTTGGCCGGTCGTAATGCATTTAGTGAAGCATTCAAGAATGCAGGACCGAAGATCCTTGAACCTATCTATGATGTGGAAGTATTTGTTCCGTCGGATAGAATGGGTGATGTGATGGGTGACTTGCAGGGACGCCGTGCCATGATTATGGGTATGAGTAGTGAAGCCGGTTATGAAAAGCTGAGTGCTAAAGTACCTTTGAAGGAAATGGCATCTTACTCCACAGCCTTGAGTTCTTTGACAGGAGGACGTGCTTCGTTTATCATGAAATTTGCCAGCTATGAACTTGTTCCAAGTGATGTACAAGATAAGTTGGTTAAGGAGTTCGAAGCTAAGCAAGCTGAAGAATAAAAGACTTCACTTCGTCTGTTTTTATAATTTGTTAAAGCCGTTACTCCCTCAGAACGAGGGGTAATGGCTTTTTTATTAACACTGATTAAGAACATGCGTAAATGTGAACGAGAATGATTAATTTTTTATTAAATTTGCAAACCAAACACACGCTGATTTGTTATAATGCTCGTAATGCAACTTAAAAAACTCTTTTCGGTTAATTTACGAGAACTTGCGGTTAAATCAGGTTAATAGGTTAGGAGTGTTAATTAGGGAGTGTTAATTTTGTGACTATGAAGAAGTCAACAATATGGATATTAGGTATCGTTATGGGGTTATCTTTCCTCAGCCTCTTGTATCTGCAAATCAGCTACATAGAGAAGATGGTAAAGATGCGTAACGAGCAATTTGATGAATCTGTGAAGCGTGGACTGATGGCTGCTTCTAAAGAAGTAGAGTCCGCTGAGGTTGCCCGTTGGTTGCGGGAAGACATCTCTGAGGCAGAAAAGAGAGCGTGGGAATTGACTGAGCAAGGGCAGGCATTGGTGCAAACACAACGGTTTACGGTGACGTCGCCGGATGGTTCCAAGTATTCGGCCATGGAACTTCAGACGATCACAAATAAGCCGTCAGAGCTGCCGAGAGCGATGATTTCGCGTAAGCATGGCGCTAAGACGATTCCTAAAACAGCTCGTACACAAATCGATTTAATGAAAGAACGTTATGTGTACCAGCGTGGTTTGTTGGATGAAGTTGCCTTGCAGATGTTATATACGGCAAGTAGCAAGCCGATTGAGGAACGCATCAACTTTAAGAATCTGGATCAGTACTTAAAGTCGGGCTTGGTAGATAATGGCATTGATCTGGGATATCACTTTAAGGTGATCGACCGGGATGGACGGGAAGTATACCGTTGTTCGGACTATGTCGATGAAGGTAGCGAGTATTCTTACTCCCAGCCTTTGTTCCTGAATGATCCACCTGCCCGTATGAGTATCGTAAAGATACATTTTCCGGGCAAAAGAGATTATATTTTCGACTCGATCAACTTTATGATACCGTCGATGATATTCACCTTTGTGTTGCTGATTACGTTTATCTTCACGATTTATATCGTGTTCCGCCAGAAGAAACTGACGGAGATGAAGAATGACTTTATCAACAATATGACGCATGAGTTTAAAACGCCGATATCGACCATTTCACTGGCGGCGCAGATGTTGAAAGACCCTGCAGTGGGTAAGTCGCCTGCCATGTTCCAGCATATATCGACGGTCATCAATGATGAGACGAAACGGTTGAGGTTCCAGGTGGAGAAGGTGCTCCAGATGTCGATGTTCGACAAGCAAAAGGCTACTTTGAAAATGAAGGAACTGGATGCTAATGAATTGATTACAGGTGTTATTAATACATTCACCTTAAAGGTGGAGCGTTATAACGGTAATATAGAGTCGGAACTGAACGCAACAGACCCGAATATCTTTGCAGATGAAATGCATCTTACGAATGTGATTTTCAATCTGATGGATAACGCGGTGAAGTATAAGAGACCGGATGCGGATTTGGAATTGAAAGTGAAGACCTGGAATGAACCGGGAAAGCTGATGATTTCTATTCAGGATAACGGTATAGGTATTAAGAAAGAAAATTTGAAAAAGATATTTGAAAAGTTCTACCGCGTGCATACAGGTAATCTGCACGATGTGAAAGGCTTTGGATTAGGATTGTCTTATGTGAAAAAGATTATTACGGACCATAAGGGAACCATCCGGGCAGAGAGTGAACTAAACGTTGGAACTAAATTTATTATTGCATTACCTTTACTTAAAAATTAATGATATGGACGAGAAACTGCGTATTTTATTGTGCGAAGATGATGAAAATCTTGGC
>ERZ894240.32-NODE-32-length-176840-cov-47.580507_pt1 | contig 176840 bp, 155 predicted proteins | sample MGYA00380298_ERZ894240 | MGnify/ENA primary metagenome ERZ894240 (study PRJEB32331, sample SAMN06328419) | human gut metagenome | biome: human gut microbiome; feature: stool | host: Homo sapiens | collected 2014-06-27 ... | reverse complement strand
ATAATAGCCGTGGGCAGGCCAATATAGCCCAAACCCATGAAACATGCTTTCATAAGAAATATGTGTTATTTTTTAAAAGTAAGATCTTAGGCTGATCAAGAATGGTCCAACAACGATCAACCTATTGTATAAGAAAGTTTCTTCACAAAATGAATACGAATTGTCTTAGATAGGTGAAAACGGTTATACGTAAATGACACTTGATCTTCTACAATCTCGACAGAGGATGCGCCGGCCACTCTTATCGCTGCGATATTCGTCACGATCTCAGTCCGTGAACAAGACATGATCTCCACATCCGGAGCCAGATGGATCAAGCTTACGGCTTTCACGCCAGTTGAGACAGAGTCCTCTATCCTAAAACGATCCTTATCGATCATAAATCTTCGATGATGCTTACCCAAGGAACCAAAGCCATCATGCCAAGCCTCCACCTCATTCGGAGAATCTTTGAGAAGCGTCACCCTTGCCCGTCTCCCCACACGAAAGCCACCCCATACCTCGCTAGAGTTCTTATCCCCTATCATCACCGTATTATGGGCCGCCGTGCCACGCTCGTATTGCCTACGGGCTGTCTTTTCATACGTAGAAATTCCGGTATCTATAACGAAAGGCTTACCCCCTATCCGCAACTCATAATTGAACATATCCGCATGCGAATGGCCGGGTTGGTAAGAGGCCTTTATGTCTCCAACATCCACGATAGCCTCCCAATGGCCCGCCATCAATTTTCGATAGCCACACGCTCCCATCGGAAGCTTTTCCCAATCCATATCCAATCGCTTAGCGTATTCAAACAATTGAGCCGGAGAAGGCGCGATTCCCTCAGCGGAATCATTCAGGAGAGGTATCGTATTATCTTTATAAACGACAGAGGCTACATGCCCCAACATGCTACGAGCCTTCTCCCGTAAGCGTTCATTCAGACCTTCCTGCCCTATAAACCTTAAATTATTCATAGAGACATTATAGCAATCCAGCAACCGATCCAATAATATACAATGATACATCGGTGATTGCTCGTAATGAGCGCCATCCGGAAGGAGTTGTTCTTCCAGCTCTTTAAATAATAGGTCTTTCGCCTTTTGATAGATCGGCTCATCCTTAAAATAAAGCCCGGCCCATAACAAGGAGAAAGTGTCTTCCAATAAGTGATTCCCTAAAAGATGATATTCCAGATTATCCAGTAAAATCTTATATTGGGCATACAAGGAGGAGTCCCATTCTCGCTTATTCTCTGCCGGAATATAAGGATGATATTTCGACAGGAACTTGATCCAATTGATGCCTCGTAAAGCGATCGGATAAGGTTCCAGACCATTCCTATTCCCCTCTATTTCATCGACAAACTTATCGATCCAGCAAACGGCCTGTTCGAAAGATATAGTTTCTTGATGAAGGTAGTCCATATAATTTAGATTATAGGACCATAACTTACCAAAGCTCTCATCGTTCCATCCTAGAAAAGCGGATTCCTTACCCAAGAAAGAGAAATGCCCCGTAACACTATCCAAGTCCGTATATTTCGAGATGAAAAGTTTAAAAGACAAAGGATGTCCCACTCTCGGTAATGACAATACATACCGAAAGCTCCTGTATTTCCTAATATATGCCCGTAGCCTATACCAGACTTGATAACGAACTTGGCGAGATCTCAAGTTCCGAAGAGTAGAAATATATAATTTTAGAGATTCACCCAACATCTTTCTTTCAAGCTCGTAATGCAAGCGAAAGTAGCTTTTGTCGTATTCAATATACTCCCAAATGGAATCAAAGGCTCACCGCCCTCCCGGATACGTTCATTCAACAACGTAAATTGACGTTTTTGCCCTTTATCCATACCGGCCTTCATCGATGAGAAACCCTTAAAACCATACCCGGTCAATTTACGCCAGTTATCCAAGACCAAGACCCTCTCCTGAGAGAAAACCTCCACACGTTCCTTCGCGTACGACTTTGAACCATTTGAGAAGTAATTGATCACCGCATTCGTCCCGTTCGCATAACGAAGTAATATACTAGCGTTATCCGTATTCTCCTCCGGATTTTCTCCTAATGCGTTCATACAAACAGCCACGACCTCCGAGCCCGCCAAGAAAGAACATAGATCAATAAAATGGCAAGCCTCGCCAATAATACGTCCCCCACCAATCTCAAGATCATGTACCCATACCTCCGGCGGAATAAAGCCGGCGTTCATCGTTGCCACTATATTCTTTGGTCCATCACCCAGCAATTGCTTCATCTTCTCGGCGAACGGAGAGAAACGGCGATTAAAACCAACCGTCAAGGTCGTGCCCTTAGGAACTTCTTGATAGGCCTGTACGATATCATCCAATTCCGTTTTATTCAAACATAACGGTTTCTCCACGAATACGCTTTTCCCATTCCGTAAAGCCTCTATCACCATACGGGCATGCAGGTTATGCCGTGTCGTGATCATCACCAGATCTACCTCCGGATCTCGCAATATGTTTTGATAATCCGAGGTAGCGTTCTCCGCTCCCGCCTTCTTCGCCAATATCTTGGCAGACAAGCCTTGGGCGCTAGCTATATACTTGATTCTCGCTTTGGCCTTAGCCAAGCAAGGTATGATCATGGCGGAGGTATAATTACCCGCCCCTATGATTCCGATCTTGCCCTTTCCACTCACAAAAGCATTACTGCCGATAGAAACAACCGACTCCATTTTTGAATCAGCGGGAAACCGCAATATAGAGGCGATCGATCCTTTCTTGCGCATATCGCCATAGATCTCCTCATAGTCTGCCAAGTCAACCTCTTCCGTTATCAACGGCCTGACATCCAACGATCCGGATGAGATCGCATGGAGTATCGTCTCAAAATTACGCTTTTCCGTCCAGCGGACATAAGCCAACGGATAATCATGCCCCTTGTTCTCATATTCCTCGTCATAACGTCCGGCCCCATACGAGCAAGATACCTGAAAACTCAACTCCTTCTTATAGAAGTCATCCCTTCGCATATTCAATCCGATAACACCCACCAGCACGATCCGTCCCCGCTTACGGGACATCTCACACGCTTGATGGATCACCTCATTGCTTTGCGTGGAGGCCGTGATCAAGACACCATCCACACCGATACCACCCGTATAATCCTCCACGAGCCTTACCGGATCCGTACCTTTGCCCGGATTAACAGCCACGATTCCCTTCGAAGCGGCCATATCCACCTTCTGCTGGTCAAAATCCACCCCAATAACCTTACAGCCGTTCGCTCTCAACAACTGCGCCGCCATCAGACCAATCAATCCCAGACCGACCACCACGACCGTCTCGCCCAACTGAGGATTCAATAAGCGGATTCCTTGCAAGCCAATCGAGCCAATCACCGTAAAGGCCGCTTCCTCATCCGTTATATCATCCGGCACCTTCGCCACCAAGTTCTTCGGCACGCAAACAAACTCCGCATGATTCCCGTTCGAGGCCACCCGATCGTCCACCTTGAACTCAGCGACACCTTTCCCTACAGCTACCACACGTCCGACATTGCAATATCCCAAAGGTAAAGGCTGCCCTAGCTTATTGAACACGGCCTCCAGTGTCGGCTGCAAACCATCCGTCTTGATCTTGTCCAAAACTTGCTTCACCTTATCCGGTTGTTGCCGTGCCTTATCAATCAGGTTCGCCTTGCCGAACTCCACGAGCATACGCTCCGTTCCAAGAGACACCAACGTACGAGTCGTTTGGATTAAAACATGACCGGATTTCACTTGAGGAACAGGAACTTCCTCCAAGATGGTTGACCCGGATTTGAGGTCTTGAATTATTTGTTTCATCATCTATCCTATTTTACATCTGAAATTACCAGTCTCAATTTCCCTGATCTTGTACGAGAAATCTTGTCTACGTAAGAAATTGTAATTTTAATTGAATCTGTGATCCGTGAACGAATCTCAGACCAAAGCAATTGTTCATCCGCAATGCTATAAAATTGCCCTTTTACAATTCTAAATTCTATCTCTGAGATCGATTTTTGATAAATCTGAGCCTCTTGAATATTTACTAAATCTTTAAATATATGGTCTAAACGTCCAAGTTTAACTCCATTAGGTAACGATATATAATCTTCTTTTCGTCCATCTATAGATAAGACATTCACTGTGCCATTCGGTAATCGTTCAATTTTTGCGATATCTCCCGTATCATAGCGAACCAAGGGAAACGCATAATTTGAAAAACCAGTACCAACAATCCGGCAGATTGTTGGATCTTCCTCAGAAATCGGAACAAACTCCACATACGCAAAATCCTCATCAATTTTCCATCTTCCATGTACATCTTGGCTCAAATTAGCTACCCCCTCTGCCAAACCATAATGCTGTGTCAATTTTGCGTTAGGAAAAACTTTACTAATAATTTGTTTTTGGCCTTCCAATAAATTCTCGGCTCCAAATGTCACATGTGTAACAAAATGTAAAGGAGTCAATCCTTGATCCGCAATAAGGGACGCTAATAAAGATATTTGAGAAGGATATCCATGCAACCAAGTTAGTCCCGATCTTTTCAGTTTTTGATAATACAACTCCACAGTATCTTTATTCAAATGATACGCACTAAACATAACCTGTTTGCCCGGATAATTAATACGCCAAAACGGAGCCTTTGTATTCTTTGTAGAAATAATCGTACGACCTCCAAACCATCCACACCAAGTATTCAAGTCAATCCCATGCCAACCACGGTATCTCCACCATACAGCCCATTGCTTGTTCTCCATCTCCCGGCTACAAGGAAAGACCAATCCCCCGCCCGTAGTTCCACTTGTATGCAACAAATAAGTCTCTCCTATAAAATTCAGATTTACAATGTCATTATGATGAGTTTTAACATCTAACTTTGTCTGTATAGGTAATTTCAACAGCTCCTTATACAGATTAGTTGCTGTTACATTAAAGCCAAAATCTCTAAACAACCTTTGATAATAAGGGACAGTTCGAATCTCCTGCAAAAACAAACGAAGCTCCGCCTCCGGCTGATAAGCATATTTATCAAAAAGGGACAACTGCTTCTTAAAATTCTTATTCAATCGCTTTCTACAAATCAAGAAACCTTTCAATGAACAAAGAAAGTTCTGTATTATAACAGGAGATAGATAATATAACTTTTTTATCATAAACTTCTTATAAAATATTTCACTAAGTTCACAAACGTTCCCCTAAACAATACCCACTTGGTTTTAAGATCCAGCAACACTTTACTATCGGAAAAATAAAAGATAGGAAGAAATTTCTTATGATATCTATTTTCTTGAAAAAAGTAATTATAATCGGACTCACCATAAATTGCCATGATATTATTTGAATCATCAAAAGCCTCACACATATCAATAGCACGAACGGACATGTTCTTTACATCATAAAAGAAACGATATATTTTAAATTGATTATCAGGTAATATCTCAAACACTAATTCATTATAAGAGAACCTTGGATATCTCAATTTTCCATTCCAATATATATTTTGAGGGAATAAAAAATTACCCAATCCATAAACGATCGGACGTCCTTTGTAAAATTCTATTTGTTGAACCCTATGAGCATGACAACCCAAAACCGCATAAACTCCCAGATCAATTAAAACCTTAGATAGTTCCCGATCAAAAGGTTGAGGATATAATTCCAACTCATAATTCCAATGAAAAAAACAAATAAGTTTTCTCTTCGGATATTGAGATAATGCTTTCCTAACAGAGGATAAAACATGTTCTTTTTCATAAGGATTTACTCCCTCTTTTGTTTTCGATGCATATACACACTCTATTACATTCCAACCAAAAGCAAGGATAGCAAAAGACTGCCCATACTCATCCTCTACCAACAATGGACGTTCTGCCTCCTCTAAAGTTTCCCCCGCTCCTACAGACTCGACATCCAGCCTAGACAATAAATCAACAGTCTGTTTATACGAACAAACATCCAACAAATGATTGTTCGCCAATCCGAATCCCTTAAACGAAAAGCTCTGGCATAAATCCCTTACCGCATCATAATCATTGAAAACAACCTTCCGAGACAAATAAGCGGAAGAATCGATCAATAAGCTACCCTCCAAATTTCCAAACCATGTTTTTTCTCTAATAGATAGAGGGATAGACGAATAGTCAATACTTCCCACAAAAGGTAAAGCGATATCACCACAAAAAATCATAATCCTATCACGGTTCGTAATTTTCCACCCTTACCTCTAATCAACTCCCCACTCAAATCAAGAGAAATCATACAACCCTCAAAAATCTTAGAAAGCTCTTCCTTAAATAAATACGGAGTACTTACGTCCTTCTTATCGAGCAAGACTAATTTTAAAAGGATATTTGCCTTATTTTTTTGGATAATTTGATACTGTTCAACCTTGCCTATAAAACCATAATTAGCTATGCGCATATTTATATTAGCCGCAGAATATTCTTTTCCATTGGGAAGTTTGATAACATCCGCAGAGCGTCCAAGAAGCGAACTGATCTTTTTAAGTCCCCGCCCACATGCGCAAGGCGTTAAGTCCCATTTAGCACGATCACCTATTTTGTAACGAATCAAAGGAAAATCAAAAGTATGCAAGAATGTCAGTACCACATCTCCTACTCCATTCTCATCTTGATTAACAATCTCAACAATACACTCCTCCATATCGACATGCAAACCACCGCAAGGACATTCATGGGCGATAGACCCCTCTGTCGCCACATAATCCGAACGAGGAATCACGCCAAAGGTATCCTCTATCTGTTTTCTCTGAAGTGGATTTAAAGATTCGGAATTAGTAAAAATGGCTAATGGCTTATGAATATCCAACCGGCTATTTTTTAATTTTATAGCTAAAGATGCAATACCGCTTGGATATCCCATTATTACTTTGGGTGAAAGGAGATCTATTGACTTTGCCACGTCTGTTATATTTTCATCCGTTATTTCCGATGCGTAAATCTCATGTTTTGATGTCGCCTTATAATGTAGATAATGAACCAAATCCTGAACAACACCATGTTCTTGGGGAGGAATCCCGGACACATTCAATAGACGATCACATCGTCCTACCCCATACCAGTTACGGAACCTCAACCTACTAGCTATTTTATAACTTTGAGCAAGACGTGTTCTCACAAATTTAAAAGGAACCCCGGTAGACCCTGTCGTTTTTAACCAGACAATTGGTTTTGTAGCGGATTCGCTCACAAAACTATTCAATTGCGAGTTGATGCACGTCTTATCTATAATAGGTAATTTCTTCAAATCGTCCAATGACTTAAAATCCTCACAAGTCAATCCATGTTCCTTGAAATAAGCTTGATAGAATGGGACAGATTGTGCTACAAAGGACAATAACCTTCTTAGAGAAGAAAGTTGAATCAACTCAAGTTCCTGCATCGATAACCACTGCGATCCATTTATTTTATCTAAAATAGGATAGGGAGAAAATCCATTGTATCTATCCGCTAACGATATCAGTAACGATTTATTTTTCATTTTTCCAACCCTCTGGTTTTTTAAAAGACAAACTTTCCAATTCTTTAATGAGTAATGTATTCTTTGTTTTCACTTCCGGATCTTGTGCCTTTAAGATACGTATAGGAATAGAAGAAAGGTCATCTATGTCTGGCAATAGGTCAAAACGATGTTTTTTTACACCTTCCACCAATAATTTCATATGCCTTAAGTCATAACCCATTAGTTGAGCCGCTATAGCATCAGCTACTAACGGATTATGGGTATGGATTAGAAGATTTGTATATTTTTCCGAAACACACATAGGTCCCTCCCCTTCACCACTGATAACACCATCCACTATATTAATATACTTCCTAGAAGTCATTGGATTCAAATTCCCTTTTTTGTCCGTAAATAAAAGACAGCGGTTTAAGTCTAAGGTCATTCGCCACACAGTATCATTACCATGCCAAGCTCCACCCGCATAAGGATTTTTTCCTCCTGATTTATGAACGAGACCTAAGAGTATTCCCCAAAATTTCATTAGCAGATAACTTTTAGCTAATAAAGGAAGTAGATATCTTAAAACATAATATCTCAACAGCAATGATGGTGTTTTTTTCGGGTATTGATCGCCTCCTTCTTCCTTGAAACCAAGTCTAAAGTGCGGAAGATAATTTTTGTTTCCATTTATGCCTACCAAATTCTTCATTGCGACAGTCAACCCCAACAAATGATGAGTCTTCAATTTTGGTATATTTATAAATAGATCACAAACAATTGGTGTACCTGCAATTAGATATTGATGTCTTCCCTCCGAATGGGCATGTATGGTATCTTTATTGTCATAGCCAGATCCATAAAACAACTTAGCATCAAGAGAAGAATCATTAAACATACTGTCCTTACCTAGATCAACCAAATAATAGCCATTAGGGTCACCCTGCAACTTCAGTCCCTTCTTCGTGTTAACAACCCCAGATGCCTCAAACCACTCTGGCCTAAAATCCACAAAGTGAACCTGTCCCGAAGCGTAAGAGTCATAAAATTTTCTAAACTCTTCGATATTCAAGATCGTTTCCAATTTGGAAAAATCACAATCCCAATGAGGAGCATCCCCAACATAAACTTTACCATTAGGTCCCACGGCCAATAAAGCATAATCTATAACGACTCGAACTATAGACCAATGCGTAATTACACTAAAAATATCTGAATCCTCTTTCTCATTCCAGTGGCGAACCATATTGGGCTTGATCGTCACGACACCTCCCTCTGGGACCAAGATGCGTAAAGGATTCCAATACGTAAGGTCTTCGTCATCTTTGGGTGGATAATTCTCTAAAAATAATCTCCTAACCGAATCATATACAAGATTAGGACTATCACTAATCTCCAAATGAGGATTATTCGAAAATTCAGGATATACTCTATCCGGATGAAAAGGTACTCTCGATGGATAGCCTTTTACATTATAAATTATACTTCCATGCATATAAACTCATATTTTAAAATTATCAGATATTAATCATTTTCTTTCGTTAGCTATTATCTATTTTTAATTTTTACCCAAGAGCTTATGATATACATTTAAAACCTGTTCATTAAAACTTAACCGATATTTATATATGTCTTTTTTTTGACAGCTTACGCAATATCTTTTTTCCTCCAATTTATCAGCCAAGGCATTCACATTACCCGCTTCAAAAAGAGATTCCTCATCTAACATAGGATTACTCTTGAACATAGGGATATCTGACGCTATAACATCCGTTCCCAAGGAAATAATAGTAGATACCACTCCACTATTTGTGCCCCTCCAATAAGGAAGGACAACACATTTGGATGTATATATCAATTTACAGTACTCCATATCTGATAAATACTGCAAACGAAATGTAATATTCAAACCAGCATAATCATCAACTCGCAAATGAGAATAACCGGGAAGATTTCCTGCTATACAAAGGGTATAGTCTGGATAACGAATATGAAATCTTTTCCAAGCTTCTAATAAAACATCAAGACCCTTTTCTTTCCTGAGATACCCGATAAACAAATAATCAAATTCTTTATTACAAGGTCGTGTAATGTCAAATATCTTCGATAAGTCCATAACAGGGAAATCATGCTTCAAAATCTTTAGTTCCGAAATGCCAAAATAAGAAGATAGATCTCTTTGTGAATTTAAATTATGCACCAATAAGAAATCCGGGATAGCCAAAGTCTTATGCATTCTAGTTATAGCAGAATGGCCATGTGAATATTCTGATTGAAAAGGTAACACATCATGGCAAGTCAATACAAGAGTAGATTTAGAAACAATACGGATCATCCTAAAAAACAACTTCTCAACAAAAAATCCATAAGTAATAAGCGAATAATTTACAACACGAGGTCGATATATCAATACATAAAATAATGTCACCATCAATCCCCAAGTCAATTCCGCATATCTGATACAAGGACTCAACCGATTACGTTTCTTTCCGCTAATTAAATCCGTATATTTAAAAAACACTTTCTTACCATAAGCCAGAGGATAATAATAGCTAACGAAAACATCTTGTGATATCCCCACAGATTTCAACACTTGATAGATCTCATCTAAATAAAGACCTCCATTACCCTGCGTACCCCAATAAACATGAAAAACATCCTTTCTTTTCATTCGATATTATTTTTGTTTTATGCAAAATCTACTACATAGGAACATGCGTTGAAGAAATTCTTGATTTTAAAGCATACACACCGTTAAAAAACACCACATAGCCACTTGATTTCCAATTGCCTAACTTACTCCTTAAGCGCTCGCTTTCCAACTCTTTCCTTACATCCTCAATCTTGTTATCCAAACGGTCCTGATACTTGGTGATCTTCGCCCATTCGGAAGCGAAAGACTGATTTTTCTGATTCTCTGTCATAATCGTAAATATATAGATTAGACTGGACGGCATTGGAAAACAACAATATCACCTCCTCACGACTGATACGATGACAGGCTTTTATAGCCTCAAACTTCGGACGGAGAAGTTTGCCGTCATCGAACCATTTCTGGTAGACGACATAACCGTTCAAGTCAAAAACACATGCGCACTAAATCAGCCAGGCTGTCACCCCCTTTTCTCATATCGGAAGGAACGCTGCTGATATAGAATCGAGTCCGATTAGTAAAGTTCAACATCTCAAGAGGTCATTTTACGAAGCAGATCCAAGACCGCTGCCAGATTATTACTGCAGATTTCTATATCATCCCCACAGGGGGTAGACAAGACAAGCGGTCTGATATACCAACCACCCGTAGAGGAAGGAGCGCTGGTAGGACACTCACAACGCTCTTCAATAATCTGAAGAGGAATAAACGAGGCACCGGAAGAGGAATCAGCCGTGCCGGATGAATGGCAAGCTCCATAATTTTTCTTATACTCAACCAAACATTTATAGTCAATACCCTCATCTGTACAATACTTACGGAGATTACAGCCTTTGCGGTGCTGGTTGTAATCCTGCATAATCTTTTCAAAATACTCTTTTGTCTCCATACTTTTTGGGGGAAGACAAAAATAGAAACTAACTAGCAAAACAACTTACGCTGTAAGGGTCGAATACGGGATAAGTGCAATCCATTGCTTATGCGAATCTCTACCCAAATACGAACCGGTTTATCCGCACCACCAGATGGCTTCTGAACCTCAACCGAGGGAGAAGCCTCTTGAACAGCCATATTCTCTGGGACACCGTCAACCTTAACCACGACTATTTTACCACATATTCTTAACGTAGCCATAGGACATATGGAATAAAAGCTCTCCCATGCTTTTAATAAGAATTCTATTCCTTTTTCTTTTCTTAAATGGCCTATAAATAGAAAATCTACAGGTGAATATTCTTTTGTTGAATAGTTTCTTTTCAGTTTATTTAAATCCATTACAAGAAAAGGATGTTCGATAATTTTGTTTTTTATTTATAGAAAACAAATTGATTAAATCATATACTGATTTTTCTGTATGAACTAAAAGAAAATCTGCATGATGAAATATTTGTTTCCTATATTTCATTTCAGAATCCCAACCACTATTACGTGCTACATCATGACAGGTAATAACGAGTTTCGAACCAGATATCACCTTAAGTAATTTAAAAACCAAGATACAAAGAAAAAACTATTACCAGCATGTAAATAATTAATTAAAACGGGCCTATTAATAATTGATTTGATTAGTATAATTACATAAGCTTTAAGAACTTCAAGTAGTAAAAAAAACTTTCTTAATCTTCCTTTTTTCTAACCCATATGCTACATCCCCCTTAAAAAAACATTTTTGATCCATAACTAAATATATAATAGTAATAAGCAAAAGCCTTCTGCTTATATCCATTTCATTCTAGCACCTTATAAATCTCGTCAAAATATAGGCTAGCGTTGCCACTAGTTCCCAAATAAACATGACATATCATAATTAAAAATACTATCTACCATCTTCAATATAAAACTTTATTCTATCCTCTATATACTCTTTTTGGAAAATCGAATTATAAGGATAGTAACGAACATACATAGAAACGCCCTTATCACTCGTTCCTGAATTAATCATGTAAAATGGTAAATATGTTATAAATATTAATATTGTCAATTTCAAAACTTTTTGATGATATGTCCCTCTACAAATAACAAATCTATATAAACCTTCAACAATTACGACCAAATATATAATTTCAAAATAATTAAATACACGGTCAGCAATAGGGATGGAATAACGCATTAAAACCGTAGCAAAATAAGCATATAGAATTTTTTTAAGATCATTATTACTTTTTGTAATCAATAGAAAAGGAGAATCATTATTATTATTCTTATTCAAATACAAGAAATATATAAGAATTAAAGCAACAGAGGACTTAAATGCAAATCCCAATAAGGAAATATTTTCAAAGCCATCTCCATATCCTGTAGGATCGCCTAAAAACAGGTAGTTTGCGATAAAATCCGTAGCGTTTATTTGCGAATTAACAAAAAAAGCAAAAAACAATCCACCTATTGCCACAACCTTTTTACTTATACCAAAATAAAGAAATGACATAGTTACAATAAAGAAAATAGAATATATATGAATACTAAAACCGATAAATAACAAAATAATCAATAATATTTTTTTGTTTTTAAAAAACATTATCAGGGCCACTAAATCAATACCTATAGCCAAAGATTCACGTAAAATATCTGTCGAAAAATATAGATAGTCATAAATAAAAAAAAGAAAAAGAGCTGTAAAAACTTTTGTTGTAGTGTTTTTTATAAAGTAAAAAATACATATATTAAAAACAAAACTACATATCAATTGAAGTAAAACAAAATCACCGACGGTTCTACAAAAAATATTTAAACCAATCCATAAAGGAGGATAAAGTCTACCTAATTGAGGATAATACAAAGTTTCAGTTCCAATAGGATTATATAATGACGAAAATTCCTTTTCATAAGAATAACTATCAGGACCAAATTGATACCTTAAGCCAACCAATAAAAATAAATAAAGTAGACATATGTAAATATGACGTAATTTATTATTCTTTTTTAAGCATATGTCATATCTAAAAATAAGATACAACAGATACATTCCAAATAATATATATGGAAGCATTAATTTCTAGGTTTATTAAAGAAGAAGGAACACTTACAAGCTAAAACATATTTTTTATCATTAAAGTGAGTACTTGACAATTCATCAGTCACCCAAGTTAATTGACTTTCAAAAACTCGAATTTTATCAATGGAATAATTTGAAGGGTTAATCAACCTTTCTGCTTCCAAGAGGATATCAAATACCCAGGAGCAATAGCTATTAAACATATTCCATTTCATTATGAACATATTATGACCATAAACAAAATTATTAAATTTAAACAACTCATCAAAGGCGTTGTCGTAATCGGGATATTTATCGTGAATATTTTTTTAAAATTTCAAAATTCTCAATATGATAATTCATACGACATACATTTCTTAAATTATATGCATACCAATATTTTTTGGGCATTATTACATCGTATTTTGATAATAATACTAAAATATCATGGATATTAATATCGTTCACAAAATCATATGAAATATTTGGTAAAATTTTGATCATAGATTAGGAAAAACCATGTGAGAAATTAAAAAAACGACGATAACTACAGAGACCTACATACTTTGTAGGTTCCATATTTTTCCATGCCCAATATAGCCCTGTGATTTCAGACCAGTAAGTATTACGAATACTAATATTATTACCAGTGCCATCACCAGAAATACCTAATTCTAGTTTAGTAAATGCCTTACCACATTGGATAGGCATATATATATCACTATTAGGAACAAAATCATTGTCCTTATAATAGCACATCAATAATTTAACATTTCATTCATAATCTTTAATATTTAATAGGGTGTCCAGTTTTACGTTCCCAAAAACGTAGTATTAAGCACCCTTGTTATTGTTAACACAACACTCTCATTTTTAACGCTTTAGTTAGCAAAATAATTCTTTGACAGTTTGTATATATCATTGATTTTTAGCAACTAAGTAAAATAATTAAGCAACTAAAAACAATGAAAAAGATAGATTCAAAACCCGATAAAGAAACCCTCGAAGAGGAGGTTAAACGTCTTCGTAAAGAGAATGCCTAGCTTAAATCTCAGAAAGCGACCGACAAGGCCAAGCTTAAAGAGGTGAAGAAGGAAGTCAAAAAAAAGACGTAGCGACCGTGACCGTGACCGAAGAACAAAAGAATTTGTTATCGACCCTATTCCCAGACATAGATACTCTCTTCTGATCGTTCTGCTTTGTGTATTGATCTACATTCGTACCAATTGTGGCCTTCGCACTGTGGTGAAGATACTTGAAATCTTCAATGAGGTGCTTGAAGGCAAATGTGGAAAGGTTCCATGTTACAATACCGTAGAGAACTGGGTGAAGAAGTTGGGCTTATCTGCTTATGAGAATGACAACAAACCAACCGATAAGAAGTTTGCCTACATCATGCCCCCCACTTAGTAGTTTATATCGCAAATAATGGATAAAAAGCCTAATATTATTTGGCAATCCTCTTTTTAATCTATTATAGGCCTTTTATATCGTGTCGATAGCAATAGTATAATAGCAGAAGACCAATAAAAACATAGACCATATCTTAAAATCTAATTTCTTGGTTTATTGAAGAAAAAAGAGCATTTACAAGCAATTTTATATTTCAAGCTATTAAACTGAGATTTACTTACTTCGTCTGTGACCCAATTAATCTGACTTTGATAGTTCTTCAGATTGTTTTTGAAGATATACAACGTAAGCAACAGTTCATGCATATAGCCAAATACTCTAATTTTATCTATTGGATAATTGCTTGCATCAATTCTGCGTTCAGCTTCTAATAATATATCAAATACCCATTTACAATAATCATCAAATAGGCTCCACTTCATTATAAACATATTATGTCCATATACAAAATTATGTTTACGAAGCAATTCTATAAAAGCGACATCATACTCAGGATACAATTCATGTATTATATCTTGCAATATTTTGAAATCATCAATATAATAATTCATTCTATTTACATTATACAAGCTATATGCATACCAATATTTTTTCGGTGTCACAATATCGTATTTTGATAAGATCCTAGCAATATTAGGGATTTTAATATCATTAATTTTTGCATAATTAGATTTTTGTAAAATCTTTATCATTGGCATAAAACGACTATGATTAAAATTAAAAAAACGTCTATAGCTGCACAAGCCAACACAGTCAACAGGCTTCATATTCTTCCAAAACCAATATAATCCTGTAATTTCAGACCAAAATTGATTTCGGGCACTAATGTTATCACCTATATCATCACCCTGCATTTTTAGGTTTAAGCCTGTTGATGCTTTACCACATTGTATTGGGAAATAGATATCATCTGATGGAACAAATTCATTCTCCTTGTAGTAACAACAAAGAATTTTTACATTTTCATTCATATTCAGAAATATTTTTTATTAAATAAATAGCTTTTTTATGATAGATACTATACAGATAAACTGACTTCCCTAAATACGCAATTGTCACAGATATTATAGCACCTATTATACCAAAAAAATGCACAAAAGCAAAGCAAAAAAAAACGAGTATTACTCCTTGAACTAAAGTTGCATATTGGATATATTTAAAAGCAGAAGTAGTCATAATTATCAACTGTATTATTTGACTATAACACATAAAAACAAATGCCGGGAATAACCATAAATAAAAATCAACTGATTGTAAATATTCATATTTTCCTATCAAGTTTAAAAATGGAGTCAATAAAAAATATATTAATAAATATACAAATGATAAAGCACCAACACTCATAGCGGTATTCCTTCTTATATTTCTTATTAACTTGTCCTTATTTCTGGAGCCATATATCCATTGCGGAATTATTATCACACAAATAGCAAATATCGGAGTAAACTCGCTAAATAGTTTATATGCAACATTATACAAACCTATATCGGATACGCTTATGTTCTCAATTGCATAAACATAATTAACACCCAAATTTGTCAGATAAATACCTAAGACCCCCAATATTTGCCAAATAGAAAAATATAGCGTTTTATTAAAGCCACTCCAACTTATATTAAGTTTATCTTTTGTAAAAAAGTTCCAATAAAATATTGATACAAGTATAGCATAAGCCAGATTTAGCACAAAGAATATATATACGTATGACTTAATGCTTCTGCAAAAAAAACATACGATTAAAACGAATAATATGGTATAAACAATATCAAACATAGATTGCAAATTATTCTTTGAGCAAGGATATAATAATTGATTGAAGAAACTTTGAATGGAGAATCCAAGAAAAAGAATGAAAGTTTCTCCTATATATGATTCATCCTTTATTAGATCCGTTATTCTTTCTTTAAATATTACGTAAGATAAACTTACCAAAATGAAACATATAAATACAATTATCAGCCTATATAAAACAATGTTTTTGTAAGACCCTTTTTCTATATACTCTTTTGTTCCAATATTAACAATAGTCGGGTCAGTCCATCCAGTAGTTAATATATACAACAATTGCGCAACGGTAATCACAAGAGCTAATTGTCCATATTCATCTGGACTAAATAAATATATAAGGAAAAGAGAGACAAGTTGTGTTCCAAAAGAACTTCCTAATTTAAAAATATAGAATAGCTTAAGCTTTTGCCTGATAATACTAAGAATGTTCATAACAAGTTCTCAAGTGTATAAATATTACTTTTCTTAATAAACATGCTTGAGGTATAGATATTTTATATTTAATATACTCTCCTCTCTTTAAAGATGATATATACGCTTCTGCGTTAGTCTCAAAATCAAACATCTTTCGAATACATTCATATGACGACTTCGCAGAATTAAGATAATCACCTTCTATACTTGATATTGTCTCATCAATAGTCGGGAATTTATTCAAATCATTGTCATAGAATAAATCCACGCCAACGTTACCTTGGCTCTTATTAACATATAAACCACCACAGATATCTTTGCTAAACAACTTGTAGTCAGGACTAGCCATAGCCATAATTACAGGAATTCCATATTGAGTCATCTCAATTATCGAAGTGCCCATAGCATAGCCAATAGCATGACCTTGTATTACTTCGCCCAATTTATCATAATCAACTTTGCCTAAGAAAACAACTTGATTGCGATCAATGCAATTTTTATCCATATAATCTTGAACAAACTTCTCTGCGCCATAGCCTACAACTGATAGAGAATAATCGGGATGCCTTTTCAAGAAATTCAGCATTGCGCACAATGAAGGAAGCTTAAAATTTACAAACCGGCCAATCCACAAGATTTTTTTATTGTTAACAGGCTTGAAAGAGTAGTCAGGGAATGAGCATGTAGGTAAGGGTACAATATTATCTTTTGGTATTTGAATTCCATATCGCCCCCATAATCTTACGATAACTTCGCTCATCGGGATTAATACGCCTTTGCTTTGCACCTCACGGAAAAGATTCGTATTAAACTTCATCATCTTCTTAGAAGAAAAATTTCTTTTTCCTCGCAGTTTGAGGATTAATTTATCAAGAAGTGTTTGACAACAATACAGATTGTCTTGATCATGAAGAATTAAATGAGCCAATTTGATATGATACGATTCTTCCTTTGTTAAATCTGTAGTCAAATACAAATCTCGTGCACAAAATGAGAAAACCTCATATTTAACATCTCTATCGAAAGAAGATAATATGGCATTTCTTAAATCTTTTCTCTCTGCATCATTAAGATAATAATAATCAACTGGAAGATTAATAGGACAACAATGTTTCTTATTAATACCTTTCTTTTTTATATCCGATTCTATGTAACTTTCACTTTTATAAAATAGTAATAATTCAGGACATTTCTTCTCGAAATACTCTGCTAGCCGTACAAAAAGTGTCTCTCCACCTCCAAGATAGGTATTGAAATTAATTAGTGCAATCATTTGAATGAATTAAAAAAATCAACCACAATCTTGGCCTCCTCAGCAGACACAATTTGATTCATTGGAATAGACAATTCCTCGTCATGAATCTTTTCTGTAATAGGATATACACGATTATTCCACTCTTTGTAGCACTCCTGCTTGTGAGGAGGAATAGGATAGTGTATCAATGTCTGAACACCATTTACCTTGAGATACTCTTGTAATTCGTCTCTACGCTCGCAGAGAATAGGAAATTGGTGATATACATTGTTCTCGTTAGGGATGCGTGAAGGCAGAGTAATGAGTGGATTCTTAATATTATCGTAGTAGTAAGCAGCTAACTCTTGTCGCTTTGCATTGTCCTCATCAAGGTATTTCAACTTCACATCGAGTACTGCAGCATCGAGCTCAGACATACGGCTGTTCACGCCAACATACTTAAATACATATTTCTTTTGGCTACCATAGTTTGCGAGCGCACCAATCACGCTTGCTAGTTCTGCATCTGATGTTGTAATAGCACCTGCATCTCCAAAAGCTCCCAAGTTCTTACCAGGATAGAATGAGTGAGCCGCAGCATCGCCAAGTGCACCGGTTTTTACACCCTTCCATGCACATCCATGACTCTGAGCACAATCCTCCATCAGTTTAAGATTGTGCCTCTTACAAATATCACCAAGCTTGTCATTGTAAGCAACACGACCATAGAGGTGAACAATCATCACTCCCTTTGTCTTTGCTGTGATAGCCTCCTCAATGCGATCAATGTCAATCTCTAGATTATCCCATGTTGGCTCAACAAGCACTGGAATGAGATTATTCTTGGTAATTGCAAAGATAGTAGCTATGTAAGTATTGGCAGGAACTATAATCTCATCACCTTCGTGAAAGACACCCATCTCAATATAACCTTTCATAATGAGATAAAGTGCATCAAGACCATTTGCTACAGCTATACACTCACTAGTACCTATATATTTTGCATAATCAGCCTCAAACTGCTTGTTCTCATTGCCTTGAAGAAACCACCCCGACTCAATAACTCTATTGACTGCGGCTTTGTATTCATCACCATACTGCATGGTGATTGCCTGAAGATCTAATAACTTTATCATTTTGATTAATTTCAATTTATAAACTTCTTAAATATTTTGCAGGAACTCCTACATATATTTGGTTGTCAGGTATGTCTGTTGTAAGAACACAACCTGCTCCCGCCATTGCACAAGAGCCTATTTTGTGTTTTTCTAGAACTCTGGCTCCAATTGCCACATCAGAGCATTCTCCCATCTCAGAATATGATCCAACTATTGCACCCATTGCCACATGACATAACCTTTTTATAACTACATCATGTCCTATACACGTATTGGCTTTAATCATCGTGCCTTCACTTATATAAGTTCTAGGACCTATGTATGCATTATACATAACAAAACAACCTGATTCTATCACAGCACTTTCTGCAATAAATGCAGTATAGTGAATTATTGTAGCCAACCTATCTTTTGGTATTTCAAGTCGATCATAAGCTTCAATTGTTTTGTGATTTTTAGCTATCAAATGAATTCCCCATGAAAAATAATAATCCTCTGAAACGAAACGCTCGATGTCGGATGTACCTCCCAACACAGGATATCCATCTACTGATTCAACAAAATCATTGATAAATCCAGCAACTTCCCATTCGTAATTAGGGTCATGTGAAAGATTGCTATTTATACATGACGCTATTACACTTCCATGGCCCTCTCCACCTAATATTAAAACTCTTTTTTTCATTACGCAACCTCCTTTTTTCTGATCAGTTGTGAATGGAAAAAAATTAATACTTGAATACAGATGTTGCAATTGGCTCCAATTGTAGCTTCGGGTAAAACTACACAGAATTGCCTAATCCGTGTTCCAGTACCAATCTTCTTAGATTGGACATCTGCTAATGAATGTATCATTTTTTGTAATCTAAAAATTCATTGTAATCACGAATGTAGTCCTCCTTTTCATAAAGATCTGAGGCCAAGACCAAACAAATGGAGCCAGAAGAGAAACCTTGTTCCGCAGCCCAAATGCCGGGAGGAATATGCAAGCCATAAAAAGGACGATTCAACAAAACCGTACGCTTGTTTACCCCATCATCCAACATCACCTCAAAGCTACCACTTGCAGCAATCAGAAACTGATGACATGCCTTATGAGCATGAGCACCCCGTGCCTCACCTCCCGGTATGTCATACGAATAGAATACCCGCTTGATATCAAATGGCACATTCACATTCCCATGGATCGGTGTGATATTCCCCGCCCGGTTCTCAATCTTAGGAAGCTCCACGATCGAGCAACCATAAACCGTTACTTTACACATACTATTTTTCGTTTTAAATATTTCGAAACAGGAATCTCATAATAATGATACACCACATAACTGGTCAAAAGGATAGCAAGAAACAAACAGCCATCTTCAATTGCCATAAAGAACAAGACTCCACAAGAACCACCAGCCTTAAACCATCCAGTTCCATCCACGGGATAATGATGAAGGAAAATCATGATAGCAAATATGAAACGAAGAGATTGTAGCAAGGATATCATGGATTCATTATCCTTAGGAATTCTTGATAATCATAAATGTAATCCTCCGCATCATAGGGCGTGGATGCCAATACCAAGGCCAAGGAATTGGTAGAGAAATTATTCATCTCACGCCAAAGCCCCTTGGGAACATACAAGCCATAATAAGAGCGGTTGAAGGCATAAGTGGTACGCACCTTACCAGTGTCTATCACCACATCAAAACTACCCGAAAGGGCTACGATGAACTCTTCGTTCTCCTTATAGGCATGACCGCCTCTTCGCTCACCACCGGGAACGTCATAGATCCAATACGTCCGTGCTATCTTGAAAGGAATGTGTCTCAATTCCTCAATAATAGACAGGTTGCCTCGCTTGTCCAAGATCTTGGGCAAGTCGATAATCCTAACTCTATCTTCCATATTGTTTGATAAAAATGATTGGTCAAGTAACATGGTTACTTCTTCCATGTAAACGATTTATACAGTGCACCCGTTATCCATTAAGCATTTACACACAGGGATGTAAGCACTCTATTTAGTTAAAAATTACATCTTTTAACATTGGCTGCTAGCCAATATGATTTTGTCAGGGACCATATTAAGGTAGATTGCCGCCATCTACCCTTCCCCCAGCACATACTTCACGATCGCCCACCAGATATTGCGCACGCTCCCGCCATGGATATGAAGCACACATTGACTTACTTTTTCTTTGGATGAAAAAGACCACGCTCAGGACAGACAGGGCGATGCAACACAGTCCGGAGGCCAAGCCATCAATGCCGTCGATCAGGTTGATGGCGTTCGTCACGTAGACCACGGCGAAGACCGTGACCGGGACGCCCACCAACGCCGAGACAGAATAAATCCCGAACAGGCCACCCAACGAATCGATCCAGCTGCCGGACAACACCAGCAGAAGAGCCGACACGACCTGCACGACGAACTTGTAACGGTAACCAACACCCACCAAGTAAAGCAGCGTCATGCCCACGAACAGGAAAAGGTACTCATAGAGCATACCAAGCGACAGACTCGACACGTCCGAGGGCCACAGGTAAAGGCGAAAGCATCACCAAGGCCATCGACATCAAGATAACCGGGAAGAACGACAACCCGCCCAGACAGGGAACAGGGGTCGTATGCACCTTACGGGAGTCCGGAATATCATACAGGCGTTTCTTGTGGGAGATCACCAAGATCCTAGGGATGATAACCATGCCAAAAAACACGGAGGTCAGGAAGCCGGACAGTAATAATAACGGTATTTGCATCGCACTCATACGCTCTCACTCAATAAAGGCAACCCCTCCACCTCGCTAGCGTGCCATTCACGGTAGTCCGACAAGGGAAGCCCGGGGACGGTCAATAGCTTGTAATCCAACTCATCCCTACTCAATATATGTTTGCGAACGTACGAACGCAACGAACGATCCGTCACGGAGACCATCACGATCGGGAACGGGTAGGCGAATAGGCACAGCGGCGTGGTCTCGCTATCCGGGAACGCACGACGCAACTGATAGGCAGAACGCTCGAACGCAACCCAGTAGAGACCCGTACAATACAGGTGGATTGAGTTCTGGTTCGCACGCTCACGATCCATGATCTCTGTCAAATGATCACGCAACAGGTTCATCAAACGGATACCCGAAGGAACCTCGCACATATCTCTCTCTTTTCTCATATCTTTTATTTATCGCTATGCGCAACTGTCAACTGTCACTTGTCAACTCCCTACGTGCCCGAACCAACGGTCGTAATCACGCAAACGACGTATCAACACGGACTTGCTCTTCTTGGGCGAAGCCTCGTCCTGCCAAGGGTCAACCAACTCGTGCGCCATGCGCTGGTAGAGGCTGCTGTCCGTACAGCCGTACAGCGTGACCAGCAACAAGGCACGGGATTGCGGCGCTTTTATCACGGGGAGCATGCTGCGCATCGTGGAGCGCAAACGATCGAACTCATCCTCCTCGCCTAAAAGCTTATAGGCAGGAAGGAGCAACGAGTAAAGCTTGCAACGGATCACGTCGGTCTCACCACGGAGAGAGGCGTAGCCACGCAGGACCTCACGGGCCAGACAGGCATCCTCATCCACTACGCTGCCGGACGAATGGTAACGCCCCAAGGCCCCGTGCAAGCCTTCCGACAGACGGTCGTTGTCCAAATGGGTATAGACGTGCTTGCCCCCCATGTTCAACTCGATCAACTCATACTCCCCAGCTCTCACCTCGAACAAGGGAACCCACATGCAATCGAGGATACGCACCATCACGTCCTTATGGCCACCGCCCGGCTGTACCACCACCTCGGCCTCCATGTCGGCAAACGGACCGGAGGTGATACGCACACGGTCGCCTTTCAACAGGTGGCCGCTATCTGGCACGTACACCGGAAGCTCGTTGGAGTAAGACGCCGCAATCCAGCGTAAGCTATCCATCTCTCGATCGGAGAGATAGGGGAAATAAGATTGTCCACCGTCAGATACCCGGGGGAGGAAATTGTACAGGGGAAGCGTACGCTTCAGGCTAAAGATCTCGTTCTCGGAGGCGTGGATGAACACGTAGTTGTACAGCAGCGGTTGCCTCGTGTTGACCATCTTACCGCCAACCTTCCTCGCCTCGACATACGAGGGGGAGAAATACTCGAACAACGTCTCCCCACGACGCTCACGCCGCAAAAGCTCAGCGTCCAGTCCCTTCGAGGGGCTGATCCTGTCACGCTTCCCACCGGCGGTAGGGAGCGTGAGCACGTACCAGCGGACGGCCTCTTGGTCACGTCGCTTGCGAACATGTGCCATGAACCTATCCGAGCACTTGCTTGTTAATATATCCATCTCTATGATTATCTTTTCTAGTGGTTATCCCGTGGCCCGAAAACAGACCCCACGGCAATTCAGAGCCCTACCAAGAATCTTTTATATCATCTTGATAAACAGTACTTTATATTTTCGAATATGGCATTACTGAAAATTACCATCTCTTGAAATCTTAGGCTACTTGGGGAGTAGCCTAAAAGGTGCGAGAACGGTTATCACCCGGTTGTAGAGACGGGGCGTGCCCCGTCTCCCACTGTCTGATAGTATCTTTAAGTTACCATTTGGAGGGGATGAGACGGGGCACGCCCCGTCTCTACAGGAATGTATGTTCGATTTTTAGAAGGGACGTGATGATGTAGGAAATACGAGATCATTTCGTCTCTATTGCCATGTCTATACACTAGGAATAAGAACGAAGATTTAAGGAGAATCAAGGCCGGAGCACAAACTAAAACTAATGATTGCTTGTTATTTGCTATTTTTTGCTACATTTGCACCGTGAAATGAACGCTACTCCCCAAGTAGCCTCACCCCACCTCTGGTATATAATTATATACATTCTCAAAGCAAGACTTATTTACCACCGTCATTTTCTCCAACGAGAAACTTCTTAGATAAATCTGGGTTGTCTTGATGGATTTATGGCCTAATAACTCGCTGATCATCTCTATGGGGACATTTTGTTCCTTCAATGACATGGCAAAGGAATGACGGATCGTGTAGGAAGTCACATCCGAGACTATTCCGGCAACCTCTTTCAACGTCTTCAAGTTCCGGTTAAACCGGGACAAGGCCGCATTGTACTCGAGATATTCCTCATGGCCGTTCTTCGTCCCACTTAAAAAGGGAAATAAATAGCCGGAGTCTCCCGCCCTCTCACCTGCCAGCTCCTTATACATAGCTTCCGCCGTATCCAAGACCTCCAACCGCATAGAGGTCCCGGTCTTCTGGCGATTGTAATCCAATATGCCGTTCTTGATATTACCCCTATTCAAATGGGCGAAATCAACGAACGACATCCCCCCATATTGAAACATCAAGCAAAGCGTCAGCTGTGTCTTCCTCAACTTCTCTCCTTTTACCGGGACAGTCATCAGGCGATTCAAATCCCCCAGAGGCAAGGATTTCTTGCGCTGGCTTTCCACACCCGTAAAAACCCCCTTGAATAATGAAGGGATAAACGCCGCCTCGCCATTCTCCACCGCCTTGTTATAGATACAACGCAAACGGCGGATATACGTGGAGACCGTATTACGCATGCAGCCTTTCTCCAACAAATAAGCCTCGTACCGGCGAAGAGTATCCTTATTTATATATGTATATGGGATACGATCCGTCCCGCTATACCGTATAAAAGAGTTCATCGCATCCTGATAACTTTTCGCCGAGGAATACCGTCCTTCCTTTTGTAACAGACTTATATACTCTCGCATCCCTTCCACCAAATCTTTCTCATCCATATCTCTCTATTTTAAATTCCAACTGAAAACAAAGACGCAAAGTTAGACATCTTGACGATTACTAATTCACAAACAAGCATTTACAATTAAAACATCTTCATATATTCTTTTCACAGTAAAGAGTCATTTATTTCATAGTTATGACTTTTTATTTCATAGTTATGATTTGGAAAAATCATAACTATGAAATTTTCAATACAAAAAAACATATAAAAACGTGGATCTAAATCTATCGTCCGGAAATGCCACAACTACGAATTTCTCACTTCAGACAGGATAGAAGTTTCAAATTAAAAGTTAAAGCACAGATTGTCGAAAAAATAAAAATCCTAAAATATGAACGTTTTCAAACTTTTTAGAGGCTCTCTATGTTTATTATGAGATAAAAATAAAAACCTATGCGATTTAAACTAATAGGCCTCATCTGTCTTATAATGCAGTGTAATTTATCTTGCACTCAACGTATTATAAACAAAGAAACCGTCCAGACTTTGGATTTACACCGCTATATGGGGAAATGGTTTGAAATAGCACGCTTTGATCATCGCTTTGAGCATAATCTCGTAGGGGCTACCGTGGAATACTCATTTCTCCCGAATGGAGATATAGAAGTTGTTAACAGCGGATATTGGGGTAATTTTTCCGGTTCCTTCAAACGAGCGAAAGGTATAGCCAAAATAACAGATCCTACGTGTCCTAGTAAATTAAAAGTGTGTTTCTTTATGCGGTTCTACGCCGAGTACAACATTATGGAAATTGACGAGGATAATTACTCATACGCTCTCGTAGGCAGTAATACCTCAGACTATTTATGGCTACTTAGTCGTACGCCTACACTCCCAGAAGAGGCTATTCTCTTTTTATTGACTAAGGCCAAAGAAAGAGGATATAACACATCAATGCTCAAATGGGTCAAACAAAAACATGAAAATCAAAAATAATTTCTTCAAATTTCGCTATAAGCATTGAAAATATTCAACTTATGGCTAATTTTGTTGTTATAATATAAAAAGCGTTGTTTTATGAAAAAAATATTACAAGAGTTTAAGCAGTTCGCCATGCGAGGTAACGTAGTGGACATGGCGGTAGGTATCATTATCGGTGGTGCCTTTGGAAAGATCGTATCTTCTATCGTAGCGGATCTGATCATGCCGGCGGTAGGTTTACTTGTAGGTGGCGTCAATTTCACGGATTTAAAAATCACCTTGAAGCATGCTGTAATGGAGGGAGACAAGGTGATCTCTCCGGCGGTCTCCATTAACTACGGAAATTTCATACAAGTGACACTGGATTTCATAATCATAGCTTTCGCCGTCTTTTTACTTGTCAAAGGTGTTAATGCTTTAAGCAAGAAGAAGGAAGAGGCCCCGAAAGCTCCGGCCGCTCCCCCTGCGGATATCCAATTACTTACCGAGATTAGGGATTTACTGAAAAATAACAAATAAACACCAACCTTATTGGTTGACTTGCTGTTTCATAACTACAAAAAATAATGTTTTAACTCATAAAAAGTAGTAGTTATGAAAAATGTATTATTCGGTTTAGCCGTAGGTGTAGTTGTTGGTTACGTACTTCGCAGGATGGAAGATCAAGGACAGTTCGAATGTCTGGAGAACGAACTCCACGGTCTTACAGATAAGGCAAAGAAAAAAGTAAAGGACGTGGTAGACACGGGTAAAAATCAAGTCGAATACGTCAAAGACAGAGTAGAACATATGGTTGAAAAACCTAAAAGTAATTAATCGACCTCCCTGTTATTAGGGTAAGAAAAAGAAGCTATCACAAAAAAAGTCAATGATAGCTTCTTTTTTTTCATTTTAGATGTAACGTTTTTTCAACTCCATTCGTCTTATAAGAAAAGAGTATAAATTAATTACACTTCATATGAGAACAAGAATGATGGCCTTATTTGCGTTGATCGCTTTTTGCGTGATGCCTATCGAGGCGAAGAAAGTAAAAGGGAATGGGGATATTATCACGAAAGAAATCTCCGTCAGAGACTATTCAGCGATAAAAGTCGGCTCAACCGCCATGGGTTATAGCGACAGTTGGTTCAGCCTATTCAGCCGTGGGGGAAATCCGTCGTACGTTTTCGGATATACGCAAGGAGAATCAGCGTCCTTACGAATCACGATCGACGAGAACTTATATCCTTATATAAACGTTCAAGTAAAAAACGAAGAACTTTCAATCTCCACAGAGAATGGTACACAATTAAGCCCTACCCGATTTAAAATAGAGGGCACTTCCAAGAAGCTGGAAAAAATCCAGATGTCCGGTTGTATGGATTTTGTCCTGAGAAGCGCTTTATCCGGAGATGATCTGGAAATTATAGCGACAAGGGGTAGCGACGTGAAAATGGAGAAACCGGTCAACGTATCTAATTGCATAATTGAGGCGACCAGCGGTAGCGATATCATCATCAACGATCTTACTACCCGAATAATACGAGGCCGTGCCAGCGGAGGTAGCGATCTCAAGCTTACGGGAAAAGCGGAGAACGGCGAATATTCCGCCTCAGGTGGCTCGGATATCAAGGCTTATGATCTTATCTTAAACCAGTTGGAATGTTCCGCCAGTGGTGGCTCCGATATTTATACGCACGTAACCGATTATATCAAGGCTTCGGCAAGCGGAGGTAGTGATGTACATTACAAAGGTTCGGCAAGATCGGATACATCCACTTCCGGAGGAAGCGATATTATAAAAGAGGGTAATTAACACCCTCTTTTTTTACCCTCTTATACATTGAATTTTATAACAAAAGTACTTCCTTTTCCAACTGCGCTATCAACAGAAAGTGTTCCTCCATGAGCTTCCACGAAGTCTTTACTGATAGCCAGCCCTAGACCACTCCCTTGTACCTTCGTTCCCGGCACACGGAAATAGCGATCGAATATACTTTGATGATATCGGGGATCAATGCCCTTACCGAAATCTTGCACATAGATCTCCACGCTATGATCTTGCTGGCGGGCACCGATTATGATACGGCCATTCTCCGGGGTATAATGAATTGCGTTCGACAATAGATTCGTCAAGACCCACGCGATTTTCTCGCTATCCACAAAAAGCTTGGAAATCTTCTCCGGGTATTCCACCTCTATATGGCAATTGAAGCGATCAGCTTGCACTTGGTTCGCCTTTATCGCATACTCGATCAATTCGATCGGTTTGGTTATTTTCGGATTCAATTGTAGCTTGCCAGCCTCCACCTGCGTCATTTTCAATAGCTCACTGGTTATTTCCAGTAATCGATTACTACTTTCCTTGATACTTTCCGCCAGTGCTTTTTGCTCGTCGTTCATGGCTCCCACACGGGCATCCTCCAACAATTTCAGGCTCATCATGATCGCCGATATCGGAGTTTTCAATTCATGGGAGATCGTCGAGATAAAAGTGGTCTTAGCGGAATCCAACTCCTTAAACTCCGTGATGTTCTTCAATAAGATCACGTCGCCCACATACACCTCCGCCTCGCCATTCTCCAACACACGGATCGGTATATATTGCACTTGAAAATAACTTTCCTTATTATCCGCGTAAATTTTAAGCGGCTCTTTTTTCTCGCCCGGCTGGATCAGTTCCCGAACTAACCTGCGAAGCAAATCGTTCCGTAAGGATAATTCCGAGGCAGACTTTCCGATCACGTTTTCCCGCTTGAGATTCAAGATCGTCAAAGCCTCGTTATTGGCGAAAAGAATCTTACGATCCCGATCCAAGCCTATGATTGGCTCCGTGATACTATTCACGATAGCCTCTATATATTTCTTTCCTTGAATAATATCCACCAACGTACTTTTCCGGTATTCCGTAAGCCGTTCCGCCATCCGGTTAAAGGATTTCGCTACCCCCTCGAATTCATCATATTTAGCGAGATCCAATCGTTTCTCGTAATTATGGTTAGCGATCTCCATGATACCGTCCATCAACATACGGATAGGGGTATTTATCGAACGGGGGAAACGTATTAAAAAAGCGAAAGCGACCACCATACAAGAGAGGCCAATCCCCCAAATCCAAAATAAAGCCTTTTGAGACGTAGACTCCGCCACTTGGCTTTTCCTGTAGATAGAAGCCATATTCAAACTCATGACTTGATTTAAGGCGAGACGTACACGACGGATATTCTCCTCATTACGCTCTTTCGCCAATTGCTCGTATTGAGCGACTAGATGTGAGGTGGCCACGTTCTCATCGACCTCCGTGATATTCTTTTTCTGTAGCCCTAGGTTTTTCTCGAAATCGGCTTGAGCCGAAGGATCGCTATCGATTCGTTCCAGCGCATCCAGCATCCGGCGTGAATAGAGTAAAGAATTATAATTATCGGCCAATATGTTCCTTGTGTCGGCAGACATATCGGAGATGTTCTTTACCGATAGACCTCCCAGCAAAACGATCATGGCAAACAGCAGCCCGATTCCGTATCTTAGTTTTGTTTTAATCTTCAGACTCATAGGTGATGTATTTTAAGCGATTATTATTAAGTTTACGTTCAGCAAAGATAAACTATTTAGCAATGTCCGTTTCTCCTTGCATATCTTCAAGATGCTTTCGGGTATACATATAATGCAGAATATGAGATTAAAGCCCATACTCCTCAATCTTCCGATAAAGAGTAGTGAGGCCTATACCTAGAAGGCGGGAAGTTTCGGTTTTATTGCCTTTTGTGTATTTGAGCACTTTTTGGATATGCATTTTCTCTACGCCACTCAGGTCAAAACCGCTATAAGATTCCGTACTCGCCGCAGAGGAGGTTTGCATATTCAAAGGGAGAGCATCCAAGGTTAAGGTATCTCCATCGGCAATAATCAGGCTACGCTCAATTGCATTACGCAACTCACGTACGTTACCTTTCCAAGCTCGTTTTTTCAGGGCATCTATATATTCGGGCGAAATTGTTCGGATATTCTTTCCCATCTTGGAGGAAAAAGCGGAAACAAAGGCTTTTATATGGAGAGGGATATCCTCGACCCGTTCACGAAGCGCGGGAAGATGGATCTGGAAAACGGAAAGCCGATAAAATAGATCTTCCCGGAAATGCCCTTGCTCGATCTCTTTCTCTAAATCACGGTTGGTAGCGGCAATAATTCGTACATCCACTTTCGTAGGTTTCGTATCGCCGATCTTGATAAACTCCCCGGTCTCAAGGATACGGAGCAATTTCGCTTGCAAGTCGAAAGCCATTTCCCCGATCTCATCCAAGAAGATCGTACCTCCGGAAGCTTCCTCAAACAAGCCTTTTGTCTCTTTCAAAGCACCGGTAAAAGCCCCCGCTTTATGACCGAACATCTCGCTTTCCAATAAATCCCGACTAAAAGAGGAACAATTGATAGCAACAAAAGACTTCCCTTTCCGGGTACTATGTTGATGGATGGATTGAGCAAAGACCTCTTTTCCCGTACCGGTCTCACCAGTCAACAGAACTGGAACCTCCGTAGCCGAGACTTTCTGAGCCAACGCTATCGCCGCTTGGATAGCGGGTGATTTACCGACAATCGTATCAAACGAATATTGCCTCCCGACGGACGTAGCTTCCTTCTTTTGCTGCTGATAAGCGGCAGAAGCTTTCTCCATCGCTTTGGCTACCAGAGGAATGATCTTATTATTATCATCCCCTTTCGTAATATAATCGAAGGCTCCATTCTTGATTGCCTGTACGCCATCCGGAATATTACCATGCGCGGTAAGTAGGATGATCTCGGATAGAGGGCGGAGTTTCTTTAAGTCCGACACCAAATCCACGCCATTACCATCCGGCAAGAACACATCGCACAATACCACCTCCGGCGAATGTTGCTCCATCTGCCTCAGCCCCGCCTTACAAGTAGCAGCCTGTAAAACCTCGTATCCCTCCAAACCGATAATGCGTGAAAGTAAACCTAAAATCTGCTTCTCGTCGTCGATAATTAAAACTTTGCCCATACACCGGAGTTATTTATTTGGGCACAAATGTACGCTTTTTACCTTTTTCCCAAAAGCATTAAAGCATACATGTTAACGCCGTCTTATTTAAAATCGTCACCTTTCTCCTTGTAATGCTGATAAATCCCTCATCCACCAATCTCCCGATTTCCTTCGATAAAGCCGGGCGGGTAACACCAAAATACTCTGCTAACTGCTCTTGGGTATGTTCTAGTTCCACGACATTCGAATCCTTTTGCTGATGTTCGAATAAGTAATAAATAAAGCGGTTCCGGATGCCACGAAACGAAAGCACCTTCAAACGAGTCATCGTACATTTATTACAGCTAGTACTGACGCAAAGGAAATTATGCAGGAATAACGGCATAGAATGCATTAAGGTAAATACAGACTCCTTGGTGCCCTTAAGCAATACCACATCCTCGTCGACGGTAAAAGTAGCGGGGAATTGGTTTTTCTCGGAAAAGATATGAGGCGTAGCGAACGTGCGTGGAGCCTGTATCGTCTCCACGCGCACGATGTTACCCGATACGTCCAAAACATCCACGTTCAATTTTCCCTCCAATAAAACATGAAGGGCGTTACAAGTCGTCCCTTGATGAATTATGGTTTTTCCTTTTGGATGCTCCTCTACTGTATATTCAAGTTTATCCAAAAACTCTTCCCGCATCTTAAGCGTAAAATTCTTAAAAAGCGGGATTTTAAACATATCGGTTATATCCATCGTATCTTGTTTTGAAAAAAGGTTTACTCCTGCAAATATACCCTTTTCCTTGAGAACTGTTACCATTTCGTCGTGAATATAGTTGGATTAATATTTATTGATAACCAACCCCAATCTTGCCAATGAGACGGATTTCCACCCTTCACGGCCTTCATGGTATTCGTACCCAACATCGTAGAATATCCCGCGGATAATTTCACGTCTTTCATAATTACCCAATCCACTTGGAAATCCAATTCCGAACCTAAACCTTTACTCAATTTATCATTACCTTCGTATACGTCGCCCGTGATGGAGAAATAATGATAGGCTAAAGACAGGTTTACCTTGGAAGAAGGTTTATAAGCTACATTTATCTGATTATCCCATAAACCCGGATTCAATCCGTTGACAAAAGAGGAGGCGTAGAAATAATCCATGGCACCATAAAACTTATGATGGGTTCCGTACAGAGGATCAAACGCCTTATATTTCCCGTCGGCCCCATCCGAGCCACTCAGATAATCACTACCTACACCAATCTTCCATTGCGGATCGATTTGATAAGCGGCGTTTACCGCCCATAAGAAAGCGGAAACATCCCGTCCGCTTTTCGTCTTGCCGAATTGATAATAGATAGTACCACCTATCGTCCAGTTACTAGGCGTATAGATCAAGTTCGTTCCTAAGGTTTGCAGGTATTTTGTATCCGAGTTTTGTTTCTCGGCATCACCGCCTTCCATCCCTAAGTTCATAAACAAGAAGGATGCGTTAAAACTCTTGTCGAAGAGATGCTTATACCAAAGGGTTTGCATCGTTTTATAGGGTTGCGCACCCGGAGCGTAATACGTTCCTCCGATCGTTTTCTCATCATTCTGGTTGAATGCGAGAATTAAATGCAGTTGGTTATTCGTGTTCTCGTAGCCTAGCTTCAAAGCATCATGATAACGACCGGCCACGTTCCAATCCAACGCACCCATGATACGCTCGTCATCGTATACCAATGACTGGCGACCTAACTTAGCGAAGAAACCCGATCCGAAATCCAGCTTCGCCCACGCCTCATTCAAGATAAAACGGCCATTCTTATCGATCTGAGGATCCTGCCCCCATACTCCAACATGTTGCGCGGACAAGCCGATAGACAAACGATCCCGCTCATACCCCAAAGAAAGGCGGGCACGGTTATTGATAAACCCGGTGGACTCGGCATCTTTAGGCCGGGGGAATAAGACCCCGTTCCGGTACTCGGCTCTCGGACGTATCTGTACTTTCATCGAGAACGTGTTCTCTTTCGTATTTTGTGTTTCTTCCGCTTGCGCGAAAAGGGCCACGGAGAGCAAGCCCGCTACTAAAACAACTAGTTTTTTCATATACCTCTGATTTTAATTATTCCATATTATAAGTATGTACACTATATCCTTGCGCGGAGGGTAGATAATTCACGCCAACCCAACACACCTGTAGCAAAAGAAAAGAGAAAACCAAAAGCCCCAACGCCGCTGAATAACGCAAACGGTGGTGAAGGCGATAATGGATATAAATCAAGTACCCCAACCAAGTGGCAGCCGCCCATGTCTCCTTCGGGTCCCAATTCCAATAATGCCCCCACGCCTCCTTGGCCCATAAAGCGCCGAACAGCATCCCAATCGTGAGAAAGGCCATACCGACATATACCAAGTTATCGCATAAACTCATCATCCCCTCGTCAATCCCCTTCTTCCTCGCACGGATCAGCAGGTAAATGGCGATAAGGGCAGCGGCGCCCAGCATGGCGTAAGAGAACATATAGACTATCACGTGCGGAGCGAACCACGGGCTTTGCAAAGCGGGCATCAAGGTCTTGTTATGTATCTCCGGCTTAAACAGATTGACACAGATAAAGACAAAGGCCAACAATGTACTAAAGGAAAGTATCCATTTATACCGCCAACGGACATAAGTGATCACGCCCGCCACCGGCAAGAAGAAAGAATACCATAGACGAGTCTCTCCCATCGTGCGCAAGGGCGGCCTCTCCAACGAGATCCACATCCCTATGATAAAAGCGGAGAATATAGCCAAGCCAAACACGGTCCAAGCGACAGCCCCCTTGGAAAAAGAAGGACGATAAGCCAACCATGCCCCACCTATCCAGCAAAATAACGCCGGAGCGGCGAAATAAATAAAGTAACTCCAATCCATACTATCCTTTTTTTACTGGAGCGGATAGGAATAATCCGATCGCCCCGGCTATCATCATTAAGATCCCTGTATAAACGATCGGCAACCATGGATCTCTCACCAACTCAAATACACTCATCCGGCTCCATTTACCTTTCGTCTCGTCGTAACTCAATTGGTAGATTTTCCATCCGGCAATAGAGAGTGGCTTATTCACCTCGATACACGCCTCCTTGGTCTGTTTATCTTTCGTATAGACCATTACGTCCGAGGCAAAGCGTCTCGGTTCCCGTTCCGGCATCACCATACTGACCGCATCATCCAGTTGGAGCGATATGTATGGAAAGATATAGCTGCCACAACTCACCCAGCCTTCCTTCTGCCGTCCGGTAAGTTCGTTACGTGCTTTTACGTATAAAGCGGTGGTCGCCCCCTCGGAGTGAAATTCCACGAAGTTTACCGTATCCTGCCCCATCACGCAAGCCGCCATCGGTAGTGAACGGGTAACCTCAACCTTCCAGCCTTGCAGGTTTCCGGCTAAGGGAATTTCCTCCACCAATATGTTCTCGGGTTGCTTTTCAGGAAGCGCTTTTCCGGTCGTATTGTCGATTAGCATTAACTTAGGAGGATATTCATCAATCGTAAACGAACGAAGCTCGATGGCAAGCGGTAGTTCTATCATCTCGTTCTTCTCGTCCGAAGCCCTCCACTCAGGATTCTCCAGCGGAACCGTCATCCGTAAACGGCGTAAATCCCCGTTTCCCAAGATCGCCGCCAGCAGCGTGATAAATAAACCGACATGGTTCAGCATAAACGGAACATCCCTCCAGCGAAACGATACGATACGCTTCAATGTGACAAAGCCCAAGACAAACAAGAAATAGAGAAACAGCAGGATAAAAGGCCACGACACCGTAATCCGCTCGATACCCGGACCCACAAATCCCATAACCAACACAACTGACAAAAGAGCCGACAAAGAGGTAATGCTCGCCGTTAACCCGGAAAACCACTGGACAACCGTGATTTTCCGGCTAACAACAAACCCTATACATAGAACCAGCAGAAAAATCAATCCTCCGGCCACATTCACCGGATATTGGAACAACCCTGCCTGAACCGGGCCGGTGATCAGTTGCAAGCCAAATCCCGTAATCAGTAAACCGGCACAAATGGCCCAGCCTTCAGCATATCCCCAAGGTTGTTTCCACATAATCAAATGTTCTTCGCTAAACGATTATTTTCTTGCGCCTCTTTCACCCATTGAGGAACGATCGTATTCAGGAATTTTTCCTTGGCGGTACGTTCAGCGGCCATATCCAAACCGATATATTGCTGAGCCTTTTCTTTCGTAGAGAAGTCCGGCATCGGAACATCATCCGTATAACCTAATTTCGCTAACACTTTCGCGGTAGCCAGACGAGCCTGCATCGCCTTATCCAATCCATTGCCTAATATCCTTTGAATCTCTTGCGGAGCGTGGAACGCGCCACCATGAGAAGCCACGCCGAAATCCCAACGCCATTGTGCCTGACGGATCAGTTTCAATACATCTTTCATCTGATCCTCGGTAGCCCCCTTATCCCACGCAAACTTCGCCTCGATATGCGCTTTCGCCAACTCGGTCTCCAAACGGTTACGCATCTCGTTCGCCTTATTCTGACGCTCGTACACATTATTGCGTAAGGTCTCCTCGCTCTCACGGTGGCAAACCTGACACGTACGGTCGATCATAGCCAACGGGCTTTGGATATGGTGGTCACTATATTTCACGCCCCCCTCGCTCTTATACGCCATATGGCAATCGGCGCAAGATACACCCCGCTGCGCATGGATACCCATCTGGGAGATCTCATAATCCGGATGCTGTGCCTTTAAAATCGGAGCACGGCTTAGCTTATGCGTATAATCGGCGAAACCGGCCTCATCGTAATAAGCCTCCATATCCTCAACCGTAGAACCTTTATCCCAAGGGAAAGTCAAGTATTTACCATCACCCTTGAAATAATATTCCACGTGGCATTGCGCGCAAACCAAGGAACGCATCTCTTGTTGAGTCGCTTTCGTGATGTCCTTGCCTTGACGTTGGAAAGCCTCGATCAAAGCCGGACGACTGATATGCAGGTTCATATTCTCCGGCTCATGGCAATCGGCGCAACCGATCGGATTCACGATCTCTTTACCCAGAGAAGCCCATTTGCCCTTATAGAAATTATCCACGCCCATCGCTTGCATCATACGGGGAACATCCGGGCTTTTGCAAGTCCAGCAAGTAGCCGGTTGCGGCCCCTCGTTCTCTGTCATCGGAGCGCCTACACGCAACGTGTTACGCATATCCTCGATCGCATGCATATGCCCTCTCGGGGTAGAATAATCCTTAGAGAAAGCGTAACCAGCCCAAAGGATCACCATTTCCGGACGAGCCTCCAGCACATCGACCGCCTGATTCCCGTTGTATAAACTCTTGAAACTCGTATCCGCCGTAGCCTCCCAAGTCTGGTACTCACGTGGATAATTCGATTCGAACTTATCATTGCGAGCCTCGATTCCTGTGATCTCCGTCTTCTTATTATTCATTACGCTAGTGACCTCCGCATGTCTCTCGTTCACGGAAGCTGCGATCATACCCAAAACAAAAACAACGACCATGGTTCCTCCAAACAGCAACCAACCTTGCCATGATTTTAATTTCTTTTCCATAACTATACTGATTTATTATTATTTACTTAGGATATCTTTTAACCAGTCCGGCGATACGGACTTCGGATAAGGCACCAACGCATTCGGTGTAGAAGACAGGCTGTTCATACCTCCGTGCGGCACCTCGCGATGGCAATCCCAGCAAGCTTTCCCTTCTCCCGCCATTGCCATCTCATGATCGATCCTTCCGGTATTCACGAATTCCGTATTCAACTGCATATGGCAACGGATACAGTTATTCATGATTACCTCCGCGCTCTCGTCGATCGCCTGTATCACTTGCGGTTCCCCTCGCATCATGAATACCGAGGCGTGGCGCATTCCGTCCATACCCTTGAAGAACCACTTCTTCACGGCGTTCTCGTGCGGCACATGGCAGTCGTTGCAAGTGGCGTTACGGCTGTGCGAGCTATGATTCCATGTAGCGTAATAAGGGCCCATGATGTGGCAATTCACGCAAGTAGCCGGGTCATCGGACAAATAGGTCCACGCCCGGGAAGCATATAAGGTATAAGACCCCAGCCCGCAAAGGACACCTCCGGCTATGATAGCGGCTAGTTTCCATGTTCTTGTCGGGAACAGCGTTTGTATTATTTCTCTTATTTTCATACCGCTGATTCTTTAATATTGGTTTATGAGACACAAATATCCTAAACTTGCGTGTAGGAAATTGTAATAAATATTACATTGCACGAAATTTTATGCGTAAAATGAAAAGATTGTTATTTATCTCGGTCTCCGCACTCCTTTTATGTTCTTCGTGCGTGAGTAAAAAGAAATACCTCCTTGCCGAGAACGGCCGGTTGGAGGCGATCGGACGTGGCGACGCCTTGAAGGAGGAATTGATTAAATGCAAGGACGATAACGACGCGCTCAACAACCGGATCGCCGCCTTGATAAGGGATACGACCACAATGGGGCGTGATATCCGTAATTACCAGACCATGTTGAATACCAATATGGGTGAGCAGGACAAGCTGAATGCCTTGTTACAGCAAAAGATGAGTGAGCTGGACGAGCGTGAGCGTACCATCAACGAGCTACAGGATATGATGAACGCACAGAACGCAAAGGTACAGAATTTGTTGAGTAGCGTGAAAGACGCTTTGCTGGGTTTCAACAGTGATGAGCTGACCGTAACCGAGAAGAATGGTAAAGTATATGTAGCCATGTCGGATAAGCTTCTGTTCCAATCGGGTAGCGCAAAGGTCGATAAACGAGGCAAGGAAGCGTTGGCTAAGTTGGCCGAGGTGTTGAATAAGCAAAACGATATAGACGTTTATATAGAGGGCCATACGGACAGCAAGCCGATCAATACCGCCCAATTCAAGGATAATTGGGATCTAAGCGTGATCCGTGCGACCTCCGTAGTGCGTATCCTTACCAAGGATTACGGGGTGAATCCGCTACAGATACAACCTTGTGGTCGTGGGGAGTTTATGCCGGTCGCTGATAACGAGACCGCCGATGGGCGTAGCAAGAACCGCCGTACGGAGATCATCATGGCTCCTAAGTTGGATAAGTTGATGCAGATGTTGCAGTGATAATGTATTGTCAAGCTCCGGGTATTATCTACTGCCGGAGCTTGGCTAAAACGTTCACTCTTCCAAATGATAGACAACACACCGATACCTCAATTCCGATGGTTTACAAGGAATCCATACATCCATATCCTCTCCATTCGCGGAACGAATGATATGGAGGAGAGCCGTATCATACATATCTGTCCTTTCCCCGACAGAGACCGATCCCCCTTGAGCGCACGACCGGATATGGAACTGAACATCCGCAAGATCATATACCTCAGATCTAAGATAAGGATAAAAACCTATTATTGAACTCAATGTATCCTCCCAAACCCAAATACTATTTCCATCATCCTGATACGTATATTCCGTCCTTACCACATAGGACTTATAGGTGTAAGAACCCGTATAACCAAACTCATCCCCTACGTTATAAGGCAAACGCCCTTCACTAGTAGCCAGCTCATGCGCAAGAGTGAACCCTACAATATCCAAGGTATCACCACTTACGATCTCTATCGTCGGTTCAGAATGCAAATCATCCTTACCGAGATCTTCCACCCGTGAGCAAGCCACATTAAGGCCCATCATAAAAGCTAGACATACAACTATTAAATGTCTCATATCATTCTACATTTTTTAATTGATCAAAGTCTTCTATTCGGAGATAACGCCACCGCAACTCCTCCGGTCGTACAGGAAGCCAGCGATCGATCTTCTCTCCATCTGAGTTCTTCTCTACATATATTAAATAGGTACACGCCAGCACTTGCTTCTTATCCTTTTGCACGCCAAACGTACTGATAACGAAGCCATACGAACTCAAATCCTCCGAGAATCCAGCTTTCTCATCCCAAAAGTGTCCTATACCTATGTCATAAATGCTATCTTCCAATAAAACCACCCTTGCCTCATACGAGAAATAGAGATAAGAGGCATTCATATCAAACTCTCGCGCAACATCCCCGGGCAATGTTCCCCATTTCGCGTCATACGCCTCACAAGCCGTGAAGCCCTTCACCAATATGGAATCCATCCCTAAGTCACCCCCCAGATGAATCGTATCCGGCCTTGAATATAAAGTCATCTGATTAGCGATTTTAACCTCATCATCCCCACAACCAGCCAGAAATAGAGCTATAAATAGCCCACACAAAAACAAACCTTTATTCATATCCACTCTCTTTTATTTTATTTAAAATGAAAACGATATAGATAAGCAGATATTACTTGAGCGTAACATTTATCCCATGAAACCCAAGCCTTCATACACAAGCCATACTGGTTTATTATCCGGATTCCATAAGTAAAAAACAGCATTCCAAATTTATCGATTACATTTGATAGCGAAATACAAGATATACAAGAAAGCGATCAACGGGACGATGAAACCCAGCGCCATATTCTCCTCGCCGATATATCCCATCAGCATCGGACTGAAAGCGCCGCCGGCGACTCCCATCACGATATAAGAAGAGGCTTTCTTGGTATAAACGCCCATACCTTCCAGCCCCAAGGCGAAAATCGTAGGGAACATGATGGACATGAAGAAAAAGGATAAATAAAGAGCGTATAGCGAAAGCGTACCTACGGAAGCCACCACCAAAGCCATACAAACGGCACTCAACAAAGAATACCAAGTCAGCAAGCGGCCCGGAGCCAACCACTTCATCGTAAAACTACCGCTCAAACGCCCGATCATAAACAAGGCCATTCCACCGAATGCCAAAATACGAGACGCTCGCAAATTACTGATACCCGGGTCCATCTCCGTCACGTAATTAATAAAGAACCCGAAGATTCCCGTCTGCGCGGCGCAATAACAGAATTGGGCGACCACGGAACGTACAAACTGCCTACGTTTCCATAGGGAGGCAGCGGGTTTCTCCTCGACAATAGCGGTCACCTCCTCCTCTTCTTCCGGCTTAATCTCCGGCAACTTCGTGAAAAAGAAAAGCAACGCTACGAACAAGACGATACCACCTACCAAGATATAAGGTTTAGTCAACGCCATCGAATCTCCCTCCGATGCCCCGAATATCAACAAACCACCTACCAATGGCCCCAATATCCAACCTAATCCATTAAAAGACTGGGATAAGTTCAGCCGTTGCGCAGCGGAAGCGGACGGCCCCAATATCGTAGAATAAGGATTCGCCGCCGTCTCCAAGATACAAAGCCCGCAAGCGATCACAAACAAGGCGATCAGGAAAGGCGTAGCCGAATGCAAAAAAGCCGCCGGGATAAACCCAAAAGCTCCGATAGCGAACAATAGCAAACCCATGATAATCCCTTTCCTATATCCGTAACGTTTCATGAACGCCCCCGCCGGCAACGCCATCAAGAAATAAGCGATATACGTAGAGAATTGCACCAAACCGCTCTCTGCCTTGGTCATCGTGAAGACTCCTTGAAAATGCTTGTTCAGCACATCCAAGAGTCCGTGGGCGAATCCCCAAAGCAAAAACAAACTCGTGATCAAGATAAACGGGACCAAATAAGATTTCCCTCCCGGGGCGGCCACCAGCGACTGTTTCTTTTGTTTTTCCATCCTTCCGTCTATTTACTCGCGCCCGGCAATTTAAACATACATTCCATTAACTGCCATTTCTCCGACGAGGAACTTCCCGGAACGGCTTTCTGATACTTCGCCACGAAGTCCTCCCATTCCGCTTGCTTATCCATCGTCGCCAAACGGGCGAACGACGCATCCCAATCAAAATCATCGGGCGTCTCCACAATCATGAACAACCGGGTTCCCAAACGGTAAATCTCCATATTCAAGATCCCTACCGCACGGATTCCTTCCGGTATCTCCGGCCAGATATGTTCCGGCGAATGCCAATAGCAATACTCTTTTATCAACTGCTCGTCCTCTTTCAGATCCAAGGTCTGACAATATCTTTTCATAACATTGTTTTTAAAATGAAGTCGCGAAGGTACAAAAGTATCCTTAATCCAGATAAACATCTTCGCCCGGATGCTTATAATAGGCATACATCCGTTGGATCTGCTCCGGCAGCACACGCTCCAAGGACAACGGGGGCAACTCCTCCAATCGAAAGAAGCCTTTCTCCAAGATATCGAAGGTCTCGGTAAACGACCCGCCCTTCAACTCGCAAAGGATAAAAAACTTATATACATAATAAGGTATAGCGGGATGCGGATGCTTGCTCATATCCATCACGGCCAGCAAGCGGACCGGAAGCACATCCAAGCCCGTCTCCTCTTTCACCTCTTTCGCCGCTACCTCTTTCGGGGAATACCCCACATCGCTCCATCCGCCGGGCAACGACCAACATCCGTCCATTTTCTCACGGACCAGCAAAATCTCGTCTTTCTCGTTAAAGACAACCGCACGGATATCGACTTTCGGGGTTACATACTCTTGGGCCGGGCGGTAACCACTCGCCACATCATCGGGCTTCAATCCGGTAGCCAGAGCCGTTATTTCATCACTTAGGCGGCTCAACTCTTCATAACGTTCCGTATCGTACTCGCTTAATGAATAAACCAACCCCGTCTGAGACAAGGCCCGGATACGCTGGGCCAATAAAATCAATTCCTTACTTCTAGACATAATAGCTTTACTGTTTTAGATAACATGATCCCATATGATTCATGAATAGAACGTCTAAAGATAAAAGTTATTATCCAGTCCGTCATTCTATCGTGCCAAAATAACGTATATTATGCCAATATTACAGATTCCCGTTTCATTGTATCTTATTCCAGTTTCTAAAAGATATTATTCCCTGCACCCGCATCCCCCGAAACATAAGTTCCCCATGCGTGGGTTAAACCTTATTCAATCTCTTTCATCCGAGTTAACACACACATTATCAGATTGGCATGCCATTTGAAGTATCTATAGCGAATTCGAGATTAAAAAGGACGAGTTCAGAAATAAGAATAGTAAATAGAATGTTTAACTAATAATTGGAGGACTGTATTATGACACCGATGAGAAGAAGTCAAAATTGGTTACCGTATGTATTCAATGATTTATTTGACAACGACTGGATGATAAAAGCAAACTCTACAGCTCCAGCCATCAACGTGATAGAATCCGATAAGGATTATCGAGTTGAGGTAGCCGCTCCCGGTATGACGAAGAACGATTTCAACATCAAGATCGATGAGAACAACAACTTGGTCGTATCTATGGAGAAAAAAGAAGAAAAGAATGAGGATAAGAAAGACGGACGCTATCTGAGACGCGAATTCTCTTATAGCAAGTTCCAACAAACCATGGTTTTGCCTGACAATGTAGAGAAAGACAAGATTGAGGCGAAGGTTGAGAACGGCGTCTTGAGTATCAGCATACCGAAAAGAACTGAGGAAGAGGCTAAAATGGCCGAGAAAGTAATCGAGATCAAATAACCTCGATACACTTTCCTTCGTAAAAACTCAACAAAACCGATAATGGCTTGTTCTATTTATAAACAACATAAAATAGAATAAGCCATTATGATTTTAAGCAGAAAATTATCAGATGCTCTAAACGAGCAAATCAACATGGAGATGTGGTCATCCAACCTATATTTATCCATGTCGGTACATTTCACTCAGATAGGGCTGGATGGTTTTGCGCATTGGACGTTAAAACAATCGCAAGAGGAACTTGAACATGCCTATAAAATGATCGATTACTCCATCAAGCGTGGCGGACAAGTGACGATCGGAGTAGTTAATTCCGTTCCTACAGCATGGGGAGAGCCGTTGGAGATTTTCCAGCATATCTACGAGCATGAGGTGCATGTATCCGGATCAATCGACAAGATTGTCGATATCGCTTCCGAAGAGAAAGACAAGGCGACACAAGATTTCCTATGGGGCTTCGTCCGAGAGCAGGTAGAGGAAGAGGCTACAGCGAAAAATATTGTCGAGAAACTTAAATTATACGGAGAACATCATGCCGTATTAATGGATCATCGATTAGGAAAAAGATAAACGAATACCTGCTTGTCATGCCTATAAATGGGCCTAAAAAGCCATGTCGTCTTCTTGGGATGGCATGGCTTTTTTATAGAGGTCAAAGCCCTAAAGCCTGACGAATCGCCTCACTCCACAATTCGCCTAACCGGACCGCTCCTTTCTCATTCGGATGAAGATAGAACACTCCGGCATTACCCTTCTCCGCTTGGAAATCTGTCAAATGGTTTTCCTTAAAGTAATCAAATCCCTTCGTATCTCCCAGAAAGACTTGTCCGGGAAAATGAGACGCATAATAATCGACTAATCGTTGTATTTGCGGATAATAATCTTGGAGCCTTCGTAAGCCTTCTTCCAAATATTTAGCCCCATTATACGTATTCGGGCTATACCATAAAGGACGATGTACCACAATACGGCAATTCGGGTATAAAGCTAATAAGCGATTGATAATTGTCTTCATATTCTCATAATACCGCTCGGGCGCTACCGGGCAGCCGTTCGTGCCTTCTATTGCGCTATCGTTCGTCCCCAGCATAATAGAGAATACCAAATCCGCCCAAGTCTCATCCTTAAATTTATCGGCAGCACGTACGGCCCACGGGAAAAGCGTATTCGTATCCGGCAAATAATCAACGGTAGTGCATCCGCTCTGTCCTCTATTGGAATACTTGACTGAAGCCACTTCCGGGCACTTGCTTAAAAACAACGCAGCCTTTACAGGAGGCGCATCATAGACAGGCTTCGGTAACCCGGCGCCAAACGTGATACTATTCCCGATAAATACGATATTCACATAACGTTTATTGTTTGCGGCTGAAGCAGACCAACACATAACGATACTTATTAAAATACATATGACTCCCTTAATTTGTCTCATGGCTCCCATTCAATTGATTCTCCTGCGAAGGTAAGAATAATTTGATTATCTCGGGATGTTTTTCAAGCCAAGCACGGGCTGATCGCGATTCCGTACGTGTCCCGTCTTCCATATAATACATCAATTCGCTCAGTTGTTCATCGGTTAACTTAAAGTTCTTGAAAAAAGAGGCTGCATATGGATCTTTCTCAGAGAATCCTTTCGTAGCGATAACCTCGATATGCTCCGAGTCTCCAAATTCCTCTTTCGGGTCTTCCAAGAATTTTAACGGATAACGTGAGAACATCCAATGAGGGGTCCATCCGGTAACCACGATCCATTCGTTCGCATCAATCGATTTTTTCAAGAAAGCGACCATCGTAGCCCCACTGGAAGATTTCAAATCAAAATCCAAAGAATAATCTTGAACCGCCTTATCCGCCGAGTTCATCAAACCGGCACCGGCATCGATCCCTATAATCTCACCTTTAAACTGATCTTTATGGGCATTCAAATCCTCGATGGAACGAATGGTAACGTACTCCGGAACTACCAAGCCCAATTTCGCATGCTCATAAACCGTTCCGAGTGTCTCAAGCCGGTCCCCGTATTGTTCCATATAATCCGCATGGGTCACCGGTAACCATGCATCCATGAACACATCCGCTTTTCCCGAAGCGACAGAAGTAAAGATCGGGGCGATATCCGCATTTTTTAATGTTACCCGATATCCTTGATCCTCTAATATCACTTTGGCTAAGTTGGTCATAGCAATGCCCTCCGCCCAATTAGCGTACGCTATCGATATTTTCTTTCGATCCTTGCTATCCACACAACTGAAAATAAATTGTAAGGTCACCAAAAGCATACAGCATCCAATAATAATCGTAAATCGTCTCATATATCTATTTCTTTCTTTTCTATGTTTCTTATTTCTTTTGTTTATTCACTTTACCTTTCGCCCAGCCCTGCGTAATACGGTCCAAGATAATAGCCAAGATAACGACCGCTATACCTCCTTCGAAACCTAAACCTATTTTCATTTGGGTAATTCCTCGCAAGACAATCTCACCCAATCCTCCTGCCGAGATCATGGCCGCTATAACTACCATAGAAAGTGAAAGCATGATCGTTTGATTCACTCCCGTCATGATCGTAGGCAAAGCCAATGGCAATTGCACCTTATAAAGCAACTGAGTGGAAGTAGCGCCAAATGAGCGGGTAGCCTCCACAATATCGGCCGGGACTTGACGGATTCCCAGATCGGTCAACCGCACAACCGGAGGCATGGCAAAAATTACCGTTGCAAAGGCGCCGGGTACCGGACCTAAACCAAAAAACAAAACGGCTGGTATCAAGTAGACGAAAGCGGGCATCGTTTGCATCAAATCCAAGACCGGATGGATGATCTTATCCGCCCGGTCACTACGTGCGGTCCAAATTCCTAACGGAACTCCGATCATCAAGGCGATAATGGTAGAAGACAGTACCAAGGCCAAAGTCTGCATCGTTTCCACCCAGAAACCCATTCCGTAAATTAACAATAGACCCAATGCCGTGAACACGCCGACTCCTTTTCCTGCCTTGAACCAAGCCAACAATGCCAAGCCCAAAATAATCACATAAAACGGAATCCAAGTCAGCCCATCTTGAAAAGTATCGATAAATCCTCCGACCCCATCATTTATCACATCAAAAAAACGAGCGAAATGCTCAGTCAGCCAATTAATGGCAATCTCTATATATTTTCCTATATTTATCATAATTCTATCGCGTTTTGAACAATTTGATCTATTTCCTCTTTATCCTTCCCCGTCATCTCGATTATAATCGATGAAGTAGAAACCAAGCCAGCCAATTGGTTGGCCTCATTAACGACCGGTAAGGCCTGCCGGATCTCCGGTAACAAAGGAAGCATATCCTCAACCGTCGTGTTTTCCAGAACCGAAGGCACCTCTTTCATCACAATCGATGAGAGATCATGATTCCCCGCTTTCCGAAGAGCCAAGACATCTTTCAAACGAACCTCGCCCAGAAATTGCCTATTCCCATCCACGACCGGCAATACATATAAGTTTTTCTCTTTCATTTTCCTCAACACGGTCTCCGGGCCATCTTTACGGATACGAGCGACAACCGGCTGGGTTATCATAATCGATGAGGCCGTAACGATACGTCCACGATCTACATTTTCCGTAAATCTAGAGACATAATGATTGGCCGGATCTGTCAAGATCTCCTCAGGGGTACCTACTTGCACGACCTCCCCGTCTTTCATAATGGCGATACGATCCCCCAACTTAATCGCCTCGTCAAGATCATGCGTAATAAAGATGATCGTTTTTTGCATCTTCTCTTGTAGTTTCAATAGCTCATCCTGCATCTGTACACGGATCAATGGGTCTAAGGCAGAAAAAGCCTCATCCATCAAGAGCACCTCGGGATCATTTGCGATCGCACGGGCCAATCCGACACGTTGCTGCATACCTCCAGACAACTCGCTAACCTTCTGGTTCTCGTATCCTTTTAACCCTACTAGGGCTACACTTTCCACAGCTTTCTGGTCTCTTTCTTTTTTAGGAACCCCTTGTAACTCCAAGCCAAAAGCGATATTACTCAATACCGTGCGATGGGGCAGCAATCCAAAATGCTGGAAAACCATAGCCATTTCCTTACGCCGTATATCCAATAATTCTTTATCCGAGGAAGTCGTTATGTTTTTTCCGTTGATAAAGACTTCTCCCAAAGAGGGCTCGTTCAATCGGTTAATACAACGTAACAGCGTAGATTTTCCACTTCCGGAAAGTCCCATTATCACAAATAACTCCCCTTCCTCAATCTTTAGGTTCGCATTACGTACAGCTACCGTGCAACCCGTTTCTTTCAAAATGTTTTGTTTACTTTTTCCCGCTACTAGCATTCTTTTCGCACGCATTTTATCCGGGCCGAAAAGAATAGATAAATTCTTTATTTCTATTTTCGTCATATAAAATCTTTGATTACTGGTATGATACAAAAAGATTAGGCCATAAGTCCAGAATTTCTTATGGCAAAACATAAACCAAAAGCATATATAAGTTAATGCTTATTATGGAAATTGACTACAACCTAAATCATCTCTTATATAGACAACCGAATTTCAAAGAGTATTGTTCACTAGTTTTTCCAACTATTGGGTCTTTTCATAGGTAAAGTGAAAATAAATGTAGAACCAAATCCTTCTTCGGACATCACTGAAATATTACCGCCCATTTTTAATACCAGACCTTTACAAATTGCTAATCCCAATCCGACTCCTTGCTCAAAATCGCTTAATTGCACGAACCGAGCAAAGATATTATCCAATTCATCCTTGGGAATGCCACAACCTGTATCCGAAACATAAAACTTAATCATTTTCTCCTCAGCCTCAAGCGTATACCCAAACCAAATACGACCTTTTTTAGTATGCTTAACCGCATTCGTCAATAAATTCATGCAGATTTGCCATAATCGATTTCGATCTATATTAAATATGATATCGGGACATGCATCCAAGGTCATTTCCACCCCTTCCGGTCTACGTAATTGTATGGAGTTATATAGATCTTTCATAAAGGAAGGTAAATAAACATCCATATAAGTAAACGTCATCATATCAGACTCGATTCTGGAAATATCCAAAACATCATTTACTATACTTAAAAGTAAATCATTGTTCATCTTGATTAAACTAATATAATTTTGGCGCAATTCCGAATCCTCCTCCACTCCTAACAAATCAGAGAAACCGACAATAGCGTTCAACGGTGTACGGATCTCATGGGTCATATTCGCTAAGAAAGTCGACTTAAGCATATCCGCCTCCTCCGCTTTTTCCTTGGCTAAGATCAAGTCTTCCTCAAACTCCAATCGTTCTTGATCATCGATCATACAGCCAACAATCAAATTCGGGAAACCATTTTCATCCTTTTCATGCGTCTTACCGATCACCTCATAGATCCGATAGGTGTTATCATCGTTCTTTAGACGAAAATCTATTTTATATTCATCCAATTTATTCGTACGGATCGTATTGAATAGATAGAAAAAGTCGCCAGAATCGTCCGGGTGACGAAGTTGCGGCAAAGCCTGACAGATGAACTGATTACGTTTCAATAAACTATTGGTCGTGCCATAAAACTGGAAACAACGGTTACAATGTACTTTATCGCAAGACTTAAATCGGCTGAAATTAAAAGAATAAGTCGTAATCTTGCTATTCTGCAAAGCAAGCTCCATCATCATCCGACTTTCGGACAACTTACTGCTTAACGCCTCATTCGCTTTCTCCTGCTCAACGAGCTCCGATACATTCCGTATATAAATAATCACATACCGGTCATGTACAGGTACCAACCGTAGTTTAAAATAAACGATCGGAGCGTTATGTCCCGGAATCGATAAATCTAAATTCATGATCTCCGACTTATTCAAGCAACTTTGCACGATCGCAGCCACACGACGCTTAGTCTCATCCGGATAAATGAAACCCGGAAGATCATCGATACGCCGATTGATCGACTCTGGTGTTATACAAGTCTCCATAGCATAAGCGATAATCCTCTCTACAACCAGTTGCTTGTTTACCAAAAGGATCGTATCAGGAACCGCTTCCGCCATCTTTTGCGACATGTCCGTCAATTCCTTCAATTCCCGGTCATAACCGGCTGCCTCCTGCCCGACCGCCGGATTACCCGTTAATAATAAGGTATATCCAAGAATCTCTCTATTCTCATGCATTGAGGGGATGATAGAATACGGTACAGGCAAAGAACCGGAAACCACGCTTCCCCCACGCAGATATTGTTTTTGAAGATCGGTCAACAAATCTGTACGAAAAAGATTATTTAATAAGAAGTCCGCTTCATTCGTAAAAGGAAATTTCTCGTTTAAGGACTTATTTATATCAATTAGCGCACCGTTTTTATCATACAGAGCACCTCCCATGGGATAATATGTAAAAAAATCTGTCAGCAAACGCTGTTTTACCTCGGAAACCTCCATATACTTTCTTTATTAACATCAATAAGTTACAAAGAAATAAAATCTTTGAAAATCAGAGAAATTTTAAAGCATAAACTTTAGGTCTATTTCACAAGAAAATCAGTCTCTTTACTAAAAAGCAACAACAAACCTTCACTTACGCTTGTTACTTAACAAACAAATTAATTATAATATGAAAGCATTAATAGGTAAAAAGGCACCGGAATTCCACGCTCCGGCAGTAGTGAATGGCAATGAGATCATCGAGGATTTCTCTTTGGAACAATATGTAGGCAAGAAGTATGTAGTCATGTTTTTCTATCCGATGGACTTTACATTCGTTTGCCCGACAGAATTACATGCCTTCCAACAAAAGTTACAGGAATTCGAAAGACGTAACGTAGCGGTGGTTGGTTGCTCCGTCGATTCTCAATTTTCTCATTTCGCATGGTTAAACCAAGATAAGAATAAAGGAGGTATCCATGGGGTGACTTATCCACTCGTATCCGATTTTTCCAAAACCATCTCTGAAAACTTTGGCGTATTGGCCGCTGATTATATTACGAACGAAAGTGGAGAACTTATCTCCAGAGGAAATCCGGTCGCTTACCGGGGTCTGTTCCTGATTGACAAAGAGGGCTTGATCCGTCATTATGTAATCAACGATTTACCATTAGGCCGTAACGTAGACGAGGCTCTCCGTATGGTCGACGCCTTACAGCACTTCGAAGAATATGGCGAGGTTTGCCCGGCAAATTGGTCCAAAGGAAAAGACGCCATGAAAGCGACAAACGCAGGAGTCTCTAATTATTTAAGCCATCATTGATATATTGCAGGAAAGGGGGTTAGGCCCCCTTTTTTTATACTAATTGAGACAATCGTTTACACTTTCCCGAGATATGCGAGATATCTAGACGTAAGATATTAGTCCGGTAAAAAGATTTCTCAATATACTTTTCGCCGATCTCCTTAAACGCCGATGAATATTTATTCACGAGTAGCCGCAAGGCATACCGACGCTCTTCTTCCGGCAAATCCAAATGCATCTCTCCAAAAGCGATAGTGCTCTCGTAACCTGTCGTGAATTTTCCCGGAACGATTTGTGTAGCGCCAACTACCGTGAAACTCACTTTCGGGTTTTCTCGTAGACATTCCAGCTTATACCCTTCCGGAGCGCAATGGAAATAAATAGAATCCCCTTCCTTTACATAATTGATCGGGATTCCATACCCATACCCATTTATCCCCGACATGGCCAAAAAACCATATTCCGCCTCCTCCAATAAACGAATTGCCAACTCATTATCCAAAATCCGGTCTTTTCGTCTGATCTCTCTAAACATAGGTCTAATTTATTTATAAACGAGTATAATACACTAATCGTGGCAAATCTAAAAAAAAATAATATACATTTGCGTCATAAAGTTGACACATGATAAATATTATAGATCTATGAGAGCAAGAATAACCTTATTATTATTCGCCATTCTTTACAGTTTCACTTGTCTGGCGCAAACTAATTTTGAAAAACACTTCACGAAGAAAAGTCTCCGGATTGATTTCGCATTGAGTGGAAATTGGGATTTCCAAGCCGCCGCCATACAACAACTCCGGGAAGAACCTGTCTGGGCAGGGCCGGTCAAAAACTTGATCGATCCGTTTGGTTATGGAGGGTATTATATTAATGTATATGATAAAGCCGGTAAAGAGTTGATCTACTCACGAGGATTCAATACGTTATTCGAAGAATGGAGAAGTACAGAGCAAGCGAAGACCGAGACACAATCTTGGACAAATAGCATCTCTATCCCCTATCCGAAAGCTCCTGTCATCATTGAGATTACGGCAAGAGACAAGGCCGACATGCAGTTCCATCCTTTATTGAAACAAGAGATTGATCCGGCCAGTATTTTTATTGACCGGGGGAAACTCAAGGAAAACCGGATCACAAAAATCCAATATAACGGGGATTCCTCCGGGAAAGTAGACCTCGTATTCTTAGCGGAAGGTTATACGGCGGACGAGCAAGAGAAATTTGTAGCTGATGCCAAACGTTTTACAGAGGCATTGTTTAAGACCCCGCCTTATGACACTCGCCGGGAAGATTTCAATGTCTGGGCGGTAGATGCCGTTTCGGAAGAATCGGGAACAGATGTATCCGGTAAAGGTATATTCAAGAATACCGCATTGAATTCCGGCTATTATACGTTTGGGGTAGATCGCTATTTAACCACCCCGGATATGAAATCTATACGTGACGCCGTATGGAACGCTCCTTGCGACGCAATCTTCATCTTGGTAAACACGGACGCTTACGGTGGTGGCGGTATGTATAATTTTTATGCCATGGGAACCGCCGATAACCCACGTACCCCGGTCGTATTCGTTCACGAGTTCGGACATAGTTTCGCCGGCCTAGCCGATGAATACTTCAGTTCCGAGGTCGCTTATCAAGATTTTTATAATTTGAAGTACGAGCCTTGGGAACCGAACATCACGACCTTGGTTAACTTCGATGCTAAATGGAAAGATCTTCTACCGACTAATACACCGATACCTACCCCATTAGATGACGCCCATAAGGATAAGGCAGGCGTATTCGAGGGAGGCGGTTACATCGCTAAAGGCATTTATCGCCCGATGGATCACTGTATGATGCGTGATTACGCTCCATTCTGTCCAGCTTGTAGCCGGGCGATCTTACAGATGATCGATTACTTCACGGATAAACCGATAAAACATTAAAAAGAAAGAGCGGGTACCCTAATAGCTTTGTTACATCAACTATTAAGATACCCGCCAGCACTAACCTATCAACATTTATTTCATCATCGGAACTTCTATCAAAAGAACTTTAGCGTGCTTCAAGACTTCTATCGTAATGCTTTCGGTTTCCCAGAATCCGGCCCCGTCACGCTTAGACAGGATCGTATTACTTACCTCCACCTCTCCGTCGATCACGAATAAATAAACCCCATTATTTTTACTATGTAGCTTATACTCCTTTACTTGACCGGCATCTAGGTTTCCTAAAGAGAACCAAGCGTCTTGGTTGATCGACGCAGGAGCGCTACCATCCGGAGCGATGATCAAGGACAACTTATTCTTTTCCGAAGTAACCGGACGCACGTCATAACTGGCATAATGAGGCTTGGTATTCTCCTCACGGGGAAATACCCATATTTGCAAGAACTCCAATTGTTCATTACCGCTGTCGTTAAACTCACTATGCACGATACCGGTACCGGCGCTCATCACCTGAATATCTCCCGGCGTAATCACCTCGCTATTCTTTATGCTATCCCCATGGCGTAAATATCCCTTTAACGGGATGGAGATAACCTCCATATTCTTATGTGGATGCATATCGAATCCCTCACCCGGCGCCACGGAATCATCATTCAATACACGTAGCATCCCGAAATGAACCCTTTCCGGATTGTAATAATTAGCAAAACTAAACGTGTGATGTGTTTTCAACCAACCGTGATTCGCATACCCTCTGGATTGAGCCTTATCAACTACAACTCTCATATTTTCCTCCTTTTTAAATCTACATTAATAACAAATCCATAACTATAAATGTTGCGTGACGCATATTTCGAACATTTCATGTAAACATGTGATTCATATATGAACAGAAATCGCTACTTTTGCGCAATTAAAAAAACTCATCCTGTAAATATAAAATCTTATGGCAATCTACTTAAACGATGTATCGAGAACATTTGGTGAGTATTTACTTATTCCCGGTTTAACCACCAAAGAATGTATTCCCGCAAACGTTTCATTGAAAACGCCGCTTGTGAAATTCAAGTCTGGCGAGAAATCCGCTATTGAATTAAATATTCCTTTCGTTTCCGCGATCATGCAATCGGTTTCCGGCCCTAAACTGGCAATCGAGTTGGCTCGCAACGGAGGACTTTCCTTCATCTTCGGCTCGCAACCGATCGAGAGCCAAGCGGATATGGTTCGCAAAGTAAAGAAATTCAAGGCCGGATTCGTTATCAGCGACTCTAACCTTACGCCCGAGAATACCTTGGCCGACGTGCTTGAGCTAGTCCGCCGGACAGAACATTCTACGATTGGTGTGACAGATGATGGTACGCCTAACGGCAAATTGCTAGGTATGGTAACCAGTCGCGATTACCGTGAAGGCAAAGACCCGATCGACATGAAAGTGAAAGATTTCATGACCCCGTTCGCTAAACTAATCGTTGGCGAGCTAGGCATGACCTTGAAAGAGGCGAACCAGATTATCTGGGATCATAAGTTGAATACATTGCCAATCATCGACAAGGATCAGAAGCTTCAATACTTCGTATTCCGCAAGGACTACGATAGCCACCGTGAGAATCCGAAAGAGTTATCCGGCGGAGATAAGAAATTATTAGTAGGTGCCGGTATCAACACCCGCGACTATAAGGAACGTGTTCCGGCATTGGTAGAGGCTGGCGTTGACGTATTGTGTATCGACTCTTCCGACGGCTATTCCGAATGGCAGTACGAGACCTTGCACTGGATCAAGGATACCTACGGAGACAAGGTACTGGTTGGTGCCGGAAATGTGGTTGACCAAGATGGTTTCAACTACTTGGCTGACGCCGGAGCGGATTTCATCAAGGTAGGTATCGGTGGTGGTTCCATCTGTATCACCCGTGAGCAGAAAGGTATCGGTCGCGGACAGGCTACCGCCTTGATCGACGTAGCGAAAGCTCGCGACGAATATTTCAAGAGACACGGCGTTTATATCCCTATCTGTAGCGATGGTGGCTTGGTACACGATTACCATATGGTATTAGCGTTGGCTATGGGTGCCGACTTCCTGATGATGGGCCGTTATTTCGCCCGCTTCGACGAGTCTCCTACGAAGAAGATGAAAATAGGAAACAACTTCGTGAAGGAGTATTGGGGTGAGGGATCTAACCGTGCGAAGAACTGGCAGCGCTATGACATGGGTGGAAACGAGTCCTTGAAATTCGAGGAAGGCGTGGACAGCTATGTACCGTATGCCGGAAAATTGAAAGATAATTTAAACGTAACATTGGGTAAGATGATCGCTACGATGTGTAGCTGCGGTTCCATCTCTATCCAAGAGTTGCAGCAGCATGCCAAGATCACGCTTGTCTCCTCTACAAGTATCGTTGAGGGTGGCGCTCACGACGTGATCCTGAAAGAGCAGAATTAATTACAATATGTATTCTAGTAGAGGCGTGGCACGCTACGTCTCTACTATTTACACATTCAAATAATTTACCATGAAAAATCTATTACTTACAGTTATCCTTTTGTGTTTTTGTTTGCCATTCGTAAAAGCCGCCGATCAAAAGATGATCTTAATCTCGACCAACGAGACGGACTTGATTTTACAAGTAGCCCCCAACGGACGGCTCTACCAAACTTATCTGGGAAATAAATTAGTAAACGAATCCGAATTTGAGAACCTCTCATGGAATATCCAAGCCGGAACGGATGGCAGCGTATCAACCCGTGGATGGGAAGTGTATCCTTGCTCAGGAGCGGAGGATTATTTCGAACCGGCTTTCGCCATCCAGCACAACGACGGGAACATGACCAGTATATTCAAGTATGTTTCCAGCGAATCCAAGAAACTAGACAATAACGTTACGGAGACAATCATCTCCCTGAAAGACGACGTATACCCAGTGGAGGCTAAATTGCATTATGTAACTTTCGCTAAAGAAAACGTCATCAAGGCTTGGACCGAGATTCGTCATATGGAGAAAAAACCGGTCACGATTACCCAATACGCTTCCAATATGCTTTATTTCGAGAGTCCTCGCTATGTATTGACCGAGTTTAGCGGTGACTGGGCCAAGGAAGTACAGATGAGCAGCCAAGACTTGAAATTCGGGAAAAAGATTATCGATACGAAACTAGGCTCCCGTGCCGCCATGCACGCTTACCCGTTTTTTGAGATTGGGTTAGGTGCCCCGGCCAGCGAGAATACAGGAGATGTTTTAATGGGAACGATCGGTTGGACTGGAAACTACCGCTTTACGTTCGAGGTGGACAACGCCGGTAACCTTCGTGTCATCTCCGGCATCAATCCCTATGCGTCCGCCTATGAATTGAAGCCGAACGAATGGTTCGTCACCCCCGAGTTTATCTTTACGTTGAGTAACCAAGGAACCGGAAAAGCCAGTCGTGATATCCATGATTGGGCACGTAATTACCAGATCAAGGATGGTAAAGGCGATCGACTTACCCTACTGAACAACTGGGAATCGACCGGTTTCAATTTCAACGAGAAGAAATTGGAGGAACTAATGAAAGAAGCCAAGCATCTAGGTGTAGATATGTTTTTGCTGGATGATGGTTGGTTCGCTAATAAATACCCTCGTCAAAACGATAAGGCCGGATTGGGCGATTGGGAGGTTACACACGATAAGTTGCCGAACGGCATTCCTCATCTGGTGCAGACCGCTAAAGATGCCGGCGTGAAATTCGGTATCTGGATCGAGCCGGAGATGGTAAACCCCAAGAGCGAACTTTTCGAGAAACACCCGGATTGGGCGATCCATCTACCGAATCGTGAGACTTATTACTACCGCAATCAACTTGTCTTGGACTTAAGTAACCCGAAAGTACAGGATTACGTATTCAGCGTAGTGGATAATATCATGACCGAGAATCCGGATCTGGCTTTCTTCAAATGGGATTGCAACAGCCCGATTACCAATGTCTATTCTCCTTACCTCAAGGAGAAACAGAATCAATTATATATCGATCATGTACGAGGAGTCTATAACGTATTCAAACGGGTAGCCGAAAAATACCCTCACCTACCAATCATGCTTTGTTCCGGAGGTGGAGCCCGCTGTGATTACGAGGCATTGAAATACTTCACGGAATTCTGGTGCAGCGACAACACCGATCCGATCGAGCGTTTGTATATCCAATGGGGATTCTCCCAGTTTTTCCCGGCAAAGGCAATGTGTGCCCACGTGACTAGCTGGAACAAGAATACCTCCGTCAAGTTCCGTACCGACGTGGCCATGATGTGTAAGATGGGCTTCGATATCAGCTTGAAGGAAATGAACGACGACGAGATGAAATATTGCCAAGAAGCGGTTGCCAACTACAAACGTCTAAAGGGCACAATCCTCGACGGCGATCTCTACCGTCTTGTTTCCCCCTACGAGACCAACCATTCATCCGTGATGTACGTGGATAAGGCAAAAAGCAAATCCGTCCTATTCGCTTATGATATCCACCCTCGCTTCGGAGAAAAGACTTTCCCCGTAAAGCTACAAGGATTGGACCCGAATAAGAAATATAAGGTACAAGAGATAAACCTCATGCCGGGCCAGAAATCGACCTTGGTTACCGACGGAGGTACCTTCAGCGGAGATTTCTTGATGAAAATAGGAATGAACGTGTTCTCTACGGCTCATGCCCGTAGCAAGGTCATAGAGCTGACCGAGGTTCATTAACTGTCAATTGTCAACTATCAACAGTCAGCTAAACATGGACATTATCCACGAAATAACCCCACTATCGGAAAAGGATTGCTTCTACATCGTAGACCGACGTAAGACAGAATTTACCTATCCGATCCATTGCCACTTGGAGTACGAGCTCAATTTCATTGAGCACGCTCCGGGGGTAAGGCGTGTGGTCGGTGATTCCGCGGAAGTGATCGGAGAATACGAGTTAGTATTGATAACCGGGAAAGAACTGGAGCATGTCTGGGAGCAGAACGCATGTAAATCGCCTCTGATCCATGAGATCACGATCCAGTTCTCTCCCAATCTCTTCGGGAATAATATATTGGAGAAAAACCAATTCAACAGTATCCGGAAAATGTTGGAGAAAGCTCAATGCGGCATCAGTTTCCCGATGTCTTCCATCTTGAAGGTTTACCATTTACTGGAAAAGCTGGTTTCCGAGGAGCAAAGTTTTTATGCGGTCATCAACTTCTTGACCATCTTGTATGAGCTTTCCATCGAAGAGGACTACAAAGTATTGGCTAGTTCCTCGTTCGCTAAAATAACGGATATACATTCCGAGAGTCGTCGTATCCAAAAAGTACAAAATTACATCAACGAGCGATACCAACAGGATATCCGCCTGAACCTACTGGCTGAACTCGTAGGTATGGCCCCTTCCGCTTTCAGCCGTTTCTTCAAGTTGAGGACCGGGAAGACCCTCTCCGACTATATCACCGATATCCGTATCGGTTACGCCGCCCGCATGCTGGTGGACACGCAACGATCCATCGCGGAGATTTGTTATGACTGCGGCTTCAATAACCTCTCGAACTTCAACCGTATCTTTAAGAAAAAGAAAAACTGCTCTCCCAAAGAGTTCCGGGATAACTACAAAAAGACAAAAATCATTGTATAAGAGACCTTTTTAACAGGGATAAATACATATCCCCCCCTATTTCTATACAAAATCCCCCCTTCTCTTTTCCTTCACACATCTATCTTTGCGACCAGTCACAAAGGCTTTCATGCCTACGGCTACCCCATCGATGTGTTAAAAATACACTCCGGCAAAAAAGTATTATTCTTGGATAAAATAGTATTTGAACGCACTTGGGATCCGACGTAATTTTGCGACAGAAATTAACAATACATATTAACAACAAAAAACAATTGCCTATGAGGAAGGACCGAAAATCTAATGTTTTTAGCAGTTAACCGCTAATGACCCTATTGAGTAAATGAATTTTAGTTTAGCCTTATATGATTTAATGTAAAAAATAATGAATTCAACAATTAAGAAAACGACGCTGTTTTTAGGCGCATGTATGGCCTTCCAGCTAGGTGGCATACCACAAATGTTAGCCGCCCCTAGTACTTCGATGGAAGTCATGCAACAAACAAAAAGAATCACTGGTACCGTGAAAGACGCAACAGGAATGGAAGTCATCGGTGCCAATGTTATCGTAAAGGGAACGACAAACGGAGTGATAACCGATTTGGATGGTAAGTTCAGCTTAGAGGCCGCCCCCGGCTCTATCATAGAGATCTCCTACATTGGTTATATGACCCAAGAGATTCCCGTAACCGCCCAAACATCCGACTTACAGATCACCTTGAAAGAGGACTCACAGAGTTTGGACGAGGTAGTGGTAGTAGGTTATGGTGTACAAAAGAAAAAGTTGGTGACAGGTGCGACCGTAGAGGTAAAAGGCGATGAAGTCGCTAAACGTAATACGATCAGCCCACTAAGCGCATTACAGAATCAAAGCCCGGGTGTCAATATCGTGGCTTCTTCCGGTCAGCCGGGTGACGGATTTAAAGTAAACATCCGTGGTGCCGGTACGAATGGAGATACGGCTCCTATCTATGTTATTGATGGTGTGGCCGGTGGCGATATCAATTCCTTGAACCCTGCCGATATCGAGCGTATCGACGTATTAAAGGATGCCGCTTCCTCCGCCATCTATGGTGCCCGCGCGGCGAATGGTGTTATCTTGGTTACCACAAAACAAGGTAAAGAAGGAAAAGTGCAAGTATCCTATGACGGCAACATCGGTTGGCAGAATGTAGTAAAGATGCCGGATATGCTTACCGCCAAAGAATACATGGCCGTTCAAGACCAGATCAACTTCAACGCCGGCGTATCGCCCTTCAATTGGTCACAATACCTAGACGCAGATTTACTGGAATCCTATCAAAACGGTTCCAACCCGGGTACGAACTGGCTGGAGTTACTTCGCAACAAGAACGCAATAACCACATCTCACTCCGTGAACGTGACCGGAGGTTCAGAGCTCTCCAAGTTCTCTACTGGCGTAGGTTATCAGTATCAAGACGGTATTTTCGGTGGTCCGGTTAAATCCGACTACAGCCGCTTCACCATTCGTTTAAATTCCGAGCATATCCTTTGGAAAAACAAGGATCTGGATATCATAAAATTCGGTGAGAACGTATATTACCAACACACATCCAACCAAGGTATCCAAATCGGTAACCAATACTCCAACAGCATCTATAGCATGATGGGAGCCAATCCATTGGTTCCATTATACAATAGCCAAGGAGAGTTATTCGACTACGACGACTTGATCGCGCAAGGATCCGGATCAATGGGTTTACTCGGGCTCAACCAATACATCAATAACCCGATGAACACCTTGTTAAATACCACCAGTGGCAATAATAAAAGCCGGAACCACAATCTTAGCGCCATCGGTTATATAGAGATACAGCCGTTAAAGGATTTGAAGTATAAAGGCCAAGTCTATTACAAACAGAACTCCAGCCTCTACAAAGCATACAACGGCATCTATAAAAATAATAACAACGACCAGAATACGGATGATTATCTGGACGAGAATATGACCATCGGTTGGAATTGGGGTATGACACATACATTGAGCTATGCTTTCGACGTAAAGGAGAATCATTTCGACGTATTGGTCGGTACAGAGTATTCCAGAGAAGGTAATAATATGTCGGAAACCATCGAAGGACACGCCACGACCAGCATCTTCGGAGATTTCTCGCATGCTTACTTCAACAACTTCTCCGGTCGTACCGCTGGTATAGTGGGAGGATATCCCGTGGATGATCACTCCATCCTATCCTATTTCGGCCGTATCAACTACGACCTCAAGGAAACTTATATGTTTAGCGCGATTGTCCGTGCCGATGGTTCCTCCAATTTCTCCAGCGGTCATCGCTGGGGTTACTTCCCCTCATTCTCCGCAGGTTGGGTGATGAGTAACGAGAGCTGGATGGAAAACACGAAAAACTGGATGGATTTCTTGAAGGTTCGCGCCAGTTGGGGACAAAATGGTAACGAGAATATTGGAGCGTACAAATACGCCTCCACATACGCGTTCGGTGATTTAGGACTTTATTCCTTCAATAATAATAAAAACGGAGGAACCCAAGGCGCTTACCCCTCTTTGTTACCCAATAACGAGATTACATGGGAAACATCGGAGCAGACGAACGTAGGTTTAGACGCACGCTTCTTGAACGGCCGGTTAAACGCAAACTTCGATTGGTATAGTAAGAAAACAAAAGATTTGCTGATCGACGTACCCGTATCTTCAATCAACGGTTTCTCTTCCATGGTCGCAAATGCCGGTACAGTTAAGAACACGGGTATCGAGCTTGCCTTAAATTGGAGGGATGAGGTAGGCTCAGACTTTAGCTATGGCATCGGCTTGAACCTCGCGCATAACAAGAATGAGGTAACAGAAGTTAATAACGGTACTCATTACGTAAATGGAGGTAACGCTCTTCTGTCCGAGGGAACCACCTATATGGCCCGTATGGAAGAAGGACATCCTATCGGTTACTTCTGGGGCTATAAGACCGATGGCGTGATGCAAAATCAAGCGGATATACAGGTCTATCTTGAGCAGAATTGCGGTGGGGATGCCCTAACTCCCTGCAAGGCACCTCGATAGCCCCGGGTGACTTGAAATTTGTCGATGTCAATGGCGATGGCGTGATCAACGACAGCGATAAGACGGAGATCGGTAATCCTCATCCAGACCTCACGATGGGCTTGAATCTAGATTTTAGCTGGAAAGGCTTTGACTTGAACATCTCCACTTACGGAGCGTTCGGCATGCAGGTTGCCCACACGTATCGTAAGTTTGGTAACGGACAGTTCGATAACTATAGCAGCAACGTCTACAATTACTGGCATGGCGAGGGAACATCCAACCGATACCCGATCCTGTTGCCCGGTAACACCGTGAACCATATCAACATTTCCGATATTTACGTGGACGACGCAGACTATTTCCGTATCCAAAACGTAACCCTAGGCTACGACATCAAACGTCTATGGAAAAGTTGCAAATTCCAGCAGCTTCGCTTGTATGTCTCCGCCCAAAACCTCTTTACCTTCACAGGTTATAAAGGAATGGATCCAGAGTGCGGAACCGCTCTCAACGATAAAGAGAGCTGGGTAACGGGCGTGGATGTAGGTAACTACCCCCAAGCGAGAACCTATATGGTAGGAGTTAATGTCAAATTCTAATAATTGATTATCAAGATGAAAAAAACAATATATTTAATCGGTATCGCGGCCTCGATCATGGGGGGAATCACCTCTTGTACGCTGGATGCCGAGGATTACGTAACAAAAAGTAGCGAGAACTTTCCCGCTACGACCGAGGATGCCACACAAGCGTTAGCCGGTATCTATCAGAACTTGAACCAAGTGTCCGCCACACCTGAGTGCTCTTTCCTTTATGCCGCTATGCTGGCCAGCGACGATTGTCTAGGGGGCGGAGGTCCAAACGACTTGCATATGCAATCTCTGGATATGTTGCTGAACTCCAAGCAAGACATGACCCAACAATTCTGGAAAGACCGTTACCAAGGTATTAACCGTGCGAACTCCTTGCTGGATGGTATTGAAAATATCCAACTGGCAGAATCCGACAAGAACCAGATAGAGGGAGAAGCGAAATTCCTACGCGCTTTCTATTATTACGAGCTGGCCTCCATGTACGGTCGTGTTCCTCTCACTATCACCTCACAATCCGTTGAGCCAAGCCAACCGACCGCCGCTGAGCTATGGGGACAAATCCTACAAGACCTGCGTGATGCAGCGGAAATTATGCCCGCCACTCGCAAGACGGACGGACATGTCGATAAATACACCGCCGAAGCCATGTTGGGCCGTGCTTGGTTATTCTATACAGGCATGTATTGCAATGGCGAGGATTTGGCCGCGCTTACCAGCAGCACTTACTCACCGTTGACTTCCGTGGCTTTGCCCGACGGTTCCACACTGACGAAAGACCAAGTGATCGGCTACATCGACGATTGCGTGAACAATTCTGGTTACTCGCTGGTCACGTCGGACTTCCGCAACCTTTGGGCCTATACAAACCGGTTTACGGTAGAAGATTACGACTATACCACCGGACAGGGCCTGAAATGGGTGGAAGATGACAACGCCGTGAATCCGGAGACTTTGTTCGCTATCAAATACAACAAATTAGCCGACTGGAGCACAAGCATTGGTTACGCGAATAACTTCGCCCTACACTTCGGCGTACGCGGCATGGCAGGCGTGGCCGAGTCCTTCCCCTTCGGGCAAGGCTGGGGAGCAGGACCCGCCGCCCCGAACCTCGTAAGCGATTGGAAAAGTTCCGAGCCTAACGACAAACGCCGTGACGCCTCCATTTCGGATTGCGCCGCTTGGACCGAGCAAGGATGGGCATTCGGCGGCGGTGGTGAGTTTATCCAAGAGACCGGATACCTCTCCAAGAAGTGGCTCCCTGTTGCCGCTAAAAATGGAGACACGTACTCCGTATGCTTCGAGAACCTAATGTACGGGACTGACGGCTGGGCACAGGGTTCCGAGAATTTACAGCTGAACAATATCCACGACCTTGTGCTTATCCGTTTCGCCGATGTATTACTAATGCAATCCGAGCTGAAAGAGAACACGGACGGAATCAACCGGGTTCGAGAGAGAGCAGGCTTGAGCCCCATCTCGTCTTACTCACTCCAAGCCCCGCAAAACGAACGTCGTTGGGAACTCGCTTTTGAGAGTATCCGCTGGAATGATATCCGTCGCTGGCACATAGCCGCCGCCGCATTGGAAAAGCAGACCAACGTGAAGATATACACCAATGGCCAAGAGGACTCTAACAAAGCCCACGGAGGTGGCTACGCCACACGATATAACGCTACCGCCGGATTCTTCAAGATACCGGAGAGCGAGGTGGATATGTCGAACGGCAGCATCACCCAGAACGCCGGTTGGGAAGGTTCAGACAGCCAATATAACCGATGGTAAAAACGATTTCAATAAGGTCAAACTTTTAATTAGAAAATCATGAAGAAATATAGTATAGTTATCTCACTTTTCGCGATGCTCCTCACCGCCTGCGATCCTACGGTAGAGGAAGAAGGCTCCATAGCAGCGAGTATGACTGAAGCGCAATTGGAACAGGCCGCTACCCTAATGCAAACGGTAGAAGGTCAAAACAAATTTACATACGCTACAAATCCATCCACGACCGTACAGATACTTGATCCCTCAGGAAATATCCTGACCACTGGAACAAGTGGATCGTTTGACTTAACTCCCGGTGGAGAGGAGTCTCAAACGTTCACGATTCGTACCATAAATCAAGATGGCAGCATCACCTCTTTTCAAAAGACTTTCAGCATCACGACTTACGTAGATGTAGACCCGGCATGGGCATATCTCTGTGGAGATGGAGAGAAGGTTTGGACATACGATTCCGAGGTTTTAGGAGGCTGTTGGGGTAACCTTGGTTATAAAGCCGCTTCTAACGCAGAAGACTTCATTACGAACAAGAACGGCATCTGGTGGACTTGCGCACCCGCAGATCTTACCGGACAATTAGAGGGTCTAAAAGTTCCAGCTACAGGCGAGGAAACTCCGGACGCTTACATGACCTTCATCCTGAGCGGCAAGAAAATCGTGAAGAACACGGGATCCCAAACGATCAACGAAGGAACTTTCTCCTTTGATATGACGGCCAGTGATTCTTGGGAAATCGGCAAGCTATACACATCCGAGGGAGCAATCTTATTCCCTTACATGATCAATGGAAACGGTTATAAACCGACAGAGTTCGATATCATGCTTCTGAACGACAAGAACCTTGTTTTAACCTACGCCGCCTCCGGTACGGCACAATGGGGTGAGGCTACTTTCTGGGCCTTCAAGGCGAAGGAATAAACTAATAATTTAGGGAATAAGGATCCCCCTATTCCCTAGTTATTCATGCATAAAATAAAAAGGAGGCGGGCCATACATAAGGTATCCGCCTCTTTTTATATCATGTCCACTCTCCAGCAAATATCCTTCCGTCAACCCAACCGGTCTCTCGCCATCTTTTTGATTTCCATAGAGCATTTACCTTGACACACCTATTTTCCAAACCTAGCAAACTAGCGAGAAAGAGGTAGCAAGAAGTGCCCCTTTTTGTTAAAATAGAGCGTTTTTCACACACGATAGGTGGCGGAAGCCTACGCAACTGGTCGTGTTAGGCTACGCCAATACTGCCGTTGGGCATCGTAAGTAGTCAAGAATAGGGTTATGAGTCGTCGCAAATGGGCATTCTTACCCTGTTATAACCCTATTGTAGCACCGTTTTTCTTCCCTTCCTGCCCCCAAAACATGAAATACGATGAATAAATCCCGCTAGAATAAAAGGCCGTTTTCCAGCATTGCCCTATCAACCAATCGATTGTCGCTTTTTTCTTTCGTTTTCGGGAGCATACCGCATCTTTGCCCGAAAGAATCGATTCTCCGGGACTTAAATTTACAAACTGTCACTTTGCTAAAAGATGCCAGACAAGGAGATGTCAAGTATCCGTGAAAGATGATACATCTTACAACGGTAAGATCATACATCTTACGGCGATAAGATGCTACAACTGTACCTTACTGAAAATAAGTTCGTGCATTAAACTCCATAATCGGACGTTTTAAACTGAATAACGTCGCAAATATCGCAGCGTTTCTCCTGTTCTAATGTCGCATCAAGTACTTAAAATATGTATATACACGAAAGAGATAATTGGACATCATTCAGATAGGACGTTTCCGAGCTTACCGCACTCCTTGAAGAGGTGGGGCGTAAACGAGGAATGCTGTATGGCAGACTTGCCTCACACCATCCCCAACGTCTCAAACATCCCCCGGTAAACGGCGGCCTTCTCCTCCAACGGCCTCGGATAAGCTCTAGAGGATGAAGGCATACGGAACAGCCTCATCGTCCTTCCCATACAAGAAAATTCCGACGAGAAGCCCACTTTCGGCTCCTCCGTGCCGGGCAATACGGAGAGGAGAGTATCCATCGCTTTCTGCCCGGTTACCACGATCGCCACGCATTCCGGTATCTGGGACAAGACCTTTTCCGGATCGATCGGCCGTACCACCTCAAGGAACTTATCGGAGGCGTTCGCTTTCAAGCGGATCACCTCCATGGCGGTATCACCGATCCCGATCCCCTTCTCCCGGCAGAAAGCCTTCGCCTTCTCCTCGCTGAACGCCTTCTTGTCTCGCAGGAACGCATCCTTGTTCCCATAGAAAATCAAGCCAAGGATGCGCCACATATCATTCTGGATATTCGGGTAATAAAAATCCATGCTCCAACGAGCTTTTGGAGGCGGGAAACTTCCCAGCATCAGCAATCTCGTATTCTCCGGGAGGAAGAAACCTAGCGGATGCAGCTCGGTGGTCATGCTTCCTTGTTCTTTTTGAGTTCCTTCTTCTGGTCCTCTTTCGCCAGAAGCACGACGTTATACACGAAGTCCGTGATCCATTGCTCGGAGTAGCCTAGTTTCTCGGCATACTTACGCACGCTCCACGCGGCCTTCTGCACGCTGATATCCTTCCACTCGGACTTGGTCAAGATTTCGTGAACCGTCTTCGTCGTCATATTATACAGCAACTTCTTCACCAGCATGGAGAAGCGGAACTTCCACTGCATCAGATTACCAAGCAAGTTGAACAAGTCATTGCAGAAACCTTGGAACATGAAGAAATACGTCTTGATATCGTTCTGGTTCTTGCAGTTCTTCTTCACCGAGCTGTCGATCTCCTTGAAGAAAGCCTCGCTTAGGCCGTAATCCTCCATCAACACCTTGCGCACACGGGATTTCTCGGCGACACCCAATTTGTTATTCTGGGTCGGTATCTTCAACATGCGTTTGAACAAAGCCATATCGGCGAGCATGTTCAAGTTGGTGATACCCAAGTTCACAGCCATAACGGCTTGATAATATACACGGATTAAAGATACGAACTCCTCCACGGAACCTTTGCCGGCCTCTTCCGCCTCAGATACGTTCTTCTTGAATAGCTTAGAAATAAAATTCATCGTACGATTATTAAATAGTTTCGAGCCGCAAATATACGAAAACTTACCGCCAATGCAGAATAACTATTCAATTCTCTCCACCGTAACCTCCGGAAATTGCTCCATCAATAGCAACAGTGGACTTTCCTCCGTGTTTTTACGGGCCTTCAACACGATGCTGACGACGTACTCGTCCTTCTCCTGATGCCCCAGTCTTTTCATGTCATAGCTTACCAGCAGGAAACCTTTCTCGTAGATAACACGGGCGATCCGGTTGATCGCCTCCTTGTCGGAGGTAGAGAATACCACCAAGGAACTTCGCATCCCAATGCTTTTAAAAATAACGCTCAACAGCTCCAGCCCGGCGAGCGTCAACAAAGTGGCGGCGATACCGAGCCCGTACATGCCTGAGCCGACGGCCAGACCGATACCGGCGGTCGCCCAGATACCGGCGGCGGTAGTCAATCCCCGCACGAATTGTTTCTGGATGATGATCGTACCCGCCCCGATGAAACCGATGCCACTCACCACTTGGGCGGCCACACGGCTCGGATCGAGACTTACGCTATTCTCTAGGATGACATCTTGGAAGCCATATTGGGAGACAACCATGATCAACGCGCTACCCAACGAAACAAGGAAGTGAGTCCGGTAACCCGCCTCCTTCGCACGGTACTCACGGTCTAGCCCGACAACGGCGCCCAGAATACCTGCCACGAAAAGTCTTAGTATGAAATCCCACATCATAATCAACGATCTTTTAGGTTTTACCCCGAAAGATAGGAATTATTTATTGATTCAGCCGCCATTCACGGTGATAAGAATCGATCGCCTCCCGGACGGAGCCATGTAGGAGCAGGAGATTCTTGCTCTGCTCGTAATCCAGACGAAGCTCTTCCATGATCATACGGGTGCCACGGTCCACCAATTTTTGGTTGGTCAGTTGCATGTTCACCATCCGGTTCCCCTTCACCCGGCCAAGCTTGATCATCGTGGAGGTCGTGATCATATTCAGCACCATCTTCTGGGCCGTACCGCTCTTCATCCGCGTACTTCCGGTGACGAACTCCGGACCTACTACCGGCTCGATGGCGATCTCCGCCTCCGCCGCCATCGGGGAGTCCGGGTTGCAGGAGATAGAGGCCGTCAGGATTCCCTCGGAGCGTGCCTTACGCAGGGCGCCGATCACGTAGGGAGTCGTACCCGAGGCGGCTATCCCCACCAAGGTGTCATTCGTATTGATATGATATTGTTGAAGTTCCTCCCAAGCCTTATCCAGATCGTCTTCCGCCGACTCCACGGGATTCCGGAGCGCCCGGTCGCCGCCGGCGATCAAACCGATCACCAAGGTATTCGGCATACCATACGTGGGAGGGATCTCGGAGGCGTCCAAGACACCCAAGCGACCACTCGTACCCGCCCCGATATAGAAGAGCCTACCGCCTCTCCGCATTCGCTCTACGATACGGGTTACCAGCTTCTCGATCTTCGGGATCTCCCGGCCAACGGCGATCGCCACTTTCCGGTCCTCGTTATTGATGCCTTCCAGCAACTCCCGGACAGACATCTGATCCAGATTATCGTACAACGATTCCGACTCGGTTATCTTTTGAAATGCCATAACTCATTCATTTTTTTCTTCGTTCGTAAAATGATACCGGATCAATCCGTTCATGGGAGCCTGTACGACCGTACCGACCTTCAAGTCTAAGGATAAGGCCGCAGCTTTCAATACCTCCTGATAATAATAGGCGATAGAGCCTACAAAATGAATCGGGTACGTATCAGCTCCCGGATATAACGCTACGTTACGGAGGAAAAAGCTACGGAAACTCGTATAGACCAAATTATAAATCGGTTGCTCGGTGATATTCTCCAACAAGAAACGGGATAAGGTAGCCAAGAAACGATTCGGGAAAGGTTGTTTATATACCCGCTCCAACAATAAGGCGGGCGTCAACTCATATTGATCCATAAACTTCTGAACCAAAGGCGCCGGCAACTGACGCTTCAAGCAATCCCCTACCAATAACTTCCCGAGCACGGCGCCACTACCCTCATCCCCCAGAATGAATCCCAAGGGAGAGATATGCTCCGTTATCTCCGTCCCGTCATACAGACAAGAATTCGATCCCGTCCCCAATATACAGGCGATTCCCGGACGGCTCCCACATAAGGCACGAGCAGCCGCCATCAAGTCACTATACACCTCTATGGGAGCCGGGATATAAGGCGTAATCGCCTCTTCCACGATCCGGTTCTTCTCCGGGAAGGCGCAACCGGCGCCATAGAAGTAAATGGCATCGATCCGCTCACCCCTCAACGCAGGCAATAAGGCACCCCGGATTTCTCCGGCGATCTCCTCCCGTGTCTGGAAATAAGGATTGGTACCCGCTGTCACGACCGTACGGACCGGTCTGCCTTGATCCGCCAGGCACCACTCCGTCTTTGTAGATCCGCTATCCGCAATTAATATCATATACTTATTATAATATCAAATTCTGGAGAATATATACCACCGCACCGGACAAATATCCCGCCAAGGCCAACAGAGAGATATTCTTCAAGTACCAAATAAAATTGATCCGTTCCAAGCCCATCACGACGACTCCGGCGGCGGAACCGATGATCAACATACTTCCACCTACTCCTGCGCAATAAGCCAAGAACTGCCAGAACACGCCGTCTTGCATGAAGTTCGCCAGATAAGCCGGATCAGTCGCCGCAGCCACCATAGCGTCCGTAGCCACCGGGTACATACCGATAGCACCCGCTACCAACGGAACATTATCCACGATAGACGATAAGGCGCCGATAATCAGGTTCACCGCATACACATTGCCTACCGTATCGTCCAGCCAGAAAGCGAAATCCGACAATACGCCGCTGCAACGCAAGGCATCCACCGCCAAAAGGATTCCGAGGAAGAATAACAAGGTCGCCCCGTCTATACGGTGAACCACCTTGGACAAACGCAATTTCAAGTCCTCGTCGATCGGTTTACGGGCGTATAGCATCTCCGTATAGAACCAAAGGATACCCACTCCCATCAAGATACCCATAAACGGGGGAAGATGAGTAACCGTCTTGAATACAGGCACGAACAATAAACACAACACACCGATGATCAAGATCGATAACTTCTCCTTATCCTTCAATTTCTTCAGCAACTCATTGTCCGCCTCCATTTGCGAGAACGCGTTAGGGGGCGTCACGTTGCCATGCAAGAAACGCATGGCGATCAAGACCGGGATCAACGCCGATACGATACTCGGCAGGATCAAATGGGGGATCGTGGATGAGGTGGAGATATTTCCCCTTACCCAAAGCATGATCGTAGTCACGTCGCCGATCGGTGACCAAGCGCCACCGCTATTCGCCGCTATAATAATGATACTGCCGAACACCCACCGCTCTTTATAATTCCCGAGCAACTTACGGATCAGCATGATCATGACGATCGAGGTCGTAAGGTTGTCCAACACGGCCGACATAAAGAACGTGATCACGGCGATCAACACCAGCAGTTTCTTCTTTTTCTTCGTGGTAATATGATTCGTGATAAACATGAAACCGCCATGGGCATCGATCAGCTCCACGGTTATCATCGCCCCGATCAGGAATATAAGCGTCTCGGCGATCTCTCCGATACTATCCAGAACCTGATGCTCCACGACGAACCGGGTACATTGTTCCTTAAACGTTAAAGAACCCAAAGAGGGGAACGATTCCAAGAACAAGCTGAATTCCTCTGCTGAGGCCCTTGGGATGAAAAACGGGGCCGCGTACGTGTACATAACCCATAAGATAGTACCAATAAGCAAAGCCGTTCCCGCCTTGTTTATCTTTAGAGGATGTTCCAATGCGATCATCAAATAACCGACAAGGAACACAATGACCATTGCTGTCAACATAACTTCATGATTTAGGTTTAAACGCTACAAATGTAGAAATAATAACTCTGTAACACGATAGAAAAACAGAATGTTTTTTAAGATAATTTTACCAAACATGCGAAAGGAACCGGACTACTCCGATTCCTTTCCTATTCTCTCGAGGGAAAACTATAACCCCGAGACAATTCACTCTACAACCAACATCTTATCACCCACGGAGACCTTGTCCGTCTCATTGACATACACCTCTTTCACCACTCCATCGATCGGCGTACGGATCTCGTTCTCCATCTTCATGGCAACCAATACGCAAAGCGGGTCTCCCGCCTTGACCTCATCGCCTACCTTGACATATACCTTCTGGATCACGCCCGGCATCTGGGCCTGTATGACCTGACGGCCGACCGTCTTGGAACTGGTTCTCGACAGGCGTAATTTCTTCAACTCGTCAATCACCTGTACTTGGAAATAATCACCTTTATTCTTTACCTCATAGGTGGAATCTCCAACACTGGATATTTGTACGCCATGAGATTTATGGTTCATGATGATCGAGTGGATCGTATCTCCGCCCAGATTGTAATCTACATCATAAACGGTACCGTTTACAGATACTTTCTTGATAGGCCCGTCTTCCAGAATCTCTACCTTGAACTCTGTGTCGGGAATATCGTTAACCGTGGCAAAATAAGTCGCTAAAGCCTTTGACATAATCATTCCTCCTCTCATTAAAAGTTATTGGCCAACATTTGTAACTTCCCGTAGTGCTTCCACAGGGACTCCCCTACCAGCGGAACGGTCGTCGCACGGGCGGCCGCCTCTTTCTCCTCCTCGTAATGCTTCAAGGCGGCGGCGATCACGGCGACGGTCGGGTCGCTGTTCTGGCGACGCTTCAAGTCTTCCTTATCGAACTTGGTGTCGATGAAGGTCGTATCATAATTCCCCTTCAAGAAGGTCGCATTATGCAACACACGCAGGTGAAAGGGAATCGTTGTCTTGATTCCCAAGATCTTGTATTCCCGCAAGGCACGTATCATGTTCGAGATGGCGGATTCGCGGGTCCGGCCCCATGTGCAAAGCTTGGCGATCATCGGATCGTAATGCAAGGACACCTCGAAACCGGCGTAAGCGGCGCTATCCAGACGCACGTTACGTCCCTCGGGAGCCTCGCGCACCTTGATCACGCCCGGAGAGGGCATAAAGTTATTTTCCGGGTCCTCCGCATAGATACGGCATTCCAAGGCATGCCCCCGGCAAGCCACATCTTCCTGCTTATAAGGCAGACGGTTTCCTGCGGCCACCAAGATCATATCGCGAACCAAGTCCACGCCCGTTGTCTCCTCCGTCACCAGATGCTCCACTTGAAGGCGGGTATTCATCTCGAGGAAATAGAAGTTCTGGTCCTTATCCATCATGAACTCCAACGTCCCGGCACTGTAGTAACCGATTTTCTTGCAAGCCTCCACCGCTACGGCCAACATCTTCTGGCGAGCGGCCTCCTTCACGAATGGAGAGGGCGCTTCCTCGATCACTTTCTGGTTACGGCGCTGGATAGAGCACTCACGCTCATACAGATGGATCACGTTCCCATATTTATCCCCGAGTACCTGCACCTCGATATGATGGGGGTTCTCGATATACTTCTCGATATAGATGGCGTCGTTTCCGAACGAGTTGGCCGCCTCGGAACGAGACATACGGAAAGCCGCTTCCATCTCATCCTCGCTATGTACCAAACGCATACCCTTTCCACCGCCTCCGGCAAGCGCCTTTAGCATAATCGGATAACCCACCTCGGCGGCTACCTTCTTGGCATCCTCTATGTCCGTCACCGGCTTTTCCGTTCCGGGTACAACCGGCACACCGGCTTCTTTCATGATCTTACGGGCCTCGGTCTTGATACCCATCTTCGCGATCACGTCGGCGCTCGGGCCGATAAAGATCACGCCCTCCTCCTCGCAACGACGGGCGAAGTCGGCGTTCTCCGACAAAAAGCCGTAACCCGGATGAATGGCGGCTCCTGTCTTCTTGGCGATCTCAAGGATCAAGTCCGGCTTCAAGTAAGAGGTATCCGCTTCATCTTCCGAGATGCAGTAGGCTTCCTCCGCATAACGTACATGTAATGCTCCGCGATCCACATGCGTATAGATCGCTACGGTTGGGATGTTCATCACCCGGCAGGTGCGGAATATCCGCATCGCTATCTCGCCACGATTGGCTACTAATACTTTCTTTATCATAAGGATTCGTTTTTAAAGAGGAATATTGGAATGCTTCTTCGGAGGATTGGATTGCCGTTTGTTGGCCAGCAACTCAAAACTACGGATCAAGCGGCTGCGTGTGATAGACGGCTCGATGATCTCGTCTACATAGCCTAACTCAGCGGCCCGGTACGGGTTAGCGAACTTCTCCCGGTAATCGGCTTGCAATTCCTTCCGTTTGCCTTCGGGATCTTCCGCGGTCTTCAAATCCTTACGGAACAAGATATTCACGGCACCATCCGGTCCCATGACAGCGATCTCGGCGGTTGGATAAGCGAAGTTGATATCGCCCCGGATATGCTTGGAGCTCATCACGTCGTAAGCGCCACCGTAAGCCTTTCGGGTAATGACGGTCACTTTCGGCACGGTAGCCTCGCAATACGCATACAATAACTTAGCGCCATGACGGATAATTCCCTCGTACTCTTGGTTCACGCCCGGCAAGAAACCCGGTACATCCACCAGCGTCAACAACGGTATATTAAACGCGTCGCAGAAACGGACGAAACGGGCGGCCTTTACGGATGCGTTGATATCCAGCGTACCGGCCAATGCGGCAGGTTGATTCGCCACGACACCGATCGTCTTTCCATTCAAACGGATATAACCGATAATGATATTCTTGGCATATTCCTCTTGTATCTCGAAGAAGTTTTGATCATCAGCCACGGAAAGGATCAACTCTTTCATGTCGTACGGCTGGTTGGGATTGGTAGGAACCAGCAGATCCAATTGCGGATCGATGCGGTTCGGGCTATCGGTGGTAGGGACGAATGGCGGCTCTTCCATATTATTATTCGGCAAGAACGACATCAACTCACGTATCTTCAAGATACAATCCATATCGTTATCCGCTGTGCAATGAGCCACTCCGGAACGGGTGCTATGCACTTCCGAGCCTCCCAGATTCTCCATCGTAACCTCTTCTTGCGTCACGCTTTTCACGACCTCCGGGCCGGTGATAAACATATAGCTCGTTTGTTTTACCATAAAGATAAAGTCCGTCAACGCCGGCGAGTAAACCGCTCCACCCGCACACGGGCCCATAATGGCGCTAATCTGCGGGATCACGCCCGAAGCCAACGAGTTCCGGAGGAATATCTCGGCGTATCCCGCCAAGGAACGAACTCCTTCTTGAATACGTGCGCCTCCCGAATCGTTCAACCCGATCACCGGAGCGCCTAGTTCCGTTGCCATGTCCATGATCTTACAGATCTTACGGGCATACGTCTCAGACAAGGCTCCACCGAATACCGTGAAGTCCTGAGCGAAAACAAATACCGTGCGTTGCCCGATCATTCCGTAACCGGTGACCACGCCATCCCCTAATGGACGCTGTTTTTCTAAACCGAACTCATGGCACGTATGTGTCACGAACTTGTCGATTTCCACGAAACTACCTTTTTCCAATAGTAGTTCGATTCTTTCTCTAGCGGTTAGTTTACCTGCCGCATGTTGCTTCGCGATGCGGTCTTCTCCGCCCCCTAACTCAGCTTTGTGGTTGAGAGCTTTTAATTGTTCAATTTTTTCCTTCATGGCGTATCTCTTTAATTATTCGGGAAACGTTCAATATATTAGAAAACAAAGTCTGTAAATGTATTGTTTCCTAAAGAAACGAAATGTATCATATATTACATCTATCGCCCGATCAATGAGATCTATCAAGAAGGATATTTTTTAGTAAATACTGAAATCTTGCGGCTTGATCACGAAACCGATCCGCAGCATGCTTTTGTATTGATTGTATTCCAAAAGGTTCTCACCGTAACCATTATAATATTGCAGGAAGAAATATTGGTTCTCGTTATTATTAAACTTATAGCTCAACTCGATCTGAGTGTTAAAGCTGAACCAAGTCTTTCGTTTGGTCAAGATAACCCCGCAGTTAAAGCGCCTGTTGTCTGTCCGGTAATTGGCGGCTACTTGGAATATACCATTATATTTAAGGATGTCTTTATTTTCCTTGCCATCCACGATCGGTATCCAGCCCTTGAATTGAACTTCCCAGTTCTTATTCAACAGGACAGCCGCCGCTAGGGTGATCTTGTTCCAACTTCGGGAGAAGATGCTATCTTTACCGTTCGACTCGTGCTCGACCATCAAATAGCCTTTCCCGATATATTTATTCTTATGCACGATAAGGTGCCCCAAACCGATACCCGGATTAAAATTCAAGTCGCGCATCGGCAAGGACTCTTGAAAGACATTCCAAAAAGCCTTTTGCGTGTATTGCAAGAAAAGATAGGTATCGAAGGGGAGTTTACTTTTCGTAAGACGCTGGGCGATGCTCAACTGGAATTTAACGTCGGAGTTTCTCGCCGTAGGCTTATTGCCGATAGGGATACCGCCAATAAAATAATTGTCCTTGAATAAGGTAAAATAAGGTGACTTATCCAAAATCGCACGAATACTATCCGCATTATAACTCTCTTCCGGCCCTTTCGCTAAAACTTGCGAATGTGCCATACCGCAAACAAGAAGGAAGAGAAAGGATATAATCGTTTTTTTCATAAATGATCTTAAATTATAAATGTGTCCGCGAATATAGGGGAAACGGCAGTTGGCTTTATCGCCCAAATTACATGAATAATGGTCATTTCACCTATGAATATAATATATAAACCAAAATTCAAGAGGTTAGTTCATTTTTCCTATATTCGCGGCTATGGAAGAAATCTATAGTTATTACAAAGAAAATATCGACGCTTATACACGGCGCTTGGGTAATTTGAAAAAGAAGATCCATTTGATGGGGAGTATCCGGTTGGCTTTAGTGGTGGGAGCGATCCTCTCCTTATGGATATTCAGGGATGAGAGTTGGCAATGGCTGACGGGGATCACCTTCGCTTATATCATCCCGTTCGCGCTCCTGATGTGGTACCATAATAAAATGTACGCACGGAAAGTATACGCCGAGACCTTGATCAAACTGAACGAGGATGAGCTAAAAGGACTAGACTATGATTTCAGCGCGTTCGACGGGGCGGCCGATAAGATCTCGGGCGAGCACTCTTTCTGCTTGGATCTGGATGTGTTTGGAGACCGCTCCTTGTTTCAATCGCTCAATCGTACCGTAACCGGGTTCGGGCGGGAACGACTGGCCGGTTGGCTCTCGAATCCCTTGACAGATAAGAAGGAGATCGTCAAACGGCAAGAGGCTGTCAAGGAATTAGCGGCTTTATCCGCCTTACGGCAGCATTTCTATGTGACGGGAATCATCCGGCAGGACACGCAAGATACGAGAGACAACGATATCAACTTTATGGACCGACTCACTCAGCGTAAGCATAAATTCGTTGATAGCCTACCGTGGAAACTATTGATCTGGGCGGTCCCAGTGTTGTGGATCGTATTGGGTATCGCTTACTCGCTGGATTGGATCAGTGGGAGTTTATTGAATATTTATTTCTTAATCACGTTAGTGATCGCTTACGGACGAGCCAAGGAAATCAATGCGCTTTACGCGACCGTCAATAAGATGGAGTCTATTTTCAATCGGTACTCAAAGCTGATGCGATGTGTGGAAGAAGATAATTTCCAGTCGGAAGAGCTGAAAGAGATCAGCGGGCAATTAGCGAATGAGAAGGAATTGGCCTCGCATGCTATCAAACGCTTGTCGTCGTATATCGGAGGATTAGACCAACGATTCAGTTTGGCGGGTATCATTTTCAATCTCTTCTACTTGCGGGATACACGCCATGCCATCCTTTTGGAACGCTGGATTCAGACTTACTCCGATAAACTTCCGCTTTGGTTCGACGCGCTGGCTCGTTTCGACGCGCTGAACTCGTTGGGTGGTTTCGCTTTCAACCATCCGGAATACATCTATCCGGAGATTGCCGACACTTATTTCCAGATGGAAGGCAAGGCTTTGGGACATCCTCTTTTGAACCGGGATGTCTGCGTAAAGAACGATATCGATATCCGCAAAAGTCCTTGGTTCCTGATTATCACCGGAGCGAATATGGCCGGAAAAAGTACATACCTCCGGACGATCGGTGTCAATTACTTATTGGCTTGCGTAGGCGCTCCGGTCTGTGCCGCCTCCTTGACGGTTTATCCCGCCCACATGGTTACCAGCTTGCGTACCTCGGATTCCTTGGCTAGCAACGAGTCTTATTTCTTCGCGGAGTTGAAACGGCTGAAAATGATTATCGACAGGCTGCAAAACGGGGAGAAGCTATTTATCATCTTGGACGAGATCTTGAAGGGAACAAATTCTATCGACAAGCAGAAAGGCTCTCTTGCCCTTATGAAACAGCTGGTCGCTTATAAGGCTTGCGGCATCATCGCCACCCACGATTTAGTGTTGGGTACTTTGGAGGAAGAGTTCCCGGAACAAATAAAGAATTACCGCTTCGAAGCGGATATAAAAGACGAGGAGCTATCCTTCTCTTATCAACTAAGAGAAGGGATAGCCCAGAATATGAATGCTTGTTTCTTAATGAACAAGATGGGAATCTTGTTTAATTGAAAATTGAGACAAGTGGTAAAATAACTGTCACTTGTCAACTGTCAACTACTTTTTGTATTTGGTTTTGATTGCGGGTAGGACTTTTTGGATTTCCGCTATACGAGTGGCATCACTGGGGTGCGTACTCATAAATTCCGGCGTAGAGCCACTCTTTCCGGCGGACATCTTTTGCCAGAAGTTGACTGCCACGTCCGGATTGTATCCCGCCATAGTCATGAATACCAATCCCATATAATCCGCTTCCGACTCGTGCTTACGGGAGAAAGGAAGCATTACGCCATACTGCGCTCCCACACCATATACTGTATTGGCCGCTTGCTGTACCGCCGCGCTCTTATTGCTTACGGCCGCACCTAAAATAGCCGCCCCATATTGGGCCATTAGTTGCTGGCTCATACGCTCATTGCTGTGTTTAGCTACGGCATGGGCGACCTCATGCCCGATGACCACCGCCAATTCATCGTCCGAGGAAACTAAAGGCAGCAATCCCTCGTACACCACGATCTTGCCTCCCGGCATACAGAAGGCGTTCACCTGCGGATCATTCACCAAATTAAACTCCCAAGAGAAGTTTTTTACCTCATCCGCCATCCCGTTCGCCCGCAAATAGTCCTCCGTAGCGGCGGCTATCTTCTTTCCGACCCGGGTTACCATAGCGCTCTTGTTCACGTTCGTCGATTTTTTCGCCGTCTTTATATAATCGTTATACTGGGTAAGGCTGGACGACAACACCTCTTGGTCCGAAACCAACAACACTTGCTTACGTCCTGTCAACGGTACGCTGGAACAGCCTGCCAATAAAAGCAAGGCCACGAATAAACTTGCTATTTTTCTCATATCCTTTTACTTGAAATTAAACCTGATACTCTCTTTTTAATAACGCAAAGATACTACCATTTTGTTCAAAACGACCACACCCTTTCGTTCTTTCTATAGGAAGTATTAGCCTTTTCTTTGAATGACATTCATCATCTACCATCCGTTGCATAATCATCTACCAATTGGTACATGATCTTCTAACAGCTGTTGCATGATCCTCCAACGGCTGATAGAAGATGAATATAAATAGATGAAATGCCTAACACTTACAGTGATTAAACCTAAGCTAAGCAGGAAAATCCCTTACCCCCTACTTATATCAGAAAAAAAAGCCCTTGATTGTATATTTATTCAACAATACTCTTTATATTTGCAGCCTGTTTTGCATAAATATACAACATGAGTACAAAGAAGGAACGATTGGATGCCATTTGCGGTATTATACAGACGAAAGTGATAAGTAATCAAGAAGAACTGCTTAAAGAACTGGAAGATAGCGGATTCTCGGTTACGCAAGCTACGCTTTCCCGCGACATCAAGCAACTGAAAGTAGCCAAGGTACACGACGGAAACGGAGATTATGTATATCGCCTTCCCGAAGAGAGTATAAGCAAACAAGCACAGCCTGAAGGCAAGAAAAAGCCGAATATCGAGTTTTCCGGAAACTTGGCGGTGGTGAAGACACGACCGGGTTACGCCATGGGAATTGCCTCGGACATAGACTCCCATGCCCCCAGCGAGATACTGGCCACCATAGCCGGAGACGATACGATCTTGGTAATCCCCCGCAACGGTGTGAGCCAAGAGAAGGTGATTGCCGCTTTATCACATTTTATATAAAAGGAAAAAACTAAGAACAAACAATAAAATGGAACAAGAAATAGAAATTGATGTTATGATCGCTGATGCCTCTCACGAGGTATATGTGGATACGATCCTAGATACGATCGAGTCTGCCGCTAAAGTCCGGGGCACGGGTATCGCCAAACGTACGCACGAGTATGTGGCCCAGAAGATGAAAGAGGGCAAAGCGGTGATCGCCTTGGCGGGAAACGAGTTCGCCGGGTTTAGTTATATCGAGTCATGGGGAAACAAGCAGTACGTGACTACCTCCGGCTTGATCGTACATCCGAATTTCCGGGGCTTGGGTATCGCGAAACGCATCAAAGACATGACTTTCCAACTTGCCCGCATGCGCTGGCCGAAAGCGAAGATATTCAGCCTTACCTCCGGCGCTGCCGTGATGAAGATGAATACCGAGCTAGGATATGTACCGGTTACGTTCTCCGACTTGACGGACGATGAGGCTTTCTGGCGAGGTTGCAACGGTTGCGTGAACCACGATATCTTGGAACGCACCGAACGTAAGTATTGCATCTGCACGGCCATGCTGTTCGACCCGGCCGATCCGCATCGTGCGCAACGAGAGCGGGAGGCACGTAATCAGACTAAAAAGGACTAAATTAATACGATAGAAAAACAACATAAAATAGAGAAACGATGAAGAAGAAAGTAGTAGTAGCGTTCAGCGGAGGTTTGGATACCTCATTCACGGTCATGTATCTGGCTAAAGAAAAAGGATACGAGGTATACGCCGCTTGCGCTAACACAGGTGGTTTCAGCGAGGAACAATTGAAACAAAACGAGGAGAACGCCTATAAGCTAGGCGCCACGAAATACGTGACGATCGACGTTACGAAAGAGTATTACGAGAAGAGTTTGAAGTACATGATTTTCGGAAACGTGTTGCGTAATGGTACGTATCCGATCTCCGTAAGCTCCGAGCGTATCTTCCAAGCCTTGGCGATCGCCCGCTATGCGAACGAGATTGGCGCCGACGCTATCGCCCATGGTTCTACCGGAGCCGGTAACGACCAGATCCGGTTCGATATGACTTTCTTGGTATTGGCTCCGAACGTGGAGATTATCACGTTGACCCGCGATATGGCCTTGAGCCGTGATTTTGAGATCAACTACTTGAAGGAGCACGGTTTCGAGGCCGATTTCACGAAGTTGAAATATTCCTATAACGTAGGTCTTTGGGGAACCTCTATCTGCGGTGGCGAGATTCTTGATTCCGCGCAAGGATTACCCGAGAGCGCTTATCTGAAACAAGTGGAGAAAACCGGCAGCGAGCAATTGCGCATCGAGTTCAAGAACGGTGAGGTTCATGCCGTGAATGGTGAGGTGTTCGAGGATAAGATCGCCGCTATCCAGAAGATCGAGGAGATCGGGGCGGCTTACGGTATCGGCCGTGATATGCACGTGGGCGATACGATCATCGGCATCAAGGGACGGGTCGGTTTCGAGGCTGCCGCTCCTATGTTGATTATCGGGGCGCACCGCTTCTTAGAGAAATATACGTTGAGCAAATGGCAACAATACTGGAAGGATCAGGTAGCGAACTGGTACGGCATGTTCTTGCACGAGAGCCAATATCTGGAACCGGTGATGCGCGATATCGAGGCGATGTTGCAAGAGTCTCAGCGTAACGTGAACGGTACGGCTATTCTGGAGCTTCGTCCGTTGTCCTTCTCTACCGTTGGCGTAGAATCTGAGGATGACTTGGTGAAGACGAAATTCGGTGAGTATGGAGAGATGCAGAAAGGCTGGACCGCCGAGGACGCTAAGGGCTTCATCAAGGTTCTTTCTACTCCGTTGCGTGTTTATTATACGAACCATAAAGACGAAGAGATATGATTAAATGCGGAATTATAGGCGGAGCGGGTTACACGGCGGGTGAATTGATCCGCCTGCTCCTAAACCACCCTGATGCCGAGCTTACATTTATAAACAGTAGCAGTAACGCCGGTAACAAGATCACGGACGTGCATGGCGGTCTTTATGGCGAGACGGATTTGGTGTTCACCAGCGAGTTGCCGTTAGATAGCATCGACCTTCTGTTCTTCTGTACCGCTCATGGCGATACGAAAAAGTTCATGGAGAGCCACACGGTTCCCGAGAACGTGAAGATTATCGACCTGAGCATGGACTACCGGATTGAAGGCCCGGAGCACGATTTCGTGTACGGCCTGCCGGAATTAAACCGCCGCCGGATTTGCAACGCCCGGCATATAGCGAACCCCGGTTGTTTCGCTACTTGCATCCAATTGGGCGTATTGCCGTTGGCGAAGCACTTGATGCTGAATTCCGACTTGCATGTCAATGCCATCACGGGTTCTACGGGAGCGGGCGTGAAGCCTTCTTCCACCTCTCACTTTAGCTGGCGCAACGACAACATATCGATCTATAAGCCTTTTACGCATCAGCACTTGGCCGAGATCAACCAAAGCTTGAGCCAGTTGCAGAAGAGCTATTCAAGCCGGATCAACTTCATCCCCGTACGCGGTAATTTCTCCCGTGGCATATTCGCCACGACATACATCGATTGCAAGATCGACTTGGTGGAGATCCGACGTATTTATGAGGAATACTATGATGATCACAGCTTCACGTTTATCACTGATAAGAACCCGGATTTGAAACAAGTGGTAAATACGAATAAATGCTTGATCCACTTACAGAAAATAGATGATAAGCTTCTTATCATCTCTATGATCGATAACTTATTGAAGGGCGCTAGCGGCCAAGCGGTCCACAACATGAACTTATTGTTCGGGTTGGAGGAGACGGTTGGCTTACACTTAAAACCCTCAGCGTTTTAAAAAATACGACAAAGATGAATTTATTCGACGTATATCCATTATTTAATATAGAGATCGTACAAGGCAAAGGATGCCATGTATGGGATAGCGAGGGAAACGAGTACCTCGACTTATATGGCGGCCATGCCGTGATCTCGGTGGGTCATAGCCACCCTACTTACGTAAAGGCGATTACCGAGCAGGTAAATAAATTAGGCTTTTACTCGAACTCGGTTATCAATAGCTTGCAACAAAAATTAGCGGATAAGCTAGGGAAGGCTTCCGGCTACGATGATTATTCGTTGTTCTTGATCAACTCCGGAGCGGAGGCGAACGAGAACGCGTTAAAGCTCGCCTCTTTTCATAACGGGAAGAAGCGGGTGATCGCATTCAAGCACGCCTTTCATGGGCGTACCTCCGCCGCCGTACGTGTGACAGATAACCCGAAGATCATCGCTCCGGTAAATGAGGATCTAGCGGTTACTTATCTTCCATTGAACGACGCTTCCGCCGTAGAGGAAGAACTGAAAAAGGGGGATGTATCGTCCGTGATCATCGAAGGTATCCAAGGAGTAGGTGGCATCCAATTGCCGACGGATGATTTTATGCGTGAGTTACGCAACCTGTGTACGACTTATGATGCCTGTCTGATCTTGGATGAGATCCAGTCCGGATATGGAAGAAGCGGTAAATTCTTCGCGCATCAATATGCCGGTATCAAGCCGGATTTGATCTCAGTAGCGAAAGGTATCGCCAATGGCTTCCCGATGGGTGGGTTATTGATCAGCCCGAAATTCAAGCCGGTTTATGGTATGCTCGGCACTACTTTCGGCGGTAACCATTTGGCTTGCGCAGCCGCTATCGCCGTTCTCGATATTATGGAAGACGAGCGTTTGATTGATAACGCGGCGAAAGTGGGTGCCTATTTATTGGAAGAGCTTCATAAACTTCCGGGTATCAAGGAAATTCGGGGCCGTGGTTTGATGATCGGTATCGAGTTCGAGGAATCTATCAAGGAAGTGCGTAGCAAACTTCTCTTTGAGGAGAAAGTGTTCACGGGTGTAGCCGGAACCCATACGATCCGTCTGCTTCCTCCGCTTTGCTTGACGATGGATGAGGCCAAGGAATTTATCCGTCGCTTCAAGAAAGTCCTAAACGCTTAATTGTTCTTTATTTCATAAAAAGGGAGGATGTCTGAATTAGTGTCCTCCTTTTTTCCATTCCTCCCCAACAGCGACGTAAATTAAGTATCACCCTTTGTCAAAAAAACATCATTCCCTTTTCCGAAAAAATACTAACTTTACGCAGTCTAAACTTTGAGTCTCTAATTACTAATGAACACGATCGATGAAATATCTATTTATAGGAGTATTCACTTTATTGTGCCTATTTGCCTGTCAATCTAACGATTCCAAATACATCATAGAAGGCACCCTACCCACCGCACAGCAGGATGGGGAATGGATTTATCTGGCACCCATGGAAAACGCCTCAATCGAAAATATCGATTCTACGAGAATAGAGAACGCACGGTTTACTTTCCAAGGAACGGGAGAAGAGATGAAAGTCCTCCGTATGCGCATCCTTTTGCGTCTCAAGTTCCAAGAGCTACTGGTCGTAACGGAACCGGGTGTGACCTCAGTACGGATAGACTCCATCAGCTCGGCCTCCGGTACACCGCAAAACGACGCCTTGCAGCATTGGAAAGACCGGAAGCAAAAGACCGATAGCGAATCCTATGCCCTATGGACAGCGCTTAAGACTTGCTCGCCGGAAGATTCCATCCGCATCAAGCAGACATGGGATTCCTTGAGAGTAGAGACGCAAGCTTTTAATTATGCGTTCATGAAAGAACATATCAACCAAACGGTCGGGAAATTCCTCTATAAGATGATAAAAACCTCCTTGACCGAAGAGCTACGAAAGGAACTGGATGAAGCGAATCATTAAACAGGATCTGTCGATCACGCTAGCGGTACTGGCGATAGCGATCTTCGCTTTCTTCTTCTGGATGTACCCCTATCATTTGTTCCACAAAGAGCAAATGATGCTGTTCTTATACAGCGCCGAGTTTCTCCGTGGATATTTTCAGGAGGAAGCGTGGCTGGCTTGTCTCACCGGCGATTTCCTCACGCAATTCTTTTATTATATCGGGGGAGGCCCGTTCATCCTAAGCGTTGTCTTAACTTTATTTGCCCTGCTTACCTATCGGACATTCCGGCAATTCGTCAGCAAGAGATACGCCCTTCCTCTTATGATACTACTTGTATTATGGGAGGCCGGAAGGTCTTGCGGACTCGCCTATCCGTTATCCGCGACTCTCTCCTTGATCGGAGCAGAAGGTGTTTTCCTGTTATATAGCCGGAGCCAAACTGAGGGGCAACGTCTTCTTACCTGCATTCCCGCCATGCTTCTTTGCTATTGGTGCTTCGGGTACGGGGCATGGCTCTGTCTGGCCCTTATGCTAGCCGCCGGAATCATAGCGCACCATCAAAAGCTAAGTGCCCTGCTCGCGGTTGGTATATTGCTTCTTCCAGCGACCCAATATCCCGCTACCACTTGGTGGAGTAAGCCGGATCTCGACCGGGAGTATGTACTCAGCCTCGATGTGGAACATTATTTCGGAAATATACAAAAGATGAGGAAACATCTCGAGACAGACCGCCAAATCCTTTGGGTGACCTATTACCGGAACCTGTACAATGCCACGCATCCATCCGAGATCAACTCACCCGTATCTCTCTCCCGGAACCTCCTAGCGTGGAATCAACCGGGTACGAATGGGTTGATCCTTCCCGTGAACCCATCTGCTTCTTTTCTCTCTATCCTATTCGCCAACGAGTTATGGTTCACATTAGGAGATATGACTATGGCCGAGCATTGCGCCATGCTAAGTATGATCTTCTCTCCTCGCAATTCGGGTAGCCGTATGATCAAACGGCTGGCTGAGATCAATCTGGTCAATGGGGATGATGAGGCAGCTCTTAAATATCTACGTATATTAGATAAGACACTCCTTCATAAAAGCTGGGCCGAAAAGAGAATACCCGGTTAGCAAACCCCGCGAGTAAAGGAGTGGCTGGAGAAGAAACGCAGAGACATCCCGACCCAAGACCAACTACGTTCCGGTAACGATGCCGTGACTTCCTTACGGAACTTAGTCGCCTCGAACGCCGGCAATCTCCGTGCTTACGAATACTTACTCTGCTATCATTTACTCTCCAAAGATCTCCGTTCTTTTGTAGAAGATTATGTACCGGGTAAGGTCTCTAGTCCCATTTTCGCCGAGGCCCTGCTGATCCATCTCGCCCGCCAAGGTAATATCCGTGCGGAAGAGCTTATAAAATACCAAATCCCGGTAGAGATAGCGAAAGAATTCGCCGATTATACCCGGCTTTATGAGGCAAAGGACACGAGTTTGAAAGAGAAATACGGCAAGACCTATTGGTTCTATTATCATTTTGCGACCACAGAGCCCGGAAAGGAGAGTAAGCCATGAAAGAAGCAAGAATCATGAAAGAGAACATAACCTATTACCTCGTCTGGATAATCTGCTTGCTGGCAGGATGTGCCCCTACCCCGAAGCAAATAGAGGATACCACAGACCCAATCCCCATGTATCCCGATTATACGGATATCATGATTCCCACGAATATCGCCCCTCTCAACTTCTTATTGAGAAACGATGCGGACGCTATGCAAGTAACCTTGAAAGGGGAATCAAAAGAGATACAATTATCTTTCGGAAAGAAAGCTATTTTCCCTTTAAACCTATGGGAAAGCCTTTTAGAGCAGGAAGTGGGCAACCGCCTGCAAATAACCGTAGTCGCCCGTATCAAGGGTAAAAGGTTTCGTTACCCCTCTTTCTACTGGCAAGTAGTTCCGGAGAAACTGGATAGTTATATAAGCTACCGACTTATAGAACCCGGCTACGAGGTATGGAACAAGATCCAATTATGCGAGCGGGAGATCAATACCTTCGAGGAACGGGTTATTGCCGACAACAAAGATACCGACGGTTCTTGCATGAACTGCCATATTTACGGAAATAAGAAAGGAAGTTTATCCATGTTCCATTTACGGGGAAAGCAAGGAGGCACCCTGCTGAACCGTAACGGACATTTGAGGAAGTTGAAACTGAGCAACGACAGTCTGCCGAATGGGGCTGTCTATGGCGATTTCCATCCATCGGGGCAGTTCGCCGTTTTTTCCACGAATATTATCATCCCTGCTTTTCATTCGTTAGGAAGTAAGCGGTTGGAAGTCTATGACACAACCTCCGACCTAATGGTCGCAGATTTCAGAAAGAAACAACTCATCACCTCCCCATTGACTAGCCGGAAGGATGAGTTAGAGACTTTCCCAACTTTCTCGCCCGATGGGAACTGGATCTATTATTGTTCCGCTCCTCTCCAGCCGTTGCCCGATAGCATCCATAGCCTAAAATATTCCCTATGCCGCATATCTTTCCATAAAGATACCAAAGAATGGGGCCAACGGATCGAGACCGTATGGGATGCCCAGAAGCATAATGGCTCCGCCTGCCATCCCAAGATATCGCCCGACGGTAAATACCTGCTTTTCACGGTAGCCGATTATGGAACCTTCCCGATCTGGCACCGGGAAACAGACCTGCATATGATGAACCTCCAGACCGGGAAGATAGATACCTTACCTGCCGTCAACTCCGATAAATCGGACACCTACCATAGCTGGTCCTCTAACAGCCATTGGTTTGTCTTTGCCAGTAAGCGGGATGACGGACTATACGGAAAGCCTTATTTCTCTTACGTGGATAGTACGGGAAAAGCCTATAAACCTTTCGTTCTCCCGCAAGAGGATCCGGAACATTATGATATCACGTTGAAATCTTATAATATACCTGAATTATCCACTAGCGAGCTTCCTTTCGACGCTGAAGATGTACAAGAGATCTACTACGACGAGGAAGCTGAGACTTTTAAATAATAGAATCATGGAAAATACACGTAAATATAGATACATAAGAGGCATCACCTCCTTATTATTCGGCTGTGCGATTTGCCTGTTTTGGGGACTTTATTATCCTCATCATTTACATTACCACGAGCAATTCCAGTTATTCCTGTTCACGCCGGAATATGGAATCGACAAATGTCTCCATCCCGGAGGCATCGCTGAATATATAGCGGAGTTCCTGACGCAGTTCTATTATTTCGCTTGGGCAGGGGCTACGATCTTGGCGATCGTTCTCGTGCTTATCCAACGGCAAATAAACTGGCTGGCCAAACAAATGGGGGCTTCCGACTTTTGGTATCCGCTCAGCTTTCTCCCTTCCATCCTGCTCTGGGTATTTTTATGTGATGAGAATGCCCTGCTGGCATTCCCCGTCTCCATAACTCTCGCCCTCTTCGCTCTAGTCATCCAGCGAAAGACCGCTCATTCATGGGGACGAATTATCTATACGCTCCTAATAATGCCGGTACTCTACTGGATCGTAGGTGGTGGAGCCTATTTCATCTTCGTGATCGGAGTAATAATCGGGCATTGCATCAAATCCGTGCCAGCCACATACAACAAATCCTATATTTGGATTCCTATCTACATCTTGCTTGGAATCCAATGCCCCCTATTGGCACAAAACCTCACGCAATATCCATTGCTTAGCCTCATGACCGGCATCGATTATTATCGTTTCCCCATGATCGTTCCCAACACCCTATTACTGACAATCGCTACCGTAGCCATAATGCCCGGGGCATTAGCCTTGCTACCCCCACCGGCAAAGGGTACTAAAGTTTGGATGGCTGCTATCCCCACCCTGCTCCTTATCGGTGGTGGCACATGGATTCACGCCGCCAGCAATCCGGATAAGGAAGAGGCCATGAAATACGACTACCTCACCCGCATGAAACAATGGAACAAGATTATCAAAGCGGCGGAAAACAAAGAACCAAATTCCCCCTTCTCCGTGACCTGCTTAAATCTGGCTCTCGCCAAGACCGGACAATTAGGGGATCGCATGTTCCATTTCTACCAGAATGGAACGGAAGGATTGATCCCGACCTTCCAAAGAGATTTTACCTCACCGCTCCCAACCAGCGAGATATTCTATCATCTGGGAATGATCAACTCCTCACAACGCTATATGTTCGAGGCGATGGAGTCTATTCCCGACTATAAGAAAAGTGGACGTGCCTATATGCGTCTGGCCGAGACCAACTTGATCAATGGACAATACGCTGTCGCCGCCAAATACCTGCGGGCTTTGCAGCATACCTTGTTCTATAAGAAATGGGCGACCCATGCCATGAGCTATCTAAATAACGATGAAAAGATAGAGAAGCATCCCGAATGGGGATGGTTGAGAAAAGCCCGATATACTGAAGATTTCTTGTTTAGCGACACGGAAATGGATGTCATGCTAGGCTTATTGCTGCAACATAATAAAAGTAACCGGATGGCTTTCGAGTATATGTTAGCCTATGTCTTACAAAAGAAGGATCTGGAACGCTTCATGAAATATTATCCGCTGGGAAAAGATCTAGGCTATAATCACATACCCATCTCTTATCAAGAGGCATTGATTTTCATTTGGACACAGCAGCATCCTAATTTCCAAGGTCTTCCTTGGAGCATCTCCCGCAACGTATTAGAAGGGGTAAGCGAGTTCGCCCGTGTTTATATGACGCAGAAAGACTCCGAGCCTATCCTTCGCCCGAAATACGAGAAGACGTTTTGGTATTACTTATTATTCAGAAAATAAACGGCCATGAGAAAGCTTATCTTATTATATAGTATATGTATAGCGTTATTTACCGCTTGTGGGGATTCGGTGGTATCCCCCGAACAAATAGAGAAATACCCGTCCATCTATCCGGATTATATCGGGGTTACAGTTCCCGCCACGATAGCTCCAATGAATTTCTCTTATACGGATACCTCCTATGAGCGGATAGATGTTATCGTAAAAGGGCACCAAGGCAAAGAGGTACATATAAACGCGAAGCATGTCAATTTCCCGGAAAAAGAGTGGAAGCAACTGCTCAACTCCAATCAAGGCGATAGTTTACTCTTTACTGTCAGTATCAAGCAAAAGGGTAAATGGAGTACTTACAAACCTTTCCCCATGTACATCAGCCCCCACCCGATCGATTACGGCCTAGTATACCGAAAGATCGCTCCCGGTTATGAAGTCTATAGCCGTATGGGTATTTATGAGCGTGATCTATCGTCTCATAAAGAAAGACCTTTGGTGGAAAACACGCTGGTCAAAGGTATGTGCGTAAACTGCCATGCCTTCAATCGTACGGACCCGAGCCATTTCAGTCTTCACATCCGAGGGACGCATGGAGCCACTTTTATGAGAACCGGCAATAAGGATGAATACCTCAACACGAAAACAGATCAGACAATCGCCGCTTGCGTCTATCCCTACTGGCATCCCGGAGGCGAATATATAGCGTATTCCACGAACAACACCCGGCAATCGTTCCATACGGTTAAGGACGAGCGGGTAGAAGTCTTGGATTTGGAATCTGATGTAGTCGTTTATCATCCGGCAGATCATCATCTACTTCTTTGCGATTCTTTGCAAAAGAAAGACAGGTTCGAGACCTTCCCCGCATTCTCCCCGGATGGTCGTACGCTTTACTTTTGTTCCGCCGAGGCTAAAAAGATTCCCGAAGAATATAAAGAGATAAGATATAATTTATGTAGTATAGATTTTGATCCCTCTGCCGGTACATTCGGGAGCCGTATCGATACATTGGTGAACGCTGAGGCTTTAGGGAAAAGCGTATCTTTCCCCCGTCCTTCCTATGACGGCAAATATATTATGTTCACCTTATCCGATTACGGAAACTTTTCGATCTGGCATAAAGAGGCGGATCTATGGTTACTGGACTTGACAAGCGGAGACCTCCGCAAGCTATCCGAAGTAAATAGCGATGACACCGAAAGCTTTCACAACTGGAGTAGCAACTCCCGCTGGTTTGTCTTCAGTAGCCGCCGGGGTGACGGCCTTTATACCCGCCTTTATCTGGCTAGCATGGATGAGAATGGCAAGATAAGCAAGCCCTTTCTCCTTCCCCAACAAGACTCGGAAACCTATTACGATCGTTCTGTCTATTCCTATAATGTCCCGGATTTCGTCAATGCCCCTATTCTGCTGGACACGAAAGTATTTGAGAAGAGGATAACTTCAAAAGAGCGTATACAGGTTCAAGTTGGGAACTAGAAACCAAGGGTTACCAAAAACAATACACGGATCTTATAGAAAAAATAAATAATTCCATAAGATCCGTGTATTGGGTATAGTTCTATATCTAGATGTTCACTATAGGTTCTTCAGCCATTTCTTACCGGATTTGGTATAAGTCCATGCAAGAAATATCCCCATTACCACGATAATAATTAAAAACAAAAATGTCATGTTATTCATATCTGTTATTATTTAAATATTCTATTTGCACAAACCGCAATCATTCCTGTACCTCCTAAACCTGTTATGAGCATTACCCACTGTGAAAAATCATTCGGATTCTTATACAACGGGATAACCCCACATATAACTACACCCGCAAAAGTCAGTTTCGCCAAATCATAAAAGAACTTTCCCAAATTCTCCTTTCGGGCTTTCTCTCGTTCTCTCCCTTCCTTCACTTGTTCTTGTAAATCATTCCATTTTCCCATAGTCATTCTATTTGATTAATTAACATGCACAAAGATAACAATGAATTCCAAATCAAACAACCGTTCCGGTTAAAATAAAAATAATATCGCTATCCGATAAAATAATACTAGATTGTCTGCCCGATACCTCTTACATTCGCGTTCATAAAGAAAGACAGTTATCATGAAGAACACGAAATTAATCACTATGTTATGCCTAGGGGCACTAATCGCCTGTTCACCATCGAAGAAAGGACTAGAGCCGACAAGCGAACAGGTTTCGCCGAGAGAACGTTTAATAGAGAACCTACGTGCGATTCCACAAAAAGGAATCATGTTCGGACACCACGATGATACGGTTTATGGGATCGGATGGGAATTTGACGAAGGAGGCTCAGACGTGCAAAAAGTATGCGGCGATTATCCGGCCGTTATCAGCTTTGATCTTGGAGAGATCGAACTCGGGGGAGATAAAAGCCTTGATAAAGTACCTTTCGAGAAAATACGCAAGGAAATCATCAACCAATATAACCGGGGAGGCTTGGTATCTTTAAGTTGGCATCCCCGTAACCCTAAAACCGGAGGGGACGCTTGGGACGTATCAGACCATGCTGTCGTGAAATCGATCCTTCCGGAAGGGGAGAACTATGAGAAATTCCAAAGTTGGCTAGGCAAAGTGAATGATTTCATCCTTTCCTTGAAAACAAGCGATGGCACCAAGATTCCCGTCCTATTCCGTCCTTGGCACGAACACACCGGAAGTTGGTTCTGGTGGGGACAGAATTTATGTACCACGGATGAATACAAGGCGCTATGGCGAATGACCGCCGATTATCTAAACGCTCACGGAGCAACAGACCAGATCGTATACGCTTATTCCACAGGTACAGAGCCGCAGGATCAAGCGTCTTATCTGGAACGTTACCCCGGACATGACTTGATCGACGTCCTAGGCTTCGACGCTTACCAACGGGAAGATAAGGATTTCTTCTTGAAAAGCATGGATACCAGTCTTTCCGTAATAGACAGCATAGGCAAAGCCAACCATAAGATCATAGCGGTCACGGAGACCGGCTACGAAGGGATACCAGACTCCACATGGTGGACGGGAACCCTGCTGCCTGCCATGGAGAAATATCCGGTCGCTTATGTATTGGTATGGAGAAACGCCCGTGAAAAAGTCACTCACTTCTTTGGCCCTTATCCCGGACAAGCCTCTGCCGAGGATTTCAAGAAGTTCTTTGAAAATCCGAAAACATTGTTCGCCTCCGATATCAACCTATATAAATAACATCATACATAACCAGATAAATCACGTCATATCCAGTTGTAGAGACGGGGCGTGCCCCGTCTCCCACCATCTGATAATATCATTTAAAGCAAAAACATCATGGAACAATTTCAAGAAAAAGTAAACGAACTCTTCGCTAAACACGAAACCTTGTTAAGCCGGAAAAATATCCCTTTAGAAGACGGAAACGGAATCTTCACCCGTTATCAACACCCTGTACTGACAGCCGCGCATACCCCGATCTTCTGGAGATATGACTTAAATGAAAAGACAAATCCCTACTTGATGGAACGCATCGGCATGAACGCAACCATGAACTCCGGCGCGATCAAATGGAATGGTAAATATATATTAATGGTACGTGTAGAAGGAAGCGACCGTAAATCCTTCTTCGCCGTAGCCGAAAGCCCGAACGGAGTAGACAATTTCCGCTTTTGGGATTACCCGGTAACCATGCCGGACGATCTTGTCCCGGCCACGAATATTTACGACATGCGCCTAACCGCTCATGAAGACGGCTGGGTTTACGGAATCTTTTGCGCCGAGCGCCATGACCCGAACGCAGCACCCGGTGATTTGTCCTCGGCAACCGCCACGGCAGCTATCGCCCGGACAAAAGACTTGAAAAACTGGGAACGTCTCCCGGATTTAAAGACCAAGAGCCAACAACGTAACGTCGTATTACACCCGGAATTCGTAAATGGTAAATATGCCCTTTACACCCGCCCCCAAGACGGATTTATCGACGCAGGAAGTGGCGGTGGTATCGGATGGGCCTTGATTGATGATATCACGCACGCCGAAGTCAAGGAAGAAACCATCATCGACCAACGTTACTACCATACGATCAAGGAAGTGAAAAATGGCGAAGGCCCCCACCCGATCAAAACACCGAGAGGCTGGTTACATCTCGCCCATGGCGTACGGGGATGCGCCGCCGGATTACGTTACGTGCTTTATATGTATATGACCGCGTTGGAAGATCCCACGAGACCTATCGCCACACCCGCCGGCTATTTCATGGCTCCGGAAAATGAGGAACGGATCGGCGATGTATCCAACGTTTTATTCTCTAACGGATGGATCGCGGATGAGGATGGAACCGTATATATTTACTACGCATCCTCTGATACCCGTATGCACGTGGCTGTATCCACAATCGATAAATTGGTAGATTACTGCATGAACACTCCGGCCGACGAGCTGACTACGACCGCATCTGTCGAGACGCTGAAAAAGCTGATCGATCGAAATCTTCCACTCCTGAAATAACCTACAAAAACCACTCATATGATTAAACTAACAGAGAAGATAGGCTACGGTTTCGGGGACATGGCATCGTCCATGTTCTGGAAACTGTTTGGCGCTTACTTGATGATTTTCTATACGGACGTATTCGGATTACCGGCAGCAGCCGTAGGTACGATGTTCTTGATAACTCGTATATGGGACTCGGTCTTTGACCCGATTGTCGGCGTCGCAGCGGATCGTACGCAAACACGCTGGGGAAAATTTCGCCCTTATTTGCTTTGGCTGGCGATCCCGTTCGCCGCTATCGGAGTGCTCACTTTCACGACTCCTTCTTTCGGACAAACAGGTAATTTGATCTATGCCTATATCACCTATTCCTTGATGATGATGGTGTACTCCGCTATAAACGTGCCTTATGCGTCCTTGCTTGGAGTAATGAGTCCATTGCCGCAAGACCGTAATACCCTTTCTACGTACCGCATGGTATTCGCCTATATCGGCAGTTTTATAGCCCTGTTGCTATTCATGCCGATGGTGCGTTTCTTTAGTGGAAATAGCGATGAATTGGCGGATCAACAACATGGATGGACCATGGCTGTCGTAGTTATCGCTATCCTGTGCGCCATTCTCTTTTATGGATGTTTCGCATGGACAAAAGAACGGGTAAAACCGATTAAAGAGCAACAAGGCTCGTTAAAAGATGACTTGAGAGATCTATTGCACAACAAGCCTTGGTGGATACTATTGGGAGCAGGTGTCTCCGCTCTGGTTTTCAATTCCATCCGCGACGGGGCTACCGTATATTATTTCAAATACTTTATCATTGAGGAAGCCTATGCCAATGTATCTCTTTTCGGAGTCTCCTTCGTCTTAAGCGGATTATATCTGGCGGTAGGACAGGCGGCAAACATTATCGGAGTAATCTTGGCCGCCCCATTAAGCAACCGGATCGGAAAGAAAAGAACCTATATGGGCTCCATGCTGATCACCTCGGTCTTAAGCATCCTCTTTTTCTGGCTCGACAAGACGGATATAGCCCTGATATTCACGTTCCAAGTGTTCATCAGTATTTGTGCCGGTAGTATTTTCCCCTTACTTTGGTCCATGTACGCTGATTGCACGGATTACTCGGAACTAAAAACCGGGAACCGTGCCACAGGATTGATCTTCAGTTCTTCGTCCATGAGCTAGAAATTCGGATGGGCGATCGGCACGGCTATCACAGGCTGGCTGCTCGCTTTCTTCGGATTTCAGGCCAATACCGTACAAAGCGAGGAAACGATTAGCGGAATCAAGATGTTCCTCAGTTTCTTACCGGCCGTAGGTACGATCCTGTCCATTGTATTTATCGCTTTCTATCCGCTTAGCGAGACAAAGATGAAGGAAATCACCGCTACATTAGAAACCAAAAGAAAAGAAACAAATGAATAAAATCACCAAAGATTTACAAAACGAGGTTCAATGGGAGCTAGAGAACAATATCCTCCCTTTTTGGATGAACCGAATGATTGATAATGAGTATGGTGGTTTCCATGGGCAAATCACGGGAAACGGCCAACGAGTCGTACATGCCCCTAAAGGCGCCATCTTGAACGCCCGTATCCTATGGACATTCTCCGCCGCATACCGTTTATTACGAAAGCCGGAATATCTGGAAACGGCGACCCGTGCCAAACGCTACCTTATCGATAAATTCTACGACCAAGAATTCGAGGGTATTTACTGGGAATTAGACTATACCGGTCAACCGGTGCAAACCAAAAAGCAAATCTACGCCTTAGGATTCGCTATCTACGGATTAAGCGAGTACAACCGGGCTACCGGAGATAAAGAAGCGTTGGATTATGCGATCCGTCTCTTCAAGGCAATCGAACAATATAGTTTCGACCCGGAAAAGAACGGTTATATGGAAGCCTTTACGAAAGACTGGAAACTGATAGAGGATATGCGACTAAGCGACAAGGATGAGAATGAGAAAAAAACTATGAACACCCATCTGCATATCCTCGAACCTTATACTAACTTGTATCGGGTATGGAAAGACGAGCACCTCAAAAAACAACTCCGAAACTTGATCCTGATTTTCACCGACAAGATTTTGGATCACCGTACCTATCATTTAAACCTCTTTTTCAACGAGGATTGGGAAAGCAAATACCGTATCATCTCCTACGGTCATGATATAGAGGCATCTTGGTTACTGCATGAGGCCGCTATCGAATTGGGAGACAACGAGATCCTTCAGAAAGTAGAGCCTTTGGTTCAAAAGATAGCGATAGCGGCCGAAGACGGGTTATTAGCGAACGGTAGCCTCATTTACGAGTATCACCCGGATGAGAAGAAAGCCGACACGGACCTGCATTGGTGGGTGCAAGCCGAGAATGTAGTGGGTCATTTCAACTTGTATCAACACTTCGGAGATGAGCCTGCCTTAGGCACAGCCTATACATGCTGGAAATTCATTCAGCGTTATTTGATCGACAAGGAACAAGGGGAATGGCATTGGAGCGTATCGCTCGATCACGAGATCAATCGCGAGGATGACAAGGCCGGTTTCTGGAAATGTCCCTATCACAACGGACGGATGTGTATGGAGATTATCGAACGACTTGCCGGCGAATAGCCGTCCGAAAGACCGCCTGCCGGCTCTTTTTTATCAGATTAACAACCGTCGGAAGTTTCCGACATCAAAAAAACAAGCGATATGAACAAATTCTATTGGATGGCGATCGGCCTCCTTCTCGGTTTGGTGAACCTCCGGGCCGAGATCAAGCTGCCAGCTTTGGTAGGCGACAACATGGTACTCCAACAAGCCACTAAAGTACGGCTCTGGGGAAATGCAACCCCAAATTCAAGCCTGAAAGTCCGTAGTTCTTGGGACAATACGGAATACACGGCCCAAGTAAACGATCAAGGCAGATGGGAAATCTGGGTTCAGACGCCCTCGGCCAGTTTCGAAAAGCAACAGTTAACATTAGAGAATGGACAAGACAAGATTGTCTTGCATGATCTTCTGATCGGCGAGGTATGGTTCGGTTCCGGCCAATCCAATATGGAAATGCCATTAAGAGGTTTCTGGCACTGCCCTATCGAGGGAGGTAACCACGCTATCGCTACATCCGGGAAATATAAGAACTCGATCCGTTACGCTACGATCCAACGGGTCGGAGCCTTGGAACCGAAAGATTATCCGGTAGGTGGCGAATGGAAAGTATGTGATCCGCAAAACGCACCGGAGTTCGGAGCTACCGCCTATTTCTTCGCGACCCTGTTGACCGAGGTGTTGAACGTGCCGGTAGGTATCATCAATTGTAGCTGGGGCGGCTCCACAGTGGAAGGTTGGTTGCCCAAAGACATCCTGCTAAATTATAGCGATATCGATCTATCCTTAGCGGGTAACGATGAGAAAATCCATCCGATGCTACAACCCATGATCATGTATAACGGAATGCTGAAACCAGCCAGCAAATATACGGTCAGAGGTTTCCTATGGTATCAAGGAGAGTCAAATGTCGGACACCCGGACTACGCTAAACGCCTAGCGACAATGGTAGAACATTGGAGAGGATTATGGGGACAAGGAGAATTACCTTTCTATCTGGTAGAAATCGCCCCTTACGAATATGGAGAAGGAGCCCAAGCCGCATACCTTCGTGAAGAGCAATACAAAGCCACCCGGTTGATCCCCAATAGCGGTATTGTTTCCACGAACGATCTGGTACAGGATTACGAGAAACGGCAAATACACCCCAAAGAGAAACAAAAGATCGGTGAGCGTCTTTGTTATATGGCTCTAAACAAAACCTATGGTTATACAACCATCGCTTGTGAGAGCCCCCAATACGATCATATGGAAATAGATAAAGATAAAATCATTCTTTTTTTCAAGAATGCGGAAGATGGCTTCAATCGAGATAACGGGATCATAGGCTTCGAGATAGCCGGAAAAGACATGCGTTTCCACAAGGCAAACGCAACTATAGACGCTAACAAGAAAACCGTTATTATCTCAGCTCCGGGCGTAAAAGCCCCAATAGCCGCTCGTTATGGTTTCCGGAATTTCCAAATTGGCAACTTGCAAAACGTACAAGGATTACCGGTGCTTCCATTCCGCACGGATAAATAAAACGACTTAGAAAATAAAACACAATACGTTATAATATTCAAGCTTGTTCATACGTAATGTCTTATTTTCATTTGTAAGACGTATTTAGTTTTTATTTCATTCTATTGTGATAATAGAAATTACCCTCCTAAAGTATTAGTAAACTTAATTCTTCCCTTAAAAAAATGGGAGATCTTATTTTACAAGGAATCAGAGACCTCCTCTGATTCCTATTTATTTTTCATTCATATCATAATGTATACAAAAAATGATAGTTTGTATACAGACCATACTAATACATTGCGCTTTTTTTGCATCTAGATTTACTGAAGGGGGAAATATTTGTATAACAAACTAAATAACAATAATTTCATGAACAAGCTTATTAACAGAATTTCTCCGGAAACATCTGAAAACCGAATCTTACACGCTGGCTTTAGTATCATATTGATGTCAGAGGAAATAACACAAACCTTATCTGGTTTATCCAGCGATATGATTATTTTTATCTTAAGCGGATCCATAACTATATATTCCACTAAAGAAGAAAAGAAAACAATCGGTGAACAGTATATGATCTTTCTAAGATCATTTGAAAATTACACATATGATATCACACTAGGTTCAAAAATCATCATTTTCTTTTTTGACAGTTTAACGATGAATGAGTTACTGTATTACCAACATCCGTACGGAATATTACCTCAACCTATCTCTAAGTGGATAGAACTGAAAATAGTGGAACCTTTATACGGTTTTCTAGAACTTGTCGGACAATATCTTGAAAATAATTTCCTGAACTACCCTTTGTATGAATTAAAGAGAACGGAATTATTCTACTTACTGAAAAAGCTTTATAGAAAAGAGGAATTAGACTACTTTTTCTATTTATCAAGTACGCATTCAGCAGAGTTTGAGAGACTCATCGCCGAGAATTATATAAAAGCTAAAACAGTAACAGATCTAGCTCAAATGATAGGTTACGGAGTAAATTCCTTTCGAATGAAGTTTAAAAAAGCTTTCGGTATTCCAGCCTACGAATGGCTGATGCAAGAGAAATCCAAACGACTATTGGTCGCCATAGCTAACAGCGAGGATGATTTTAAGAACATAATAGATGAATTCGATTTCTCCTCGCATTCGCATTTCTACAAATTTTGCAAGGCACGCTTTGGATATAGTCCCACGGAGCTAAGGAAAAAACTTAAATCGTTGTAGAAAACACCCCCTATCAGAATATACATTTAAATTGTCAAGTTGTATAACTCCTAATAAGTTATGCTCATTTATCTTTGCCTCATTGATTTTAGACACCTATCCGTATGGATGATCTAATAAAAGATAGTGTATAATGACCACCATATTTTTTTATGTTTTACTATTCCAAATTAAAGACTGGGATAAAATTTGTGAAGAAGAGGGTAAAATGACATCGCCGATAATTTGCTATATTTTGCTAGGGGTTATCTTATTCATAATCTTGATGCGTATACTTTCCATATTGCAGTTTTTGCGATTGAAGCGGAAGGTAAAGAAACGTATTTCCCCGAAACACGATAAACCTTCCTGTAAATAAAGCCTCTACCCGCTTACATACATTAATAATTAACGGAAGAACCAATTCGCTTCTTTCTATGTTTATATAGGAAAAGCGTTTAGATCATGGGCTTCAACATTCCTTACACAGACAAAAAGCGGGTCGTAATTATCGGGGGCGGATTTGGAGGGTTAAAACTAGCTGAGAAATTGAAAAAGAGCAAGTTTCAAGTAGTCTTAATCGACAAGAACAACTATCACCAGTTTCCTCCCCTGCTTTATCAAGTAGCGTCCTCCGGCTTAGAATATAATGAAATATCCTTTCCATATCGAAAGATATTCCAGAAGAGAAAGAACTTTTACTTCCGGTTGGCAGAGGTATATGGCGTCAATCCGAAAGGGCATACCATTCAAACCTCCATCGGCGAATTGGAATATGATTATCTTGTAATCGCCGCTGGAACTATCACCAACTTCTTTGGAAACAAAACGATCGAGGAACAGTCTCTACCCATGAAAACGGTAGAAGAGGCGTTAGCTTTACGAGACACCTTATTAATTAATTTAGAGAAAGCGACTACTTGTACGGACCCAGACGAGAAGCAAGCTTTGCTAAATATAGTTGTTGTAGGTGGAGGGGCTACAGGTGTAGAAGTATCCGGCGCTTTATCCGAGATGAAACGGTTTGTTTTGCCAAAAGACTATCCGGATCTAGGAAACTTTCATATGAATATCTATCTGATAGAAGGGTCCCCTAAATTACTAGGGGCCATGTCTCCGGAAGCCTCCTCCAACGCTAAACGCTTCCTTGAGGATATGGGCGTTAACATCATTCTTCAGAAGCGTGTCGTGGACTATAAGGATGGGAACGTTTTCTTAGATGACGGACAAACCATACCCACTAGAACCTTACTTTGGGTAAGTGGTGTGAAAGCGGTGCATTTCGATCATATCGAAGGAGAACTCTTGACCCGGGGGGAACGGATTATCGTCAATGAATGTAATCAAGTAAAAGGCTTATCCAATATATTCGCCATAGGAGATGTCTGCTGGATGGCAGAACCGGATTACCCGAACGGACATCCGCAAGTCGCTCAGGTAGCGATTCAGCAAGGTGAGTTATTAGCCGAAAATCTACAACGGATCGAGGCTCTAAAAAAACCGAGACCTTTCCATTATAAGAATTTGGGAACTTTAGCTACTGTCGGCAGGAATAAAGCGGTTGCCGATTTAAATAAGGTGAAATTACACGGATTTACGGCATGGTTGGTTTGGATGCTCGTACATTTACGTTCCATCTTAGGAATCAAGAATAAGCTAATTGTACTGATCGACTGGATCTGGAATTATTTCACGTACGACCGTTCCATGCGTTTCATCTTGTTCATCCAAAAGCACAAACAAGATGGAACACAGGGCACGGAACCTACTTTATAAACGATAAGTCAACGTAAGCCAAGCTACCCGGGCATCACGATTGCGCTTTTGCGTCATTTCTAAGTTCGGGGCATCAATAATCGTTGTTTCTTCTAAACTATCGAATATATTGTTGATACTTAAGTTCGCGCATAATTTACGATTGAGGAAATATTGAGAGAGACCGGCATTTACGCTATAACGGCCTTTGATCTTACCTTGAGGCGTAAGCTGGTCGGAAACGTAGAAGCCGTCTACCTGAAAATCCGTAGTCGGCGTAATACTTACGTTTACATTCCCCTTCACATCCCAGCAAACCAAGGATTTCTTCTCGCCATAGCCTATCGTACGCCCATCGATCTCGTCCCGATAGATATCCCCGGAGAAACCGACCGTCAAGATACGTACCGGATTCCAGCTACCGGACAAGTCGGCTCCGACTGCTTGGCTATGTCCGATATTCTCTTTCTTCCAAACCGTCTCGTCATTTACTTGGCTAGCGACCTCCATGATACGATTCGTACGATTCCGGTAATAAATAGCCGGAGTCAAACGAAAACGGGGAGCCGAAAACTGATATCCTAGCTCTACGTTATGTATAAACTCATCCTTCAAGTCCGGATTCCCCTGTATGATATGGGTAGGATCACTGTTATTCAAGAAAGAGCACAAATAGCTGCCATTCGGACGAATCGCCCGTTGCTGATAACTCAAGCTTAAACGATTGCTCTTATTCACCTCATAAGTAAAACGGGCACGAGGATACAAATGAAAACGAGAACTCTTGTTCTCTTTGCCTTTTATCCCCAGCCAATAAGGGTCGTTGATCCAAGAAGGGCTAAACTCATCCATCTTAAAATGACTAAATTCCGCCTGTATCCCTATCTCCGCGTTAAAAGCGCCCCAATTCTTAACCACGTCCGCATAGATCAAATTCAGATAACGGTTGAAATCGTAATTATACGATTTCGCCGGACTTAACTCAATACTACCGTCCACCTTATCAAAAGCAGCCGTCAGATAATCCTCGTTTCGCGCACGACCTATATAACCAAGCTTGAAATCCCACCCATCGATCTCCTGCCCATATCCAAATCCCCAAAAATAATTATGTTTCGTATGGTCGATAGATTGGTTATCCTCCGAGACGATATTCCCGTTTTGAGGATTCTCATTCTTGAAATCATTATCTTCATCATACGAGAAATTATTATAGTTGAATACGGTATAAAAACCTTGATTCTCCGAAATCTCATGGTTCCAATACGCTTCGGCGGCATAAGCTTCCTGGCGCTGGTCGTTATACCGGTTACGGATCACGTACTTCATTTGCTCCCCTTTCGGGTTGAATACCCGGTTGTTAATGCGTCCATACCGGCTATAATCCATCAAATGATACAGGCCATGCACGGTGATCCGGTCTTTCGCGGAAAGATCATAGTCTACTTTCATATCCGCCACATGTACGTCCGGACGAGCCGTGGCATTATTATTCATCTCCGTCCGGTTTTTAGCGGTCGCGGTCGATTTGCTGAAAGATCGTTCCCGGTATTCCCTCCTATAATTGTATTTCGCGTTGATATGGAATTTTCCGGGATGCAAATTCAATACCGCTCCCGCGTTATATCGCTCATTCCATCCCGCCCCAAGCGTAACATATAGAGGGGAATCTCCCGTTCCATACATACGAGGCACCAGATTGAGTATGCCTGCGTCACCATCCGGCACCGCATTAATCGGAGGAAACGCACCTAATGAGATCTGGTTAAAGAACAGGGCGGGAAGTTGGATCAGCACGTCACCGCTATATTCTTCCAGCAAACCGTAAGGAACTCCATCGACAAGCATCCCGACATTACCGGAGCCCCTGTATGTAACGGCTCCTTCCATATCGGTTATGACAGAAGGCAATTGGCGAAAAGCATCCGCCGCCGTATTGGTAACGCTACTCAAGTTATTATCTACCCGCAAGATTTTCATCCCGCCCCTCTCGCTCAACCCGGCGAAACGGGTACCCTGAATCTCTATATTCCGGATCGTAAGCGTCGTATCGGCAGGAGTCTGCGAGAATACCGGCATAGCCAATAGAGCGGCCAATGGAAGAAGTAAAATTTGTCTCATATCATTATCTATGGTTTATAAACAAAAAAAGTCTGTATGTTCAACGCATACAGACTGTCCTCAAAACTCGTTTACTGATTATTATTCAGCAGGAGCAGCTTCTACGGCAACAGAGTCAGTAACCTCGACAGCTACAGAATCAGTAGCAGCAGCATCCTCTTCTACTACAGGAGCTTCCTCAACTACAGTAGCCTCTTCTGTTTCAGCAACAGATTCGGTAGATTCAGCAGATTTGTTGCCACAAGATGCGAATGATACAGCTGCGATAACAGCAGCAAATGCAACTAACTTTTTCATTTTGTTCTTAATTTAAACGGTCTATAATATCTTGTTGTTGTAAAACGATGCAAATGTATGTATTAATCATATATGTTGTACAACATAAGACGTTTTTTTTTGAATTATTTTCTACCGCTTTTACAATATGCTGAATATTAGCTGCGTTTGCTTTCTATTTATTTATCAATAATTACTGTACAGGTAACGCTTAATGCTTTTCTTCGGTGTTTTCTCGAATTCTGTCGGATACAATTGTATCTCCGAGATCGTTTCGTAAGGAGCCAGGAGCTTGTTCAACTCTATCCTATTTTGTTCCATGATAACTGGAAGATCCGTATGCGAGATACCCGTACTATCCACCGTATCGTAATCCGGATACACCATCCCGATCAATTTCCCGTTTTTCTCCACGACCAAACTCTCCATCACGAATGGCAAATTGTTCAATTTGGATTCAATCTCTTCCGGATAAATATTTTGTCCGCTAGCGCCCAAGATCATCGTCTTGCTACGTCCACGTATAAAAATACGGTTGTCATGATCGATCGTACCCAAATCACCAGTCCTTAGCCAGCCATCTTCCGTGAAGACATTTTGGGTTGCCTCATCATTCTTATAATAGCCTTTCATTACGTTCTCGCCCGATACTTGAATCTCGCCTACCTTATTATAAGGGTCTTCCGAATCGATACGGACTTTCATGATCCCTTTCAAGATCTGTCCGCAAGAACCGGGCACATACTCATTATTATGGTCATAACTGATCAACGGGCCACATTCCGTCATACCATAACCGATCGTGAACGGGAATTTGATCTTATACAAGAAATCCGTTACTTCTTGATTCATGGCGGCGCCCCCCACGATCACTTCACGGAAACGTCCTCCCAAGGCATCCACCAAATGTTTGCGGATCTGCGCATAGATACGTGAATCCAACAGTGGGATATTCAAGGCCAACTTCAAGGTTCGCTTATTCAACTGAGGAAGGATCATCTTCTTATAGATCTTCTCCAAGATCAGGGGAACCATCAAGATCAAGTTCGGCTTCACCTCTTCGAATGCCTTTAATAAGATCTTAGGAGACGGCACCTTACCTAATAAATAGACATGCACACCGAATGCCATGGGTACCAATAAATTGAAAGCGCAACTATAGGCATGGGCCAGAGGCAGGAAACATAACTCACGTTCACCCCGGAACAATAGATCCAGTGTCCGGGCATACGTCACGTTTCCGGCTAAATTATTCCCCGTCAACATAACCCCTTTGCTAAATCCGGTCGTACCCGATGTATAGTTGATCTCTACCACCTTGTCATTATCCAGCTCAGCGTATTTGATATCCTCTTGGGTGAAGCCATCCGGATATTTCTCGGTCATCTTCTCATCCAGCGATTTCATCAACTTCTGGATATTCTCCCCATCCCGTTGATGCAAGCAACGATAATCAGAAAGAGAGAATACACCGCGAACCTCTTCGATCTTATCTTCCTCCAAAGAATCCCAAATCCGGTCGCTAACAAACAAAAAGACAGATTCCGAGTGGTTAATAATATGATGTACATCATTCGGATTAAAGTCCTGAAGAATAGGCACGATAATCGCCCCATAAGTAACAACCGCCATATAAGCGATGCACCAACGGGAGCTGTCTTTACCGATCAACGCGATCTTGTCTCCACGACGGACTTGGCACTCATGGAATAAAAGATGAATACGTGCGATCTCCGTTGCTACATCACCGAAAGTAAAGGTTTTACTTTTCCCGTAATCCGTTAATGCCGGCAAGGCCCAGTTTTCCTTGAAACTCTCCTCGTAAATCTTAATGAAATTCTCTTTGATCATAGCACACTTTTGTGAAATTCGCGTAAAAGTAAAAACAAATCCTTACTTTTGCCATGATATAACCTATAAATTTAAAATAAGAATGAAAAGAATCACTCTCGCATGGGCATTGACCCTCTGTAGTTTTATTACATTTATCGCCTGTTCATCCCCAGATGTTGGAGAAAGAAGCGTAAGCATTATCCCCGCTCCGGCCCAAATGACAGTAGGCGAAGGTACATTCACGATCCATCCCGGCATCGAGATCGGTTATGCGGACGAATCCTTAAAGGGTATGGGCGAGTTGCTATCCAACGAGATAGAAAAGTTGTCCGGCATCAAGCTGGCTTCTGCCTCAGACAAAGAATCGAATTGCATCATCTTCCTCGAGTTGACAGATCCGAAAGAGTTCGCCGACCTGCCAAAAGCTTATGGATTGAGTCCGAAAGATAGTGTCCCCGTAGATGAGTCTTACTCCCTCTCCATCCAAAAGAGAAACATCTACATCAAGGCCACTACCCTAGAAGGTATCTATCGAGGTATCACTACCTTGAAACAAATCGTGGGTAGTAACCTACAACCCGGAGGCGAGAAGATTTATCTACCGCTACTGGAAGTGAAGGACGCACCTCGTTTCGCTTGGCGCGGACTCTCTTTCGATGTATCTCGTTGCTTCTTCGATCCCGAGGAAGTGAAACAAGTGATCGATATGGTCGCCTTATATAAGATGAACGTACTGCATATGCATCTTTCCGATAACCAAGGCTGGCGTATCGAGATCAAGAAATATCCCGAGCTAGCGGAAATAGGAGGTCAACTTCCCAACAACGGCAGAAAAGGAGGCTATTATACGCAAGAGGAGTTCAAGGATCTCGTTAATTACGCGAAAGAACGCTTCATCACGATCATCCCGGAAGTAGATATCCCGGGGCATACAGCTGCCGTATTCGCCGCTTATCCGGACTTCAAGAACGCTGTCAAATTCAAGACCAAGGTTAACATCCCGGGGCAGGCCTTCAATGCCCTCGACGTAGACGATCCGAAAGCGATGCAATTTACGGAGGATGTTATCGCGGAGCTAGCCGCTTTAGCACCCGGAAACTACATTCATATCGGAGGCGACGAGGCGATCGGCTTACCCCATGATAAGTTCGTCCGTTTTATAAATAAGACACGGGAAATCGTACTGAAGAATGGAAAGAAAATGGTCGGCTGGCAAGAAACCGCCCGTGCGGATATCTCGGAAGGCGATGTCATCCAGCACTGGATTTATCTGAAGCAAAAAAGCGAGAACTCTTCTAAGAAAAAAGATAATATACCTGCCGAATATAAAGAGATCATGGCCTTATTCGCCGAATTCATGAAAGAGGCACCAAAAGATCCGGGACTTGGTATATCCAAAAAAGCGAAAGTGATTCTCTCGCCGAGCGGTTACGTTTATCTGGACCATAAATATCTGGAACCAAGTGCGGACTCCACCCAAAACGCGGAGCAAGAACGTCTGGGCATGGCCGCCTATGAGAAACAAACGATCCAAGAAATGTACGACTGGGACCCGATGACCTTCAACCCAACTGTAGAGAATCCTCAAAAAGATGTAGCGGGTATAGAAGCCGCTATCTGGTGCGAGACGATCACCAATTTCAGAGATCTGCAATTCCTGTTAATGCCCCGTTTGGCTGGTGTCGCCGAAAAAGGTTGGTCCAAAGTAGAGAACACACATTGGGACGAATATAAAGTAAGACTTGGCGCGCAAGCCCCCTTATGGGAAAAGGCCGATTGGAACTATTTTAAATCATCCTTAGTGGATTGGAAATAACAGTACAAAATCTTCATAATATTACGAATATTTCGAAATAAATTAAATATCTTTGTCCTATTAACTTTAGGACAAAGATATTTTTATGAATAAATGGCTTATTATATTTGCGATATTACTAACCGCTTGTACCGGCACAAGCGAGAAATCAGAGGAATGTATAACAATTGACCTAGCAACTGTTTTTGACCATCAACCTCAAGAAGTAGCCTTAAAGAAATGGGCGAAATCCATCCAATTCATCCCTCTGCAAACGAATGACTCAATCTTGATCAAATACATCTCCCGCATTATTAAACACGGCGATAAGCTATTGGTGCAGCATGATAACAGAGCTTCCGTTTTCGACTTGGCAGGAAAATATTTATACGATATCGGCAAACAAGGAGGAGGTCCGGATGAGTTTAGTCGTATATCCGGACTAGAACCTCATGATCATCTTATTTATATAAAAGATAGCCCCATCCGAATAAAGATATACGATTGGCAAGGGAAATTCCACCAAACCATTCAAATTCCGGATAAGAACATCCGGGGATTTTATCCCCTCCCTAAGACGAACGTTATCCTAGGTCACGTACCCAACCTCTCTGGCAACGCACCCATTCGGTTCTATTTTTGCCAAGATACAGTCATATCGGATAGCATACCTTACTATAAATCTTATACAGAACCTCCTTTCGTCATGACATTTACCTATGAGTTCCGTCCTTTCGACGGAAATAAGATTGCCGCATTTAAGGAGTTGTTCTGCGATACGATATTTAAAGTTTCCAACGACATGAAGCTAATTCCTTATGCCGTCCTCGATCTAGGTAAATACCGAACGCCCGAGGAACTCCGTTATAATATCACGATAGACGATATAAAAAACGACCTGTTCAGGACAAAGACGATCCCTGTCATACCCGGGCAAATCGGAGACCGGCTCTATATGCATAACTTCTCCGATAAAGATACCTATACATTATATTATGATATAGCGGAGAAGCAATTAGCCTATGTACAATTCATATACCCGGAAAACTCATTTGAACTTCCCGAAGAAGCCTATTTCACTCCCAAATACATCTCAAACGACAACCGTTACCTAATCGATTGGGAGCAACCCGAGAATGATAACAATCCGGTATTAATCTTAGTGGAGCCCTAGTTGCCGTATTTCCTCTATCGGCACAATAAACAAAACAAGGCCGCAGCAAGGACTATTCGATAACAAGTCTTCATAAATAATGTTGCTTGACTGTATCTATTCCTTAAGTTCACGGCATGGTTTTTACAGACCACGTCATGGTTTATACAGACCACGACGTGAATCGCACAGACCACGACGTGGTTTGTAGAATATATCCAATAGTAAAGAAGAATAGATAGGCTTCCGGAAAACTATTTATGCAATAGTAAAGAGTTTTTAAGTCCATCTCAATCCGAACTCTTTACTAATCCGGGCTTAATTAGTACCTTTGCACTCTAACTAAATCGAAAATGATAGATCAGACCGTATTTAACAATAAAAAGGCCGCTTATTATACGCTGGGTTGCAAACTAAATTTCGCGGAGACCTCTACCATTGGAAAGCTATTAGCCGAACAAGGGGTACGCAAGGTGCGTCCCGGGGAAAAAGCGGATATATGCGTGGTGAATACTTGCTCCGTAACGGAACTGGCCGATAAGAAGTGCCGGCAAGCGATCCGCCGGATCAGCAAGCAACACCCCGGTGCCTTTATCGTGGTGACCGGTTGCTACGCACAGTTGAAGCCGGAGGAAGTCTCCCATATAGAAGGCGTTGACTTGGTTCTTGGCGCCGAACAGAAATTAGAGATCCTTCAATATCTAGAGAACCTAGAAAAAAAAGAACACGGAGGAACTGTTATCGCCTCACAAAGCAAGGATATACGTTCCTTCTCCCCTTCTTGCTCGGCCGATGACCGTACACGTCATTTCTTGAAAGTACAAGATGGATGCGATTATTATTGCTCCTATTGTACCATTCCTTTCGCCCGTGGAAGAAGCCGGAACGGGACGATCGCCAGCATGGTGGAACAGGCGCAGGAAGTCGCACGTAAAGGAGGCAAGGAGATCGTATTGACGGGCGTAAATATCGGGGATTTCGGCAAAAGTACCGACGAGACCTTTATCGACTTAATCCGGGCTTTGGATGAGGTAGATGGAATCGTACGCTATCGTATCTCTTCCATCGAGCCAAATCTGATTACCGACGAGGCCATAGATTTCGTGGCCCATAGCAAACGTTTCGCTCCTCATTTCCATATCCCTTTACAAAGCGGCAGCGATGCTGTCTTGCAATTAATGCGCCGCCGTTACAACACTGCTCTTTTCCGTCATAAGATCGAAAAGATCAAGGAAATAATGCCGCATGCTTTTATCGGTGTAGACGTAATTGTTGGAACCCGTGGCGAGACAGACGAGTACTTCGAGGAGGCCCGCCAATTCATCGATAGCTTGGATATAAGCCAACTGCACGTGTTCAGTTATTCGGAACGCCCGGGTACCCAAGCGCTGAAGATCGATTATGTAGTAGACCCAAAGACCAAACACGCACGCAGTCAACAACTCTTGGATATCTCAGACCAGAAACTTCATGCCTTTTATGAGGCCCATATCGGACAAGAAGCGAATGTCTTATTCGAACACACCAAGAAAGACGGCAAGATGCACGGTTTCACCGAGAACTATATAAAGGTAGAAATCCCTTATGATGCCACCTTGGTCAATGAGACCCGCAAAGTCGTACTAGGCGGCTGGAATGAGGATCGCACCGCATTAATAGTCAACAATCAATCATCAACCGTCAACTAAGATGTGGGATAAAATACAATATGCCTTTCTTTATAGCTGGGTAAAAGTACACGCCTTACTTCCCATGCGAGCTTTATACGTGTTATCAGACATCCTATATGTCCTTATCTATAAGATAGCCGGATACCGGGTAAAAGTAGTGCGCCGTAATATAACCGCCTCTTTCCCGGATAAATCCAAGGCTGAGTGGCGTCAGTTGGAACGCCGGTTCTACCATCATTTCGCCGATTATATCGTGGAAACGATTAAATTGGCCCATATCTCTCTGGATGAGATACAACAGCGAGCCTATCTGAAGAACCCGGAATTGGTTGACCAACTTATGGAGAAAGGCCATACTTGCTTCATCCTCACGATGGGGCATTATGGCAACTGGGAATGGTTCTCCGGATCGACCACCCGTTTCGAGGACTCACGCATCTATCAGATATACCGTCCGTTAAACAACAAGGCCTTTGATAAGCTATTCGCCGATCTCAGGACACAGTTCGGTTCTTTCGGCATCAAGAAAAACGATACGATACGGGATATCATCAAGTTAAAACAAGACAAAACCAAATCTGTCGTCATCTTCTTGGCGGACCAGACACCCAGCAAGGCCAACCTGCATTATTGGACCGAGTTCCTTCATCAAGATACAGCCATATTAACCGGTCCGGAGCGTATCGCACGGAAACTGAACCTGCCTGTGATCTTCCTCGATACCCAAAAAGTAAAAAGAGGATATTACACCGTAGACATGAAGCTGATTACGGAGAATCCAAAAGAGACTCCGGAAAATTACATCACCGAGCGATACGCACGACTTTTAGAGAAAATGATCTTGCGTGATCCGGCCTACTGGCTATGGACCCATAAACGTTGGAAACATAAACACGAGCAACAAGGATGAAAAAAGTAGCGATTGTCATCTTAAACTGGAACGGAAGAAAGCTAATGGAGGAATTCCTTCCTTCCGTCGTATCCAACTCTCCGGAATGGGCGGAGGTTATCGTAGCAGATAACGGTTCTACCGATGACTCGATCGAGATGTTGAAAGCAAAATTCCCCACGGTCAGCATTATCTGCCTCGACCGGAACTACGGATTTGCCGAAGGATATAATCAAGCGCTCAAAAGGCTCGACCATGAATATTGCGTTTTATTAAACAGCGACGTAGAAGTTACTCCCAATTGGTTAGATGCCCCGATTGCCACTCTCGACTCTGATCCGTCAATCGCTTGTGTCCAACCCAAAATACGGGCTCAACGAAATAAAGAATACTTCGAGTATGCGGGTGCGGCCGGAGGATACATTGATAAATACGGCTATCCATTTTGTCGGGGGAGAATCTTGCATATCGTGGAAAAGGACGAGGGGCAATACGACACTCCCGCCGATATCTTATGGGCGACAGGAGCCTGCTTATTCGTTCGTACGGCTACGTATAAGGAAGTCGGGGGATTAGATGCCGGGTTCTTCGCACATCAAGAAGAAGTCGATATGTGTTGGCGTTTACGTTCCCGGGGATATCGGTTGGTATGCGTCCCACAATCCATCGTTTACCATGTCGGTGGAGCCACCTTGAACGCGGAAAGTCCCCGCAAGACTTTCTTGAATTTCCGAAACAGCTTATTGATGCTTTACAAGAATTCCCGGGAAGAAGATCTAAAGCATGTGATGTGTGTCCGCTTTTGGCTGGACTATATCGCCGCCGCGAAGTTCCTGCTGGAAGGACATTTCGCGAACGCCAAAGCTGTTTATGAGGCACGGAAAGCCTATCACCAACTCAAACCGGAATATACGCCTAAGCGTAAAGAGAATCTGGAGAAAAGAACACTGAGCACCATCCCGGAACTTATGCGGGACAGTTTAATTCTGGCATTTTATCTAAAAGGGAAAAGGACATTCAAAGCGATAAAGAATAGACGATAAAGAAACCGGCCTTCTTACTTCCCCCAAGGAGAAAAGAAGACCGGTTCGCAAAAAATATATAAGATTTTAATCAAACAATAAATTCCTTAATACCTTTATTTATTTTATAACAGCGCTTAGATACCAATAATACATTTTTCTCACGCCATCCTCTATATCCACCCGGTGATGCCATCCCAACTCATGCAGTTTGGTCACATCGGTCAATTTACGCATAGTTCCATCCGGTTTTGTGGGATTGAACTCTACCTTACCTCGATAACCGGTTGTTCTCACGATCAAATCTGCCAAAGTAGCGATCGAAATCTCCTTCCCGGTACCTATATTAATATGGCAATTACGGATATCAGTATCTCCTTGCGAATAAGTATCCTTAAAATCCACATGTTCCATGATATATACGCTCGCATCTGCCATTTCCTCACTCCATAAGAACTCTCGAAGCGGCTTACCAGTTCCCCATAGCTCCACCTTATCCGAAGAGATCCCATAACGAGCCAAAACCAAAAGAATTTCCTCTTGGGAGCAATGTCCATCAATACCCTCCACTGGACGGGCATCTAAATCCCGGCAAACACCTTGCCAATCTCCCTCATTCAAACACTTGCCCAAATGGATCTTCCGTATCATAGCTGGCAATACATGGCTACGTTCCAAATCAAAATTATCATTCGGGCCATATAAATTAGTCGGCATCACAGCGATATAATTCGTACCATATTGCAGATTAAAACTCTCGCACATTTTCAACCCTGCGATCTTGGCGATCGCATACGGCTCATTCGTGTACTCCAGCGGAGAAGTCAGCAAAGCGTCCTCTCGCATCGGCTGCTCCGCATCACGTGGATAAATACAAGTGCTACCTAAAAATAACAATTTCTTGACCCCATGGCGAAAGCTCTCACCAATCACGTTCTGCTGAATCTGTAAGTTCCGGTAGATAAAATCAGCCCTATACTTACTATTCGCCATAATCCCCCCTACATGAGCGGCTGCGAGAATCACGTACTCCGGCTGTTCCTCATCAAAAAAGCGCTTGACAGCGATGCCATCCAATAAGTCCAGCTCTTTATGCGTACGTCCTACCAGATTCTCATATCCCTTTCTTTCCAGATTCTCCCAAATGGCAGAGCCGACCAATCCTCTATGGCCGGCTACATATATCTTAGCGTTCTTCTCCATCATTTCACGATGCCCTTCTCTAGATACTCAGCCAAATTAGTACGAACATGCGCAGAGGCACGTTCCACGGCCACCTTCGCCATATCCGCGTCCACCATTATCTTCACCAGTTGCTCAAAAGAAGTCTTTCGCGGATTCCACCCCAGCTCACGTCTCGCTTTCGATGGATCTCCCCAAAGATTAACCACATCGGTGGGACGATAGAAATCGGGAGATACCTCCACCAGCACCTTTCCCGTCTTGCGGTCGATTCCCTTCTCATTTTCTTCCTCACCTTGCCAGTACAATTCAAAGCCCACATAACGGAAAGCCAATTCGCAAAACTCCCGTACGGAATGTTGCTCACCCGTAGCGATCACGAAGTCCTCCGGTTTCTCATTTTGAAGGATCAGCCACATACATTCCACATAATCCTTGGCATACCCCCAATCACGAAGCGACGATAAATTACCCAATAAAAGCCTGTCCTGTTTCCCTTGTGCGATACGTGCGGCAGCCAACGTGATCTTACGAGTCACGAAAGTCTCGCCCCGTCGTTCCGATTCATGGTTAAACAAGATACCCGAGCAGCAAAACATATGATAAGCCTCCCGATACTCCTTTACGATCCAATAACCATACAGCTTCGCCACCGCATAGGGGCTATACGGATGAAAAGGCGTTTTCTCATTCTGAGGAACCTCCTCCACCTTCCCATATAATTCGGAAGTAGAGGCTTGGTAAATACGACAAGTACCCGTAAGATCATTTTGCCTTACCGCCTCTAGAATACGTAATACCCCGGTAGCATCCACATCAGCCGTGAACTCCGGTGAATCAAAAGAGACTTGCACATGGCTCTGCGCAGCGAGGTTATAAATCTCCGCAGGCTTTACCCGCTTCACCACCTGCGAGAGACTCGTGGAATCCCCTAGATCCGCATAGTGAAGATGGAAATCGGGATGGCCTTCCAAATGCGCGATCCGTTCCCTAAAATCAACAGATGAGCGGCGAATGGTGCCATGTACATCATATCCTTTCTCCAAAAGGAATTCGGCCAAGAAGGAACCGTCTTGGCCGGTAATACCAGTAATCAAAGCTACTTTTCCCATAAAGATATTTTCAGAAATCACCGCCATTCCCTTTCTGAACAGCAGTGACTTTTTATATGTAAATTAATTCGATCCTCCTGTATGCTCCCGATTATACGTACGGGTGACGATCGCCACACTTCCGTACTGCCTACCGGAAACCGATCGCCCTAAAGCGGATACAGACAAAGCCTTTACCTCCTGCTGCCCACTAATCGTCAAAGCCGTACCAACCGGCAAGATCACGTTGATAGGATAATTACCTGTCGCAGTCGTAACAGAAGCACCGGCAATACGAGCCAATATCTCAACAAGATAAGCCGTAACCCTATTGGTTCCGAAAGATTCGATTTCCGTCCCGATCTTATAAGCATAAGAAGCTGAACTCACGCTCATATCACCACTTCCATACAAATTATCCCAAGAATCCTGACCAAAGCTGACCGCTTCCGAAGAGGAAGAAGAAGTAACCTCCGCACCCAAAAGCAATGTATAAGAGGTAAAACTGTCGGCTATCACCGTCACTTTATTACCTTCCACTGTATAATCCGCATCTACCCACTGGCCATTTACATATTTTTGAGCTGTAAGAGCGGTCGCCACATCCGGATCTACGTCATAAACCAAATTAAGAGGCTCCCGCAATGTCACTGAAACATCTGAGCAACTCACATTCGTTCCAACCAACACTACCGACTCCGTGGCCCGCAAATAACTCCCCACGGCTTTCGTTAACGAGGAAGCATCCTCTAAAGAATAAGTGGGAGTAATCGTGATCAGGCTACCTGCAGGAACAGCTCCAACCGGAGCCGATACGTTTATCTCGACTTTTCCTTCCTCATTCCCCTTTATTGTTTCCGAGGAAACAACGGCTTCGGCAGAACCATCCTCCTTTGCGGTAACCTCCGTACCGGAATTACTCAAAGTCACATTCCATACTTGATTCTCGCTCTTCTCGCTGCCGGAAACCGTAACGCTCCCCTCTTTAGAGAGTTTCCCACTCGCTTCCGCTTTTAAGGTATACGTACCAGACTTCACGTTCTCAAACAAGAAAGTACCATCCTCGTCGGTTGTTCTCGACTCCGAGCCACTCATCGTAACCGTAGCAATGATACCCTCACCACTCATACTGGTTATCCGTCCACTAATACTATGAGCGACAGCAACGACAGGCGGAGTTACATTCTCATAATCTGGATCATCCTTCTTACATCCAGCAAAACACAAGGTCATCGAGACCACCAAGAGCAAACATGCCCCTGTTCGCATTAACTTCTTCATGACTAATAAATTATTAATAAGATTTAAAACAAATTCATTTGGAAACAGATACCACCAGAAAAATACTTGCCATTTTGTAATCCACCTTGTAGAAAAAGATGTTTCCACAATAGACAATCCACGCCAATATTAACTTCATTTCCGGTGTATTCCGCTATGACACGCAAATCCGGAACCCATTTGGGCTGCCATGTAATACCGCCAACAACACCCTCCCATTTCTCACTATAAGTAGTCGGGCAATAACGGTAAGCCAAATTGACCCCTATATCGTGCCCCAATGGTTTAAAATGCTTGGTGGCAACAATGTAGTAATTGCAAAAATATCCCGCACCGCTTCCTCCATGACCATGCCGTTTGCTTGGCGAGCCTAAAAAATCATTCGAGCCAATGGCTATGGCAGGATAATAACGCCCCTCACGTAAAGGATTCAACTTAACAGAAAAATACCGGTCTTTCTGATTGTATTTCGGTTTCTCGTATCCTTCCAACAATGATTTCTGAAGCGTAAACGTATAACCGATTTCCACCCAACGGAAAGGAGTGAGTGAGAGATAAAAATCCACGGTATTGTATTTCTCGCCATCATAAATAAAGCCATACCGTCCATCATCATCCGGTGTGAAATGCTTGTTCATAAAATAACTGCCAATACGTGCGGTACCCTCCTCATTCATATCTGCCGAAGGCGTATTGATCAGTCCCGACAGACCGGTATAAAGCTGTGCCGATGCGGAAAGACACCCTGCCCACAGGAAGACAAGAAGAAGCATCTGTCGGAAATTCTTCATTATTCGTTCTTCATTCTTCATTTTTCTTTTCCTCCTTTCTTCTCTTAAAGGTAAAATCAGGAGTCATCGTGTCCGTACCCCACGGTAGCAAATCACGGTCGAACCATCCCTCCCGCTCATTCTGCTCAGGATCGGTAAAATAAGTACAGTTGGCGTAACCGTTACCTTCCACACTATACGTCAAGCGAAAATTGCTTGCCGGACGGATATTAATTTTCCGCACCGCACGCTTATAGGGAGGAAGCATCATGATCACCTTGAAACCCGCATCTTCCTTACCCTTGTTACTATAGGAAACATAGACACCGACGCTGACATGCTTAAAATGGCGAAATCCCTCACCTATCATGCCATAATCACCATACACATAACGTCCCCCTCGTATGGATATCTGTGTATTCCACCGATGAATATAAAATTCAGGTCCTACTTGCGCAGTCAGTCTCTTCATCGTACTAGCTTCCCATCCCGTTGCCATCGAACAATATCCGGTCAGTCCTACTTGCGCGGTCATGGCAAGCCATGGGTTGAAAACAAACATATTCCTCAAGTCCAGCCCATACCGTTCAGAACCGAATAATCCCCCGGAGAGCTTCATTTTCCAATGCTGTCCTACGACAAGCTGTTTGGAGAGAACCGCCATATTCAAACGCACCTTCTTATACCGGTCTCCATACTGGTTGACAACCGGGACAAATACTTGCGCAGCCACTTCCCATCGGTGTCCCATGTTCCATTTGATACCCGGTGTCAGATTAAGCAGCACGTCATAGACACGGTTGTTGAAATAGATATCCCTGTAATTAAAATCCGCTCCCATAAATATATCCACCGTTCCGGACCTTGTTTGTGCGGATAGTTGTAACGAGACAGTAACCAAGAGAAGCAAGAGTACCACCAAAAATTTCTTCATCGTCCTATTTTGTATCAATTTGTATTTTGCGATTTCCACCACCTTATATACATAACGCAAACTGTCCAGCAAGGCATTCGATCGTACATGATTCTCTCGGTAAGCCCGCACATGGTCTGCGAGTATCTGCCGATGGCTGGCCAGCCCCGAAGTGGAAGCCCCGCCTGTACGCATTGTCACGCAATCCATTGGGACATACTTAATGGAGATTTTTCCCACATAAATCAGTCGTAATAAATTCTCGAAGTCTGCCGCCACCTTGTATGATGTGGAAAACATCCCGTAACGCTCATACACCTGTTTCCTACAATAGAAGGATGGATGGGCAGGCATAAAACCTAACAGCATTTTCCACCGTTTGAAACTTGCGGATGAATAATAACGGACGCATTTGTCCAAATCCTTGTCATCCACATAATGAATATCCCCGAACACGGCATCGACATGACAGCCCACTAATTCACCGACCAGTTTCTCTACAGCATCCGGCGATGTATAGAAGTCATCCGAGTTCAGTATTCCCACCACTTCACCGGAAGCCATCCCGATACCTTTGTTCATGGCATCATAAATACCTCTATCCGGTTCACTGATATACCGTAACCGACCATTATAGCGTGGCTCATATTCCTGAACCAACCGCATTGTTCCGTCCATGCTCCCCCCGTCTACTATGATATGCTCTATATCGCAATAGGTCTGAGCTAGTACGCTCTCCAGGGTATCACGCAACGTGGCCGCACTGTTCCATGTGACAGTGACTACTGAAACTTTCATGTAAATTACAATGTGATGTTGTATTTATCTTGCAAGAAGTGCCTCATCTTCTCCTTGTCGTCTCCACAAGCCTTCTTTATTTCATATACCTTGGCATCCACAAGGGTACGGTACCACCAGCCTTGCAGAAAATCCCAAAGAAAACCTTCCTTACCATCCAAAAATCCAAGTTTGATGATATAACGGTAAACAAAGTATCCAAAAGCCCTCCAGAACAAAGGCATCCGGGCATACCGAGCTTTTTGCGTCCGCTTCTTTTCCACCTCTCTCCCGTAATCTTGCGGCAGGGAATCCATATTCGTCAAATGATATTCGGCATCTAACAACAATGCCGCCTCACGGGTAGCATACCCGTTATGCTTGTCGATGAACAGGCCAATAGGCATACGGTTGTCATCCACAAATTGGTTCTTCATATCAATTGTCTCTCCCGATAATACTGACAGATGTTCGTCCATCAGTCGCTTCTCATACCGTGCCTTTCCTTTTCGAAAAATGCGGATAATACGGATGTTATTCACGATACCGTGATGTAGTATCTTTCCGCAGAAAGCGCGCGCGAGAGAGAGAGAGAGGGCCGAAACACTCTCCGGTATAACTGGTAATTTCTCCAGTAATTCCTCAATCAGTCCGGACAGTAGATACTCGTCCGCATCAAGGCGGAGAATCCACTCCGTAGTAATCGGAAGATTATCTAAAGCCCAATTGAATTGCTCAGCCTGATTTCCCGGCCATTCATGTTCAATAACCTCAGCTCCTAACTCTTTTGCAATTTGCGCGGTTCGATCAATTGAGAAACAATCCACGACATACACCTTTGAGGCAAATTGCTTTACGTTCTCCAGACATCGCCGAATATGTATTTCCTCATTATACGTGAGGATAATAACAGAAAGATCCAGCATTATTTATTCTTTGATAATACGTTTCTTGATAAATTTGGCAGGATTACCACCGACTACCGTCCATGGATCAACATCCTTAAATACAGCAGCACGTGCACCTACCACCGCACCTTCACCTATGGTTATTCCCATATTAACAAAGGCTTCAGCTGCAATCCATGCGAATGAGCCGATATGGATAGGAGCGGTAATGAGCGGATTGAGCGGGTTGGTGATGTCGTGAGATGCGGCGCAAAGATAAGCTCCTTGCGAAACAACCACTTTTGAGCCCAAGACAATCTTTCCGGGATTGTAGCAGTTGGCTCCTGCACCAATGGCCGTATATTCACCTATTTCCAGATTCCATGGCGCCCACACTTTAGCTGACGCACTGACTTTCGATCCTTTCCCAATTGTCGCACCGAACAGACGCAACAGCAAATTACGCCACCTCCAAAAGAGAGGTCCTACAAATGGACGGAAGAATAGCAAGGCACAGACATTCCATCCTAATCGTTTGAATTTGTTCTTGAGCGGCAGGCACTCGTGATAAGCTTCTACTTTCACTGGACTTTATTTTTGGTCACGTATACGGATTATGGCAATCAACGATGCAGGTAGATATTCCCGCCATAGCTTTACCAACTTGGTCTTATTGTTAGGAGTGAGATAACGTATAATCATCTCGTCAAAAGACAATCGCTTCAAGTCTCTGTAGAAGGTATCTCGACTTTTAGGTCGCTTGCATGGAACCACCATTGTTTGGTTACGTAGAAAAACCTCGTCTAACGCACGTGGAATCAATATCATCTTGTCCTCGCTATCCTCGACAAGTTTCAAGCCACGCCCGTTATTAGCCAAGACCATCGACACACCTTTCTCAATTTCATTCTTATATCCGAATGGTATCTGTTTGCCGACTCCCCAAAAGTCGGCTATCGTAATGTCTGCCAACCGCTCCATACCCACGAAACGACATTGGTAACAAGACGATTGCATATTATTATTATTATTAAACCCAACCCAAAAGGCATCTTTTTTACCCTTTAACAAAACTTTTTTTCCATCTTTCAAGGCGACAACACGCAAGGCATCATACCATCCTTTGTCCTTCCCCCGGAAATTAATATGGACTATCTCTCCTGTCTGGGGAGTCAGCCATGCCAAATAACGTTGCAATATCAAGGGCGACGGTACACCGTGGCAAATAAAGTCCACACATACCAGTCGCTCCTCCTTGGGAAACAAAGCTCTTAACCCTGCCACTTGGCAGGGTGTACCACAGAACAACACCCTTTTACCTTGTTTTAGGTATTCGCAAATAGTTTGATAGACAAAGCCTATCTCACTCTGTACATACTTGCTCAACCGCAATCGAGCCAAACCCGCCTTATCGGTTACACAAATATGTTGAACATTCAGTTCGTCCGTATATGCGGCACCTACCACTATACCATTCTGTTCTATAATTGTTTCAGCCAAAGCAGAGAAAGCTCCACCTGATGAACTTTCTTTGCGTACTTCGGTATCCTTGTGCCAAGCAGCAAAGACCTTTCCCATTGTAGAGTGGAAAGCTTTCGCAGGGCTAAGTATCGGGCATACCTTTTCGCAACTCATACAACTCACACATGAGTCAGTATTGATTTGCGGGCGGTAGAAACCCTCATCATTGACCTTGAACGTAATAGCCTGCCTGCCACAGGCATTGGCGCAAGCCATACACCCCGTGCATTGCTCGTCTGTGCATAATGTGGGCATTACCTTATTCTCCATGAATCGCTTTATTTATGAAAAGTGTTGATTTTACTCGTTCTTTTTCCAATATCGACCTAACAAGTGTGTAGTCCATCGCTACCTTCGTTAGGTTGGGCAACGGAGCATTTTCTTGCAACAGCCGATTTTCCAGTCCCATCAACCTAAGTAGGCTCTGCTGGCGGCAGTTGTTTGTCTTTCTTGCAGGAGTGATAGTATAGAAGTCCTTTCCAAAGTTGATAGAGAACGCAGTACCGTGAAATGAGTTTGTCAGTATCAACGAGGCTTCTGAGAAGAAATGCAGAAACTCGGCTGGACCGGCATCAGTCACATTCAATATTTCAGTCTCTTTGTCCTCCACAACAGCTTGTTTGCAAATTCGGATGATACGGTAATTCAGCATCTTACCAAAATACGTGGCTAATGTCTTGATATAAGGACAAGGAGTTAATTCATAGATAAGCAGATATTTTTCGTTTAACGTGACAGCAGGATGTGCCACTTGCTTCCACTCCGTAGCGGTAAGTAGCAGGGTAGGATCAAGCACCAAAGTAGCGTTCTTTCCCGACACTTCTTTCACTAAATCGACGGCTTGCTCCTCTCGCACTCCAATGGCATCCATTTCCTTGAGTGCTTTTCGGTAAAAAGGTATGTAGCTATCAGTTAGTGTGGATATTCCGAAACTAGATGCGTAGGCTATTCGTTTCTTTCCTTTCGGGGCGAAAGTTAAGAAGTAGGGCTCAATTGAAGAATAGATACCAGGATTCCAGACTTGGTCGCTCCCAACCATATAAATATCATAATCGGGTACATTTGTGTAAAGTTCATCCATAGTGCGGTAAGTTTGCGACATTCGGGTATGTTCCCGATGAAACTTCTCAAACCGTGCTATGCGCTTTAAGTTATCTTCCCTGTATTTACCTGCTTTTATTTTTTCTATCATCGGATATAGATATTCGGATAACTGTTTCTTTATTCCGTGTCGAAAAATGGGTTTAGAAAGCCGTGTAGTTTTGTGCTTCGGATTCTTGTAGAAAAGATAATCAATAATCTCAGCGTCATATCCCATACGGTTCAGAACCGCTTGAGTAGCATAGGCTTGAAGTTCCGCACCATAGTTATTAACTTTCAATATTGTAATAATTCCTATTTTCATGTAAAGGAAAAGTTTGATAAAGTAAAATCTAATTAGCATCGAAGGTAAATACCCCATATCATGTCTCACTGTTGTAACACCGGTTGATGCTTCCAGCCAAGCGCATTATGATACTTTGCCTACCCACCGGAGTTTGTGTTCATTCGTATACAAACTCCGGTTTCTCTCCACCAGTTAATATCCATTCGTAAAGTTGTTTCATCTTCAAGGCTATTTGTGTGTCTGTGTAATTCGTTTCTATCAAAAGTTTTCCATTTTCACCCATTTTATCAATCTCGCTTTGCGGCAGAAGCAAAGCTTCCCTAATCGTTTGTGCTAATGTGTCAATATCATTGTCAACCCACCAGCCACAATGACGTGTATTCAACTCTTCCCACGGAGCGGTCTTGGTACAAATCACGGGGGTTTGGGCTATCAATGCTTCAGCTACAGTCATCCCGAAATTTTCCGTTTTACTAGGCACACATAACACACGCATTGATGTTAACCGTTTAAATTTATCTTCTCCAGTAACCATCCCCAGAAAAGATACATTTTTCAGATGCAGATCATCAACCAGCTTATGTAAATATTGCTCATACTCATCCGTACCTTTTCCCATAAAGAGCAATTCAAATCCAACGGTTTCCTCTTTTAGTCGTGCCCATGCTTTAATCAATGCGTCTGGACGTTTATAAGGGTGGAGACGTCCCAAGTATCCAATACTCTTTCTTTCTCCATGTGTAATGATGTTGGGTATGTAATGAGGGATAGTCACAGGGTTAGGAATGACAGCGATTGGATTATGATAGCCCAATGCCTTGTAGAATTTCATTTCTGTACTACAAGTCACATGGATGCATGTAGCAGATTTCAAATCTTTAGCAACTCCCCCCATTGCGAGAAGTAGTTTTTTCTTCCACGCAGACCGGGCCAATGCTTGCGTATAAAGCATTCCATGAGGCGTAATGACATATGGTTTGTCTTTTTTACGCGCCACAAGACAAGTTTCATGGTTGCAATACATCCACATCCCGTTGGTATGATATAAATCATAATCCGACTTTTGCAAGAAACGGTTCATGTTACGGGAATATCCGTAACTACTGATACTGTCATTGGGCAGGGCTTTTATCCACCATTCGTTGTTACCCAATAAATCATCTGCCTGCAAGGTCATCAAATCCACGTTACAACTTAAACCGCGCATAGCCTTGATTAAATCGTAAGTACAAGTAGAAGTTCCGCCTGATTTTGCCCTCAGTCCGGCTATCGTTTGAAGATATTTCATTGCCTTATTATTCTATTTGTTCTCCAGTATCTCAACAAACCTCTTCAACACGGTTTCCTGCTTAAAATTCACCTCAAACATTTGAAAACTCTTCCTTCCCATTTCAACCCAATTTTGACGACAAGTAAGCAATGATTCATATGCTGATTTTATTTGTTTTGTATTGTCCGGATCGAAAGAGAAACCGTTTTCTCCCTCAATCAAAGTCTCATAATGATTACCACAGCGACGTGAAATGAGAAGAGGCAGCCCACAACAGCAAGCCTCCACAATGGAGAGAGGACTTGGATCTGAGTAAGAAGGAAGAATAAAACAGTCACTGTTCGAATAATAGCCAACTACAGTTTCCATAGAACAAAATCCTCGCAAATGAATATGCTGCTCATAATGGTTTTCATCAATAAATTGTTTTATCAACGCCTCGTCCTTCCCATCGCCTAATACGTCGAATTGTGCAGATAAAACGTTTTCTTTACCTATAGCTTTGAAGAAGTTCATTACTCCCTTGATTTTTTCATCCAAACGAACGGGCATTACAAATCGTGGCGGCTCATCGGACGGTGTAAATCGATGTTCTCCTTTTAACAATGGACATATTTTGTTCTCTTCTATCACATTAGGTAATGGGATGAACTGCCTGCCATGGATTCCCCATCGATTGAAAGTCTCTATTGACATCTGCCCAGGTACGATCACACACCCCTCCCCTGTATTGTAAACAAATCGGCGAATCCAATCACGGAAGCAATTCTTTTCTCGGGAACCGTTGGTTAGGTAATTGGCTTCCGACCAAAAGATTATTTCGGCTTTGAACATTCCCATTCTTTTCAGTATACAGGCAACGATGACATCAGGCGAATTCCAAGGTGACCCCATGATAATTCGAGCCTTCTTTGCCTTACACATAATCCTTATCAATTTGGGGTTCCAATGCAGAGGTATGCCATACAATGTTTTATATGGACGGTCATCAACTATGTACGGAAACTTCATGGTGGAATAATCAATCTTCCAAGAGCGTTCCTTTTCCCGTTCGCACATATACAAGAGTTCAATATCCAATCCCATTTCAACAAATTTATTGAACATTGAATTCCTATACGGCGCAATAGTATTTTGTAAAATCAAATATTTCATAAATCTTCACTTTTCTTCCAATCGATTCTCAATCCTTGTCATCCAATTATTCCATACGTTAGGATTGAACTTTTGTTGGACCAGCTCAGATTGGTTAGCATATTTCATCAACTCCTCTTCCCGCATAGACTTTATCTGCCTCAACGTTTTCTCAAAACCTTCCACAGACCTCACGGTTTCTATATACCTTATACCTTCTATTTGCGGATAGTGGATGGTAGAGATGATGATGCGGTTATGTAAAAGGGCTTCTATTATTTTACTGGGGAAATTACATTGGTTGTCACCCCAATCGGGGTTTCGTAAACTGAGCTGGAATGTCACGCCGTGCAACAAGTCCAAATAAGTATCAAATGGTAATACACCATGATAGATGATATTGGGATACATGTTTGTATATTCCTGTAACTGCTTGCTGTCGCTACTTCCTGTAATATGTAATATGCAGTTACTAACATTAGCAAAAGCTTCCAGTATGAATGGCAACGATGATATATTAGGTTGTAAAACTCCTGATAGCAAGAACTCCATAGTCGGCTTATTAATGGTAGGAGTATCGTTCCCTTTATAGGGCGTGACTCCTGCAAGGCAAACCGAATTCTTATTGGTGAAGAGCGGGGAATCTGCCAGTTTTATCACCCCGTCTATGTGGTTCAAGAGATAAAGATAAAATGACATCGCACAAAACATTCGGGTAGGTGGTGTGAAATCCAGTTCTATGGCATAAATCTTTACCTTCGGTTTGAATAGCTTTAGCAAAAGTATCAACAAAACATTCAATATACCTACATTGTAAAGCCATAACGTATCATGCCGATTTATCCGCAAGAAAACGGACATCTGCTCTATAAATGTCGCAAATTTTGCTATCACCCTTCCTTTCCGGCGTAGCGAAGAATAAACCAATTCATTGTCCGGTTCTTCAAACGTTTCCATCTCGCCATAGACAAACAAGGGCATAATGGAATACACCTTATCAAAGCCTCCGCCGCTCATCAGATTCCGCGAGAAGTTACAAGCAGCAAACGAAAGGCGGTACTCGGCTACAAGATGCTCCGGTAGTATATGTGTCAAGAAGATTCTCATTCTTTTATATTTATTGATTAAAGAAAGCGTGCCACCTTCTTATTTATCCAATGGAATAGCTAAAAACGGCATGTAAAAACAGGGCAGTTCGCAAGGAAGCACCCAATATACAATTCCTTTCATGATGTGAACAAATTATTATAAATAAGTTAAAAATTCAAGCGGAAGAGTCGTTGCCTTCCCTAATACCGCTTCCGGCACGTACCCGTCATACACTGGTGGAAAATGGCGTTTACTAAAGACAATGGGTCTTTGTCCCAAGAATGCTCCCCAAGCAGAGAATGTGGAATCAGAGGCAATCACAAATTTTGTTTTTGAAATAGCCCACATGTCGGCAAATGCATTTCCAAAGAAACAGCGTTTGACGTTCGACAAGGAAAGCAATGAAAGCAGCTCTTCATCACTACCATCCGAAAAGAGAGCGAATTTTTGTTGGGGATATTCTCGCAGAATATTTTCTATCAGCTTTTTATACCATTCTATATCGACTCTCATTTCTGGTACGTAATCGCCCAATCGAATATGAACAGCCACCTGTTCTCTCATTTCAGAAACATTCACATTTTTAACCGTTTCTTCTTTCAATATCAAATTAAAATATTCTTGTACCAAGAGAACATCTTTATTTAAGTCTTGAAAAAAATGGCCTAATGTATGATGTATCTCCACATCTTTCCGATCGAACAATTTTTTGGAAAGAATAATCCACGCCTTTTTTATACCACTGATACCTATATCATTGAATAATGAATTATAGACTCTTTTGTCCCGTTCTTTTCTTAATATGGGACCTAAACTAAACTTGCGCCACGTAGGAGCCACGAATCCCCCCCGAGCATGTTTACAAGCTGATATATATGCATTTACCGAGAAAAACATACAATTAGCCAAGCCCGGACCACCTATTCTAAACCATCCTAAATCTTTATCTGACAAAACTGGGTAGTAGTATTTTGATTTCATGCTGTCTCGATTTATTTATATCTATTGCATATTATTTCCAGTTCTTCTCCTGTAAGCCTTTCATTTTCTGGATATAAGACACTTTCATGTTTCAATATTTCCTCGATACTCCATTTGAATTTTATGACCTTGGCGGGATTCCCTACTGCTATGGCGTATGGTGGTATTTTTTTTGTTACAACTGAACAAGCCCCTATTATCGCACCTCGCCCAATATATGCTCCCGCCAACAATGTAACATTGATACCAATCCAAACATCTTCTTCTACCACAATATCTTTATACTCATTGTCGTTGTTTCCACCACTAAGGAATTGTCCAATATGCTGACGATGGTTTGACGTGACAACGACTAGCCCTTCTGCAGTAAGGCAGCCACGTTTCATGATAAATTTACTCTCTCCCATTGTTATAATTGTGGAACGGCAACCAATGCGAGCGAAATCATACAAATAGATATTTTGAGGATTCTTCAAGTCGCAAGGTCGTGCTATTGAGGCATTTTTCCCAAAATGTCCAAACCGGCTTGGGTCTGGCTTCACATAGTAATGTAACCAAATGCCTACACCTTTTTTTATACGTGTTATAAAATTCATCCTTATAGCAAGTTAAATTACAACATATAGATTTTAGATTAAGCCGATTATTGGTATTGTTCTTTATAATTGGGGAACAGGCGATTTCTGAAAAAATATAGTATAATCAGCCATTCAAATGCTGGTATTAGTCCCATAAAACAGGAACTAATGGGAGTGGCAAAGAAAAGCCTTGTTATTAGCATAAATAAGAAAACATTAATTATAGAATTACGGTTTCTTAATCTTGTAGCAATACTTTCTATTATAAAACAAAGAATAGCCCACATTACTATTCCACCCCAGAAACCATAATCAAAATACAGATATGGCATATGTGAAGGCACTGTTACCAGCAATCCGATGTCATCCGATATTGACTTGATATATTTTTCCCACATTGGAGAGCCTGCCCATCTATATAGGAACTCACTTTGACCATATTCATATTCAAAACTTCCATCTGGATATTTTTGCATTATATTATTTGTAATCCGGGTTCCATCGGTATAATACAAGAATTTGTCGAAAAAACCATATCCAACAACACTTTCGCTAGAACCACGTACCAACCCAATAAGAGAGAAAGCCGACATTGCTATAACTAGTATCATCGCAAGAGTTTTAATATCCTTAGAGAAAAACTTTTTCCCTTGCTGGTTTTGTTGCCAAAAGTAGACAATAAAATATGGCAGTAATGTTGTTATAATCCACGCCCTTCCAGCAATAGCAATATTGGTAAAAGCCAACATAAAAATATCTTTTAATAATACTTTCAAATTTATCCCTGCATACGACTGTTTATACGCAAGCAAAGCAATATAAAATACGCCTAAAAACATTGCATGTCCAGAAAACATATTAGCGAATTTTCCTATGCCTGTACGTTCCAAAGTAACAGCAGCAATCCTATAATCGCCAATATTATTCCATCCTACGGCAGAAACAAGAAAGACAATTTGAAGTATTCCTAAAAATAAGTTTACATATAATATCCAGTGGTATTTTTTTAGAACCCAATCAATGTATTCTATATAATTCTCATTTGCATCTTCATTTTCTATCGCATTTGAATAAGGTACAAGCAAATGTGATAGAGAAAAACCAACAATAGATGATATTGTCAGCCCTAATATAAATGGTGCAACATTGTTGTAGCTTTGCAAAGGAGACGTAGGATTATAATGTCCAATATCTCCTGACATAGTAAAATGGATTAAGACGACAACCATTAACCATGTGATAGTATGAATAGTAGATGGTACCAGTAATCTATATTTCTGTCTACTAAACAGATAAATAAGATAACTGACACATATCACAATGGTCAAGTCTACAATATTCAATGTTGTCATCGGTTGCTAATTTTACTCATAAATCACCAATAACAAGCTCCTTCTACAGATTTAGCAGCTTTGGGTGTTTCATGTATAGATGGGTTTACCCAATATTGATTAAAGAGTTTGTAGTAATCCAAATTAAGGCTGAACGGCACATTATAACCAAAAAGATTTCTCTCTGAAAGAACCTTATATTCTTCTTCCCACCTCTTGCCCTTAATGCCAAAGAGCAATTGAACTCCGCCACCCATGTGTATGGCTTGCTTGCCAAGACGCTTAACATGAGCTGCCAAAGGAAGACCATAGGCACCACAACCTAATAAACAAATGTCAAAGTCTATTTTGGCAATTTCGTCCTCCATGAATTTCAGTGCCTCAAACCAGTCTTTGAAAGGGACTTCCGCAAAAGTGGATGATTGTACAGCTTTCAATGTTATCAACTCAAATTCTGGCATAATTTGTTGATTATCATATAGTTTTTCTCGAATAGCATATTGCTTTCTAATCGTGTCGGCATACGGGTGAACTACTAGTACCTTTTTGCCCTTTAAGATTCGAGTCCATGGGCGTTCAACGAAATATGGATAGACACTTTCAAAATGTATGAATTGACAAGACTTCTGCAAAGGCATAAATTTTTCCTTATAGTTTACGGACATCAGCATATCAATTATCTCTGAATCCTGCAAATAACGTTGTGCAAAACGATCCAAGATATCCGGTGTAGGATTGAATACGCCTGCATTACGTGATATGCTCAAGAAAAAAGCCTCATCATACCATGGGAAATCAGTCTTGTCATTAACATATTCCCACAATTTACCGATTATGTTCCGTTTATCTCGGCGTATACGATAGGAGTTGGTTACGCACATCTCGATACTACCATAACGTGTAAGCATGAAAGGCTTGCCATCTTTCAAAGCCTCATATAATAAATCATTGGCTTGTTGCCGTTCATATATACAACCGGGCATACAATCATAATAAGTTTTTTTGAAGATCTTCTTATATACCTTGGAACTTGCCTTTGCTAAAAAAGTTTTCAATTTCATAAGCTATTTTTTAAAAAGGTTACCCCTTCCTCTCGTTTGGCTCTCAAAACCTCATTCACCCGTTTGTAGTCTATATCCTGTAAAATATCAAGATGCGAGTTTATAACCAGCCGTTCGGTTAGGCCAAATTGTTTGAGCAGAGATGTAAATCGAGCCATACCTCGTGCCACATTTCCAATTACAATAAACTGTTTATTAAATATTATACAAAAAGCCATACCATGAAAAGAATCAGTCACCACAAAATCAGCAGTTGCGATTTGGTTCACCCAATCATAAACACTGGGATCTTGATTCAAAATCCGGCTTAACAGTCCCTTACGCTTCTTCTCTTCCGGCAAGATATGTTGCGATTCCAGTCTCTTTGCAATACATGCCTGTTCTATAATCTGGCGTTTTGAAGCCGTCCAATCTAATATATAAGTGACCAGCTTTCCAGTTCCGGTAAGCTTTGCTTTCTCTCTGAGAGGCTCATAAATCTGTGGATCGGCAAGTAGAGTCGGATCCAAAATGTGGTGCGCATCCACTTCACAATGCTCAATGAGCATTGCGACAGATTCCTCTTCGCGTACAGAAATTCCAGTAAAAGTTCTAAGGGATACCGCTATCTCTTTTGTTTCTGGCTCATCATATTCCCAAACAGCCACACCCGTACTAGCAGCGTATGCCACTTTCTTGAGCGGAAGTTGTTTCTGATGTATCATATAGTAATCGCCATCTACGGAAAAAATAGCTTTTCTCCATACTTGATCACTTCCTATCACTATGCCATAATAATCTTCTTGAAGAAGGTCATTTAACTCTGCCGAAGAAAATACTGGACGTGAAATGGGTTGCAATTCATGTTTACGGAAAAGATAAAAAGCACGTTGTGTAAAAGGATGAGCCAGTTTCCGACGCAAAGGATAGTTATGTCCGAAAGCATTAGGAATACGGTCTATTATGATAGGATCATATTCCAAACTTCTCAATGTTTCTTTTGTTGCGTATGTCTGGAGTACCCCTCCATAATTAAGTCCATAATGCAAAGTTAGGATTCCTACTTTTTTCCTTGACATAAATTTCTTTTAATAAATTGATATACTTTCTTCACCCCTAATTTCCGCAATACATATTTGAGGGAATTGACAATTCTCTGTTTCAGTGTACGCCGTTTACAAATTCGATTAACTATGTTCCCGAAATCGTTCGCATAGTCGCTTGCCCAGAATTCTTCCCGATAACGGCTCGGGATCATGGAACGATGCAAGGATATCTGATACTTATAAGCTGTTTCCGGATTGACCGGAAGTCTCTCTAATTGGCAAATACTTTCTATAAATTTCTCCGCTTTTGCTGAATTGACAGCTATCAGACTGGTTCCTTTATCATCGTCCATTTCAGGATGCTGTTTTTCAATGCCCCAATAATCAGCCAATGTAAAGTCTGATCCCGATGAGAACTTCTTTGCCGGACATTTATGACAAGAAGGACGCAGGAACAGATTGGCCCCAAAGCCTTTCATATAGGCACTATCCCTCATGATGAAAGAAAGTACTTGATTGCCCATATCCAACTGGAAAGATAAAGAGTATTTTTTCCATCCTCGAACCTTGTCACGAAAATTGACTTTTCGAACATTTTCTATTGGATCAGAAATAGATATATTCCTTTTTCCAGAATATTTTAAGTTCTTCAATTCATCCTTGACGTATGCCATAAACACCTTATGCGAAGGAACGCCATGACATATAAAATCAGTTGTGAGTAATTTGTCATATGATTTACGAAGAAACAAATGCAAGGCACGAACTTGACAAGGAGTACCGGAGAACAATACCCATCGCCCTTGCCGTAAGAAACCATGCACTTGGCGATAAGTGTCTCGTGTATCACTTTGAAGGTATTTGCTGCCTCTGAATGCGGCAAGTCCTTCAATGGTTTCAGCATAGCAGTGTTCTACTCGCCAATCTTCAGTCCAAGTGGCTCCGAACACGACCCCCTTTCTACTAATAATAGCCTCGGCAATAGCCGTAAACACACCACCCGAGCTGCTCTCCATGCGTTTCTGCTCTTCACGGAAACGCATAGCTTCTACCATTAAAGGTTGCGAAGGCTCTCCCGGATGGAGCATAGGGCAGATATTCTCACAAAAATGGCATTCCACACATTGAGTAATGTCCACCTTGGGATAATTAAATCCTTCGGTGTCTGTAATAAGCTCGATGCACTGTTTTGGACAAGCTTGTTGACAAGCTCCGCATCCGCAACATTTTTTATTATCTACAACATCTATCATCCAAAGCCCAAAGCCTCTACTTTCATCGCAGAAATATGGAGGAGATAAATACTAAGACCTAAGTAATGATCTCTCGTTGCCATTTTATATTCTGCTAATTTTTTGTTTTAGTTGCAATAATACCGATTTCACCATCTCTTTTTCCTCTTTATCAAGAGCAAAGCAGAAAATCGAAACGATAAGGGTAAGCGTAGATACTGTCACGGAAACCATCAACCGCACGAACGATGGCTCTAAAGAGATAACTATGAGCGACAATGCAAGGCATACAAACATCGATACAACCACACAAGGCATCACAACTCTCGACAAGAAATAGACGACTGGCAATTGACATTTGACGTGAGCATAGTAGACTCTTCCTATACACAATGCAATGACAGCAATCGTAGTTACCCAATAGGCATATTCGGGATTTCTGAAGAATCTCAATAATATATAAATGGAAGGTAACCGAAGAATATACGTCAATGAACTGAATAGTTGGAAACCACGTATATCCCCGTTACCGGATACCATGGTAACCAAAGCTACGGTGACACTGGCTATGATTTGTTGCGCAACCTCATACCGACAAAACAAGATGGCGTAGTCGGGAACTTCCGTCAACCAAAGACGCAATAAATAGGGCAGCTCAAAGAGAATAGGCAAAGCGACAACGATAGCTAAGAAATAGGCCAACTTACTACCTACCATCACTGCATAAATCATCCCCGACTGATTCTTGGATCCTGCATATTTTACAATTACAGGATTCAAGGCATTCATCATTGTCCCAGATAATGTCATCATCTGCCCGCATACTTGTTTGGAAATCCCTTGTGCAGCATTCATAATAGTCCCAAAAAAAGAATTGAGAATCAACCCCATACCCTGTATAGAAAGAATACTGGAAGCTGAATAAGTCAACTGCCAAACAGCAAACATAAACATCTGCCTAATAACCTTAAAATCTACGTGTTTTCTGAAATTAATCTTACATTCTTTATATTTGCAGGAACAATAGACTCTACATATTACAAAATTCAACAAACCTATCACAAAAAGAAACACTCCATAAAGTATCAGTTTATCAACAGGTATATAAAAAAGCGCTATTGAGGCTACGACCTTCAATATGCCATCCAAACTGCCCATAATGGAATAATAAAGCATATTCTCGTGAGCGACAAGTACCGCATTATAGGGAACGGTCATCATGCTCAAAGCAGTGGTGAAAATGGTAAAATAGTAGACGACTTGCGCCGAGACGAGTCGGTCTTTCGGTATGATAAGATAATCGCCAAAAACCAACGGCTTCAAAACGATAAATGCCAATGCGATGAACAAGGCTATGCCAATATGTACCACATAGCTGGAATTGAATATCTTGATGCTTTGACTCAAGTCTCCTTTTCCTTCAGCATAGGACAAAAACCTTTGTGTGGCAGCTGTCATACTTTCGTTCAAGAATGAAAGTAAACCAATGGTGCTACAGGTTAGATTGAACACACCAAAATCATCAATTCCTAATCCTTGCAGTATGTACCTTGTTGAAAAGATGAGACACACCGAAGTTATAGCTATTTTACCATAAAGGTAAAAAGTATTCTTTACAACCCGTTTGGATGTGGACATAAGTCAAACATTATGTAAGTACTCAAATAAAGGTATATCCCTTTATTGGGACACTTTTGCTGTGCCCAACCGAGTTTTTTCAAAGAACAACAGATTTATTGTTTTTAATATTATGTGGCATCCCGCTCTTCCTTATACCAAGGCACATAGTATCATAGAAAAGATCACATCTACAGCTGTCACTTGATGATATTGATTTAAGTCTTCCATAAATTGGTTTGCTTTAATATTCCTTTTCAGCCCAATAACAATTTCCGTTGCGCAAGACGGACCATCAGTGGAGCCGGATTTCTAATGATTATGCTTGCCAGAATAGAAGTCGCATCAATAAAGAAATTCGTAACTTGCGTGCTATGGGCTTTCCCTGTTTTACACCAACTCACGAAATGTTCACAATTGTTTGCCATTAGTCCATAGTCTCCAAAAGATACGAATCCCGCAAACACCAATAACGCTCTGTTTCGAGCTACCAGCCGATTTGCCGTATCCTCATGCTTGTATTCCACTTGTAAAAGGCTGGTTCCCCATCTTTCAAACGCACGTTCTTCCACTTGCTCAAACTCCTCAAGAATAATCTGGGGTTCTCCGCTCCCATTGCCTCGTGAAAAATGGATAACATATCCCTCTTCAATAGCAAGCAAATGGTGCTGAGCCGGAGCCATCCCTGCCATATAGAATGTATGTATATAATGTTTCCCCATCTTAGATTGATGAAAAGCATTCGCAAATGATTTGTTCCCAACCATGCAGATTAATGTGAAATCATCACCATATACACTACATAGATTTATACTAGCCGGTATCGCTTTACCACGACCGGCTGTATAATAATGAACGGCATTAGCATAAGCTATGGATTTGTCAAATTCAAATTGCGGCGTGTATTCATATAGATATGCGCCGGAACAGAAATCCTTGGCCGAACATTTTTCTATGCTAAACAATATAATTGAGCCCATTTTGACACAACGCTGGAAGATCACGCTATTATCGCCATAAACACCGAATTGGAACATTCGGTTGTTTCGTTGCGCCACGATAGGAGTTCCTTGTTCTTTATATCTCAAATCGGAATAATCCAATCTGATATGATTATTTAAAAAGTTACCAAACATATTCTATTTATTAAAATAAACGCTCTATAGTTTACTTTTCCTTTCCTATGTGCCACCAATCCAATTAGCAAAACTCCAGAATCCTCTCCTCTATCTCCGCAAACCGTTCCTCCAGAACGTTGATACGAGGTTCATCCGGCAAACGGAAGGGTTGGTCTCGCAAATCAATGATTTCTGACGCATGGTTGAATGTGGAACAAAGCAATAGACGTTTGGCACGCTCATCCCGCTCCTCGGACTGACGCAGGAACTCATGCGAATGGTCGGCTGGATAAGTTTCCTTATAAAAATGCCAAATGCAATCACGTAAGGCGGCATGGCGTATGCCCGCATCTCGGACGAGGTTTATTTGCTTCTCATCGGCCTCACCTGTAAAGATACTTCTCAATGCCTTGTCATAATCCAAAATATGGAGGGTAAGCAATAGATTGATGTTGGAACGAAGTACCGCCTCGCCAAGCATCCCAACCTCTTCCATATACTGAACCAAGGATCGTTGCCACGCCAAATGGTCGCAAGCGAATTCTTCGAGCATTCCTTCGCCTCCGGACTGCAAATAGCCGGAAAAGTCGAAAATTTGACGGCCATATTGTCGCATTTTCTCCTGTTGCTCTTTGGATGCCTCTGCCCGTATATCATCGGGCAGTCCATCCGGAATCATAGAGTCCATGTATCCCTTCATCCGGTCAGGGAGTCCTTTCGTATACAGATCTTGGACCTCCTCCACACTACGACGTGCATCAGCGAGAAATTCAGCCGCTATTTCCGGACGATAGTAAAAGAGGGCGTGAGACGATTCGTGAAGCAGTATAAACAGCATTTGCAGTTCAACGGATTGCGTCACAGAGTTCACACAACGCCTATCGATCTTGCGTATGATTTGATTCACCTCCTTTTCCAATTGGCCTAACGCAACCTCCGCTTTGGGATAGGCATCGCAATCCAAATAGAGGTTGTAAAGACGGAAAAGTGCGACACTCTCACTGTCGATGGAAGGGAACTGCAACATCAGGTTATAAAGTGTCAGGAAAGATCTGATTTTGGGATTAAACCGCACAAGACAACCCTTTACGTCCACTTGGGGAAAGACACAACCGGGGCGTGCCTTCTCCAACGTAAGGCGAATGCCATACTGCTGATTGATTCGTTCCAACGCCTCGTTCATTAACGCTTCCATACTCCTGTTCCTTCATTTCCTCGCATGACGTGCCAAGAGAATCGCTTGCCGCAAGCTCAGTCCGTCACGGTCTATGTTATTATATATATAATGTATATGTACTTGCCCAAGCGCCTCTTCATCGGACAGGGCGGCAAGGCATTCCAAAGCATCCGCCATGCGACCGGTACCGCCTTGCATCTCATAGCAGCAAAGAGTACGATCAACGTAAGCGGCATCAAAACCCCGCAGGATAATCTCCTTACACTCCAATTCGTACATTCCTGAACTTAGATGGAGCTTACCCGTATCTTGATACGGTATCTCCAAAACGATCCGGATGCGTCCCTCTTTTCCTTCCTCGGACTTAGGAGCCTCTATCTCAATGCGCCCCGAAGCCTTTTCTGCCAATACCGCTTGGATGGCCTTGAGCCTTTCCTCTTTGGAGAGCTGATGTATCATCTCGTTGCAACGGCGGTTAAATGTAGCGTATGTAACGCCTCCTTCCAACTTGCCAAAATAAGGTCGCAGCGCCTCGAAAAAAGCACTTTTATAAACTGTTCCGGCATTAGCCCGCTTGTTGTCATCCAATATCATTGCCTTTACGACTTGTTCCACTACCTCAATCATGTTATCGCACGCACGCAATTGCTCAAGGTAGCCTTGCAGCCGTACTTTGTCTGGTATGTACCAGTCGAGTGTTTTAGTTGACATAACGATAGCCGTTTATATGATTTATGCGATAGCTTGCAATAGGTTGCAACCGACTTTCCTCTTGTTTCCAGCCACTGTAATTTTGTCCATGTGAAGCTTTACAACAGATGCAGGTATCAATAAATCGAATATTCCCTTAAAAAAATTAGACGATATGAATGAAACGAATTTCCGAATCCGCCCGTACTCCAAAAGGGAGTTGGCGAGGCTCTATTTTCCAGATACGGTCAACAAGGAATCTGCCATCGCAAACCTCCGCAACCTGATGAAGCACAACCCTGACCTGATCGCCGAGTTGAAAAAAGCGTACTATAAGACTCATAACAAGACGTTTACACCTAGGCAAATAGGTATCATCGTACAGTATCTCGGTGAACCGTAAGCGGGGACTGAAGCCATTAGTTATTCACTTCCCGAGCCGCTAGTTATTCACTAGGTATAGCCGCTAGTTATTCACTTGACAAGCCGCTAGTTATTCACTTCGGAAATGCCTTAAACGAAACAACCGGAATGAAACCGAAAGCATCGGAAAGTGAGGTTTTCTACTTCCTTACTTTTGTGTCAGTCAATGACATTGATAAAAATAACAGAGTATTCACTATTAAAATTTTAACATTATGGCACAGCCTTTTTATGCTAGAAAAATCGATTTGAACATTGGCCCTCGTAAGGGAGAAACTGTTTACAGTGCTCAAGCTTATTATTATGGTACGATCACTACCAAGCAGGTGGCTACCCAGATCGCACAAGAGTCGGCCTTGACACCGGCCGACGTGATCGGGGTCATCGAACGTCTCGCTTATTTCTGCCAAACCCACATGGCGCTTGGTTACAAGATCAAGCTGGACGGATTGGGCATCTTCTACAACGAGTTGCTCACCGAGAAAAGCGTAAGCACACCCAAGGAGGTGACAGCCAAGCTGGTGAAAAGTATCCGACCGGCGTTTAACGCCGAGTATACGATCCTTAACGGGACGTTCCGTTATGCGCTCCTGCCCGAGAAAACCAATTTGGTGAGAATCGACTTTAAGGGTGGGGTACCTATCGTAACTCCCGAGGAAGGGGACTCCGAAAGTCCCGACGAGATCTGATCTCCAAGAACTATACATTATTTACCCTCAAATTTGAACAGACATGAGCAATTCAAGTAAAATCGATTGGAAGAAAATAGTCCAAGCTATCGTACAGGCTATTATCGCAGCCTTAACGGCATTAGGTGTATCTTCCTGTGTTTCTCACTTCTAAATTCTAGTGACAATGACGCAAGAAACATTTCCCATGATTGTCGGCGGAGAAGAGACGCTCAACGAGCGTACCCTGCTGACGCAAGTGGAAAGCGGATTGATGATGAATGGGGCGGACTCTGTCCGCTTCATCGTCATACATTGCTCCGCTACCCAAAGTGACCGTGACTATACGGTGGAACAGCTTCTCCGTGACCATAAGGTACGGGGATTCCGTACCATCGGCTATCATTTCTATATCCGCAGGAGTGGAATCGTGACACAGCATCGCCGACTGCTGGAAGTAGGTGCCCATGTCCGTGGACTCAATCGTTGCAGCATAGGTATTTGTTATGAAGGCGGATTGGATGAAAGCGGCAAAACCGCCGATACCCGTACCCCGGAACAGAAGGAGCGATTGAGGGAACTCCTGTGGAAACTCCACACGCTCTTTCCTCATGCGCTTATCGTGGGGCATCGTGACTTGCCCGGCGTAAAGAAAGCTTGTCCCTGCTTCTCGTGCGATGAATATCGTTACTTGTTCCATTAACTATCCCGGGAAATGTGTCGCTATGATGCCTTGCAACATTCGAGAGACATTTCCCGATATTCTTTTCTTCATAACCCTTTCTTTCCAAAGCGTAAGGCTATGAATATCAGTTCCACAGAGTTGATAATAGCCGTTTTTCAGTAGCCACTCCGCCTTACCTCGAACCTCCGGACCATATGCACCGATCAAGGAAAGGAGATTCAATTGGAACCTCACGCTCATACCTTTCAATCGCCAATAATCTTTCTCATTCATATAGGTATATCGTTCGGGATGCGCCAGTACAGGTATATAGCCTTTTGCCTTGATCCGAAGCAGAATATTATTTAATCCCATCGGAGGATTAAAATAGGAAGTCTCCACTAGCAAATGTTTTTGAGCCTTGCCAATCGGTAACAAGTCTTCCGAGGCCAGTCGCTCCTCAAATAAGTTATCCAACATGTATTCCGCGGCTAAATGGAGAGCTATACCTCCGGAATAATATTGAAGAAGAAGCTGGAAACGTTCTCTCAATTTCTCGCTCGTGTTGGGAATGTCTTCCATGACATGGGGAGTAAGCCAAATAGATTTAACTCCTAGTTTCTCCAAACAATCCAACGTATCCAAAGATTCACCCAACGTCTGTATACCATCATCCACCCCGGGTAATATATGTGAATGGTAATCAGTAAATCCCTCCAAAATACCGCTTCCCACAAGACTGGTCTGCTTTTTGAAAAACCACATCCTATTTATTCCTCTTTCGCATATCCGGCGTAGCCGTAATGGTAGCCATATTTGTAGCCATAACGGTTACCTCCTCCGTCTGTTCCATTTAAGATCAAAGACATGTTGCCATACTTACGTTCCGTATGGAACTTCTCGACATCCGCTAACAGGCTTCGGTCAAGTAATCCCGCACGGATGATAAACAAGGTCAAGTCTGAGTACTTATTGATAATGGAAGCATCGGCCACGATCTCGACTGGCGGACAATCGATAAAGATATAATCATACTCCATACGGAGCTGTTCCAGCAATGTGGCGAAACGTTCCGAGAATAAAAGTTCCGTAGGGTTTGGGGGGATCGTACCCACGGGAATCACATCCAAACCGGCGATAGTTTCTCCCTTTACGATAATAGAGCTATAATCCGGAACCTGTCCGCTTAGGTAATCGGATATGCCACACTTTGGAGAATGGATATAATCGCTAAGGGATGCTCGACGAAGGTCCATATCTATCGCCAGAACTTTTTTACTTTTTACGGCGAGACTCGTGGAGAGATTCATCGTTATAAAAGTCTTACCGCTACCGGGATTCAAGGAAGATACCATGATAACCTTTGAGTGAGCGTCTTTTCCCATCATGAACTCTAAATTGGTACGTACTACCCGGAATGCCTCATTGATTACGTTGCGGCTTTTTTCCTTGACTACGATTATGGCCTTTTCCTCTTTCTTACGCCGGAAAAAGCCTTTTTTCGCTCGATATGACAAAGGTATCTCTCCAACGAATGGAATGGTCAATCGCTCTATATCTTTTCGCCCGCGAATAGTCGTATTCATATTCTCCAACATAAACAGGATCACGACCGGTATTAACAAGCCGAGCGCAAAAGCTACCAATAAGATATTCTTCTTGACCGGGGCTATAGGAAGCATATTTCCCGTCGGCGGGGTGATCAATCGTGTATTATAAGCCGTAAAAGCTTGGGACAACTCATTCTCCTCACGTTTCTGCAACAGGAATAAATACAATGACTCTTTTACCTTTTGCTGACGTTCCACTGATAACAGGTATTTCGCTTGCGAGGGATTAGCGGCGATACGGGCCGTGGTTTGCTTCTCGCTTTGTCGCAAAGTACTAATTTGCGTATTAAGCGTGACTACCAGATTATCAATGGACGAGATGATAGCCGTACGCATGGCCTGCAAGGAATGATCCAGATCCATCACCAACGGATTTCGCTCGCTACTGTTCGCCACTAAATTGTTACGTTGCAACTGCGTCGTATTGTATTCCGATATTTGATTCTCTATATTGGAGCTTTCCAAACCGGAGTTCGCGGGCAGCAATTGGTTCTTGCTGGAGGTGTTCGTCAGGTAGTTCCGGATATAACGGGCCATGGATAATTGGGTGTTCAAGGTTAGGATGCGGGAATTGGTCTCGCTGGATTGCGCCAGATACAAACTGGAGGCCGCTTGCACGTCCGGCAAGAGATTCTCGCTCTTGTAGGTAGAGATATTCTCATCCACGTTTCCCAACTCCCCCTCAATCACGCCCAGACGCTCATTGATAAACATGGAGGTGCTGATGGCGATCTGGTTCTTGTCTTTTACCCAATTCTCATTATAGACGGATATCAAGGTATTCAATATATCTTCCGCACGCCGCACACTGACATCCTTAATCGAGAGGTTGATCACCGTTGATTTCTCGTCGCTTAACGCTACGCTCAAATTACCGGAATAGGCGGATAACGTGCCATACAGACCAGATCGCGAGACATAAATCGGCTGAGCGAACGCTCCTTGAAAATAAGGGGTCGGATCTATCGTCAGTTTACCCACCGGAGTCGTAACCAACTCCCGTAACTTACAGGTCATGACCGAGGTCTCTTCAAGCTCCTCACCCTCCCGAATGAAATCGGATAGTTCCACGTTCTCCTCATCCAGCAAACGTAAGGTAAAAGACACGAATTCATTATCTTGCAAATCCGCAAATAAAACAGAGACCGGAAGATCCTGTCCATAAAGGACTTTGCGATAAAAAGCCCCATCCGTATGATAGGCAACATCCAAACGCAATCGATTCACGACATCCAGCATAATCGCAGGAGATTGCAAGGATATCAACTCATTGTTCACATTGGTGTTCGCCTGAAAAAGCCCCAGATCGGAAAAAGAGCCTCCCACCTCGCCGGAAAGAGATTGCCCCTTCGACTCGTCCTTGATCAACAAAGCCGCCGACCGCATATAAACCGGAGGAGTAACCAATACATAAAGAATAGCGACACTTAGCGTTATCCCCAAAGAGATGACAAACCAATACCACTTGGAGAGACAGAGGTAAAACAAGTCCTGAATCCGCATGAAGTCCTCCGGTTGACCCGTTCTAACGTTATTTTGAGCCATAATTTTTTAATGAATGAATTGAATGATCAATTATTATTTGAATACAAGTACGCTAATCGTTGTCAACAAGGAAGCCAGCGATATCCAAAAGGAGGTGGAACGAACATTGTTTCCGTTGACAGTGGACTGACGTGCCCGCACGGTATTCGGCTCCACATAAATCACGTCATTCTGCTGGAGGTTATAGGCGGGAGACGCATACATCTGGCTGGCGGAGCAAAGGTCTATGCCGTAAACTCGTTGCGCTCCGTTTTCCTCACGTAGTACCATTACCTTATCCCGCTTGCCATAAATCGTCAAATCGCCCGCCATACTGATAGCGTCTAACAAGGTCATTTGATCCCGGTCGATATTGAAACGCCCCGGGTTGTTCACCTCACCCAGAACCGATATTGTAAGGTTCATAAATTCAACGGTCACCACCGGATCTTTTACGTAATTCCCGGTAATCAACGCATCCTTGATAAAGGCCGCTATCTCAGACCGGCTTTTCCCCGCCACATGGATCTTTCCCAATACAGGAAAATCAATCTCACCCCGATCGTCTACCGTATAGCCGGACAAGCCACGACTTGATCCACTACCTTGCGATACCTGTCCGACCTGCTGCGACAGGATCGGCAAATTAAATAGGTTGGTCAGTTGGGGATCTCGGCTATTCACCAGAATAGAGATCTGATCGCCCGGTCGTATCTTGACCGTCAATGGAGACACGACCTTCTGCTCACTCTCTCCGGGGTGAAGATCTTGAAAATAATTCGTTTGGTGCGTAGTAGAACAGGCGCTTAAAAGAAATAACAACCCTACCAATTGTATGAAAAACACATGTGAATAACGAGAACTCTTATTCATGATATAAAATTAATTGATTTGATTTCATTGATGCCACTCTTTTTCCTGATAAAGGATGATGCACCGGTTGATGATAAGATGTATCAAAGCCCACAACAACATATTTAGTACCAATAACCAAGTAAGATTTAAAACCGGGGACAGCAGGATATTCATCCCTATGAAAAAGAAGGAGATTAACAGGACCGTCACCAATACCGTACGGACACGCATACCAGTCCGCAACAACTTATGATGAATGTGATTCTTATCCGGTAAGAAGGGATTCCTGCCTTTACGTAATCGATGCAACACCACACGGAAGACATCAAGAAGAGGAACCAGGAGCGTCGAGAATGCTATAACCATATAAGGGTTTGTCCGGACCTCCCCATCTGAATGTACGACACTTAGTTGTATTACCAAGAAGCTGAGGATATAACCGATCGTCAGGCTTCCTGTATCCCCCATGAAAAGTTTGTGCCCACGCTGAGCGTTGCCAAAAACGTTATAGAACCAGAAAGGTATCAATATACCTAACGTAGCTAACGCCAACAATGCATAAAAATAAGATCCGTTAGATATACAGATAGCCGCCAATACGGTAAGCGCAATACAACTCAAACCGGAAGCCAAGCCGTCTATACCGTCAATCAAGTTAATAGCGTTGGTTATATAAACGACTATTAAAACCGTCAAAGGAATACCCACCCACGAAGGAAGCATATAAATTCCGAACAAACCGCCTAACGAGTTAATCCATGCCCCCGGCAACACCAATAGGATCGCCGTAAAAACTTGAACAACAAATTTGTAACGATAACCGACACCCACCAGATCATCTGCCACACCAATGAGATAAAGTAGCATACAACCACTGACCCAAAACAGTAACTCCAACAAACTTCGATCGGTTAGCAAACGAGCTATCGGAATCCCAACGCAATGGAACAGACCGATTATCAAACAGAGCGACACGAGTATCGCTGGGAAAAAAGAGATACCTCCCAAGCGGGGAACAGGTATGGAATGCACCTTACGCTCGTCGGGCTGATCGAACAATCGTTTCTTATAGGAGATCAACAAGATATTGGGGATAAGTATTAATCCCTGTAAAATGGATATCAAAAAACCACCCGATAAAAAAAGACCGGTCTCTATTATCGTTCTCATATTTTTTGAATAAAGCTTTGTGGGATATAGGAGGTCGCTACGGCACAGACCCCCTGAATGGCGACAACCAAACGGCTGTTTTTCTTGATCCGGCAGATATATCCTTCCGCCCCCTTGAATTTCCCGTCAATCACTCTCACACGTTCTCCCCGACAAAACTTGGTACTGTCAGCCCCCAAATATTCCATTCCTTTCTCGCCGGATGACGTGACCAACATGAAAATATTCATCTCCCGGTCCGGAATGATAAGTGGCACCTTTTTCAATTCCTTATCTCTTGTATACAGTATCACCTTGTCCGTGAATTGTCGCTGTATCTCCATCGCACGCAACGTCGTAGAATGAAAGAACAGGATTGAACTGATAATTGGTTTACGTATGATCTTTTTTACTCCATTCCGCATGACCACCGCATCCTCACAAGGGAAATAGCAATCGATATCATCCTTCTTGAGGGATTCCTCGATCTCAAAAACTTTGTTATAAAATACTTTTAGCGCAAACCAATGGTTGCCGTCAAGTGTTATTGTTTTCAATGAATTATACCGTTTTTAGTCATGTACGAAGAGGATATACCTTCCATTCCTGTATTTCCTTATTTTTTGATTAAAGGATATACAGCAATCAAGGTTAATCCGGCTATTTTTATATAAAATTCCGAAATGAGGACCATTCCTGACTACAGTGAATGGGAAACCCTAACCCTATATTTCTACCGTTTCTTGGTAAGAAACAGTACAAATAGTTATTTATCTTATTATCAAATATATAAAATATATATAAACTACGTTTTTACTCGGTTTACTCAATTTGATACTCGAAAAAAGATAAGGTTGTTGTCGAAAAAAGTATACACTCTCATTTTCCAGACCAGACAAAGAATAATAGAGAAGAAAACAATTAACGTATTTATATATGCTATTTGTTAACGAGTTACATCAACAGAGGATACAATTTATATCCAAAAATCCCCCCTTTATTTTTTTGTTTTGCAGATTATAATTACATTTGCGACGTATTTCTAAGATTTCTTACCAAGAGACAGTAGAATTTAGATCTTTTAAAATCCCATTATTCGCATTATCTATCAACGAGTTATCCAAAGAGTCCAAATAAATAAGAGTTGTTTTCTCGGAGGTATGTCCCATTCCTGCGCTGATAACCGCAACAGGGATATTATGATTGCGTGCAGCGGTAGCCCAACTATGGCGGGGAGTGTATGAAGATAGAGGCAATGTCTCACCGATTAACTTCCCCAATCGCTTTAATTTCTGATTATGGTAATTTAATCCCGTTTGGTATTGCAAGTAAGCCCGATCCGGATTTTCATCGGTAATGATTGGAAATACATAGGGAGTTTTCGAAGAGTCCGATAGATATCGTCTCAAGATCGCCTCTATACAAGGTTCAATTCGCAACGTCAGGTTTTGACCGGTCTTATGGCGACAGTAAGTAATTACCCCTTTACCTATATTTTCTTTTTTCAAATAAGCCATATCCACAAACGCCATCCCTCGAGTACTATAGCTGAATACAAACAAATCCCGGGAGAGAGCCAAAGCCGATGAATAAGACAGGTCAAGTCTCTGCAATTTCAAAATGGTCTTTTCACTAACGGCACGTTTCGATGTCTTGGCGATCCCGGTATATACCTCATGAAAAGGAAAAGCTTGCTCCACAAGTTGCTCTTGTACAGCTTTATTATAAGCGGCACGCAAGATTCTCATATAAAATGAGCTACTATTCTTACTCACTCTCCTTCCCCATAGCCATTTCTCATATTTGCAAGCCGTATCGGAGTCTAATGCGGTGAGAGGTATATCACAATTCTCTAAAAAAGAGGAAAAGCTGTTCAATGTTCGTAAATAATTACGGGAAGTACTGAATTGACCGCTATCATGAAGGAGTCCAATCTCTTTTCTCAAATAGTCCAACATTCCGGTTTCAGTTTTTGGAGATCGAAATCTCCCGATCACATCGGACAAGGTGTATTCATTCCCTACAGCATCTAATTCCCGAATGATTTTCCGGATCGCAGCTAAGTCCGCATTTATTCGTTTCTGATAAGAAAAAATAGTTTTTTCATTGTCAGGCGTAACAACCAACTCTCGTTTCTCCCCATTCCACCAATGAGGAAATATCCGCATATCGGTAGTTATTTGCCTATTCTCCTGTCTGTGACAAAGTTGGTAACAGACAACACCCGCTTTGCCTCTCACCGTCGATGGACGAAACTTTACTTTTATTGTAGCCATACTTTTTTAAGCCAATTTTACACTAGCCAACCCGAAATGTCAATAGGTAGACAATAATAATTATCATAGAAAATCTATCATAATGTCCTCATTCAGGAGCTATTTAAAACATATGACTCACCCAAAAAGTTGTTTATAGGAGATATCTATCAGATTTTGCTAAAAAGATTGAATTTATGAAAAGAATAGTCTGCAACTAACACTTAATTATTTCGACGATATTCGGTTGGAGTGACCCCATAGCTTTGTTTAAAAGCCGTACTAAAATAACGAGCGCTGGAAAAACCGACACGGTCCGCTACTTCCTGAATACTCATATCCTTATGAGATGAAAGCAACCGAGAAGCCTCGACCATACGAAACCGAATCACATAATCACCAACCGAGACATCCGACAAATGACTGAACTTGCTATAAAGCGTCGTTCTACTCATCGCCATCGCAGAGGCGATAAAAGGCACATTCAAATCCGGATTACTCAAGTTCTCCCGAAGCAACGTATTCAATTTACACATGAATTGTTCGTCCGCATTGCTTGTCGCATCCTCTTTTGGAGAGAATAGACAACCGGACTCACGATAACGCACACGAAGTAGGTCTCGTTGTCTTAATATATTCCGCAGAATCACCAACAAGGAATCTATATCAAACGGCTTCGCCAAATAGATATCCGCCCCTGATTTATACCCCTCTACCGAGCTTGCTTGATCCACCCTTGCGGTCAACAGAACCACAGGAATATGGCTAACCGCTACGTCGTTCTTGATTCGGTAACACAGCTCAAAACCATCAGTCCGAGGCATCATGACATCACTGATTACAATATCCGGCTGACATTGACCCAAGATTTCCCAAGCCTCTTCCCCGTCTCCGGCTACAAAAACCTCCTTAAACTCTGCCTGCAAGACACCGAGTAAGTAGTTACGCAGCTCTATCTCATCTTCAACCACCAACAATGTATATTTAGCAAGCTCCGTATCTACCTGTACCCCGCACACATCTGTTTCCGGCTTGTCAGTGCCCTTCACGCTTAAATCGATAACGCTATCCGGTTCCGCGGCAGCAAACGCTTGCGTGAAAGGAAGGTCGAAATAGAAAGTGGCACCTCCATCCTCATTATTGTAAGCACCTATACTTCCGCCATGCAACTCTATAAGTTTCCGGGCATAAGCCAACCCGATCCCACTCCCTTTACGGTCGTGTTCACCTTGGTAAAAACAGGTAAAAAGACGGTTTATATCCACATGTCTCAATCCGATTCCCTGGTCCGCAAGGAAAACCCGCACATTCTTATCCATACGCTCCGTACCAATGACTAATGAGGTATCCGGATCGCTGAATTTCATCGCATTTATCAATAAATTAGATAAAACGACACGGCATTTGGAAGTATCAAAGGGTACTTTCTCTACTGAAGCATCCAACTGGAACCGCACAGAAATCCTACGGGCTTCGAATTCCATGATAAAATCATCCGTTACCGATCGTATCCAATCGTTAAGATCGTAAAAACGAATATCCATAACATCGCCGTTCGTATCAGACTTCTGGGCATCGAGCACCATATCGACGATCTCCCGCATCCGGCAAGTCTGCAACAACAAACCATCCAATTGCCGGGATACATCTTTATCCGTCACCTTTCCGGATTTCAGCAAACGTTTGAGCGGAGCATAGATCAAAGTAAGCGGCGTACGTAATTCATGGCTGATGTTCACCATGAAACGGACTTTTTCCTCATAAAACTTTCGTTCATGTTCTTTCATAGCCCAAGCAAGTTTCCGTTCTTTGCGTCGCATAACAGACCAGATCATCCCTCCAATTGCCGCAAACACAATCACCCCCATCGCAATCAGAAACCAAGCGCGTCTCCACAAAGGAGGCTCCACATCTACTGTCAATAATCTTAAAGGAACACTCCAGTCTCCATTCTTCTTGCTATAGGAAACCCATAATTCATAGTTGCCCGGAGAAAGTGCCGGAAATGTAAATGCATGGCTTGAAGTCTCCAACAACTCCTCACGGTCTCCCTTGATGTAAAAACGGAATAATTTCTTCCGCATCAAATCCTTCTCTTTCACGATAACACTTAACCCAAAAGAAACATAATCCCACGGAATGGAAATAGCCTGTTCTCCGGATATACCATCGGGATGAATCGGAGCCCCATCTAAAGCCAAATTAATCATGCTTACAGAAAAATCCTCTTCCTCATGAATGTCATAGTCGGGCCGTATCCTAACCAGCCCTTCCACCCCAGAAATATAAATATTACCGGAAGAAGCCTCAAAAGCAGGTTCCGGAAGAAACTCACGTGTAAAGACACCGTCAGATTCCCCAAAAACGATTACACGCTTCTCATCCGGTACATACGCATACAACCCTTCATGAGTACTTATCCAAAGGCGATCAGAACGATCAAACGCAAGAGACGTTACCCCAATAAAACGATCCTGATCAACCGTGTCCAATCTTTCCGAGAGACGGTCATAAACATATAGACCGGAAGATGTCCCCAACCAAAAACGGTTATCTTTATCTTGTTTTACCGCAAGTATCGTACCGATATCCTCATTCCTCACAAATAACGGACGTAGTTGCTTATGCGGGAAATCCAACACATACAAAGCTGCGGAAGAACTTATGTAACAAGAATCGCCTTGTATGAAACGGGGTGCAAGCAAACTTTGCGGTAACAGATCTTCCGGTAAAGACTCAAATTGTTGTTTCCGCCGATTATACACAGACAAATGATTATCGGATAAAAGACAAAAACAGTCCTCGTCTAAAGGAAATAAACGAATCGAATTACCTCGTAAGAATAAATCCTTTCGCACATGCCCCCAATTTAACAAAAACTCCCGGCATTCTCCTGTATTTTTATTAAAATGATAAAGCCCTACACCAAACAAAGATAACAACAATTCCGAATCGCTATACGGCATGATAGACACCACCTTCATCCCCGCAGTCTGAGGATATTTCCGGAAAGTCTCTTTTTGCGGATCAAACAAGTCAAGACCTCCCCCATCCGTTCCTACCCAGATTTTCCCATCACGATCTTCATACATAGAAGTGACCGACTGAAAACTCAAACCGTAAGAAGCCCCGGGAGGAGCATCCCGATAAGTCGTCATAAAAACAGGTTTGATGCCGATCAATCCTCCCCTGATACTGCCCGCCCAAACATTATCCTCATCATCGATATACAGACAGGCGAAAGAATTTACCGGCAACGAATGGCGATCGCCCGGAAGATGCATAATCGCTCTTACGGTCTTATTTTTGTAATTATATATATTGATACCACCTCCGTCCGTCGCCAGCCAAAGTTCGCCATCTTTCTCGCACATATCTTGCACGATATTATGAGTCAATCTCTCCGGGGTTTCCAAATGCTCCTGCAATCTCCCCTCTCGATCATAACAAAAAACACCTTTATTATAGATAGCCACCCATATTCTCTTGAATGAATCTATATACATGGAGGGGATATTCCCTTTGGGGATAAACGACACACGTTCCATATCTCCGGTGTCTAGCGAATACCACCAAAGCCCTTTTTCCAGAAAAGACAGTATGACCTTCCTCTCTTTTTCGTCATACAAATAAACATAATTAGGCGAAAATTCAAACGGACTTTCCTTGAACTTACACCGGATCATTTTCTTTTCCGCATAGGAATAACAAAAAACACCTTGCTTCCCTAAAAAATAGATTCCTTCCGGCATGAGGAGGCTACAAGCAGTGACCAAAGGTTGACCATCTATTTCCTGACGTACAAATTTTCGAGTACCACGATCGAAATATGCCAATCCGCGACTAGTTCCTACCCAAACATTCCCCTCCGCATCTTCCTCTAAAAAAACAATATCATTATAAGGAAGAGAATTCGGATTCTCTCTCTCCTCCTGATAAACGGTTATTTTTTCCCTATCGAAACGATTCAACCCAAACCGGGTACCAATCCACATAACACCTCTTTCATCTACCAGTACACATTTCACGGAAGACTGCGATAATCCGTTTTCCAAAGAAATTTGTTTAAAATAATACTTAGGAGCTGCATAAAGAGACTCCGCTAAACACACAAAAAACAGCAATAGATATAATTGTAAAAACCTCCAAAATACTCGCATAGTTGTATATCACCCATTGTTCGGCAAAAATACTAAATCGTCCGAAATATAAGGCTTGCAGAGTATAAAAAAACGTTTTTTGAATTTTCACGGACGATTTTGGACCCAAGAAAATATCCTTAAAGCATAGATTTGCAGCAAGTGAAAAATTAAACAAAAAAGCATATCATTAAAAATTATTCTTATGTTACGTACAACGGGTATATATTTTATTATTTTGGTTATGATACTTGTAAAATGTTTCCTTCCGGACGAAAAACCGGAGATCATTCCTTTCCCCTTGCAAAGTGTATCAGACAAAGGTGATTTCACATTCAACAAGGCAACCCTCATCAGTGTAGAAAATGAAAAACAGGCTATGATCGCTCGGGAGTTGACCGATCTGTTCACGCTTTCCGCCGGATTCACCCCGGAAATAAAAATACAAGACAAACGAGCCAATATCATATTCCGCACAGATAGAGAACTAGCGGCCGAACATTATAAACTGAATATAGCCCCCTCTTGTATTCTAATAAAAGCATCCGGACAAAAAGGTTTCTTTTACGCAATGCAAACCTTACGTTTTCTGCTTCCTCCAGCAATAAACAGCCAAACTCAGGTAGAGAATATCCAATGGAACGTACCGGGAATGACCATACTAGATGGCCCCCGATACAGCAATCGGACCGTGGCAATACACACACCTTTCACTCTCATCTCGAAGGATAATCTCAAAGAATTGATCAATCACCTAGCCATGTTAAAAATAAACAGACTTCATTTCACACAAGAAGTTCATGATACTACACCTGAAGGACAGCAAAAAATGAAGGATATGAACCTGTATGCTAAATCCAAGAAGATCACGATCTCAAACGGGACAACACACACCCATGATATCATATCGTATCTCCCGTTCCAAGCAGAGCGACTTATCTGGAAAGCAAATATCTCCGATTGCGATGAGGATAAAAAAAGGTTATTCCAATATTTAGCGCCCATCGCAGAAAGAAGCTGGTCTGGTAATTTGTTAGCCCATCGCCTCACGCAATATATCGATCAAGATAGGCTTCAATCCGCTTACGAAACATTCCACGGCGATCACCATCAGTATCAATCCCATCAAACGCATCATCACGTTATTTCCAGTCTCTCCCAATATACGTACCAGCCGGGTAGAAGCTTGCAAGATCAAGAATGTGATAAAATAGACCAATGCGATTATTCCGATCAACGTACCCTTTAAGGTGAATGTCGAAGCGTCATCCATAAGCATGATTGCGTTGGCGATCGCTCCCGGACCACACAACATCGGAATCGCCAGAGGAGTAATGGATATATCATCCGCATAGGTTTTCACCTCTTCCTCTTTCAACTTTGCGTTGGAATAGCGTGCCTGAAGCATATCAAACCCGATCTTGAAGATAATAAAGCCGCCAGCTATGCGAAAGCCGTTTGAGGAGATACCAAAGAACTTAAACAGGAACTGACCGGAGAAAGTAAAAACCATCAAGGTGATGAACGACACGATCGTGGCCCTTCGGACAATCGCTTTCCGCTCATGCTCATTCATGCCATTGGTCATGGTCAAGAAAACCGGCATCGTACCGAGTGGATTGGTCAACGTAAAAAACGAAGTGAAACATAATAGGGCGAAAGGTAACAAGTCTTCCATATCAATAATTTTTTAATTGGCTAATGTGCCAATATGCCAATTAGTTGAAGAGAGCATGATTGGCACATTGGTACATCAACATATTGTCACATTATTTACTCATCCCAGACCAAATAGGCTGAGACCAACCAATGATTCAGCTTATTCCCATCCACTTCTGCCGCTTCCGGAATACTCACCGTCAGCGTATGATGGCCGGGTTGGATATCCTTCAGCTCCACCTCTTCCGGTATCACGTCCGATCCGGGACACCAATTAGAGCGGGAAAGATCCGAAGACGCCAAGGGTTCCTCTACTTCTTTCTCCGAATATCCCTTCTCGGTGATATAGGCAGCCAGACGCTTTCTCAACCAAACCCCGGTAGCCGGATTAAAACGACGGAAAGAAGCGCAGTCCGTACGCCAAGGAACAAAATCCAAGACTGGAACTCCATCAACGGAAACAATATTCTGTTTTTCCACGAACTCATCCCCGCCGGAATGACCGCCATGTCCCGTAACGATATATTTCAGACGGACATCACGTGCGCCTTGAGGAATATCAAAATCCAATGACACGTCCTTCCGGGCGAATATATCCGGATATTCCTGCCCGATATAATAAACCGTATTCATCAACGGCTCTACATGTTTCTTCGGCAAAGCGTCGCAAGTCAGATCGGACTCATCCACATCAATCGTCATGCTTGCGACGTATCCTTCCGGTGTCCATGTATCGATAAAGATTCCAACATAAGCACCACCTTCCAAAAGAGGATACAAATCGGTTATGTCTTGCTCCCAGCTTACGCTATCTTCCCAATGGTCGACATACACCGGTTTACGATGTTTCGTCAAGCTATCCTCGGGACTACTGTAATGCCCTACTCCGAACGGAGTCATGAAACGCATCAATTCCACGGTAGGTTGATAATCCGTCCCGGGGATGATACCGATCATCTTCTCCAGTTTCACGCTATCCACCGCAGGAAACTCCTTCTCGCCTTTAGCGATATTCAACAAATTAATGCCCGAGGCATTTGGCAATACAAAACAAGACCCGGATTTATCCCAGCGATCTCCATTCGAAGCTACCGTAACCCGGAGTTTGACGGAAACGTTTCGCTTATATTTCGGCAATGTTACCTTCTTCAAGATAATACGGCCATTCACCAAATGATAGATACTGTCCGGTCCCGGAGCGTTAAAAGCGGCGGGATATACATCCGGAGCGAAACGTACGCGGGTATCATTAAATACCTGTACGGAATAATCTCCCATCGACGGTAATTCTTTATGTCCGCAAGAAGCGGTACATAGAAAAACTCCCGTCAAGGAGACAAATAAAGCCAATTTTTTAATCATTTTGTCTAGAATTTAGTAAGCTCCTTAATAAGCTGCTTTTGTCCGGCAGTCTTATCGGCGTGCGTACAAGGACCGGTCACACAACCGCCCTCGCAAGCCATCACTTCTATAAACTGCGCGGGAGCCTTTCCGGTTTTAGCGTAAGCGCGTAATAATGCCACATTTTTCTTTGTCAGGTTGGCTACCTGCACGGCATTTACGTTCTCGTCCTTCAAATAAACCTTAACGGCGTTGATCACACCACCACTTTGGGCGAAGCCATGCGCCTCACGGACAGCGTTAAATAATACGGAGAAAGGCTGGGCCTCCTCGATCTTGATACCCAATCCCTCCAATACGGAACCTACTTCCTCAAACGTAAGTGTAAAATCCACGCACGGATCTAGTTTCACCTCTTTTCGTTTCGCCACGCACGGGCCAACAAACACGATCTTCGCATCCGGATATTTTTCCTTCACGATACGGGCCGTATAATACATCGGAGATCCGGTAGAAGAGATGTATTTCTTTAAATCCGGGATATGTTTCTCGGCCAATTGCACGTAAGACGGACAGCAACTAGTGGTCATGAACGGTTGTCCTTCTTTCAATTTCTCGATCAATTCTTCCGCCTCATGACGGGTGGTTTCCATAGCGCCTTGCGCCACCTCGACCACTTCCTCGAATCCCAAGGACTTGATAGCGCCATACACTTTTTCCTTCGGAGCGCTAAACTGAGCTAAGATAGACGGAGCGACAATCGCTACCATCTGTTCCTTATTCCGCAAGCGTTGCAAGATATCGAATACTTGCGAGATCTCGAAGATAGCACCGAACGGACAAGCATTCACACATTTACCGCAATATATACATTTAGACTCGTCGATATGCTCCACCCCATACTCGTCCTTGCTGATCGCCTTAACCGGACAAACTTCCTCGCAAGGGATCGGGATATAAACGATGGCATGGTACGGACAGCTTTGGTGGCATTTACCACAGCTGATACAAGTTTCATGATCAATCTCGGCCTGACCGTTTTTCTTGAATCGGATAGCGTCCTTCGGGCAGTTCATATAACAACTACGAGCCACGCACCCCCGGCAAAGATTCGTGATCTCATAATTCACGGAGACACAAGAGGAACACGCCTCATCCACTACACACATGATATTTTCCTTCTTATTCTCCGAGCGGAACAAGGCACGCTTCGCATACTCTGAAAGCGGTGTCAACTCATCTTCCTCGTCCTGCATATCAAAACCAAGCAAAGGCAAGGTCTTGTATTTCCAGACGGCACGTTCCTTATGTACACAGCAACGGCCCCTCACTTTCGATTTTCGGGGACTCAACTCGATCGGCAAGCGATCAATTTCTTCTAGAAGACGGTTTTCTTTCCAGAGCTTTACTAACTTCGCCAGCAATCCGTGACGAACAATCATTACGTTGTTGGTAAATGCCATAATGTTATCGTATTTGTGCTTTTAGTATATCGTATATCGCATCACTTCTTTACAAACGCGAAGGTAAATAAAAGTTTCTAAACAGAAAGAAAGCTTTCTTTAAGAATTATTGAAGCACTATGAATATCTCCGCCAAACGGAGGATTTAATTTAGACAAGACAAGTTCCACCTCCGTGATCTGTGGAAATCTCTCTTTCAAAGCCTTCAAGATACGCCCCGCCGCGTGCTCGAGAAGTCTCGAGGGGACAGCCATTTCTGCTTTCACGGTTTCATATACTGTGGCGTAATTGATCGTATCGCTTAAATCGTCGCTCCATACCGCATTCTCCAACGGAGCTGTCAGTATCAAATCTACGATAAAAGTATTCCCAACCCGGGTCTCTTGGGGTGCCACGCCATGATAGGCATAGAATGTCATCCTTCGTAATTCAATCTTTGTTGTCATAATCTTTTAATTTATCTGTAAATGTATAGAAAGTAAACCTTCCTGCAAAAAAATAGTCTTATATTTGTCAACCAAGTAACAACACATTATGATGGGAATAAAACAAAAAGATGAAAATTCCGCAGGCGGATTACACAACGCCTTGGCTGCGGGGACAACGATAAAGGGTAATATTATCACAGAGACAGACTTTCGCTTGGATGGAAAAGTAGAGGGAGATATCAGTTGCAACGGCAAGATCGTTATCGGCCCCAAAGGTAGCGTAACAGGCAATATCGTATCCGAGAATGCTGAGATTCTCGGTGAGGTAGATGGCTCCGTAAAAGTAAGCGCAAAGCTTATTCTAAAATCAACAGCAATTATCAAGGGAGATATATATACCCAATCCCTAGAGATCGAACCAAACGCACGGTTCAACGGAGCCTGCTCGATGTGTTCCGAGAAAAAGAAAGCGGACAAATAGACTGAGGGCCGCACTTTTCGATACGGCCCTTAGTCTTTCTTATTTTCGTCCAGCCTCTTTTATCAACGAGACTATCTTATTATTCAGGTTATCAGCCTGTAAAAGCTGTTCCAACGTAATATGCATCCGGTAGCGCCAATAATGCGTTGAATTCGCAGGAACGTTGATACGCTCGGATTCTATATCCTTCCGCTTGATAGAATCATCCATAGCAAACCAATCCTGCAACGGAATAATCGTCAGCATGGAACGAGTCTTCAAATGATTAGAAATAATCTGGGCAACGATTTCAGCCGTACATTCATCCGGGGCCTCACCGATCCGTTGCAATACATGGTTGTAATAACGCTGTGTCTTCTCCGGATCTTCTTTCCACCAATTACGAAGAGGAGTCATATCGTGTGTAGAAGTCGTACAAACCGAATGATAAGGCAGATTGAACATATCGGAAAATTCCCGCTGTGGGCTCTTCGGCATACGCTCAATCTCCAAGCTTAGTATTTGCAACTTATTCATAACCTCGGGAACAGAGGCGGGGATCATACCTAGATCCTCTCCACAAACCAACATCTCCGTGGACGCAACCAACGGTGTCAAACGCTTAAACGCTTGCGCCTTCCAAAAATCATTATGGCGATGATAGAAGAAATGCCAGTATAACTGATCGAACGCATAACGGTCGGAACCACTCAATTCCCGATAGATATAGGATTGATTCGCCGAGATCCGGGGATGAAACTTATCGGTCTCTCTTGGGTCACGAAGAAATAATACCTCATTCGCAATCGTAAACAGGCCATTCTTGATCCGTAGGGAAACAGGATCCGCCTTATCCGCAAACAACGCCTCAATCTTCCTTTGCGTATCACAGAACGGTTTTAACACATAATGCCGGGAGGAGGATTGTGCCAAATAAGCACCTATCACCTCTTCTGTATTTTCCTCAAACAATTCCGATAAGAATTGTCGATTGATATGTGGGGTCGTGAAACGAGACTCGTTAAAATTCAATCCATACTGCTCGATCTCTTCTCTCGAGAACGGCAACGCTGGATTGAAATGACCACAAAGCCCTTGCACATATTCACAAGGAACCTCCCATATTCGGAAAAATCCCAAGATGTGATCTATACGGAAACAATCGAAATAATCACTTAACTTAGCGAAGCGTTTTTTCCACCAAGAGAAATTATCTTTCTCCATCGCATCCCAGTTATAAGTCGGGAACAGCCAGTTCTGACCGTTCATGGAAAAGTCATCGGGGGGAGCACCCGCTTGACCATTCATATTAAAATATTTCGGTTCCGTCCAAGCCTCTACACTAGTGCGGCTCACGCCAATGGGTAAATCACCTTTCAATACAACTCCATTCTTACGGGCATAATCCGATACCGACTTGAATTGGTTATGCAATACATATTGCAAGAAATAAGTGAACGAGATCTCCGGCCATGCGTCACTATCTTCCCGGCATAGGGCGCGAACACGTGTCTTATTGTAAGTAGAATTACCTTGCCATTGAGAGAAATCCGATGTCCCATAACTTTCCCGCAAGAAGCAATAAGTAGCGTAAGGCATCAACCATGACTCATTTTGCGCCAAGAACTCTTTAAACTCCGGCGTATCTAATACGGCCTTACCCTCCCCTGCGAAATATTCTTGACAATAACCCAATTTATATTTCAGTACTTCCTCGTAATCAACCGTATCTTTTGCGTTTAATTCTTTTTGCTTCCCTGCATAAAAAGCAGCTCTCTCCGGATCTTGCAAGGTCCCCAAAGCCGATAAATCCACATACATGGGATGAAGGGCATAAATAGAAATAGCGCTATACGGATAGGAATCCACCCAAGTATGGGTCATCGTCGTATCATTCATAGGTAATACTTGAATGATACGTTGGTGCGTCTTTCTAGCCCAATCCACCAACATGTGTAAATCTCCCAAATCACCTACTCCAAAGCTCTTTTCCGAGCGCAAGGAAAAGACGGGGATAACCGAGCCGGCACAACGCCATAACGGTAAGCTATCCCGGAAGTAAAGACCAGATATAACAACGGTCTCACCCTGTTTCTGGGGAACAAGACTTAGAATACGATTCTCATCACTCTCCCAATACAAAGGTTGACGGGAATCATTATCCCAAACCAAAAATTTATATTCTAAAGGATACCGTATCTCCGCAGCGTCTAAATCAATATGCCATTCCGGGAAAGTATCGCAACTCAACAATAAAGCCTTGTCCGGATGCCAGTTACCTAAGCATTCTTGATTTCCAGTAATGGCTACACACTGATTCTTTTCCACCCGGGGAGCGGATATCTTTATCACCAATTTTCTTCCACTTCTAACGACCCTCTCATGTGTATTGCAGGGATGAGCGAATAAACTTTTGGTGAAAGCAGAAGAATAAAAGGCTAGATTATCCGGACGGATTTGCCAATAATCATAAAGGATGTAAGAATCAGATTGTCCATCCAATACAATCCGGTGATTCTTCTCCCACTCCTCAAAGATCTGCTTATCATTAACACTTAAGAAATATCTATATTCTATATCTTTTATATCGGGTGGAAGATCCAGTTCCAGTTTCCAGTTTCCATCCCCAGAGTAATTCATCTCCTTAGCCAAAGCAGGTTCCCAAGAGCCTAATTCCGGTATGGAGCCCACTACACATAACTTCTGTCCCCAAACGGTATGGAAGTTTATATTAAAAGTGACTTTCATGGTATATAGATTTAGTCAATTATTTAACCGCATTTAGAGGCTCCGCAATTCGTGCAGATCAAACAACCTTCTTGATAAATTAAGGTCTCCAACCCACAGTTCGGACATTTCTGCCCTTTCGCTTCCATGCCGTTCGGTAAATATTTCTTCAAGGCACGTTCCACGCCATTCTTCCAAGTATTGATAGACTCGCTATTCAACTCCATACCCTGTACCAGTTTTATAACCTGATCGATAGGCATTCCGTAACGGAGCACACCGGAGATCAATTTAGCGTAGTTCCAATATTCCGGATTAAACTTGCCATCCAAACCTTCGATTGTCATTTTATAACCGCGTTTATTCTTGAACTGGAAGTCGTAATGCTTATTACCATCCTCATCATAGCTCTTGATGATCGTACCTTTAGAAACGTTTTTAGGTAACATGATACCCTCGTCATCATCGGCCAAACCGGTAAAGATCTCATACGGACGGCCATTCAACAAGCCGACGAAAGCGATCCATTTCTCACGGTTATTCTGGAATTTTACCACATCCGCATCCAATTCACGAGGACGGGTAGATACGATAACCGGTGGTTGCATGCAGTTGCAATCCTCTTTTTTCTTCTTTTTATCTGTCGCAATCAAGACACCGGAACGAGAACCATCTCGATAAACAGTACATCCTTTACATCCGCATCTCCATGCCTCAACATACAAAGAGTCTACCAACTCCTCACTTACATCGTTCGGCAAATTGATCGTTACGCTGATAGAATGGTCCACCCATTTCTGAATGCGTCCTTGCATACGGACTTTTTGTAACCAATCGACATCATTGGAAGTCGCTTTATAATAAGGAGACTTAGCAACTAGCTCCTCCACTTCTTCTTGTGTATATTTCTTACTTGCCGAATAACCATTCGCTTGCATCCACGTTACAAACTTATGATGGAATACGATATACTCCTCGAAAGCGTCGCCTGTCTCATCCACGAAATCCACACGAGCCTCGGAATCGTTCGGGTTTACTTTGCGGCGGCGCTTATATACCGGCAAGAATACCGGCTCTATACCGGAAGTGGTCTGTGTCATCAAGCTAGTCGTTCCTGTCGGAGCGATTGTTAAGCAAGCGATATTACGACGGCCGTATTTCAACATATCCTCATATAAAGCAGGATCAGCCTCACGCAAACGGTTGATGAACGGATTTTTTTCCTCACGCTTCGCATCGAATATCTCAAAGGCACCACGTTCTTTCGCCAACATTACGGATGAACGATAAGCGGCCAAAGCTAATGTCTTTTGTATAAGTTCCGAACAATCGGTTGCTTCTTCTGTTCCATAACGCAAACCTAAAGCGGCAATCATATCGCCTTCCGCCGTGATGCCCACACCTGTACGACGTCCTTGCAAAGTCTTTCGTTGGATCTTTTCCCACAAATGACGCTCTGTTTGTCTTACCTCCATGGATTCCGGATCCGAGTCGATCTTAGCCAAGATCATCTCGATCTTCTCCGACTCCAAATCAATAATATCATCCATAATCCGCTGGGCCAAACCTACATGCTTCTTGAACAAATCATAATCGAAATAAGCGTCCGGAGTGAACGGATTTACCACATATGAATATAAATTGATTGCTAACAAACGGCAACTATCATACGGACAAAGAGGTATCTCGCCACAAGGATTCGTGGAAACCGTACGGAACCCCAGATCCGCATAGCAGTCTGGTACAGACTCACGTAAGATCGTGTCCCAGAATAACACACCCGGTTCAGCGGATTTCCAAGCGTTATGAATAATTTTTTTCCATAAGCCAGAAGCATCGATATCCTTCACATAAACGGGAGAATCCGAATCAATTGGATATTGTTGCTTATAGGTACCGCCATTAACCGCGGCATTCATGAAATCATCATCAATCTTCACAGATACATTTGCACCTGTAACCTTACCTTCCGTCATCTTAGCGTCGATAAACGCCTCCGAGTCCGGATGTTTAATAGAAACGCTCAGCATCAAAGCTCCACGACGGCCATCTTGGGCCACCTCACGGGTGGAATTCGAATAACGTTCCATAAACGGAACCAACCCGGTAGAAGTCAACGCGGAATTCTTAACCGGAGAACCTTTCGGGCGGATATGCGAAAGATCATGGCCTACACCACCACGGCGCTTCATTAATTGTACCTGTTCTTCGTCAATACGAATAATCGCACCATACGAATCCGCTTGCCCGTCTAATCCGATAACAAAACAATTAGAGAGTGAGGCAATTTGATAATCATTGCCAATTCCCGTCATCGGACTTCCTTGCGGAACGATGTAGCGGAAATGATCAAACAGGTCGAAAAGTTCTTGTTCCGACAACGGATTCGGATACTTTTTTTCCACACGGGCAATCTCACTTGCCAAGCGATGATGCATATCATTCGGAGATTCCTCATAGATATTTCCAAACGCATCCTTCAAGGCATATTTATTTACCCATACTTTAGCGGCGAGCTCGTCACCGGTAAAGTAATCCAATGAAGCCTTAAACGCTTCGTCAAAAGTGTAAGTTTTACGATCCACAATTATTATATTTATTTTGCGACTGCAAGTTTACGCATACTTTACCAGTTATCCAAATTACCCTACGTTAAAAAGAATACTTATTGAAAAGTTTTCCAAAACCAAACTCGCAACCCCACATTTTCAATTACTTAAACAAAACTAAACATCAAATAGTTTTCCAAAAAGAAAACTTAACACTTACACGGATCTCCCAAAACAAAGAAGGACGCCTCTTTAGAGAGACGTCCTTATCCTACTATATAGGGATTCTTAATTTAGTTCTTGAGCAAGACCTCGATTTCCTCTACGGAAGACCGGAAAGACTTACTAGTCTCAATCTGGTCTTTGATCGTCTTACAAGCATGCAAGACCGTCGCATGGTCTTTCTTTCCTACGATCTTTCCAATATGGGAAAAAGAGGAGTCCGTATATTTCTTCGCCAAATACATCGTGATCTGACGGGCTTGCACGATCTCACGTTTACGGGAATTAGTCTGGATAACCGATTGCTCCAAGTTGAAATACTTGCAAACGATCTCCTGAATCATCTGTACGGAGATCTGTTTCTTCTCCAACCGAACCGCTTGGCTAACCACACGTTTCGTCAACGGCAGATCGATCTCACGATTATTGATAACCGCATTAGCCATTAAAGAGACGAGAATACCTTCTAAGTCACGGACATTCTCCGTCACATTATTAGCGATAAAGTTAAAGACCTCATCCGGAATCATGATTCCGTCATGGTTGATCTTATTCTTCAGTATCTTTTTACGTAGATCCAGATCCGGACGGCTCAACTCAGCCGTCAATCCCCATTTTAAACGGGTGATCAAGCGCTCTTCCATCCCTTGCAAATCCACAGGAGGTTTATCAGAAGTCAAGATAAGCTGCTTACCTAACTGGTGCAGGTGGTTGAAAATATGGAAGAATGTATTTTGAGTCTTATCCATACCGATCAACTCCTGTATATCATCTAACAGCAGCACATCGATATTTTGATAAAAATTCAAGAAGTCATTAGTCGTATTCTTACGGATAGCATCTGTAAACTGTACCCGGAACAAATGCGAAGATACATATAACACTTTCTTTTCCGGATGCAACTCCCGGATACGGGTTCCGATCGCATGGCATAAGTGAGTTTTACCCACTCCTGACGGACCAAAAATAAACAACGGGTTAAACGTAGTCTTTCCCGGATTCTGGGCAACAGCCTCACCCGCCGTACGAACCAGCTTATTGCTCGTACCCTCGAAATAATTATCAAAATTATACTTCGGGTTCAACTGAGGGTCCAAATCCTGCGGAGCAGTCGTCATAAAAGGATTCGGAGCTTTGTTAGCGTCCTTGGGAGTGACTTTCTTTACAGCGGTGGAAGCATTCTCCGCCGGATAATCAACCGTACCACCAGTGGTCTTATCCACCATGATACGGTAGTTAAGAATGGTTCCTTGACCGATTACACGATACAATGTAACTTTCAAAACATTAACATACTTCTCTTCCAGATACTCATAGAAGAATTGACTAGGCACCTGTATGGTAAACTTCTTGTCTTCGTATGATAACGGAACGATAGGTACGAACCATGTGTCAAAAGCTGCCTTAGGCACAATATCCTTTATGACCGCAAGGCACTTATTCCACAATGTTTGATAATCAGTCTGCATGTTTTCTTTCTCTCCCACTAATACTTTTTACATTCGGACTACAAAGTTTAGAAATTAATTCCGAAAAAAAAAGTGCTATTTTGTTTGGTAAATATGAATTTTCAATATCTCTTTTAGATTCAGATAGTTACTAATACCTATCTGATTTACTGCTATTTAGATCGACCAACGTTCAAAAACCCTTTATTTTAGAGACCTCTACAAAAGCGTAAACGCTGACGTCCGGTGACGGAATAAGGCCTCAGGAAGTATCTATCTCACTTTACCTAAAGGCCTTATGCGTATAATCAGCAGGAGTCCCCTAACTTTTTGTCTAATTAGAATGATTCTAAATAACGTCTTTTATACTATGATTTTTTAACATAATCAAAAAACAGAGAAATGGACGTATCTTTTCGGATTCTCCCTCAAATCTAGCAATAGCTTGGAGGCATTGTCCATCGTGCTGTTCAGATTATCATACAATCCTTTGTCGTTCAACAATAAGCCGATGCTATTATCCGTCGAGTTCAATTTATCCGTAGTCAACTTCAAGTTCGCCAAGGTCGCATTGATGGAATTGACCGTTGTAGCCAAATCCAATTCTTTCAAGTTGGCGCTCACCTCCGAGAAATTATCCGTCATCGTCTTCAAGTTATTCACGATACCCGGTACATCCTTACTCAACATCTGATTCAACTGACGGGTAGACACCTCTAGGTTGCTAGTCGTTTTTTCGATATGATTCAAGGATTGAGCCAAGGCCGGATGAGCGATCAAGGTTTGCAAGCTACCCAAAATCGTGTCGATCTTCGGCAAAAGGTTCTCAACGCTTGGCAAGATCTTCTCCTGTACGGATTGCATCATATCCTCTTCCATTCGTCCCTCGAGCGTAGAACCCGGCTTCAAAAAGTCATCCACGTAAGTGTTCAAATGGATATGCAACTCAGCTCCGCTTAAGAAGGTATTGACAACCGCTATATAACTTCCCTTATTCAGCCTCATCTTATCTTCCAAACTAACCTCAACGATGATCTTACCGGTCGTATCATAGTCATAAATAATATCACGAACCAATCCCACCTTAAAACCATCCACAAATACAGGGCTGGAAATCGTCACCCCCTTTACGTTGCTGAATGATACGTAGTAATGGTTCACCGGTTGAAACAGGTTAATACCCTTCAGATAATTAATGCCTAAATACAATAACGCCAGACTTACGATCGTCACAAGTCCGATCTTCGCCTCTTTAGTGAATACACTTTTCATTTCCTTTATTTATAATGTATAATTTATTCCTATATCATTAATATTTCACCTTCTTCCCATCCTTAAAAGCGATGATGAAGGCATCTTTAAAATCCTTCGCGATCGTTCGGCGCATCTTCCGGATCGAGTTAAAATCCGAAGTCTCGCCATACGTGTATTTATAGATACCTTTCTCCACATAGAAATCCACGTTCTTGTACCCCTTAAATAACCGGGAGTTCGCAGGAAGCTTCTTATTGGAAGTCAAGAATTGTATCTTATATATAACTTTTCCTTTCGTGTTCCTGTTCACGGAAGTGGTAGAAGAAACTGAGGTTTTCTGTCTTGTGGCTTGCTGTTTTTTATTTAAGATATCAGCCTCGCTCCCCGGAGGCGGAGTTTCCTCATTCGCTACGGGAGCAGCGACAACTCCGGAAAAATTTCCTTTACGACGATCGTAATTCTTCTTATATTTGCAAAAAGCATCGTACAACGCTTCCGCCAATTTATTTTGTCCGGCGGCGGTTCTCATGAACTGCTCTTCTTGACGATTCGAGATATACCCCAACTCGACCAGAACACTGGGCATGCTCGTTTTGCGAAGCACCAAAAAACCAGCCTGTCTTACGCCACGGTCTACCCGCTTACAAGCCCCGAACGATTTCTGTATCTCGGAAGCCAGACTAATACTTTGCTCCATATGCTTATTCTGCATAAACTCGAAAATGATATATGACTCCGAAGAGTTCGGGTCAAATCCCTCATACCGTTGTTGATAATTATCCTCCAACAAGATCGCTGAGTTCTCGCTCATAGCCACCTCTAAGTTCTCTTCGCTACGGGCCAAACCCAGCGTATACGTCTCCGTACCTTGCACGGTACTTCCACGCTTTACGGCATTCGTATGGATAGACACGAAAAGATCCGCCTTATTGCGGTTCGCTATATTCGCACGTTCGTCCAACTCGATAAAACGATCCGTCTTACGAGTATAGATCACACGCACATCCTCCGCGTTATTCTCTATCAGTCGACCCAATTTTAAGGCGACAGCGAGATTTATCTCCTTCTCATTAATATTCGCCCCTCTAGCGCCCGGATCCTTCCCGCCATGCCCAGCATCGATCACGACCGTAAAAGTCTTCTCTCTCGCCTGAAGTCCGGGCAAGAAAAAAAACAACGCAAATAGCAAGTTAATATATAGAAAAGACTTTTTGCTCACTTTCTAAAATTATTGCAAATTCGGGAACAAATGTAGCGCTTTTTTGCTGATTGACAGATGTCTTTTTTTATAATTAAAACAAAAAAAGAGGGCAGTTTCGAAACTACCCTCTTTTATGATATATTAAAGTATCTATTATTCAGAAACAACCTCGAAAGGAACCTCAACGGAAACCTCTTTGTGAAGTTTCAAAACAGCCTTATAGCTACCTACTTCCTTAACAGACTCCTTGATATAGATAATCTTACGATCGATATTCTCGAAACCAGCCTTAGCCAAAGCCTCAGCAACTTGGATATTCGTTACAGAACCGAAGATCGTACCTGTAGAGCTAGTCTTAGCGCCAATCGTCAAAGCTACACCCTCTAACTTAGCGGCCAAAGCCTGAGCATCTTCCTTGATCTTAGCCAATTTGTGGGCACGTTGCTTCAAGTTCTCAGCCAATACTTTCTTAGCAGACTCTGAAGCGATCACGGCCTTACCCGTGGGGATTAGAAAGTTACGTCCGTAACCGTCTTTTACTGTTACGATATCGTCTTTGTAGCCTAAATTCACTACATCTTCTTTCAAAATAACTTGCATATTCTGTCTCCTCTTAATTAATTATTTCATCAAATCGGTTACGTAAGGAAGCAAAGCCAAGTGACGAGCACGCTTTACAGCCTGAGCCACACGACGTTGGAACTTCAAGGAAGTACCAGTGATACGACGCGGAAGGATCTTACCTTGCTCGTTCAAGAATTTCTTCAAGAATTCAGGATCCTTATAATCGATATACTTGATACCGTTCTTTTTGAAACGGCAATATTTTTTCTTCTTAACGTCTACTGAAGGCGGAGTTAAATATCTGATTTCTGATTGAGTTGCTGCCATAATTAATTATTCTCCTTTACTGTTTCTTTAGATGATTTCAGATTTCTTCTCTTAGCTGCATATTCTGCGGCATACTTGTCTTGACGGAAAGTCAAGAAGCGGATCACACGCTCGTCACGACGGAAGTTCAACTCCAACGTAGCGATAACACTAGGATCTGCCTTGAATTCAACCAACTGGTAGAAGCCTGTTGTCTTCTTGTCGATAGGATAAGCTAACTTGCGCAAGCCCCAGTTCTCTTCATTCACGATCTCAGCTCCTTGAGCTTTCAGAAGGTTCGTGAATTTCTCTACCGCTTCCTTCATCTGAGCGTCAGACAAAACGGGAGTCAAAATGAAAACGGTTTCGTAATTGTTCATAAAACGCTGTTTAATATTGATTAATAAAAAATTTTGCGGTGCAAAGGTAGTGATTATTTCGTAATTGACAAACAAATACATATTATTAAAAAGAAAAAACTTTCGCTTAACCTATTTTAATACAAAAAAAATCCACACCCACTCATTCGGGATTCTTTTTGCCCGTCTAAAGGTAAAAACATTTTCTTGACATAAAAAGAAAAGAACCGTATCAACAAAACAAGAATTCATTTCTTGATTCCATTAATACGGTTCTCCAATCCTAATTTTTACCAACACACAATATTTACACAAGTTCTTTTTTCCATGCAATCTCGACTCCTTCTTTTTGAATCCATTGCTGGAAATCCGTTAGCATATTCTTATCGCTGCGAATAATACGAGCGGATATTTGCTTTTTACTGGCATAGGTAATTAATAAACCTACAGCTTCTCCTATTCCCCACTCTACTGGATGGGTACGATAACACCCATTTGTTATGTGAGTCGTCCCTATATTTTTACATGCAGGGAACAAATTATTTACCCGCTGTGGTAATAAAGCACCTAACGGTATTTGAAAACGAAGAGAGTTGAAATCTATATAATTGTCTCCTCCACAAGAAGGATGCAAATCTATATGATAATAACCAATACCAACACTATCATAAAATGCAGCAGCAGTTGTTTCTCCTGATATCAACTTCCTATTCTCTTCGCCCACATGCTCCTCTAAAATTCTAAATTCCGCTTTAATGCGGCGTGACTCCCTTATATAAGGATATTTAGCCATTCCATCTTTCGTACCAAGCAAATTTTTACGGAGCCTTAATCCCTTCCAACCAACACCACCATCTGGTCGTGGGGCTTCAGTCTGTAGCCAATATAACAATGAAAGATTCAAAGCTTTTGCGGCATCCACATGCTTCTGAAATTCATTCTCGGGCACATCTATAATATTCCCTAACATATAATCATTCTGAGGCCAATTAACAAGAGTCGTGCTCCCTTGGTAAGTACCTGGAAGAAAATTATGCTGATCTATAATTCTACGATACATCCAAAAGTTAAAAGCATCCGTTGGTGTTCCATCAGGAATACAGACGGCATGATTAGGTTTTAATGTAGATGGTGTCGGATAGGTCATACTCAACAATTTACCCGGCCATGCAGGAGTTAAATTTGGTATATAGTTAGCCCAAAACGTATAATTATCTGGCTTATCGATTGTCCAATCTTCTCCCGGTATGTATTCCATCGCAAAACAAACAGTAAAAGCCTGATTATTCAAAGGATTTGACTGCTTAGCAGCATGCAGCTCTTTTGTATCTTCTTGCGACTCCGAACCTGTTACATATTCAGTCTTCGTCAGTGGTAGTAAATCACCACACTCTGTCGCATCCACAAAATAGGGAGCGGTCAAGGTTACAAGTTCTCCATTTTGTCTATCTCGTACAGTAACAGCTAACACTTCATCTCCCTGCACATCGGAACTTTGAGCCTTATGATTTAACAAAATTTGTAATTTTCCCGCACTAACATAAGGCATTAGCATTTCCATCAAGACCTCCACAGAAACCATCGGTTCATGGCATATTTTAGATACACCACCATTACCCGGATTTAGATATGGATTATTACGAGCCGCCTCTGTTAAATGATAATGATACCGATAAAAATCACGTATTTTATTTCTATACATTCGATAAGATGCGGTAGCTCCACCAGACTCAATCCATTTATGTTCGTCTGGCGGTACACCTTGCTGGGAAACCTGTCCACCAATCCAATCCGTTTCTTCCGTAAGAATTACATTCATACCATTTCTACAAGCGGCTAACGCAGTTGCACAACCGCCCATTCCTCCTCCAACAACCACAATATCAGCTTTCATTTCCTCTACTTTCGCTCCTCCTTCAATCGGCATGGAAGAGGAAATCTTATTCCCTTTTTGGCAAGCTGTCACAAGAGGAAGCAAAAGCGAGCTTCCTCCTGTCAATAAACTATAAGTCAAAAAATCTCGTCGTTTCATATTTTAATACCCTTTATTTTGAACTAATTTAGGATTACGATCCAATTCTTGTTGAGGAATAGGCCATAACTCAAATTTAGAATCCCAATAACGATTTGCGTCCCTTACTTTCAATTTCTCTTTATAAGACTCATAATCAGGAATATCATTTAAATCATGACGATCCGATTTCTTAAAATTAGGAATATCGGTCTCGGACAAACCTTTATAACGAATTTCCTCGATAGGACGGCCATACATCGGTTTCTCATTTTCTAAATCCCCAATACCCCATCTTCTCATATCGATCAGATGCAATCCTTCAATAGCGAATTCTACTTTACGCTCTCTTCTTACTAATTGACGCATTTTCTCTATATTTCCGATTCTATCAGCCGATACATTGGGCATCCCTACACGATTCCGTACTTGATTGATAGCGTCATAAACACTCTGATCCAACTCCCCTAGTTCAATCTTCGCTTCCGCATAACCAAGTAAGATTTCCGCATACCGCATGATTGGTACATTTTGACTTGTATAGCTAATATTTTGGGATGTTTCTTTACTATATTTAGCTATAATATAACCACACCCGGCATTGGTAAAACTAGCCCAAGCTGCAGCGCTATTTATATCATCATTATTTCTAACCTCCCATTCACCAGTCGTATAATTATATTGTTGTGTCTCGTCATCATAGGCATTGATAATAACGGTATTCAAAGAACCATTATTACAAGTAGCTGTATCTCCATGCATCCATAAAGTAGCCTTGAAACGAGGGTCCCTGTTCTTTTGTGGGTGATGTACATCATATAGTGGAGATTCATCAATACGTTTCCCATCTATACATTCATAAGTATCTGCCAACAGCATACTCGGATGTCGAGATGTTTGTCCTTGCATACGAGAGACAAAACCAAATCCAGTCCAATTCCTGTGAACATTCGTACCATCAACATTATAGATCATCTCCAAAATCATCTCGTTTCGGACATCTGCTTTCGCCTGTCCTTCCACGACAAACAAATCCTCGTAGTTCAATGCCAGCAAACGTTTCCCGATCACTTTTGAGGCTGCTTCAGCGGCTATTTTAAAATATTCAGTACTTTTTCCTCCGAAATCTAAACTCCCCCCTAATAAAGCCATACGATTGATAAGACCATACGCAAATGATTTATCAACACGTCCTCTATCCATTGCGATCCAATCTAGATATTCGGTAGCTTCATTACATTCGTTTATAATAAAATCCAATATTTTAACCCTTGATGTTTTTTCCACCTCATACTGATCGGAAGTGGGAGGTTCTGTATAAAAAGGCACATCCCCCCATAAAGCGATTAACAGATAATAATAATACGCTCTTAACACACGGACCTCCGATACATACTGTAAAGACTTCTTACTAAGATCATCCATATTCGGCCTCACTCCTGTTAAAAATGCGTTTGCTCTCGCTACGTTCGTATAAAGTTGGGACCAGAATTTAAGTATATCGTTGTTATCCGCATTTAAACCACCTCCCGCACCAATCGTCGTATTCTCATTTCTTTCCAGAGCTAGCCCTGTATAAAAATCAAAGATTGTCGTATGGGCGAGTTCTCCTACAACCTGCATATATAAGTTCGAATATACACCAGTTGCCCCTTCTCTGATTGCGTTCTCATTTGTATAAAATCCCTCGTTTGTGTAAGACGGATTCGTATCTTCTACATCCAAAAAATCACTGCATGATATATTAATAAAAACAAGTAACACGCAAATCGTATAAATGAATCTGTATCTTTTCATAACCTTTCCTTTAAAATTTTATATCGACACCAAATGTATAAACCTGAGTAACCGGATAATAAGATGATACATCACCTTCAGGATCATATCCTTTATATCCTTTTGCTATTGTGAGTAGATTTTGGCCGCTTAGATAAAATCGCACATTACTAAGCCCTGATTTACCTAATATATTCTTAGGCAATGAATAACCTACACTCACGTTCTTTAAACGCATATAAGCCCCACTCTTTACCCAAAAAGAAGAAGGAATATTATTCATGTTTCCTCCGCCTGAACCATCAATCAATAATAGAGGATATTCTGCATTTCGATTCTCTTCAGACCAAGAATCCAACTGATGTTCGTAAACAGTACCTCCCATCCAAAACGGCCTTGCTCCTGCTCCGTTAAAGAATATATCCCGTTTACCCACTCCTTGTAAAAACACATTAAAGTCAAAGTTATTCCATTCCGCACCTAGATTCAGACTAAAAGAATAACGTGGTTGTGGATCACCGATAATCGTACGATCCGCATCTGTTATCTGGCCATCAGGTACCCCTTCAGGGCCACTAATATCCTTATATTTTATATATCCGGGCTTTACATTATCTTTATTATTTCCATAAACTGGATAGTTATTAATCTCCTCTTTATACTGGAAATATCCATCAGATACATATCCATACCAAGAACTTATAGGAAATCCCTCTTGTGTCGTATTATTATCATTAATATACTTATTTCCATACAGATCCGTCACCTCATTTTTTACATCGGATAACATAGCCCTAATGTTATATTTCACTTTTCCTATCCGATCATGCCACATCACGCTTAAATCCCAACCGTTATTTCTCATATTGCCCGCATTCTCCCATGGAGAAGTCAAACCAACCGCATAAGTCACGGGAAATTGTTGCAACATATCGCTAATTTCACGGATGTAATAATCAAACGTCACATCCAAACGGGTATTAAAAGCGGTAATATCCAATCCAAAATCAAACTGCTGTGATTTCTCCCACGAGATTTCAGGATTAGACAACGCATTGGAATAAATTCCTGTAGTATAATTTTTACTATCTCCAAACCAATACGAGGCATCCAAGGCTAATACAGACGCATATGGATAATAGTCCTTGAGGTCTTGGTTTCCTAAAGAACCATACGAAGCACGGATCTTCAAATTATCAATCGCATCTTTTAATGGATCGAAGAAATGTTCCTCTGATATTCGCCATCCAATAGACACTGAAGGAAAAAATCCCCAACGATTTTTAGCAGTGAACCTTGATGAGCCATCGTAACGTCCGGTAAGTTCGATTAAATATTTGTCCGCAAAAGTATAATTAAAGCGAGCGAAATATGACATCATAGTCAATTTAGAACTATTGCCATTAACCATAGAAGAAGAGGCATCCCCATGATTCATTTCCTCGTAGCCATCATAGTAATAATTATTACGTGAACCACCAAACGACTTATTTTTGAACTCATCGGTTTGAAATCCCAAAAAGCCCTTAAAATAATGCCTTTCATTGAAAGTATTTTCATAAGTCACCTGAGCGTTAAACTGGTTCTTAATTAACTGATACCACTCCTCGTACCTAGATTTAGTCGTAGGATAAGTCATGATAAAATTACCACCTTCATAAGTATCATAGGTATTCTGAAACTTATCTTGTTTATTCTCATACCGCCTGCTGGCATAACTGGCCAAGATCTCCATACCTTTGATTGGTGTCAAAGCGAGAGTTCCTTTTACATCTATATCATTATTATCTACAACCTTAACCCCACCATCAATCGCTTGCGCTAACGGATTGATACCATTTTGGCCATTTCCCCAAGTTCCATCATTATTAACAGCCCCAAAAAGAGGTGTAAAACGCAACGTACTATTTATAATATTATTTGTTCCACTCGTCGGGTCTTTTTGAATGCTTCTACGGATATTCAGGTTTAAACCCGCCCTAAGCCACTCTGTTAGCTTAACGTCCGTGTTTGAACGAATAGCAGTACGTTTGAACGAATTATTTGGTATTAAACCATCCTCATAATTATAGGAAGCATTGACAAATGTCTTTAACACATCACTACCACCACTAACACTAAGTGAATGATTGTGTGTTAACGTGATTTCATCAAATACTAGATCTTTCCAATTCGTATCATACCTATGAATATTATCTGCCCCAGAAGTCTTATAGGCATTAATTACCTCTTCCGAATATTGAGGGGCTTGATTATTATTAACGCACGCTTGATTGATAGCCTCCATATAAGTGACCGCATCTACGGGATTAGGAGTCGAGGTAGGCGTACGAAATCCTACATAACCATTATAAGAGACCGATAATTTATTTTCTTTAGCCCTTTTGGTTGTCACCAAAATGACACCATTAGAGGCACGAGATCCATAGATCGACGCTGATGCAGCATCTTTCAATACAGAGACAGACTCTATCGCATTCATATCGACAGAGTTCATATCCCCCTCAACCCCATCTATCAATACCAAAGGCTCACTATTCGAATTGATCGATCCCGTTCCTCGGATTTGGATGGAGGCCGTCGCTCCCGGAGCTCCGGAACTTTGGGTAACAACCATACCCGGTATCAAGCCTTGTAAGGCTTGAGATGAACTGGAAAGATTTCGCTTCGTTAAATCCTGACTAGAAATACTTTGCACCGCTCCCGTCAGATTTACCTTCTTTTGTGTTCCATATCCAACAACGACCACCTCGTCTAAAGCTTGCGTATCCTCGTCAAGTTTAATGGAGAAATCGGTCTTTCCTAAGACCGATAATTCTTGCGTATTATAGCCGATATATGAGACTTGAAGAGTAGCATTACCGCTTACCTCTAACGTGAATTTTCCATCAATATCAGTGATAGTTCCGTTTGCAGTCCCCTTCTCCACAACATTTGCACCAATCACAGGGATACCTTGGTTATCGACAATCACACCCGATACTCTTTTTCTGTCTTTCGTGGTATCATCCGCTTTCTCCGGTACAATAAGTATGTAATTTCCATTTGTCTTATATGTGTACCCCGTATTCTTTAACAATTGCGATAAGGCCAACAAGACTTCCATTTCTTTTTGATCCATCAAGACCTTTCTCGACACATCCAATTGACTATCATTATAGGCTATCTTATAAGTCGAGACTGACTCTAGTTTCTCAAATGCTTGTTTTAAAGAGATAAAACCGTCATGAAATGTCACTTTTTGCGCATCAATAGGCAAACTCCGAACCATAGCAAGACTCAAACAAAGAATAGTGATACATATAGATTTATTCCTGTTCATGCGATATTAGATTTTTTAGTTAAACATTTATATTTCCTTCTATAGTACGTACTCGTTATTAGGACAAGGAATACGAAGGATACACCTAACAGAACAAAGTTAACAAATGTAAAACGCAGAACATTGAGTAATAGAAATTTCAAATGGACACAAACACCAAACTGTTTATCGAAAGCTCGTATCTATTGTTCAGCTCGACAAACAAACAGTGAGATAAAGTTTTTACTTCTAATTGGTAAACACACTCGTTTCTATATATACTTTCACTTTTAAAAGAAGACTAAGAAATATACATTTTAATCAATATAGACTCCATCCTCTTTGATCTGATACTCTAAACCAGGTACTATCTCCTTGAGCAGCATCATGATGTTCACCAATGACTCATTCTTATTGAAATGGATCGTAAGCCGGTTGGAATGATAAGCGGAGGTACGCAAATGCACCTTCACATTATAGACACGTTCCAAGGTTTTTAAAATATCCTCGAAAGAATCGTTGTTAAACAACAAGCCTCCCTCTTTCCATGCCGAGTAATCCGAGCCCACCACCTGCCGCACGTCCACCTTTCCCCGGGAAGGGATGTAGACAAGCTGCTCGTTAGGACTCAATATACATGGAGCCACCGAGGGATCATCAGGAAGGATCTTCAAGGAACCTTCCTCCAAGGTTGTCGTTATCTTCTCTTGGTCCGAGTAAGCGGATAAATTAAACTCGGTACCCAACACTTGTACCCGCATCGCTTTCGTCCGCACAATGAAAGGTTGCTCAGGACGTTTTCGCACCTTGAAATATCCCTCTCCCACCAGATAGATCTCTCGCTTATCCCCGATAAAGTCGGATGGATAAAGCAGCAAGGTACCGGAATTCAACCAGACCTCGCTACCATCGGGCAAGGTGATCCGCTCCCGCTTGCCGGAAGGTACGAACCGCTCCATAAAAGCGAGCTGCCTGACATCCCGTGCGTCTCTATATAGATAATAAGAAACACCCAACGACAACAAAGGGATCAGCCAGATAGCGGCGATACGCACCCATGCCGGGATACGCAGACAGGGACGGGGCCTCACGTCCAATGTATTCTCCAACCGGGTGAAAGCCATCTCGCTTCGTTTATCCGCCTCCGGAAAACCGATCTCATTCCAGATCTCCCGTAAAACCTCTTCCTTTTCCCGTTCGTCTCCCGGCTCCGCCAATCGTTGATGTACCCGATCCACCATCTCCCCGGAGAACGAATGATGGAAAAAGTATTTTAATATCTTTTTTATAGGACTCATTCCTGCTTTTCTATTTTATCTTGTTTATAGGACCTACTTTTCTCACTTCACCCTCAATTCATTAACATATCATAACAAGAAGGAAAGTCAATACTACGTTCCGCAATTCCCTTAACGCTAGATTCAAATGTTTTTCCACGGTCTTTTTTGAGAGTTGTAAATTCTCGGCGATCTCTGTGTTCGACAATCCCTCATTACGGCTCATCCGGTAGATCATCCTCCGCTGTGGCGGCATGGTCTCTACAATCATATCCACCAACAATCGCAAATCCTTAGCGACTAAATCCTCATAAGGCGTACTTCGCTCCTCGTCTTCCTCCGAAGCACTCTCCAAGCTCACGAGATTCACCCGGCGGGATTCGATATAATTGAACGCCGTATGCTTCGCCAGCACATAGAGGTAGGAACCGAACGTCCTCACTTCCGTGAAACGACTCCGATGCGTCCAAAGCTTTAGGAAAATCTCTTGGGTCAAGTCCTCGGCATCGTTCTCGGACTTCACGAGTCCCAGCACGAAATAATAGACTTTCAGATGGTAACGCATGAACAATTCCCGGAAAGCGGTATGATTTCCAGCGGCAAATTGTTCTAAAATGGATTTTTCATCTGTCATCTCGATTAACTCCTTTCACGATACGGTGGGAGCAAATAAAGTAATAATAACCGGCCGTAAGAACGCTTTTCTTGTTAATAAATACAAAATTGAAAGAAATCCCCCGTATATCAAGCCCTCCCTTCCCGAAGATTTAAGGCTTCTAAAGGCATCCTTTAGCCGTTTTCTCCGTACCTATTCATCTTCTACCATCCGTTGTATGATCATCCACCAACTGTTAGAAGATCATGCAACGGATGGTGGATGATCATACAACAGCTGATAGAATATGAAAGTCTACGCTCGAAATCCTTTAAATGTAGGTTTCTTTCGCCTAATGTGTGATGAAGAATCGCTTACCGCTTCCTTATGTTCTTTTTTTTGTCTAAGTTTGTTCCTTCAATGACATTCAATATGTATTGGTTACATCATTCTATCAATTTACTCAAGATCGTGCCCTTTTTGGGTGGTTGGTTATCCGACCGGTTGCTGGGAGACCCGGAAGGTTGGCCCCATCCTATCGTATGGTTTGGCAAAGCGATCAGCGCCGGAGAGAAAGAGTTGAATAAAGGCTCCGAGCGGGCCCTAAAAGGCGGCATACTAGCAGTCGTGCTTATCCTTGGCGTGTATTTAATCTGCGAGTGGATATTGTCGTGGGCTTGGATCATACATCCGCAGTTCAGTGGGTTGCTGACGGCTGTCGGCGTATTTTATTGCCTATCCGGAAAGACGCTTATCAAGGAAGTGAAGGCGGTGTTCGAGGCCGTGGACCGTAGCACGGAAGAAGGACGGCGGCAAGTGGCACGGATCGTGGGGAGGGATACCTCGAACTTGTCGCCGCAAGAGATACGGGCGGCGGCGTTGGAGACCTTGTCCGAGAACTTAAGCGACGGCGTGATCGCCCCGATGTTTTGGTTTGCCCTGCTGGGGTTGCCGGGGATGATGGCTTACAAGATGGTGAATACATTGGACTCGATGATCGGTTATAAGAATGAACGTTACCTTGAGTTCGGACGGATAGCGGCGCAAATCGACGATATCGCCAATTACATCCCGGCCCGCCTCACGGCCTATTTGATGTTGCTGGTCTCCAATAATTGGGGGAAAAGGGATTTCGTACGGCGTTTCGGCCCTGAACACGCAAGCCCCAATTCCGGTTATCCAGAAGCGGCCTTGGCGGCGGTCTTGGACTGCCAGTTCGGGGGGACGCACGATTATTTCGGCAAACCGGTGGAGAAGCCTTATATCGGGACGAACGCGAGGCCTTTCACGACCGAGGATATGCGTATCGCCATTCAAGTGAATAGCAATACGGAACTGTTGATGGGTGTGATCGTCACCCTTATTTTACTAATAATATAATATTAATAATATGGAAATTAGATTAAACAAACTGATAAGCGAAGCCGGTGTTTGCTCACGCCGGGAAGCGGACAATTTCATCGAGATGGAACGGGTAACCGTAAACGGCAAGCAACCGCACGTAGGCCAGAAGGTCACGGCGGAGGATCTCGTATTGGTGGATGGCGAGCGCTTGAACGTAGAGAAGTACATCCGCCTGCAAGAGGAGGCGAAAAAAGAAGAGCAGCAAGAGAAGGAGTTACTCGGCACGCTCCGGAAAGCGAAACCCGAAAACAAGGGAGGCCGGGAAGGTGCTAAAACGGAGAAGTTCGGGAAATTCAATAAATACGCAGCCGCCCGTAAGGCGCAGAAAGAGGGAGGCTGGAAATCCAAGACCGCCAAGCTTACCGACGAGGAGAAGTTATTGCGAGATGCCTTACGCCCCAAGTTCGGAAAGGCACTGAGCAAATCGGCGGTGGCACAGCGGATCGCCGCCAACCCGAAATCGGCCGCCCTTCGGAAGACGAGCAAGAACAATCCGATCAACAAGGCTAAACGTGCCGCCCACCGGAAAAACAGGAATCACGAAGGCGATGAGTAAGAAAGTGATCTTAGTGACTGGAGGACAGCGGTCCGGCAAGAGCGGATACGCACAGAGGCTCGCCTTATCGCTGTCGCCCAAACCGGTTTACCTAGCTACCTCCCGAATCTGGGACGAGGAGTTCCGGAAGCGGGTGGAACGCCACCAGCGAGACCGTGGACCCGAGTGGACCAATATAGAGGAGGAGAAATACCTAAGTTGTCATGATCTTACCGGTCGTGTCGTGGTGATCGATTGTGTAACCCTTTGGGGGACGAACTTCTTCTTCGATAATCAAAGCGACGTGGAATTATCCCTCTCCCTCCTGAAAGCGGAGTTCGATAAACTCTCCCGGCAAGATGCCTGCCTGATCTTCGTGACGAACGAGCTGGGTATGGGAGGCGTGCCGATAGACGAGGTGCAACGTAAATTTACCGATATGCAAGGCTGGCTCAACCAATATATCGCCTCTAAAGCGGACGAGGTTGTCTTGATGGTCAGCGGAATCCCCGTCAAGATCAAGGAATAAGAACAACGACTTATATAAAATACTACTATCATGATACAATTTCACATCGAGGCCCCGGACAAAGGGCTGGAGGCCGCTTTACAAGACAAGATCGATAATCTGACAAAGCCGAAAGGCTCATTGGGAACGCTCGAGGCGCTCGCCCTGCAAGTGGGATTGATCCAGCAGACCTTATCGCCTGTCTTGCGTCATCCCGTGAACGTAATCTATGCATCGGATCACGGCATCGCCGACGAGGGTGTAAGCAAATCTCCCAAGGAGGTAACTCGCCAAGTGATCCATAATTTCTTGAACGGAGGAGCGGGAGTTTGTTACCTTGCCCGCCAGCATGGGTTTGAGTTGAAGATCGTGGATGGCGGCGTGGATTTCGATTTCCCCGTTATCCCCCAACTTATCGACCGCAAGGTGCGCAAGGGAGGAACCCGTAACTTTCTTCACGAGGCGGCCATGACCGTGGAGGAGATGGAGAAAGCCCTTCAATACGGAGCCGATATCGTGACGGATTGTTACAACGAAGGCTGTAACGTGATCAGTTTCGGAGAGATGGGTATCGGGAATACGGCGGCTTCCAGCATGTGGATGACTTGCCTCACGCAAATCCCATTGATCGACTGTGTGGGGGCCGGTAGCGGACTGGACAGCGAAGGCGTACGGCATAAATACAACGTACTGAAACGCTCGTTGGAGAATTACAAAGGGGATGGAAGCGCCTTGGATGTAATGCGCTACTTCGGAGGGTATGAGATGGTTATGGCTGTAGGAGGCATGTTGCGTGCCGCCGAACTGAAGATGATTATCCTCGTGGATGGTTTTATCATGACGAATTGCGTATTGGTGGCTTCCCGCTTATATCCGGAAATGCAATCGTATTGCGTATTCGGGCATTGCGGCGACGAGGCCGGGCATAAACGAGTACTGGATTTTTTGGGGGCAAAAGCATTGCTCGATCTAGGGCTACGGCTGGGAGAAGGTTCCGGCTCGGTATGCGCTTACCCGATACTCGACTCCGCCGTTCGCATGATCAACGAGATGCATAGTTTCAAGCAAGCGGCAATCACTAAATATTTCTGATATGTTGCGGATACTCGCTGCGTTTATATTCTTTACTCGGTTACCGTTCTGGCGGTTGGCGGAGGTTCCGGCGGCCTGTTTCAAGAATATCGTGAGCCATTGGGCGTTGGTCGGTTGGCTGACGGCTGGTTTGTCGGTATTGGTCTTGTACGCTACCTCCTTGATTCTTCCGCCATCCGTGGCGATCTTATGCGCCATGATTACCCGATTGCTGATAACCGGCTGCCTGCATGAGGACGGGCTGGCGGATTTCTTCGACGGTTTCGGCGGCGGCACGAGCCGGGAACGCATATTGGCGATCATGAAAGACTCGCATATAGGTAGCTATGGGGTAATCGGACTGATTTTCTACTTCGGACTGTTCTACCTACTAGTAAGCAGTCTCCCGATCGAGCTAGCGGGATGTGCCATACTGGCTGGAGATCCTTTTTGCAAAGGCGTCTCCAGCATGATCATCAATCGCCTGCCTTACGCAAGGAAAGAGGAGGAAGCCAAGAACAAGACCGTATATAGCCGAATGACCTCTCGAGAATATGTATTTAGCATCATTTGTGCTTTCTTACCGTTATTATGGCTTCCCCAACCTGTTTACTTACTAGCGGGTATATTCCCGGTTATTACTTGGTACTTCCTCACCTCTTTCATGAAGAGAAAGATACAAGGATATACGGGAGACTGCTGTGGAGCGACTTTTCTTCTTTGTGAGTTAAGCTTCTATATGGGTTTCGTGATCATCTATCAAACTATATAATTATGGAGATTTATTTAATCAGACATACCTCTGTCGATGTTCCCGCCGGCTACGCCTACGGGCAAACCGATGTTCCATTGAAACCGACCTTCGAGGAAGAGGCGAAAGAGGTAAAAAAAGGCTTGAGCGATCATACGTTCGATAAGGTTTGGACAAGTCCCCTTACCCGCTGCGTGCGCTTAGCTAATTATTGCGGTTTTCCGGAGGCGGAAAGAGAAGACCGTATCAAGGAGGTGAATTTCGGGGAGTGGGAAATGAAGTCATGGAATGAGCTATCCTCCGATCCCCGCTCAGAGGCTTGGTTTAAGGATTGGGTTAATAACCCGACTCCAAATGGTGAATCCCTACAAGATCAATACGACCGGGTTAGCGACTTCTTGAATGAGCTTCGCAAAAGCGGGCTGCAAAAGGTATGCCTGTTCGCACATGGCGGGGTATTGACTTGTGCCCGGGTCTACGCTGGCGAATATCCTTTGCAAGACGCTTTTAAGAACGTACCCTCTTACGGGGCTATCGTAAAATTAGTGCTGGATTAACCAAAATCCGGCACATTTCGAAAGGATAAGATGCGGCACGCCACATCTCTACAACGGCTGGTGTATATAACAAAAAAAGGAGCCAATCTTTCGACTGACTCCTTTCACCTAAGACGGCGGCTACCTACTCTTCCACTGTTACGCAGTACCATCGGCGTGACGAGG